>Ga0208261_1000067_pt1 | contig 42448 bp, 38 predicted proteins | sample Knorr_S7_td_DCM__FD_185595 | JGI IMG/M metagenome (GOLD analysis project Ga0208261, IMG submission 185595) | Marine microbial communities from Southern Atlantic Ocean transect - Knorr_S7_td_DCM_ad_131m_LV_B (SPAdes) (version 3) | ecosystem: Environmental > Aquatic > Marine > Oceanic | place...
AATAATCTTGCAAAACAAAAAAGTGTTATTGCTATTGTGGATGCAGGAGTTGCTCCTGGAATACCAAACTACCTACTTGGATATTATAATACAAAAATGGATATCAACGTATTTGAATATTGTGTTGGAGGTCTTCCAAAAAATCCTACTCCTCCCTTTTATTACAAAGCACCTTTTTCCCCAATTGATGTTATAGAAGAATATACACGTCCAGCTAGAATGATGGTTGATGGAGAGATTGTAACAAAACCTGCTTTATCTGAAATAGAAACTATAACATTTGAAGAGTGTGGAGAATTAGAAGCATTTAATACCGATGGATTGCGATCTATTTTATCAACAATGAATCATATTCCAAATATGAAAGAGAAAACTTTACGATACCCAAAACACGCAAATCTTATGAAAGATTATAAAGAAAAAGGTTTATTTAGCGCAGAAAATATCAAAGATACTTCAGAAAAATTATTCAAAGAATGGCAATTAAAAGAAAATGAAGAAGAATTAACAATTATGGACATTGTTATAGAAGGCAAGGAAAATAAAGTCGAATATCATCTTTATGATGAGTTCAATATTGATTCCAATACAACATCCATGGCACGTACTACAGGATATACTGCAACCGCAACAATCAATTTAATATTAGAAAAAATATGGAATAATACGGGTGTTTTCCCTCCAGAAACTATTGGAGAAAAAGAAGGATGTTTAGATTTCATTTTATCGTATTTAAATGATAGAAATGTATCAGTGACAAAAAAATAACCAAATAAAGACAATTCTGGAAAAATGGCTACAATTATTGTAGATTAATCTTCAACCTATTAAGGGGTAGCCAATTTTGAAAAGATTAGTATTATTGTTTTGGATTGTATTGCTAAGCTGCGGCGGTGGCGGTGGCGGTGGCGGTGAAGATGGTGGAGGAACCGGGCCAACTGACCCAGCTCCAGTAGCCCAATTCACAGGAAGTCCTTTATCAGGATCAGTGCCATTAACAGTGCAATTCGCATCTACATCTACAGGAACAATTAATTCTCATCAGTGGGATTTTAATAATGACGGAACAGTAGATGGTGGAACCTATACTCCAACTTATCAGTACACAGAACCTGGCACTTATAGTGTTAAATTAACTGTTGTGGGACCAGGTGGAACTGACTCTATTACTAAAACAAATTATATTACTGTTCAAGCAGTACCACCAAATGCTGCATTTGAAGCAAACACTACTAGTGGTACTCCTGACTTAAGAGTTCAATTTATTAATAATTCTGTACGTTATTATCAATCTACTTGGGATTTTGGAGATGGTAATACAAGCACTGAGGATAATCCTATGCACACATATACTGCAACAGGAAGCTATGATGTATCTTTAGATGTTTTAGGTGAAGGTGGAACAGCTTTAGAAACAAAAACTGGATATATTAATGTAAGCGATCTTCTTACACCAGCGCTTATTGTTGATCCAAAATATACAGATACGACTGCTGGTGCTACCTTTACAGTAAGCCTTAAAGTTGTAGGCGTGACTGGATTAGCAGCAGCACAAGCAAAATTAATTTTTGATCCAGCTGCATTAACTATTGGAGATGTAACTGCTGGAGATTTTTTAACTGGTGATACAGATCCATTGATGATTGTTACTAATGAAGATGGTGCAGTTACCATCTATACATCATCTCTCTCAAGTGACAAACCATCAGCAGATGGAGATGGAGTGATTGCAAATATAGATTTTACTGTAGGGTCTAGTACAGGCACATCAATTATTTTTGATGGTGTTATTTTCCTTGATATAGATGGCAATAGTATTGCGGTAACTGGTTTAGAAAATGGGTATATATATGTTAATTAATAAGAATATGAAAAAAATAAATTATATCATTGGTTTTACTATATCATTTCTAGTGTTGTACCAACCAATTCAACACGATATAGAAAACTTCTTCAATGAGAAAAAGCGTGTCGAGTATGAAAACTATATTAATAGCTTTTTAACAAGAGATACCGTTTCTTTTAAACAATCAAAAAAATTACCAAAAGCATTAAGGCCAGATTTAAAAGGTACGCATGATTATTTGATGCTTCATGATTTAAACACAGGAACAATTCCTACAGAACGAATACTGACTGCTCTAGATATTGCAGAGCAAAAACGTGCAAGTCTATCGTATGCAAATCGTATGAGTGAAGTAAATTGGTCTGAAAGAGGACCAAATACCATTGGAGGAAGAACAAGAGCATTGCTTCTTGATCCAAATGACTCTACAAATAAAAAATTATGGGCAGCAGGAGTTACCGGCGGATTATGGTATACCAACGATATTACTGTTGCGGCTCCAACATGGAATGAAGTAGATGGAACATGGGGTAACTTAGCAGTATGTAGTATATCGTCTGATCCAAATGATAGCAATACCATTTATGTAGGCACTGGAGAAAGAATGGGTGTTTTTTCTACAGCAAGTCGTGGACTTGGAATGTGGAAATCAACAGATGGTGGTTCTAGTTGGACACATCTTAGTTCAACAGAAGGATTTAACTATGTCACTGATATTATTGTAAGAAATGAATCAGGTTCAAGCGTTATATATGCTGGAGTTGGTGGACACTACTATGAAGGTCAATGGCATGGATCAGCAAATACAGGTTTATGGAGATCAACAGATGGCGGATCAACATGGACACAAGTTTCAGAATTAACTGCTGATAATACTCGTTATGAAATTATGGATTTAGATCTAGGAAGTGATAATAGAATTTGGGCTGGATCAAGAACAAATGTTTATGGTCATGGTGGTGGAGATATCTTTTATTCTGATGATGGTACAAGCTGGACAAAAGCATCACTAGGCACCATTGGCACAATGAATCGAGTTATTCTTGCTGTTGCTCCTTCTGATGCAAATACTGTATATGCTATGATTGAAAATGAAAATACAAGAAAAGTTGGATGGATTGTAAAAACAACAGATGGTGGTGCTAATTGGACTGTATATACTGCTGGAACAGCTGATCCATTTCCTGTGGATGCAAATGGAAATGTATTGGGAGATGCTAATGGACAAGCAAGTTATGATTTGAGTCTTGGAATAGATCCAAATGATCCAAATGTAGTATTTGCTGGTGAGCTTGATGTGTTTAAGACAACAGATGGTGCTGCTAGCTGGACACAAGTAACAAATTCAGGTGGATCACAATACCCATATATGCATGTAGATCAACACAATATAAAATTTATTGATAGTAACAAAGTTATTTTCTCAAATGATGGTGGAATATATTATACAACAGATGGTGGTACCACAGTTAATGAAAGAAATACAGGATACAACGTAAGTCAATTCTATTCTGTAGCATTGCATCCAGATACTGGAAGTGAATATGTATTAGGTGGAACACAAGATAATGGAACTTGGAATATTAGTGGTACTGGAATTGCAAGTGGAACCCAGAGAGTTGGTGGAGATGGAGGTTATACACATATTGATCAAGTAGACCCAAGCTATCAATTCACTGCAACAGTATATAATAGTATATACAGAAGTACAAACGGAGGTGGAAGTTGGTCTTACTATGCAAATCATGAAGATGCTAGTGGTGGAGATACCGGATTTTTTATTAATCCTTCTGTTGTTGATGGTGCAAACAAAGCGTTCTATTCTGCTGTTGATGGATCAACCATATTAAGATTAAACAATTATATTAATTTATCTGATAAAACTTTAATGAATGTTACGCTAGGATCTACTGCATCTGCATTCAAGATGTCTCCTCATACAGATGGAGTCTTATTTGTTGGAACATCTGCTGGTCGTGTATTTAAAATCACAGATGCACATACAAGCAGCTATGCTGCAACTGAAATTAGTGGATCAGGCATAAATGGATATATATCATCGATTGATATTGGAGAAGATGATAATCAAATCTTAGTTACTGTTTCTAATTATGGAGCTCGTTCTGTTTGGGAAACTGTAGGTGGCGGTGGATCAAATGGCTGGATTGATGTTGAGGGTGATTTACCTGATATGCCTATTAGATGGGGATTATATAATAGAAGCAACTTTAATCAAGTTATTATTGCTACAGAACTTGGAACGTGGGTGTCAGATGATATCACTGCTTCAAGCATAACATGGAATCCATCTAATGATGGATTAGCAAATGTAAGAACTGATATGTTAGCTGTACGTCCAGATGATGGAGCAATGGCTGCAGGTACACATGGACGTGGAATGTTTTATTCAACTGGATTTACTTCCACTGCACCTTTAAATGCTGCATTTACTCCTGATAAAACTTCTGGCGTATTTCCACTAACTGTACAATTTAATGATAGATCAACAGGAAACCCTACATCATGGGATTGGGATTTTGGTGATGGTACTACTAGCACTGACCAATCTCCTTCGCATACTTACACTGCTTCTGGTCAATATAATGTTAGTTTAACAGTATCTGATGGAACAAACTCAACTAACACAACAAAAAACAATCTTATATGGGCAACTGCACAACAAGATATTATATGGGAAGAACAATTTGAAACTAATCCATATGGATGGGCCGATGGCAGAAGAGACATACATGAATTTATTACAGTCAATGCAAATAATGATGCTGATGAATGGTCATGGTGGTATTATACCGCAGGATATGGAGCACACGGATGGGGAGCTACTGGTAGTCACTGGATGGCAGGACTTGGAATGGGTGATAGTGGTAACTCTGCTGATGATTGGCTCATTAGTCCTGAATTATGGTTAAGAGCAGGTACTGATAATATTTTAAGTTTTTGGACTGACACTTATGATGCAAGTTATGTTGAAACATATGATGTGCTATTATCTCCTACCGGAGGAACAGCATTATCAGACTTTACAGTAACGCTTGCTAGTGTAGAAGATACTTCTACTGATTGGACACAACAAACTTATGACTTAACACAGTGGGCTGGATCAAACGTGCGTGTTGCAATTCATATCACTACATCAAATCAATATTATGCGTTCTTTGATAGTTGGAGACTAACTGCAGGAGAATTATCTACTGATGGTGCTCCATTAGCCCCTTCAGGTCTTATTGCAGAACCGGAATTAGTATATGATGCTACAAATGATACATGGACACCTTCGAGCGATGGAATAGCCGTATTCTGGAATAGAAACGGTGAATCAGATCTTGCATCTTATAATGTATATGCAAGTCAAACTGATAATTTCTCACCTAGCTCTGCAAATCTATTAGGACAAGGAACTTTAGGAGATATTAATGTCACTCACCTTGAACCTTCTCCATCAACCACTCCTTGGCCAGATTCAACATTTGTAACAATACAAACTTTTGGAGCTGACTCATTGCTTCATGATGGATTAACACAAGGTGAAACATGGTATTATAAAGTTGGTGCTGTTGATGATGATGGGAATGAAACAATCTCTGCACAAGTGAGCTATATATTAGATAGCACTGGGCCGACTGCTGGAACATTTACAATCAATGATTTATATGAAAGCGAATATTTAAGAAGCACTTCTGATGTTGCAATTACTGTTGATGGTTTTTCAGATAACGTTGGAATAGACTATTATGTAATGGGAATTGGAACAAGTGATCAAGATGCAGATGCAGATGTTGTAGGATATCAGAATGTTGGTTTAACTAATTTAGTTCTCAGTGGATTAACTCTTGATGATTATACAAAATATTATTTAAAAATTGGTGCATTTGATGCAAGTGGCAATAATTCTGGTGCTGTAATTAATGGATTTACAACCTATACAGCTATGTTAGGTGATTATGATAGCGACTGGGATGTAGACGTTGAAGATTTAAATGCTCTTGTAAATGCATGGCCAAGCGTTGATATCGGTCCAGCGACAGGTACTAGCCCTTATCTTACACCTACGCTGGATGGGAGTGCTGATATTTATGATATAAGTGTATTTACCAGAAACTGGCAATGGACAAAAGCTCAAGGTAGAACTTTAGAGCCACAAGAAGATATTGAATTAAATCCTATTGACTTCCCTGCTGAACTATCTGGAAATCAAATTAAGATTACACTTCCAGATAATATTACAGCAGGAAGATTTGAAATAGTCAATAATGAGAATGTATATAAATTCTCTGTTGACAATGTAAGCGAAGGTATGGTCCTTTTAGAAAATGAAGATAATACTAATCAATTGTATGAAGTAGAATTTGGTAGACTATCTAAAGATCAAAAAGAATTATATATCTATATAGATGGAGATGTGTCAGCATCTACGCTACAGATGAATTATCAACTATTCTCAAAAGATGGAATGGCTGGAAATGGTGCTATGCAATTAGGCAATCCTGATGCATTTAAACTTTACCAAAATTATCCAAATCCATTTAATAATCAGACAACTATTAAATATGATATTCCATCATTGATGGTGAATGTAGTCCCAGTAGAAATCTATATTTATAACACTGTTGGTAAACTAGTCAGAAAAATTGATGAAGGAGATAAATCCGTTGGTCAACATACTGTCGTTTGGGATGGTAAAAATGACGATGGAGAAAGCGTAAGTAGCGGAGTATATTTCTATCAATTACGTACAAAAGTTGACGGCCAAAGTGATTATAACAAGACAATGAAGATGGTTCTTGTTAGATAAGCTATCCAAGGAAAATTAATCAATGAAATTCTTACTCTATGGCGCTAATGGACATACTGCAACTTTTGCAATCGAATATGCCAAAGAACAAGGTATCAACCTTATATTAGCTGGTCGCTCAGAAGAATCAATTAAGCCACTTGCGGAAGAAAATGGATTTGATTATCGCATATTTAATCTAGAATCAAATGATACAATATGTAGTAATCTGAAAGATATAGATTTAGTTCTCAATTTTGCAGGACCATTTAGATTTACATTCAAAAAAATGGTTAACGCTTGCATACAAACCAAAACACACTATTTAGATATTACTGGAGAAATGACGACCATTGAAAAAGCATATCTAATGGGAGATCAATTCAAAAAAGCAGGTATTATTGTAGCTCCTGCAACTGCTTTTGATACTTTGCCAACTGATTCAGTAGCATTAAAGCTTAAATCATTAATGCCAGATGCAAACAAGATTAAATTAGCATTTAAAATGAATGGTCGCGGTAGTTTTAGTTCAGGATCTGCAATCACAGGAACATATCGCATGCATAAGGGGTCTTTAATTAGAAAAGATGGTAAGATAAAGCGAGTATCTCCGTTATACAATAAACATGAGATTGATTTTGGAGATGGAAACCCAATACAAGTTGGGGTTTGGACGTGGGCAGATATTTATAGTGGTTATTATTCAACGGGTGTTCCAAATATTGAATTCTATACTCCCCTTTCTGACAACCAAATCAAGAAAGCATTAAAATATGATTCATTAAAATATAGAATACTTCTAAGATTACCTTTCTTACGCAATGCACAAATCGATAAAATCAAAAAGAAATTTAGAAATCCATCATATGAATCTAGACTTAAAAGCAGCATGGATATATTTGGTGAAGCAGAAAACGCAAGTGGAGGGAAAGTTACTATTAAATTAAAAACATGTGATTCATATTTCTTTAGTGGAAGAGGACCAATCGCTCTTGCAGATTATATTAGCAAAAATGAAGTTTCTCCCGGATTTTACACTGCTGGACAAATTGCTGGACCTGATTTTGTGACTACAATTAAAGGCGCAGAACAGTTTCAAATTTTACAATAATTTTGTCTGATATAAATCGTGTAGCCTTAATAATCCTACACACTTTTTATTTTCTATAACTGGTAATACAGAAATCTGTGATTTTCTGTCTTCCATCATTTTCATTGCATCAGAAATTACCATTTCTGAAGAAACAACAACCGGAGCACTATTGATCAAATCACTAATCGAGTCATTAGGTTTTTTATTTGAAGCGATTGCTTTGCGAATATCCCCTTCTGTAACAATCCCTAACAATGTTTTATTTTTTGCTAAAATTAATGCAGCGCCTAAAGGCTTTTTTGTCATTAGTTTTGCTACTTCTGATAAAGAGCTATCCTTTTTAAATACTGCAACTTCTTTTATTGGATGCATTAAATCTTTTACATTGAGCCCTAACTGCTTTCCAAGTTCTCCTCCTGGATGATATTTTGCAAAATCTTTATGCTGAAATCCTCTTTTTACCATCAAAACAGATGCAAGAGCATCACCAATGGCCATTGCTACTAATGCGCTGGCTGTAGGAACAATTTCTAAAGGGTCAACTTCTTTATCAATTGTGGCATTTAATACGATATCAACATTTTTTGCAATCGATGAATCAGTATTGCTAACAATTCCAATTAAAGGAGAATCAAAGTCTCTTAATATTGGAATTAAACGCACTAATTCTTCTGTATTGCCACTTTTAGAAATAAGAATTGTTGGATCACCAGGGTTATAGATACCTAAATCGCCATGCAAAGCATCAGATGCATGCATAAAGACACTTTTTGTGCCAGTACTACATAGTGTTGCAACAATCTTTTGAGCAATTAATCCTGATTTTCCTAAACCGCATACCACAATCTTTCCATCATGTTTTGCAATCAAATTTGCTGCTTTTACAATATCTTTATCGACTTGTTTAGCAACTTTCTTTAATTGCTTAGATTCACTTTCAAGAATTGATTGTGCTAAGCCATTTATTTTATTTTTAGCCATTCTAAAGTGAATATAATTAGTTTTGATGGAATTATGACTGATAAATTTGTAGAATAACCCTTATGAATATCTTTATTACAGGCGCAAGCAGTGGAATTGGAGAGTATGTTTCTTACGAATATGCAAAAAGTGGTAACCACTTAGCATTATGCGCAAGAAGAAAAGAAAAATTAGAAAACATTGCTAATAAATGTCGAGAAATGGGAGCTCAAGTCACAACCTACTCTGTAGATGTTGGCGATCAACATTCAACCAAAGAATCAATAGAAGATTTTTTATCAAAAATCACCACAATTGATTTAGTAATTGCAAATGCAGGTCGCGGAGAACTTGATGCGCTTCATAAAGGCAGTCCAACTATAATGAATGAAGTAATTAAAGTAAATGTTATTGGAGTACAAAATACTATTGTTCCATTCCTTCCAAAAATGATAGAGCAAGATAGTGGCCATATTGCTCTTGTAGGATCAGTTGCAAGCCATATAGCATGGGCTGGTGGTGGAGCTTATGCTGCATCTAAATTTGCTGTAAGAGCTTTAAGCGAAAGTTGGAGAAATACATTACCAAGCACTATTGATGTAACATTAATTTGTCCAGGTTTTGTTGAAAGTGAAATGACAGATCCGGTGGAATGGACTCCATTTATAATTAAAACAGATGTTGCTGCAAAAAAAATTGTCAATGCGCTTAATAAAAAGAAAAAAATGTTTATATTTCCATGGCAATGGCATATTGTAATCAAATTGAAAAGAATAGTAGCTGTAATGATGGCAAATACTGCAAGAAAGATGCAGAAAAAAAGAAGAATGCAGAAAGCTAAGTAATTCTATAAGCAATATAAAATAAAGCTATTCCTGGAAGAAATAATGCAAAGTCAATTGATTCCCCAAAAAAAGTAAGTGAATTAAGGATTGCAATTGGAATAACAAGATTGTTCGCAACAGCCAATCTTTCAGAACTAACTTTAATCGCACCAACATTCCATAATAGAAAGCCAATGCCACTAGAAATAAGACCAAGAAATAAAAGTGCAGATAAATTGGTATCGGTAATTTCATTTGAAGAACCACCGAATAATAAATAAGAAATAAATGTTATTAAAGTTGCTCCCAAAAACAATTGAGAGAAATTAGCAACAATATTGGTATTTATATTTTTTCTATTCCAATATTTAAACCATATTTGTCCAAATGCAAAAAAGAAATTAGCGCATTGTATTAACAAAAAACCATACCAATAATCACGCAGGTTTAGAATATTGTACCTCATTAAATATGATCCAAGGATCACTAAAAAAATTGCTAAAAATTCCTTGTATGTAAATTGATTCTTAAAAAAATATTTATCAGAAATAGAAATAAAAATTGGGGTAGTAATTGTAAATGTAGCAATTAAATAAGCAGGCAAATATTGATAAGATTGAATATAAAATATATACATTAAACCAAATTGAATTGCGCCAATCACAGCAAGCTGTATATCCCATTTGAACTGTTTAATCTGATAAATAGATACAGAGGCAAAGAAAGCTAGAGCAATCAGATTTCTTGTGTAGCTAATAAAGAAAGAATCGAGATTGGGTAATCCATATTTAATGATTCCAAAAGAAAAAGACCATAATACCGAAACTACAATAAGATATCTCAATTATTTGCCTTATTAAAATGGCCAAATCATTGGAATTACTATCACTGACACTATCCATAAAATCAGTGCTAACGGAAGACCTACCTTAACATAATCAAAGTACTTATATCCTCCGGGACCAAAGACCATCAAGTTTGTCTGATAACCGATTGGAGTAATAAAGGATGCTGAAGCTGCATAACACACAGCAAAAATAAATGGAAGAGGACTATATTCAAACTGTTCAGCTAACTTTAAAGTAATTGGGGTCATAATAATTGCTGTTGCCACATTAGATGCAATTTCTGTTAATACCATAGTAATAAAATAGATAGCAGCTAATAAGATATAAGGGAGTAATTCTGGTGGGAAAAGAGCAATAAAATTACCAATAGATTTACCAATCTCTATATCAAGTTTTGTCTCTTGCATTGCTGCTCCTATAGGCAAAAATGCAGCGATTACGATAATTACCTGCCAATGTATAGATGAATATGCTTCATTAGGAGTAATAACTCTTGCAAGCAATAATGCAATTACGCCCAATATGACACCCTCTACAATTGTAAGAATATTAAAAATAGCCATTATTACCGCGAATAATATTGCCAATGGACTTAACCACCATAAAGGATGACTATCAAGAGAAGCATCAACTTTTCCTAATACAATAAAACCTTCTTTTGATGCAAGTTGATCAACGCGATCTTTTGGTCCATATACCAATAAAGTATCAAATGGTTTTAAAACAAATTGAGCAAGTTTCCTTCTAATCACTTCTCCTTCTCTTCTTATTGCAAGTACAAAGCTTCCAAAAGTACGCCTAAAATTTGCTTCTTGAAGATTTTGCCCAATCAATTCAGAATTATCAGTAATTAAACATTCTGCTATAATATGATCTTCCTGTTCTAATTCTTCCTGTGTTAATTTTTCATCAACTAATAAAGCAAGATTTTCAATTTCTTTTAATCGCTGAAAATTATCAAAAGAACCTTTCACAAAGAGAACGTCCCCTTCTTGTATAGTTAAATTTCTAAGATTTGAAGCAATGATTTCGCCTTGCCTTAAAACATCAAGAACAATAACATCATAATTTTCATTAATTTTTCTTTCTAGTAATGTTTTTCCATTTAAAGGAGAGTCTGCATTCACTTTAAACTCTGTCAAATAACCATCTAAACTATAGTCTGATATACTAGATGATTTTGCAATTCTAGAAGGTAAAAGCTTATAGCCCAATGTAAAGATATATAATAGCCCAATAACAAACTTAATAACTCCAAATTTTGCAAATTCTAACATTCCAAGCGATAATTCAGATGATTGAACTAAAACAGAGTTAACGATTAAATTTGTTGAGGTACCAACTAAAGTTAATGTACCGCCTAAAATTGCTGCATAGCTTAATGGAATTAAAACTTTTGATGGACTTATATTGTACTTGTCAGCCAAACGGATAGTAACAGGCATAAATATAGCAACAATTGCAGTATTATTAACAACCGCAGAAGCAATACCGATAGAAAATAAATAGGCAGCCATTCCTAATGCCTGTGACTTATCAATGATCTTATTAATATTAATTATTAGATATTCTAATACATGTGACTTCTGGAGCGCATAGCTTAAGATAAAAAGACATGCTATAGTAATAACAGCTGGATTTGAGAATCCTGATAAACTTTGCTCAGGTGTAACAAGCCCAAAAATTAATAACAAGCCTAATACAACAAGTGCTGTGACATCAATTGGGAATAATTCTGTGATAAATAGTACAAGCGCACCAAGAATAATTCCACCTAATAGTATAATCTCCATAAGTGCCGCAGAAAGGACTCGAACCTTCACACTTTGCAGTACTGGTTCCTAAGACCAGCGCGTCTACCAATTCCGCCACTGCGGCATACTATAAATGGAATATATAAAAAATTGCTTGAAAAGGAGATTTAATTATCGTCCATAGCAAAATCTAGCTCTGAAATTAAGTCTTCGACATGTTCTATTCCAACGGAAAATCTTAACAAATTTGGAGTGATGCCTAATTTTATTTTTTCATCTTCTGGAACAGATGCATGAGTCATAGAATAAGGACAAGAAATTAGCGATTTCACTCCTCCAAGACTTTCAGCAAGAGTAATAATATTTAATTTCTTTGCAAACTTATCTAAATCAATATTATTATCTACCTCGAAAGATATCATGCTACCATATACTGGTTTATTATCTGGAGAAAATTGTTGTTGAGAAGCTAATTCAAACTGACTATGAGATGGCAAACCTGGATAAACTACTTTTGTTACCTTCGGATTATTATCTAACCAATCTGCAATATATTTTGCATTGTCAAACTGTTTTTGAACTCTTAAAGATATAGTTTTTACTGATCTTAAAAGCAACCATGCATCAAAAGGGCTTGCAACAGCTCCTGCAGTATTTTGAATTAACTTAATTTTTTCAGATACTTTTTTATCATTTATCATTAATGCACCACTAAGTACATCACAATGACCGCTAATAAATTTTGTAGAACTATGCATTACAATATCTGCACCAAGATCTAATGGTCTTTGTCCATATGGACTCATAAATGTGTTATCAATGCTGAGTAATATATTATTCTCTTTACATATTTCTGAAGTAGAACGAATATCTGCAAGCTCTAACAAAGGATTGCTAGGAGTCTCAAGATGAATAAGTTTAGTATTGTTATTGACTGCTTTTTTAATATTTTCAACATCAGTAGTATCAAGAAATTCAAAATCAACTCCATTATTATCTAATACTCTAGTAACGAGTCGAAATACTCCTCCATAAACATTTTTTGATATAATTACATGATCACCTGGTTTAAACATTGTAAAAATTGCAGTCATAGCAGCCATACCTGAAGAGAATGCATATGCATAGTTTGCATTCTCTAACATTGCAAGATTCTCTTCCAATCTTTTCACTGTGGGGCTATCAACTCTTGAATAAACAAATTCTTCTGTACTTGCGAATGATGGCTGTTTAAAAGTTGTACTTAAATGAATTGGTGCAACAGCAGAACCTGTTTCATCGGTATCATTGCCAATATGAATTGATTTAGTTGAAAAATGTAATTTCTCTTTTTTATTCGACACGTTTATACCCTCTTTGCAAATAAGATTCTAACTTCTTGAATTTAATCTCAATTTCATTACCATTTGTATCAATTACTTTAATTTTTTCATTCCTTCCTATTTTTTCTCCTGAATCCGTTTTTGGTATACTAACATTTTGTTGTTGATTTTGAGGACTTTCATCAGATGTAACACCAGGAACATTTGGACGGCTTAATTGTATGTTTCTATTTAATGGACTAGTTTGCTTTTCATCAGATGAATCTTTTATTTGAGCATGAAGAATTCTTTGTATAATTGATTCTTGAAGGCTAATCATTAATTCTTGGAAAAAATTATATGCTTCAGCTTTGTATTCAACTAGTGGATTCTTTTGTCCAAATGCTCTAAGACCTATTCCCTCTCTTAATTGGTCCATCGCCAATAAATGATTTCTCCATTTTTCATCAATAGTGCGCAATACAACAAACTTTTCTAGCTTTCTAAGCATTTCTGATGGAATCAATTCTTCTTTTCTGTCATAATAATCAATAGCAATATCATAAATATTGTTCACTAATTCATTTTTGTCTTCAACATTTTCAAAATCTGATTTATCCACATCTATTAACAAATAAGACATAAGATTTTGATTAATGCTTTGCCAATCCCAATGTTTAAAATCATTTATATCCAAACTATCAAAAATATTATCAATGAAATCATATATAAACTCTTGTATTGATGGTTTAATTGATTCTGAAAGGAGAGCTTTGTTTCTTAAATCATATATTATCTCACGTTGTTGATTTAAGACATCATCATATTCTAGCAAATGTTTTCTAATGCCAAAATTTCTTTCTTCCACTTTTTTTTGAGCATTGCTAACAGCGCGATTAAGTAAACCAGCACTCAACTCTTGGTCTTCATCATAAGACATACGATCCATTACACCTGCTACTGCTTCCATATTAAATAATCGCATTAAGTCATCTTCTAATGATACATAAAACTTTGAGGAACCATTGTCTCCTTGTCTACCAGATCTACCACGCAACTGCAAATCAATACGTCTTGATTCATGCCTTGATGTTCCAATAATATGTAAACCGCCTAACTCTTCTACTCCTGGACCTAATTTAATATCAGTTCCTCTTCCAGCCATATTAGTTGCAATAGTAATAGCTTTTTTTAATCCTGCGTTTGCAACTATTTCTGCTTCGCTTTTATGATGTTTTGCATTTAATACATTATGAGGAATTCCTTTTTGCTTTAACATTTTTGATAATAGTTCTGACACCTCCACAGAAATAGTACCAATTAAAACTGGTTGTCCTTTTTCATAATAAGAGGATATTTCATTAATAACTGCTTTATATTTTGCACGTTTATTCTTATAAATTGCATCATCGTGATCTTTTCTGACAACAGGCTGATGTGTTGGGATTACAGTAACTCCTAAATTATAAATATTTTCAAATTCAGGTGCTTCAGTATCTGCAGTACCGGTCATTCCAGATAGCTTATCATACATTCTAAAATAATTTTGTATTGTAATCGAAGCAAGAGTCTGAGTTTCTTTTTCAATCTTTACATTTTCTTTTGCTTCAAGTGCTTGATGAAGGCCTCCACTGAATCTTCTACCTGGAAGAATTCTTCCTGTAAATTCATCAACAATCAATACTTGTCCATTTTGAACAACATATTCTATATCTTTATCAAATAAAGTATAAGCTTTAAGCAATTGATTCAGATAATGAATTTTACTACTTCTTTCTGAATGCAATTGATAAGCTTTCTCTTTATTCAGTCTTTTTTGATCATCTGATAATGAAGTATCATCATCAATATCACTTAACATTTCTCCTAAATCAGGAATTGTAAAAGTTTCTGGATTATCAGGTGAAAGAGACTCTCTACCTTTATCAGATAAGTCAACACTATTGGAATGTTCATCAATTGAAAAATAAAGATCTTCATCAAGTTCATGTAGTTTCTTTTCAGCAATGTATTCAGATTCAATTCTGTTAGCTAATTTTAAATTGCCTTGTTCTTGAAAAATTTTCTGTAACATTTTATGTTTTGGCAATCCTCTTTTTGCTTGTAATAATAATTTTCCAGCATTATCAAGATCATCTTGGGATGAATTATCTATCTTAAGAGATTCTTCTGCTTTTCTTACTAACTCAGAGACAAGTTGATTTTGCTGATGAACTAAAGATTGTACAGGACGACGTAAATCAACATAAGATTGATTGATAGTTGTTTCAACAGGACCAGATATTATTAATGGAGTTCTTGCTTCATCAATAAGAACACTATCAACTTCATCTATAATCGCATAATGATGTGGTCTTTGAACTAAATGGTCAGAATCAATTGCCATATTGTCTCGTAAATAATCAAAACCAAATTCATTGTTAGTCCCATAGGTAACATCACATCCATATGCCTCTTTTCTTTCATCTGGGCTCATAGAATTCAATATATATCCAACAGATAATCCTAGTGTTTCAAATAATTTTCCCATCCATTGGGCGTCACGTTGTGCTAAATAATCATTGACAGTTACAACATGTACTCCTCTTCCTGAAAGTGCATTCAGATAAATAGGCATGGTAGCAACTAAAGTTTTACCTTCACCAGTTTTCATTTCAGATATTTTACCATTATGTAATACCACTCCACCAATCAATTGTTCATCGTAAGGAATCATTTCCCAATTAACTGTTTGACCTACTACATCCCAACTTTTTCCACATAAAAGTCGCGATGCATGTTTTACCAATGCAAAAGATTCAGGTAATATACCTGACAAAACATTTTTCTCTATTTCTCGCCTTACTTTTTGTATATCTTTTCTATCATTTAAACCCTCTAGCTGCTTTTGTTCTTTTTCGGAAATTTCTTCAATAACTTGCTTTTGCAATTCTTTTGTACGTTGCACAAGATAATCTTCATTTTTTCCTTCTAGACTATCATAGATTGAATTAATCTCTTTAACAATCGGAGATATCTTTTTGATTTCTCGATCTGATTTTGTTCCAAATATTTTTGTTAAAAAACTCATTTTATTATAATGTTTTATATATGGTATCTAAGATACCATTTACAAATGCGGTGCTATCCTCAGAACTAAATTTTTTTGCATTTTCAATGGCAGAACTAATTGTTACCTGATAAGGTATTTCATATTTTTTTAAAGATAGCATTTCACAGATTGCCATCTGCATTATCAATCTATCTATAACATTAATTCTTTCAATATCCCAATTTTCTAATGCTCCTTCAATCTTTGCATCTAATATTTTACGGTCATTTATAGTATTTCTAAATAATTCATCAATAAATTCTTTGGTAGCTGAATCAAAATTATATCGTTCATTAATATCTATCAGAACTTTTTCTTCATCTTCTTGAGATAAATGAATAGCATAAAGGGCTTGCAACACTGCTTCTCTTGCTTTTTTTCGTTGTTGCTTATTAGTCATTGCTAATTATTGTTTTTCTATCCATTTGTGATTCCATCTTACAAACTCTTCAATCCTTCTTTCAGCAAGATGGTTTGCTGCTTCCAATGTTGATATTTTATTAGACAAAGCGTAATCAAAAATTCTCATCAATATATGATAAATGCCTTCAACCTGATATTTTGCTTTATCTTTATTGTAACCTTGAAGTTCATTGGCAACATTCATCAATCCACCAGAATTAATAACATAATCTGGAACATACATTATTCCCTTTTCTGACAATAGTTTTGAATCCCTTGATTCCTTCTCTAGTTGATTGTTTGCAGCACCAGCAATAACAGCACATTTCAATGTTTTGATAGATGAAGGATTAATGACTGCTCCTAATGCACAAGGAGAAAAAATATCTAATTCCATAGATAGTAATTCGTCATTGGATACTGGTATAAGACCATGCTCTTCAACTGCTGTATTCAGCCTATTTTTATCAATATCGTAGCCATAAATTTCTACATCATCTTTTTTAAGATTTTCACATAAATAATAACCAACTTTTCCTAAACCTTGAATTCCAACTTTTAATCCCTTCATTGAATTGATATTGAGCTTCTTTTTTAATGCAGCTTGCATTCCAACATAAAGACCGAGAGCAGTTAATATTGATGGATCTCCGCTCCCTCCCATTGCTCTTTGAATACCAGTTACATGTTTAGTTTCCATTCTTATAAATTCCATATCATAAACTGACATACCAACATCTTCTGCTGTAATATATTTACCATTTAAACTATCAACAAATTTTCCAAAAGATCGTAGTAATACTTCCGATTTATCTTTTTTCGGATCTCCAATAATAACCGCTTTCCCTCCTCCTAGATTTAGGTTAGCAATTGATGCTTTATAAGTCATCCCTCTTGATAGCCTTAGAACATCAATTAAAGCGTCATCTTCATTTTTATAAGGATACATTCTACAACCACCTAGAGCAGGACCAAGAGCTGTACTATGAATTGCAATAATTGCTTTTAAACCAGAGCTTGGATCGTTACAATAAACAATCTGTTCATGGTCTTTATCAGTAATATTTTTAAATACTTGGGTCATTATAAATCCTTTTATTTATTTTTAATTTTAGAATATGCATTAATAATATCTTTTACTAATTCATGTCTTGTAATATCACTTTCATTTAATTTAACAATTCCAATTCCTTTAATACTTTTTAAAATCTTTAATATCTCTACTAATCCAGAATTAGTTTTTTTAGGTAGATCAATTTGTGATATATCTCCCGTAATAATTGCTTTTGACTCTATACCTAGTCTTGTTAAAAACATTTTCATTTGTATTGGAGATGCGTTTTGTGCTTCATCTAGAATCATTGCCGCTCTATTAATAGTTCTCCCTCTCATATATGCTAAAGGGATTATTTCAATAATATTATTATTCACTAAAGTTTGAACTTTATTTTTTGGAAGCAAATCATTTAATGCATCATAAAGAGGGGCAAGATATGGATCGATTTTATCCCGCAAATCTCCAGGAAGAAAACCTAAGCTTTCTCCAGCCTCTACTGCTGGTCTACATAGAACAATTTTATCAATGTCGTGTTTCTCTAGAAGTGATATTGCATGAGCTACAGCTAGAAAAGTTTTCCCAGTACCTGCAGGACCTACAGATATAACAATATCATTTTTAAATAATGATTTTAGTAGATTTTTTTGACCATCACTTCTAGCATATATAGGTCCTTTCTTTCCGTAAAAAAGTACCTCATCAACATTATTTTTAGGATTCAAATCTTTTACATTCATCGTCAAAAGTTGTTTTACATCTCTGGTTGTGATATTATTACCTTTTTTAACAGATTCTATCATGTGGCTTAAAACAATCGAAAAATTATCAATATCTTTTTTTAATCCCTGACAAAATAAATTATCTCCACGGATATCTATATTGATAGGAAGATTTTTTTCTATAAAAACAATATTCTGATCACTAATACCATATAGTGAAATGAGATCTACGCCTTTAATTTCAAATGTCTTTTTCATTTTTTTTGATAGATATATTTAAATCATTTAATTGTGTTTCAGAAATAGTATTAGGAGCTTCTTCCATTAAAGCTGATGCAGAAGTAGTCTTTGGAAATGCAATAATATCTCGAATATTGTTAACCCCACACAATAACATGACCAGTCTATCAAAACCAAATGCGATTCCACCATGCGGTGGAGTTCCAAACTTGAGAGCATCAATGAAAAATCCAAATTTTTCATTAATTTCTTTTTCTTTCATATTCATAATCTCGAAAATCTGTTTTTGCATTTCATTATCATGAATTCTGATAGATCCTCCTGCAACTTCATAACCATTAATAACAATATCATATCCTTTAGATGTAACATCTTCTGGATTAGAAGAAAGTTTTTCTATGTCACTATCTTTGGGAGCTGTAAAAGGATGGTTAACAGATTCAAAACGTTTTTCTTCTTTGTCCCATTCAAATAGAGGAAAATCAACAATCCATACGGGTTTAAATATTGTATTATCACAAAGATTTAACATTTCTGCAATCTTTGTTCTGACTGAACCTAAAACTTTTAAAGCTAAATTTGAATTATCTCCAATCATAAAACATATTGAGTTATCTTTTAATTTATAATGAGATATAATATCTGATTGGAGGTTACTATCAAAGAATCTAGCAATCCCTCCATCTAATGCATTATTTTTACATTTCATCCAAGCTAAACCTTTTGCACCAAGAGATTTAGCATGATTATCTAACTCATCAATAATCTTTCTTGAAAAAACCCCTTCATCTTTAACTGATATCATTGATACATAATCAAGATCTTTAAAAGATTTAAAATCAGACTTATTAGAAAACTCTTTAAAATCATTTAATTCCATGTCATATCTTAAATCTGGTTTATCTGTTCCATATCTTTGAATAGATTCATTGTATGTTATAACAGGAAACGGTTTCTTAATCTTTACACCATTCACTTCTTTAAAAACAGTAGTAATCAAATTTTCAACAAGATTTCTTATATCTGGTTCGTCAACAAAACTCATTTCAAGATCAATTTGTGTAAACTCTGGTTGCCTGTCTGATCGTAAATCTTCATCTCTGAAACATTTAACAATTTGAAAATACTTATCAAGTCCTGAAATCATAAATAACTGTTTATACATCTGCGGAGATTGTGGAAGAGCATAAAATTTTCCATGATGAACTCTACTAGGTACCAAATAATCTCGAGCTCCTTCAGGTGTAGATTTCATTAATACAGGTGTTTCAATTTCTATAAAATCTTTTTTTGAAAGAAAATTTCGTACTACTTGAGCTGCATGATGTCTTTTAAGAAGATTATCTTGCAAAGTTTTATTTCTTAATTCAAGATAACGATATTTTAATCTCTGTTCTTCTGTTGAAGCTTCTCTATCATGTATAGGCACAGGAAGAGGTTCAGATACACTTAGTATTTCTAATTTATCAGCTATTACTTCAATCTCTCCAGTAGCTATTTCTTTATTGATAAACTCTTTTGTTCTTGCACTCACTTTTCCTGATATACTAATAACGTCTTCATTTGATAATGAATTTCCTTTATCGATAAGATCGTCTTTATCAAGTATTACCTGCGTTTTACCATATCTATCTCTAATATCAATAAAAATTATTTTACCATGAGTACGCAAGGAATTAACCCATCCGCAAAGCAATACATTTGATCCAATATGAGTCTTATTAAGCTCGCCACAATTATTTGTTCTAGAAAACATATTTTTCAATCTAACAATTATTCCTGTAATTGTTCTACATTTTCAACAAGCAATAGAACTTTATCAGGCAAATCATCAGAAGGGTCAGAATTAATATCAGCGATACCAGAAGAACAATTAAATCGAACAGTATTATCACTTGTTTTCACTGATATAACTCCTTCTTTTAAATCGATAATTGAATTTGTATGGTTTTTGAGTACTCCAAAATATCCTTCAGATCCAGGACATTCAACATGGATAACATCTTCGAATGTAAAAGATTGAGTAGGTGTTACAATATCTAATTGAAAAGATTGAGTCATTTCTTACCTTTTTCAATTGCTTCATCAAGAGATCCAACATAAGAAAATGCATTTTCTGATAAATCATCCACTTCACCATTAAGTATTGCTTCAAAACCTGCAATAGAATCTTCCAGCTTAACATATCTACCTTCTAAACCAGTAAATTGTTCAGCAACAAAGAAAGGTTGTGACATAAATTTCTGCATTTTACGAGCTCTAGAAACAACTAATTTATCTTCATCAGATAATTCATCCATACCTAAAATTGCTATAATATCTTGTAAATCTTTGTATTGCTGTAAAGTGCTTTGGACAGATCTAGCAATATTATAATGTCTATCTCCCACTACTCTAGGGTCAAGAATTCTTGATGTAGATGTTAGCGGATCAATCGCAGGATAAATACCTAGCTCTGCAATTTTTCTTTCTAAAACTGATGTAGCATCCAAGTGTGCAAACGCAGTTGCTGGAGCCGGATCAGTTAAATCATCTGCAGGCACATAAATGGCTTGAACAGATGTAATAGATCCTTTTTTTGTTGAAGTAATTCGTTCTTGCAAATCTCCCATCTCAGTAGATAAAGTAGGTTGATATCCAACTGCGGAAGGCATTCTACCTAATAAGGCTGACACTTCAGAGCCAGCTTGAGTAAATCTGAAAATATTATCTACAAAAAGAAGTACATCTTTACCTTCATCGTCTCTGAAATATTCAGCCATCGTTAGTGCGCTTAGACCAACTCTCAAACGAGCACCTGGAGGTTCATTCATTTGACCAAAAACAAGTGCAGTTTTATCAATTACTCCTGATTCAGTCATTTCCGCATATAAATCATTTCCTTCTCTTGTTCTTTCTCCAACGCCAGCAAATACAGAGAATCCACCATGTTCTGTAGCAATATTTCGAATTAATTCTTGAATTAATACAGTTTTACCAACTCCAGCTCCACCGAATAAACCAGTCTTACCTCCTTTGGTATAAGGTTCCATTAAGTCTACAACCTTAATTCCAGTTTCAAGCATTTCAGAAGATGTCGTTAAATCTTCTTGGGCAGGTGCAGATCTATGAATTGGAGAGGTTTTTTTAATTTTTACGTCACCTTTTTTATCAATTGGGTTTCCAAGAACATCAAACATTCTTCCAAGTGTTTCCTGTCCAACAGGAACTGAAATTGGTTCACCCATATCAATTACTTTTTCTCCCCTTACAAGACCATCAGTTGAATCCATAGCAATAGTTCGGACTACTCCTTCTCCTAAATGTTGTGCAGTTTCTAAAACCAAGCTTGACCCATCTTCCTGCGATATAGATAAAGCATTCATAATATTTGGCAAGTGTCCATCGCTAAATTTTACATCTACTACCGCACCAGTAATTTGTAATATTTTACCTTCTTTATTCATTTTAACCCCTTAATCTGATAACGCTTCTGCTCCACCAACAATTTCTAACATTTCAGTCGTAATTGCTGCTTGACGCGCTTTGTTAAATTCTAGTTTTAATTCTTTAATAATTTCTTTAGCATTTTCTGTAGCATTATCCATAGCTATCATTCTTGCAGCTTCTTCACTGCTATATGACTCTAGCATTTGCTGCCACATCTGAACTTTAAGATGCTTAGGTAAAAGAATATTAACTGTTGATTCTCGACTTGGTTCATAATCATAGTTATAATTCTTAACATTATAATTTTCAGTAAAATCAATTGGTAATACTTTCTCCATCATTAAATCTTGAGAAGCAAGATTTCTAAATCTATTATAAATCACATGAATTTCATCAACTTCTTTATTAATAAATGAATCAATAATTGCTTCTGCAATATCAGAAGCAGTATCAAAATTCATGTCTTTCCAAAAATCATAAAAAGATTCTTTTATATTATAATTTCTTCTAGAAAAATGTTCTGATGCTTTTTTCCCTAAACAGAATAATTGGACATTATCTTTTCCAAATTTCTCAACTTCTTTTTCAGCTAATCTGATTACAGAAGAATTAAATGATCCAGCGAAACCTCTATCGCTAGTAATAACAATGAATCCTTTCTTTTTAACATCTCTTTTTTCAATCAAATCTATATTTGATGAAGATATTTCAGGCAAAATTCTGCAAATCAAATCCTGCACGTTTTTTGAGTATGGTCTTGATATTTCCATTCTTTCTTGTGCTCTTTTAACTTTAGCAGCTGCAACCATTTTCATAGCTTTTGTTACCTTCTGTATACTTCCTACAGACTTAATTCTTTGTTGTATATCTTTAAGATTAGCCATATTAGAATGTTTTCTTGAACTCCTCGATTGCACTATCCATTTTCTTTTCTAGATTTTCTCCAATATCACCTGTCTCATGAATTTCATCTAATGAATCAGAGTGTTTAGATTGAAAATGTTCAATTAGTCCTGTTTCAAAATCTTTTACTTGATCAAGATCAATATCATCAAGATAACCTTTACTTGCTGCATAAATAATGACAACCTGTTTAGCAACAGACATAGGGACATATTGATTTTGTTTTAGTATCTCTACCATTCTACGCCCTCTGGTGATTTGCAATGCGGTTGCTTCATCTAAATCTGAAGCAAATTTAGCAAAAGCTTCTAATTCTCTAAATTGTGCTAAATCTAGTCTAAGTTTACCAGCAATTTTTTTCATTGCCTTCACTTGAGCGCTACCACCAACCCTTGATACTGAAAGACCTACATCAACTGCAGGTCTAACCCCTCCATTGAACAGATTTGTATCTAAATATATCTGTCCATCAGTAATAGATATCACATTTGTTGGGATATATGCAGATACATCTCCTTCTTGAGTTTCAATAATTGGTAATGCAGTTAGCGATCCAGAATTTAAATCTTCTGATAATTTTGAAGCTCTTTCAAGCAATCTGCTATGTAAATAGAAAACATCTCCTGGAAATGCTTCACGACCTGGAGGTCTCCTTAATACAAGTGACATTTGTCTATATGCAACAGCTTGTTTTGATAAATCATCATAAACAATAAGTGAATGCATTCCATTATCTCTATAATATTCTCCCATTGCACAACCAGAATATGGTGCAATATATTGTAATGGAGCAGGATCTGAGGCATTTGCTACAACAATCGTTGTATATTCCATTGCACCATTTGATTCAAGTTCCGCGACCAGTTTTGCAACAGTTGAAGCTTTTTGACCCACTGCAACATAAATACAATAAACTGGGCTATCAGAATCATGAGAAGATTTTTGATTAATAATTGTATCTGCAGCAATTGCAGATTTTCCTGTTTGACGATCTCCAATAATTAATTCTCTTTGGCCTCGTCCAATAGGAATCATGCTATCTATCGCCTTCAATCCTGTTTGTAGGGGCTCTTTAACAGGAAATCTTGACATAACACCTAAAGCTTTTCTCTCAATTGGAAGAGTTTCTTTGGCATTAATAGGTCCTTTACCATCTACAGGTTGTCCTAAAGGATTCACAACACGTCCCAATAATTCTTTTCCAACAGGAACTTCAGCAACCTTCCCTGTTCTTTTAACTGTATCTCCTTCTTTTACTAAACTACTATCTCCAAAGAGTACAGCACCAACATTTTCCTCTTCTAAATTAAGTGCCATACCAAAAACTCCATTAGGAAACTCTACAAGTTCAGAACTCATGACACTACCAAGACCACTTGTTCTTGCAACACCATCTCCAACTTCTAAAACTTCACCAACTTCATTAACATCGACATCGCTATCGATATTCTTTATCTGACTGCGTAATAAATTGCCAATCTCATTTGTTTTAATTTCCATTTATACCCCTATTAACTTTAATTTTGCATTTTCTAACTTTGTTTTAAGTGTACTATCAAATAATGTGTCATCAATTTTAATTTTTAATCCACCAATTAAGTCTTTATCGACAGAAAAATTAAAATCAATTTCTTTATTTGTAGCTTCTTTTAATTGCTTGAGAAGGTTTGATTGATATTCTTCATTCATATCAAAAGAAGACACAACTTCTACATATGCAATATTCAATCTATTTTTTGTTATAGAAAGGAAGTTCTTAGTTACATCTGGCAATAATCCTATATCGTCATTTTCTAACATTATAGTAACAATATCTAACAATCGATGGTCAAACACTTCATCAAGCGCAGACTGAAAAACGCTCACTTTTTTATCTATATCAGTTGATTTTGATCTTACAAAAGCATTCACTGTAGAATCTTTTTTTATAACAGAAACTAATACAGTAAGTGCTTCTTTAACAGATCCAAATTCATCAAAATTTGTTACTAAAGAAGAAAATGAATCTGAATATAGTTTTATTTTCTTATGATTTTGCTTCATCAGTATTCATTGCCTTCAAAGAAGAATCAACAAATTTGTTGTTGTCTTCATCTTTTACATTTCGTTGTAAAACTTGTGATGCTAAATCTAAACTAAGTCCAACTACTTCTTCTTTTATCTCTTTAATAGCTTTCTTTTTTTCCACATCAATCTTCTTTTTAGCATCTAAAACAAACTCATCTGACTTTGCTTGAGCGTCATTAAGAATCTTGTTTGCAGAATCTTCAGCTTTCTGTTTACTATCACTAACAATAGACTTCCCTTGATTTTTTGCTTCATTAAGAATTTTTTCAGACTCTTCTTTAACTTTTTCGAGGTCAGCTTTAGCGCTTTCTGCCATAGCTAAAGAGTCAGAAATTTCTTTTTCTCTTTGATCAAGAAAATCAAGTAAAGGTTTCCATGCATACTTTTTAAGGATAAGCAATACCAATAAAAATATTACTAATGACCAAATATATAAGCCTGGACTTACTACAAATAATGGATTATTCATATCTTACTTTCTCTTTTAATTAACCTAAGAAAAGAGATAATAAACCTAATAGAATAGCTGCCCCTTCTACCAAGATAGCTAAAATAAAGGTTTGTCCTCTTATTTCTCCTGCGGCTTCTGGTTGTCTAGCAATTGCTTGCGCAACCCCCATACCAATCAAACCGATACCAATTCCAGCACCAATTGCTGCTAAACCTGCTCCCATTTTTTTCTCCTTTTTTTTAATGATGAACGTTTACAGCCATTCCTATAAAAACAGCTGTTAATAAAGCAAATACATATGCTTGTAAAAATCCTACTAAAATTTCTAAAAATATTATACAAATAGATAGTGGAACTGAAAATAAACTAGCCCCCGCTAATCCCATTAAAACACTATTATAAGATTGTGCAATCTGCATGACAAGTCCAGTAAAAATTATTAATGCTAAATGTCCTCCCATCATATTCCCTGCTAACCTTAAGGTGAGAGTAAGCGGTCTAAGTAACATGCCTAAAATTTCAATTGGAACAACAATAAAATACAAAGGCCAAGCTAATCCTGGAGGAGCAAAATTTTTCCAATGCCCAATTGGGCCATATTTTTTAATACCTGCAATTGTAAAAGCAAAAAATGTAATAGTTGCCAATGCAAAATTTAAATTGATATTAGCAGTAACTGTATTTCCTCCTTTAGTAAGAGGATATAAAAATGTATTATGATAATCAATATTGATTAGTTTAGATCCAAAATAATTTATAAAACCTAAAAAATCAAAAATAGGAATCAAGCCTAAAAAATTACCTACTAAGATAAAAAAGAAAAGCGTATAGACAAGAGGAGCCCACTCTCTATAATATTTTTCTCCAATAAAATTCTTTAAAACATTATCCCTTATATAAACAACAATCATTTCAATAAAATTCATTGGTTTTCCAGGAACTTTTGTGTGACTTGAAATATATTTTTGTACTAAAAATATGATGGAAGTTACAGTGATAAAAGAGACCAACAATAATAGAAAAACATGTTTAGTGATAGAGAAATCAATGCCATAAATTTTAGGAAGAGTAAATAAAGCGCTTATTTCTCCTGCTTCATAACTATTTCCAACTTTTGTAATCTTCATTGAATCTGCAACATGAGAAATAGCTTCATAAACAGGATCTAATTCTTTATTGGTCTCACCGCCTCCACCTGCAATGATAGGAGAAATTAACATTAAACATACAAGGAATATTTTTAATGCATTATTCATCAGAATTATAGGTGATATTTTTTTCTAATAGACATCGCTGAAACCTAAGAAAAAAAAATCAATCAGAAAATAGCAAAAAATATATTTTTTAATATTTTTTCATGACAGTTTGATAAGCTTTAAAAGAAGCATGGATAACACCAAAGAAAATAGGAATGAAAGATATTGCACCAGTTATTAAATATCCGCATAGAATCCATGCAATAATAATACCAAAGAATTCAAAATATACAGAATAACTTTTTGCCATTATTGATGTTAAAGATTCTTTATTATTCTTCGTCATTAATAATTTCACATCTACCAGAAAACTGTGCACCATCTTGTATATTTAACACTCTATATTTCAAGTTTCCTACAAGCTCACAATTGCTCAAGAGCTCTGCGGTTCCATCAATAAACATATCGCCCTCTATATAACCATTCATTTGAATAGAAGACGATTTCACGTCACCAAAAATTTTTCCATCTTTGGCAAGCTGAATAGCTCCATCAGTAGAAACTGCTCCTCTAATCTCTCCATATATAGTAATATTTCCAGATAATATTATATCACCATCAATCTGAACATCTTCTGCTATAATTGTTTGACTATTGATTGATTGATTACTCATTATTTTCCATTTCTAATTTATCAGATTTTTTTGAATAATTTTGAAAAAAAGATAAGGGATTAATTGGCTTACCATCCTTCCATATTTCAAAATGTAAATGTGGCCCCGAAGACTTTTGTCCTGTATTACCTAATTGTGCAATTATAGTACCTGCATCAATACGTTCATTCCTTTTAACAAAATTCTCTTTATTATGATAGTAATGTGAATAATAGCCGTTTTCATGGTCTATTATTATACCATTACCATAATCGCCTGAATAATCGCTGTAGATTACTACTCCATTTGCGATGGAAAATATTGATGTTCCTTCTTCATTGACAATATCAACGCCAAAATGTTTACTATCAATATCAAATTCGTCGCTAATAACCCCTTCATTTGGCTTTACACTCGGAGTATTGTTTGTAACCATAAAACGAACTTTAGCAGGATCTAATTCTTCGCCCTCTTCCAATCCGATAATATTTTCAATATAAGATTTCATCAAACCAATCTCATCAAGACTATCAGAGAGATCATTGATTATTTCTTTTTGAGCATTGATCTTTCGATTAACAGTATTGATTTCAAGATATTCATTTATAATTGGTACAGAAAAAATAAATAATAATAATGAAATCAAGCAAACAGTTGTAATAACTGAAAGTCCGGCAATTAAAGAAGATTTGGTAAGCTCTAGCTGCCATGTCTTATTATTTAAGACAGAAATAAAAAGAAGTTTATAGTCTTTATGCTTCATTTATCAGATTCCCAAGAAGTCAAAACTCCTAAAGATTCCAAAACTCTATCCCATGTTTTTGAATCGAAATAAATTTTTAAATATCCTTTTCCGGTTTTTTTGCTCTTCTTGATTGTAACTTTAACGCCAATAACTCTTGATATTTTATTTTGAATATCTTCTAATTGTTTTTGCCATTTACTTTGCTTCGATACACTGGCTTCTACTTTTCTTACAGACATTTTTTCTCTTAATATTCTTTTCCATAATGCAATTCTACCTTGGGTAGTATTTTTCTGTAAAATTACTCTGGCTTGCCCTTCATTAATTTCTCCAGCTAAAATGCTATCTTGAATTTCAGGCGGCAATTGCAACAATCTTAATGTATTAGAGACTGCTGGTCTTGACTTTCCAATTGTTTTTGCAATTTCAGTAATAGAAGTATCTAAATTATCTTTTAAATGCTGATAAGCTTTTGCTTGTTCGATAGCATTTAAATCTTCTCTTTGAATATTTTCAATTAATGCCATATACATCAAATCTTTATTAGAATCACTTTCAAGTATATAAGCTGGAATCCTTTTTCTTTTTAATAATTGATGTGCTCTAAAACGTCTTTCTCCAGCAATAATAATATATTTACTACCTTTATTTTTCACTGTGATAGGTGTTATCAATCCTTTTTCTTCAATAGATTGTGCTAACTGTTGAAGAGATTTATCTTCAAAAATCTTTCTTGGTTGATTAGGATTTGGAGAAATTTTACTAATCAATATGTCATTTTGTTTTATATCAATTGTAGATTCAGGTGAAATCAATGCATTAATGCCCTGTCCAATTTTTTTATTTTTTGCCATTTAATATCTCCATTGCTAAATCCAAATAATTTTTTGCTCCTGAACAATTAACATCATAAACAATCGCTGGCCTACCATCATCTGGTGCCTCTGCTAGTCTGACATTTCTATTGATTTTAGTCTTAAATAATTTATTTTTAAAATTCGATTTTAACAAATTTAGAACTTTCCTTGCCAATCTTAATCTATTATTATGCATTGTAATAAGAATACCTAAAATTTTTAAATTTTTATTAAAATTTTTCTGAACCAATTTAATAGTATCACTTAAACTTTTTAATCCTTCAACTGCTAAGAATTCACTTTGTATAGGAATTAAAACATTATTAGATGCAACTAAAGCATTTAACGTTAATAGCCCAAGAGATGGAGGACAATCAATTAATATAAAATCATAATCTTTTTTTACTTTATTAATTAATCGTAATAATTGCTTCTCACGATTTGGAATAGATACTAACTCGACTTCACACCCAACTAAATTTTGATCTGATTTGATGAAATCAAGAAAATCTAAGTCAGTATTAGAAATAACTTGTTTTATTGTTTTCTCTTCACTCAATGCATCATATATAGAGTAATCATTACTAATTCCAGAATTTGATAAACCTGTGGTAGCGTTCGTTTGAGGATCAAAATCTATTAACAAAGTCCTTTTTTCTAATATAGCAAAACTAGCAGCTAGATTAATAGCAGTTGTTGTTTTACCAACTCCACCTTTTTGATTGATAATCGCAATTACTTTACTCATCAGAATGAAAAATTTACTTGGTATTAAACCGTAATACAAAGTTTTTAACAAATGAATTGAATTGATTAATTTATAACAATGAAAAAAGCAATACTTGTTACTGGGTCTAATGGTGAAATTGGAAGCCAATTGCTTGCATCTATGCAAGATAATCCTTCTAAAAAGATTGCTCTTGATATCAATGAATCAACAACAAACTATGATGATACAATATATATAAAAGATAGTATTACTAATGGTGAAAATATTAAAAAATTGTTTAATGAATTCAAAATTACCGAAGTATATCATTTTGCTGCTTTGCTGAGTCAAACTGCAATGAAAAATCCTGAGCTTGCAAAAGAAATTAATGAAGAAGGTTCAAAGCTAATCATTGATGCAGCATTAGAATCAGGAAATACTAATAAAGATTTTGTTAAATTTTTCTTTCCGAGTTCTATTGCAGTATATGGACCAAGAAAATTAATCAAAGCAAAAGAAACGGATATAATACAACCAACAACTATATACGGAAAAAATAAACTGCTTATAGAACGTTATGGAGCTAAAAAACACGAACAGAGTCGTAAAAATAATGCAGGAATAGATTTCAGATCAATTAGGTTTCCAGGAATTATTAGTCCATATACAATCCCTAATGGAGGGACAACTGATTTTGCCCCACAAATGTTACATGCTGCAGCTGTATTCCTATTGAAGAACGGTGAAAAAGAATATGAATGCAAGATTAGCGCAGATACAAAACTACCATTTATTGGAATAGAGGAAGCAATCAATTCAATTATCAAAATAATGAACATGGAAGATATTGCTTCACAATTAAGATCATTTAATATTCAAGAAATAAGCCTGACTCCAAACCAAATAATTGAGACAATCAAAAAAGAATTTCCAGATTTTAATATAAAATATAATATAGAAGAAAAACTGCAATCTGTTGCAGATACTTGGCCTGATAGTTTAAATTGTGAAAAAGCAAAAAAAGAATGGGATTTTTCAACCAAATATGATCATAACTCATTTTTTATGGATTATTTAATTCCAAAAATCAAAAAACATTATGAAAGAAATTAAAAATATTCTCCAAAGTCAGATGGATGATATTAAATCAGCCGGAACATTTAAAAATGAAAGAATTATTGAGACTCCACAAGAAACACAAATTAATGTATTAGGTAAATCAGTAATTAATTTTTGTGCTAATAATTATTTAGGATTATCAAATAATGATATTGTTAAAAAAGCTGCAATCGATGCAATTGAAGAGTGGGGATTTGGATTAAGTTCGGTTCGTTTTATCTGTGGTACACAAGCAATTCATAAAGATTTAGAAAAAATAGTAAGTGAATTCCATCGCATGGAAGACACTATTCTTTATTCTTCATGTTTTGATGCCAATGGAGGATTATTTGAAACAATCTTATCAGAAAAAGATGCGGTTTTTTCAGATAAACTCAATCATGCATCTATTATTGATGGAATCAGGCTATGTAAAGCTGAAAAAAATCGTTATAACCATGCTGATATGAATCATTTAGAAGAACTTCTTAAAAAATCAAATAGTAATATAAAATTAATTGCAACAGATGGAGTATTTAGCATGGATGGTATTGTTGCTCCATTAAAAGATATAGTGTTTTTGGCAAAAAAATATGATGCATTAATTATGGTGGATGATTGTCATGCAACAGGTTTTCTTGGTAATGAAGGTCGTGGGAGTGCAGAATATCATGGAGTACTTGATGATATTGATATTATCACTTCTACTTTCGGAAAAGCTTTAGGAGGTGCATCAGGTGGATTTATAAGCTCTTCAAGTGAAATAGTTGAAACACTACGACAAAAATCAAGGCCATATTTATTTTCAAACAGTTTAGCACCACCATTAGTAGCAGCTTGTATTAAAGTTTTTGAGATTATAACTAAAGATTATAGCTATAAAAAGAAATTGGAAGAGAATACTGCATATTTTAGAAATGGAATTAAAAGTATAGGGCTAGATATCAAAGGAAAGGATCATCCAATCGTTCCAATAATGATCTATGATGCTAAGAAAGCGGTGGAAATGTCAGAAAAACTTCTAGAAAAAGAAATTTATGTCATTGCGTTTTCGTTTCCTGTTGTGCCAAAAGATGAAGCTCGTATACGAGTACAAATTTCAGCATCACATAGTAAAAAACAAATTGATAATGCAATTAATGCTTTTGGAGAAGTAGCAAAAGAATTAAAGATAATTTAAAAAAATAGTGCAAAAATATTTGAAAGTGGTAAATTCTTCCACTTAACATTAAGTAGCAATGAATAACGGATTAAGAACAAGACTATTATTGATTTTATTTATTTTTGGCTTGGGAGTTTATTCTCTCTTTCCAACAATGAGGTATCAATTTCTTAGTGATGAAAAAAAATCACTTTTATCAAAAAATGAAGTTGAATACTTAGAAGAAAATACAATCAAACAAGGATTAGACCTCAAAGGAGGTATATATATTGTATTAGAAGTTGATTTACCCCAACTGATCAATAATCTTGCATCTAACAAAGATAAAAAATTTGAAATTTTTCTGGATGATTTAAGCAATCAATATTCAAATAATACTGGTGATTTCTTCACTTTATTTGAAAAAAATGCTATTGATAAAGATTTAAAATTGCCTCGATATTTTATCAACTATGGAAAAACAAAAGATCAAATTACTGAGCAATTAAAATTAGAAGCTGATGATGCAATCAATAGAATTATTGAGATTATTCAAAATCGCGTAGATCAATTTGGAGTATCTGAACCAACTATTCAGAAACAAGGAAGTGATAGAGTAATTGTTGAATTAGCTGGAATTCAAGATTCAGAACGTGCACGAAGCTTGTTGCAGAGTACAGCATTATTAGAATTGATGATTGTAAAAAATGTAGAGAGCACAAATACAATTATCAGACAAATAGATAACCTTGCAAACGCATCTAACAGCATTGAAGATAAGAAAACAGATGTTGAAAATCTATTTAGCACTGATGAGGGCGCAAATGATCTACAATTTTCTTCACTGCTAATTGGTGTAGGAAATGATATTGGTATAGAAAAAAATAACTTAGATAAGTTAAATGCTATTTTAGAACAAGAAAGTATAAAACAACTACTTGACGCAACTAATGGTCAGTTTTTATTGAGCAATTCTGCTAAAACCTTTATTAATGATTTTGGTGATGAAGAAGAAATATATATTGTATATCATTTAAATAAAAATGCTGAATTAACAGGTGGTGTTATTGAAAATGCTCAAGTAAGAATCGCACAATCAGGAGTGACAGCTGGACAACCTATTGTACAAATGGAAATGAGTAGCGCTGGATCAAGAGAATGGGCAAGAATTACAGGAGCAAATATTCAAAAAAGAATTGCTATTGTATTAGATAAAAAAGTACATATGGCTCCTGTCATTAATAGTCAAATATTTGGTGGAGCAACTGTTATTGAAGGATTGGACTCTGTGAATGAAGCTGAGGATATTGCTATAGTTTTAAGAGCTGGAGCACTTCCGGTCCCTGTGACCATAGTTGAAGAAAGAACTGTTGGAGCATCTTTAGGCGCAGATTCAGTAAACCAAGGTACATATTCTATGATTATTGGATTATTGTTAGTGATATTGTTTATTGTTCTCTACTACCGTATGTCAGGCTTTATTGCAAGTTTCTCAGTTATATGGACCTTGATATTACTTCTAGGTGTTCTTGCTCTTCTTCAAGCAACATTAACTTTACCAGGAATTGCTGGATTAATTTTAACCGTTGGTATGTCTGTAGATGCAAATGTTATTATTTTTGAAAGAATCAAAGAAGAATTGAGAAAAGGTAAAGCAATTAGATCTGCAATTGATGCGGGATATCAAAGAGCTATCACCACTATCGTAGATGCTAACTTAACTACAGGTATTGCAGCAGCAGTATTGTATCAATATGGAAGCGGTCCTATTAAAGGATTTGCAACAGTGCTATTCTGGGGTATTATTGTAAGTATGTTTACCGCAATTATTGTAACAAGATTCGTATTTGACTTTATTACATCAAGAAGAAACATAGAAAAATTGAGTATTTAGCATGGATTTTTTAAGTAATACAAAAATTAATTTTATGGCTTTGAAAAAAGCTGGCTTTACACTTTCCAGTGCATTAGCTATCGGATCAATTCTAATGCTCATGCTTGGCATTAACTTAGGAATTGATTTTAAAGGTGGAACTATGGTTGGCTTAAGTTTCTCTGAAGATGTCACAATTCAAGAAGTGAGATCATCTCTTGAAAATATCACTATTGATGGCAATGAATTTGATTTAAGTGGTGAAGAAGTAAAATATTTTGGTAGCAATAGCGATGTAATGATAAAAATCAAATCATTTGAGAATGAACCAAAGAACTTTGGCCAAGGAGTAATAAATAATATTTATGAAATAATGAAAAATAAAGCACCAGAAGATAAAAACGAATTTGTTTTATCTCTTGGCACAGTCAGTCCTAAAGTTGGTACTGAATTAAGTGGTAAAGCTCTGTGGTCAATTGTCTCTGCTCTTGTTCTTATTTTATTTTATATATCAATTCGTTTTGAATTCAGATTTGCAATTGGAGCTATCCTTGCTCTTGTTCATGATATTCTCATTACGCTAGGTATTTTTTCACTTACAGGTTATGAGATAACATTAAGTACTATTGCAGCATTTTTAACAATTGTTGGTTACTCACTAAATGATACAATTGTTATACTTGATAGAATTAGAGAAAATATGAAGTCTTCAGGCACAGTAATGTTTGAAAACACAATTAATAAGAGCATTAATCAATCTCTTGGAAGAACTCTTATCACTTCTCTGACAACTCTACTTGTAATTATTGTCCTGTTGATTTATGGTGGTGAAATTATTAGACCTTTTGCATTTACAATGATGGTTGGTGTAATTATTGGGACATATTCAAGTATATATATTGCTAGCGGTTTTCTTGCATCTATATACAAATCATCTAATTAATGAACAAAAAGATATTATTCCCTTTCATAGCACTATGTTTAATATGGGGATCCACATGGTATTTCATTAAAATTTCTTTAGATGCTGGAATGCCTCCATTGTATGGAGTAGGAATACGTTTCTTATTTTCATCAGTCTTCTTTTTTATTATTCTCTTTTTAAGAAAAGAATCTATTCCTACCAATAGAGATGCAATTAAAGTTTATACTTCTTTTGCTCTATTAAATTTTTGTTTTTCATATGGAATTACTTATTGGGCTACGCAATATGTTTATTCAAGTATATCTGCTATTCTTTGGGGTTTATTCCCTGCTGCAACAAGCTTGTTTGCACACTTTATGATTCCCAATGATCCAAATGAACGATTAAATCGAAATAAATTGTTAGCATTGGGTATAGGATTTGTTGGTCTCACTGTTGTTTCATTGGGAGATTCAAATATTGCTAATGTTGAATCATCAAAATCGTCTATTGCTATTTTAGCACTGATATTTGCTATTATCATTGCTGCATATCCAAGTGTTTTATATAAAAAACACAATGAAAAAGTTAATCATTATCAAATGAATGCCGTGTGTCAGTTAATTACAGGTATAGTGATGCTATCTATATCTTCTTTTGTAGAAAATCCGCAACAAATAGTATGGACAACTGAGCTAATTAACGCAACATTATACCTAATCATTATGGGAGGAGTAGTGTCTTGGGGGATATATTTTTGGCTATATCAACACTTGACTGTAACCCAAGTGACCTATGTTGCTATATTTCCACCAATTGTAGCAATTATTACTGGGTGGATCTTTCTCAATGAAGCATTAACAGTAAAAGAAATAATAGGGACAATCCTTATTCTAAGTGGTTCAGTCCTTATATATAAGAAGTAATACATTATAATTTTTATTAAATTATTACACAATGATGGAAACAATTAAAAAATCATTTTTTGCAGGTGTTATCGTAATAATACCAATTGGATTAACTGTATATGTTTTAAGAGCAGTATTTGATATGTCTTTGGCAGTGGGAGGTAAAATAGCAGAACCATTAAAGAAAATTGTTGATGATGCTTTCCCAGGCTTTGATCTGTTAGCATCAATCAGTGGATTATTACTTGTTCTTTTCACACTCATTATTATTGGATTTTTGGCAAGAAATGTAGCAGGAAGGCGTGTCGTCAAATGGATTGATAATCTATTTAAAAAAATCCCATTAATAAGTATGGTTTATACAACGACAAAACAAATTATAGAATCATTTTCAGGTGGAAGAGAAAATTCATTTTCAAAAGTAGTATTTGTTGAATATCCAAGAAAAGGTGTATGGACATTGGGATTTGTTACAAAAGAAACCAAAAATGATCATAATCAAAGATTTTATAATCTCTTTGTTCCTACCACTCCTAATCCAACATCAGGGTTTTTCTTGATTATACCTATTGATGATGTTAAAGAGACTGATATTAACGTTGAAGAAGGTTTTCAGATGATTGTTTCTAGTGGAATGGTATCTGGAGATAAAACACCTTTTTAATAAAAAAATAATTCTATAAAAAAAAGGGGCAATTCGATTGCCCCTTTTTATTTATTGTGATCAAAGTAGAAAAGTTATGATTATTTTCTACCTCTAGCCATAGGCGCACGAGAGACGTCACCGTCTTTATCAATAAAGTATAAATAGCCACTTTCACGTGTTACACCTGCGTCAGCAACTTTTTCAGCGTTTCCGCCGCCTTTACCGCCTCTTGACATACCTGAACGCCATACGTTACCATCTTTACCAAGGTAATATAGGTGTCCGCTTTCTTTTTTAACGCCAGTTGTCTTTACTTTTTCAGCCATGTTTTTTTCTCCTTAATATTCAATTAAAAACGCAATTTTTGACTGCATCAAACAAGTCTACAGCTAAACTTGAACTATAGCAAGAATTTTCTCGTCGGAGGCTCGTCGCTAAATAATACAAAAATTCTCCAAACAATATCATTATTTGATTAAATTCGTTGCTATTATGCCCCGGTAGCTCAGCTGGATAGAGCAACGGATTTCTAATCCGTAGGTCACAGGTTCAAATCCTGTCCGGGGTGCGACGACAAAATTGGTATTTTTAATCGAGAAATTCCTTAATTAGATTTTCTAAAATAATTCCACCATTCTCATTTAAATGGATATGATCACACATTGTTTTTAAACCATATTTTTTTCCGATTTTTTCCCAATTCCAACCAAAAACATAGTGCAAAATAACTGCACGAATAATTCTTATAGTACGCCATTGAGTAGTTACATAAGGCACACTAGAGCTATTATTTCCAATAATATGACTTAGATGATCAAATAAATCAATTAATGTAAGATTGTATTTTTCAGCTATATTTTTAATGATAACATTATGATTTCTTACAACATCCATAATTGAATGGGAATCATGTTCTCCAACCCAAGGTAAAGTGCTAATAGCAATTTTTGCATTACTATGAGATTGTATATATTGAATCATCAATTCTAATTCTTTTTCATACCAATCTATTGATGGTAATTGTGGTAATTCTTTGTTTGTAACATAAGATTCTTGAATAAACTTAATTTTTTGACTACCCATAGCATCGTTTGTACCAATAAGAATGGTAATATAATCTGGATTACACTTTAAGGCATTTTCCAATCTTTGATTTAGATTCCATGCTAAATCTCCATTTACTCCAGCATTAACATATACTTTTGAAGAATCTTTCTCTCGCAATGACCCTACCCAATCATATCCTATATGCCCATGAGTAATGCTATCTCCACAACAAAGAACAATTGGACGATTATCGTTTAAATCTCGTTTGAAAACATCAGCAGACATTTCAGGTAATACCCATGCACGTTTTATAATAGGAAATCTCCAGGCATTCATTAAGAAGTATTGTAGCATATTATTTCTAATTGATTTCAGGTAGAAGAAATGCTCCTACTCTATGATCATTATCAGAAGCATATAAATACCAATTGCTATGCATATAAGCCGTAGCAATCCCATCCGTATAGTTAATATCTTCTAAATACAATGAATCAATATATTCTAAACTTTCTCTATCAAATAAATGAAAGCGATTATTGTCCTTGCTTTGTTCAGTGCAAATCCAATACCCTGTATTATCTCCTGTTGATACTAAAGCAATTCCTTCTGGGTCTTCAGTAAAACTAAAATCCTCTAATGTAGAATTAATATGTTCACCAGTATCTAAATCCAATACAGCTATCTTATAGTGTTCTTCCATTTCATCAGCAACTAATAAACGACGATAATGGCTATCAACCATAATACTTTCCACCTGATATAAAGTATATTCACCAAACACACTATGTTCGCTTACAGAAAATTTGTCTCCATCATGTTGTAGTTCCCATGATATAATTCGATCTTGATGAGGTTGATTATAATCATAGCTATCAGTAACAAAAATTTTATAACTACCATCTTCTTGTTTATAATTTGTAATTCCATAAGGTTGGCGTAAAACATCTGAACCGAATGTTCCAAGAAAATCCATTGATGCATTAAAAACAGCTACATGGCGCATATCTCGCTCTGTAACCAATACAAGCTCATCATTGACTATTGTAACGCCATTAGGGTATGTATTATCGCGATTAATAGTCTTCTGCAATTCACCATCCATTGCATTATAAACGTACAATTGATTAGCTTCTTTTCCTGTAACAACTATTACATGTTTTCTGAAAAGAAACCCAATACTATCAATCGCTGATTCTGGTTTGGAATCAGTATAAAATAAAGCATCAGATACAATAAATTTTTTATCACTCTCACAGCTAGAGAATAAGAAAAGTATGATAAAAATGGATGCTATCTTGAAATAAAAAGTAGGATAAAATCTCATAATCAATAAGATTTAATTAGAAATGCCAATCAATTCAATTTCAAAAACTAGTGTTGCTGAAGGTGGAATAACATATGTGCCTTTTTCTGATCCTTGTATTCCCTTTTCGCCATATGCTAAATTATATGGAATGTAAACTTCCCACTTAGAACCAACAGGCATAATCTGTAATATTTCAGTCCATCCAGCAATGACTCCTTTTACTGGAAATATAGCAGCATTACCGCGATCATAACTGCTATCAAATTTATGCCCATCAATAAGGTAACCATTATAGTGAACAGTGACTACATCATCATAATCTGGAACTGTTCCTGTTCCTGTTGTAATCTTTTTAAATTGAAGATTACTTCTTCTTACCAAAACGCCTTCTTTGGTTTTATTTTCATCAAGAAATTCTTGACCTGCTATTTTATTCTCTCTTGATAATCGTTGATGTTCTTCTCCCTGTGCTCTCATCTCATCTCTTTCCAATTCAGCCATTGAAACATTGAATTCTCTTAAAACTTGTTGCCTAGCAGCTGCATCTAATAATGGTTCATTATTTTCAAAGAAGTCATCTAATCCTTTTTGTACTAAATCTTTATCAATATCAGCATAAGCTGGTAAATTTTTTCCTATATTAATTCCTATAGAATAACTAAGAGAATCTTTAAATGTAGAAAGAGATACATCTTCAGTTGATACAGCTTCACTAGAATCAGTCTGATTACAAGCTGCGATTAAAAATATTATTAATAAGATTTTTCTAACGTCCATCTTCGTATCCTTTATATTCATCCATCATATTATCTGCACCATATAAAGATCCTAATTTAACCAAAAGTGAACTAGGGATTAAAGCTCTAAGTAAAGTTAATTGATTCATCACCCAAGGTACTTTTGGAGAATGAAATCCAAGACGAATTGCACGATTCATAATAACTTTAGCAACTGCATCATGATCTTTGATACCTGGTGCTAAAATGTTACCAAGAAAGTTTAGTTTAGTTCCTTTAAATAATCCTTTTTTAATAAAATTTGGGTGAATTGAAGAAAATTTTACTCCTTTTTTACCCATTTTTATCGCTTCCAATCGCAATGATTCTGTTAATCCCATTACGCCCCATTTTGTAGCAGCATATATTGCTAATTTAGGAGCACCAACAAGAGCAGATGCTGATGAAATATTAATAACATGTCCAAAATTTCTATCTAACATAGAAGGAAGAAAAGCACGAATAGTATAAATCATAGATGTAAAATTAACATTAATCATATTTTCTAATTCTTCATCTGTTCTGTCTAGCATATATCCTGTATATACAGTGCCAGCATTATTAATCAAGATATCTACTTCCCCTACTTCTTGTCTAATGATATCTGCATTTGCATAGACCTGTTGCTTATTTGTTACATCACATACTTGAGAAAAAACATCATGTCCTTCATTTTTTAAAGATTGTACAGTGTTTGCTAAATCATCTGCTTGGAAATCCCAAAGAATTACTTTTGCCTCTTTTTTAAGTAGGCGTTTAACTGTAGCTAATCCAATTCCTTTAGCAGCGCCTGTGACTAGTACAATTTTATTTTTAAGATTCATTATTTAAAATAAGAGGCTTCAAATTACTATACCATTAATTTTTTTTAAATGATTATAAAAAAATTAAAAACTATATTTAAAATTAATTCCCAGAATATTTTCATTATTTCCAATACGATAGTTTGGAGCCAACAAAAAATTATCTTTTGTTTTGAACTCAAAAGCAATTAAAGAATAATCATTATCTATATTACCTAATACTTTATCATGCTTCAGTATTAACATGTATTTTGAGCTCAACATATAATTAAAATATAATGAATATAATGTATTATTATAATTTCCGTCTAAAAGTCCAGAATCATTTAAGTGATTCCATTCAGCTCCTAAATTGATATTATTTTTTGCATAAGCTCCAAATAGACCAAAAACTTGCTTTGTATGATCTCCAAATAGTTCTTCTGGAATACCGACTTCACCTAATCTTTCATAAGGTTCATGCGAATAAACTAAACCAATATTATAACCATCAGACTTTGATATATTTTTATTGCCATAAATTAATTGAAAAGATAATTTTTTATTTGAATCATTTTCTGGCTCTTTATACCCTGTACCATTTGTTATCAAAAAGCTACTATGCACTTTTTCTTTTGAATAGTAATAACCAATTCCCATATCAGCAGAACTAGAATACTTAAATCGATCCATAACAGTTTTATCAAGATATCTTTTTCCCCAATTCAATTCTTGTACTTTGAACATATTCATACCTTGTAATCCAATGACAAATTTTCCATTTGATATTTTCAGATCTGCTTTAGCATTTTTAAGATAAATATTTTGGGGCGAACTTTTTGAATCAACATCAGTTTGAATTTTGACCGAAAGTTTGTCTGAAATGTCTTCAGAAAAAGTTAAATAAGCTCTCTCAACAGCAAAAGATTTCATTTCTTCGTTATCTGAATATGCAAAGAATACCAATGCACTGATACTTGGATTATTTACATTCTCCGCATACAATGATGAGTTAAAAATGAGAGATAAGCATAATAATTTTATTGACTTTTTTTTAATCACAAAGCACTATACCATTGTATGCCATATGCAAGAGCTACACTAATCATCAATCCTAACATTAATCGTAGGAAATCTTTATATAACATTGGGAAAATAGCTTTTTTATTTCTGCTAGTGTATGTTAGTTGTCCATAACCAATAGACATCCAAATCCCAAGTTCTCTACCAGCCAACATTCCCATGAAGACAAATGTAGTGCTCATTGGTATATTATTCACTTCTTTGAAATAATACAAAACAAAACAATACACTAAATCAATGAATGTAGCTGATCGGACATATCTTGTATTTGTTTTTGAAAGAACAATTTCTTGTATTTTTCCACCTTTTTCATAAAACATGAATCCTAGACCTATAAGCATTGCACCAATAACAAATAATTTGAAATCAATGCCACCAACAGTGTTATATCTTGGCAAAAATACCATAATATTTGCCATATCATGTTTCAACCATGTTGCCCATAACCAACCAGTGGTTAACCATTGAGCTACTCTCCAATAGTTATTATACTTATTGTTTCCTTTCTCTCCTTCATAAAGAATATATTTACTTATAAACCACCAAGATGCCCAAGCAAAAACAAAAGAAACTGCATATCCTAGGAAACTCTTTAATAGCATTTTCTCCATCATAATAGATGATGCAAAAACTGATAAAACTAAAAATGTAGTTGATACCGGTATTTTTAGTCTTGTTAATAAAATCAAAACTAATGGAGCCAGTGCATGATACCACTGTATTGTTATTGATTCAAATTTATCTAGCCTTCCAAAAGCTGGATCACCATCGCTAAAGCCTTGAAGCATAGTAATCAAGAAAATAGAACCCATATATGCAAACATCCAATACCACTTTACATCATCACGATTGGATGCAATATAAGTTCCTAGTGTTTGAATACTGTCATTAGCTGTAACAGCATAAACAGCAAATAAAAATCCGAATAAAGACCAAAGTGTAAGAAA
>Ga0208261_1000068_pt1 | contig 42157 bp, 38 predicted proteins | sample Knorr_S7_td_DCM__FD_185595 | JGI IMG/M metagenome (GOLD analysis project Ga0208261, IMG submission 185595) | Marine microbial communities from Southern Atlantic Ocean transect - Knorr_S7_td_DCM_ad_131m_LV_B (SPAdes) (version 3) | ecosystem: Environmental > Aquatic > Marine > Oceanic | place...
CGCACCGCTTGATCAGATTCAAAATCACTTTTTTTGAGTATAGGTTTATCACTCATTTATTAATTCCTTTGCTTTACTTACAATGCTAGAAGGATTTAATGGTCTACCTTTGACCTCATTAAATCCAATAGCATCAATTAAAAACTCAGATCGAATAATTTTTCTGAATTGACCAGAATTAACCTCTGGAATTAAAACCTTCTTATAGTTCTTTAAAATTTTTTTCAAATCTGGTGGCAATGGATTAATCCACTGAACTGAAGCATGCCCAACTTTATGCTTTTCTTTTATCAGTTGTTCTGTTGCAGATTTGCAAGCGCCATGAGTACTTCCCCAGCTAAGAATTAGCAAATCTCCCTTCTTCTTTCCATATACAGAAGTAGGATCTATTTCATCAGCAATATTTTGAATCTTTTGATATCGCGTGTCAGTCATTTCTTGATGATTGTCCGGATCATAATTTACATTACCGGTAATATTTTGCTTTTCTATCCCCCCAATTCGATGTTCTAATCCTTTTGTGCCAGGAATAGCCCAACCTCTAGCTAAGGTTTTTTTGTTGCGCTTGTAAGGTAAAAATTTTTCACCTGAAGTATTTTCCTCTTCAAATTTTACAATAAAATCATTTAAATCATCTGGATTTGGAATAAGCCATGGTTCTGAACCATTTACAAGATAACCATCTGATAAAACCATAACAGGGGTCATATATTTTACAGCAATTCTACATGCTTCATATGTCGCAAAATAACAATCTCCTGGAGTTGCAGGAGCGATTACAGCAACTGGCGCTTCCCCATTACGTCCATAAAGAGCTTGCAATAAATCAGATTGCTCAGTTTTAGTTGGCAGCCCAGTGCTAGGACCTCCTCTTTGAACATTAATTACAACCAATGGAAGCTCAGTCATAACAGCCAAACCTATGAATTCTCCTTTCAAGGCAATACCAGGGCCAGAGGAAGCAGTAATGCCAAGTGAGCCTCCATAAGAAGCCCCGAGTGCGACACCTATTCCAGCAATTTCATCTTCAGCTTGAAAAGTTTTAATTCCAAAATTTTTCCAATTAGATAAAGTATGTAAGATATTGCTAGCTGGTGTAATTGGATATCCAGCAAACGCTATATTTAGTTTACTTTTTTCTGCTGCTGTAAGAATCCCTAAACAAGAAGCTAATGTTCCATTTATGTTTCTATATTTTCCAGAAGGTAAGCTAGCTTTTTCTACAACATAACGTGTTGTAATCTCCGCAGTTTCGCCATAGTTATATCCAGCATGAAGTGCTCTTGTGTTTGCATCAATAATTTCAGGTTTAGATTTAAATTTTTGATTTAACCAATTAATAGTTGGATCTAATGGGCGATCATACATCCAAAATAACACTCCTAATGCACAAAGATTTTTTGTTCTTTCAATCATTTTTGATGGTAAATCTAATCCTTCACAAGCATTAGTAACTAATTTGCTCATTTCGATATAATGAACAGAATAATAATCATCAAGGGAAGCATCTTCAGTTGGATCAGATTCATACCCTGCTAATTTTAAATTTTTTGCTGTAAATGCATTCTTATTGAGAATCAAAATTCCTCCTGGAACAAGTTCTTTGAGATGCACTTTTAATGCAGCAGGATTCATAGCAACCAATACATCTGGCCTTTCTCCTGGAGTATGAATTTCTTTAGAACTAAAATGAATCTGAAAAGAACTAACTCCGGCTAAAGATCCAGCAGGTGCACGTATTTCAGCAGGGAAATCTGGTAGGGTACTTAAATCATTCCCAACAATTGCTGAAGTTTGTGTAAATCTACCTCCACTAAGCTGCATTCCATCGCCAGAATCACCAGCAAAACGTATGGTTACTTCGTCTAAAGTTTGTAATTTAATTTTCTTAGCCATTATCTTAAAACGATTATCAATTTACACTACGAAAATCAACTAAGCAATTAGTATAGGTTTCGTCAATAAAGATTCAGATTTTATTACAAATATATTAGGTTTTTCCTATAATCATAATAGTATTGATTATTTCTAAATAAATAGCAAATAATAGCGTAATTAGATAAATTGCTCGCTACGAGAAAATGATTGACAAGAACCAACAAATAATTGATAAAAATTTAGACCAAGAGTATAAGTATGGTTTTACCACAGATGTGGAACAAATCAAATTTGAACCTGGTTTAGATGAAGAAGTTATCACAAAATTATCCAATATAAAAAAGGAGCCAAAATGGTTGCTAGATTGGAGATTAAAAGCATACAAAAATTGGCAGAAAATGAAAGAACCAAAATGGGCAAATGTCACTTATAAACCAATAGACTATCAGGCATTAAGTTATTATGCAGCACCAAAGAAAAAAAGTAAGAAGAGTCTTGATGAAGTGGATCCAGAAATATTAGAAACATATAATAAGCTTGGCATTTCATTAGATGAACAAAAAAAGTTAGAAGGAGTTGCAGTAGATGCAGTTTTTGACAGTGTTTCAGTTGCAACAACTTTTAAAGATGAATTAGCAAAACATGGGGTAATATTTTGTTCTTTCTCTGAAGCAGTACAAGAACATCCTGATTTAATAAAAAAATATCTTGGAACAGTAATCCCTTATACAGATAACTATTTTGCTGCTCTAAACTCAGCAGTATTTAGTGATGGTTCCTTTGTTTATATACCAAAAAATGTTAAATGCCCTCTTGAGCTATCAACATATTTCAGAATAAATGCATCGAATACCGGGCAATTTGAAAGAACATTAATTATTGCTGATGAAGGAAGTGAAGTCAGTTATCTTGAAGGATGCACAGCACCTATGAGAGATGAGAATCAACTACATGCTGCATGTGTAGAATTAATTGCACATGAAGATGCAACAATTAAATATTCAACAATACAAAATTGGTATGCAGGAAATGAAAATGGTGAAGGTGGAATATATAACTTTGTAACAAAAAGAGGAAAATGTGCAGGTGATAGATCTAAAATTTCTTGGACACAAGTTGAAACCGGATCAGCAATAACATGGAAATATCCGAGTGTAATTATGCAAGGAGATGATAGTGTTGGTGAGTTCTATTCAGTTGCCATAACAAAAAATAAACAGCAAGCTGATACAGGAACAAAGATGATTCATATAGGGAAAAACACTAAGAGTACTATCATATCAAAAGGAATTTCTGCTGGTGAAGGACAAAATACATATCGTGGTGGTGTAAAAATATTAAAGAATGCTGATAATGCACGTAATTTTTCTCAATGTGATTCAATTTTAATTGGAGATAAATGTGGAGCGCATACATTTCCGTATATAGATGTAAAAAATAAGACTGCACAAATGGAACATGAAGCAACAACGTCGAATATTGGTGAAGATCAATTATTCTATTGTAATCAAAGAGGAATTAATTTAGATGATGCAGTATCAATGATCGTAAATGGATTCTGTAAAGAAGTATTTGCAGAACTCCCAATGGAGTTTGCAGTAGAAGCAAAACAATTAATCGAAGTAACACTAGAAAATAGCGTAGGGTAAAATGATCAATATAAAAAACTTAAAAGTTTCTGTAGAAGAAAAAGAAATCCTAAAAGGAATTAATCTTCAAATACCAGAAGGTGAAATTCATGCAATTATGGGAAGAAATGGATCTGGAAAAAGTACTTTAGCAAATACATTAGCTGGAAATGAAAAATTTGAAGTTACAAATGGATCAATCCATATGAATGCTGCTGATATTACTGAAATGAGCCCAGAAAACAGATCTTTAAATGGGATTTTTGTTTGTTTTCAATATCCTGTAGCTATTCCAGGTGTAAGTATGGCATATTTTTTAAGATCAGCAATCAACGCACATCTAAAAAATCAAGGAAAAGAAGAAATGGATGCACTAGAATTTTTAAATCAATCAAAAGAAATATTAAAAAAACTAACACTAGATGATTCTTTCTTAAAAAGATCAATCAATGATGGTTTTTCAGGTGGAGAAAAAAAGAAAAGTGAAATTTTTCAATTACTTTCCTTAAATCCAAAATTTGCTATACTTGATGAAACAGATTCAGGATTAGATATTGATGCATTAAAAATTGTAGCAGATGGGGTAAAAGAATTTAATGGAAAGAAAAATTCAACATTAATTATTACTCACTACGAAAGATTGCTTGAATATATTAATCCAGATGTTGTACATGTGATGATTGATGGTAAAATAGTAAAATCAGGTGATATGGAATTAGCAAGGCAAGTAGAAGAAAAAGGGTATTCTTGGCTGGCAAAATAGTTTAAAAGGCATCTAAGTCGTGAATGAAATCAAAAATAATAGTTATAATCAATTCAAGAAGCTAGGCTATCCTACTAAAAGGTTAGAAAATTGGAAATTTTCGAATAGCAACCACTTAAAAAAGTATAATACTATCATTTCAGATTCAGATATTGATATCAAAGAATATCTAAAAACAAAAAATACATTATGTTTTGTAAATGGATCATTCATAAAAGAATCGTTGGAAAATTGTGATTTTAAAAATGAAATATTAATTAGCAATACTATGGATATCAAAGAGCAGGATATAATGAAAATGTCTGAAAATTTCAATAATGAAGCGTTGTTTAACCTTGGAATTGCAAAATTTAATGAAGGAATTTTTATTGAGTTTAAAAAAGGAAATAAAACTCATATAGCAATTAATATTGTAAATATTTATGATAAAAAATCAGAAAATATGTTTGCTCCTACATTTAACATCTTCAAACTAAACAAGAAAAATAATGTATCAATTTGTGAAGAAGATGTTAATCATGGTTTCGATAGTTTTAACCTAAGAATAAATAAATTTATATGTGATGATGATTCAATTCTTAATCATGGCTCAATCTATCAAGATAGTACACAAAGTAATTTATTGAGATATAATTACTATAAAGCAAATACTAATACCATTATCAATATTGATAGCTTTAATTATGAATCATCATTCAATAAAGATTTTATTGAAATCGATTTAGATAAATCAGGGGCAGAAGCAATAGTGAATGCGCTAAACCTTACTAAGAACGATGAACATACAGATAACAATATATTAATTAACCACAAATCAGAACATTGTAACAGTTCACAAAATGTCAGGAATATTCTTCAAAATAAATCAACATCTGTTTTCAATGGAAAAGTTGTTGTATTTGATGGAGCGCAAAAAACTGACTCAAATCAATCAAACAAAAATTTACTTTTATCAAAGGAAGCAACGGCTCATTCTAATCCGCAATTAGAAATTTATGCAGATGATGTGCAATGCGGACATGGATCTACAACAGGTGCTTTGGATAAAAATAGTATTTTTTATTTTCAATCAAGAGGAATCAACAAAGAAGATGCAACGCAAATTCTTGTTAAAGCATTCGCGCATGCAGTGATTAAAACCTTTTCAGATGAGAATATTAAAAATAATGCACAAGATCATATTGATAAATGGATGAATGAATAATAATCTAAATAAAAACTTTTCTGAAATTAGAAATGGGTTTTCTGCGCTAGAAGGCCAAGACAAATTAGTTTATTTAATCGATTTAGGTAAAAAAATTGAACAGATTGATTTAAAAGATAAAGTTGATAAAAACAAAGTCAATGCATGTACTTCCCAAACATGGATTAAACTAGAAAATAATAAATTTGTTACCTTAAAAGCAGATTCTGAAAGTGCAATTGTCAAAGGATTATTACGAATTTTACAAATTGGGTTTAATAATTCAGAAAAAAAGGGTATTATTGATTTTATTGATGAATTTGATGAACCAATAAAGATTTTTGAATGGCTTAATATAGGTCCAACTATTTCTAGTCAAAGACAAAATGGATTTATTGGAGCACTATTATTTATTAAAGAGGAATTAAATAAATGAATAAAGAATTTATATTGCAGTCAGATGTTGAAGTTTTCAGTGTTCCTGATGGTGTTAAAACACTCTTAACAAAAGGAACTCCTGGTATAATAACACAATCTCTAGGAGATAATTTTACTATTGTTGTAGAAGGAAATATGTATCAAATAAAAGGTATAGATGCAGAAGCAATAGGTGAAGAAAAACAATTAGTTGTTAGTAACAATTTCGCAAACGAAGAGGAAGTCTGGAATATGCTTCAAACATGTTATGATCCGGAAATTCCTGTTAATATTGTTGACTTAGGCTTGGTATATGATTGTACAGTTAAAGAAAGCAAAGAAGGGGTTAACGTATCTATTAAGATGACATTAACAGCTCCAGGATGCGGAATGGGCCCTGTGATTGCAGATGAAGTAAAAGAAAAAGTATCATCATTAGACGGAGCTAACGATGTTGAAGTAGAGCTAGTATGGGAACCGCAATGGAATCAAGATATGATGTCTGATGCTGCAAAACTTCAATTAGGTTTATATTAAATGAGTGCAAAAAATATTCGAAAAGAATTTCCAATTCTTAAGCAAAAAAATCGTAATAAGAAATTAATTTATTTTGATAGCGCTGCCACTAGCCTAAAACCTATATCCGTTATCGAAAAAGAAATGCAGTTCTATAAAGAGTATGGTGCGAGCATTCATAGAAGTGTCTATGAATTAGGTGAAAAAGCAACAAATGAATTTGAAAATACAAGAAAAAAAGTTGCCAAATTTATTGGAGCAAGTTCTGCTGATTCTATTGTATTCACAAAAAGTGCTACTGAATCAATTAATCTTGTTGCTGATGCATGGGGATTTAAAAATTTAAAGAAAAACGATGTTATTCTACTGACTGATATGGAACATCATTCAAATATCGTTCCTTGGCAAATTATTAGTGAAAAAACAGGAGCAAAAATTCAATATGTAAAATCAACTCCAGATGGTACACTCGATTTAGAAGATTATGAAAATATGTTAAATGAAAATGTAAAGATGGTAAGTGTCACTCATACATCAAATGTCTTAGGAACAATTAATCCAATAAAAGATATTGTTAAAAAAGCACATCACTATGGTGCATTGGTAATGGTAGACGGGTGTCAAAGTACTCCACATATCACAATTGATGTGACAGAGTTAGGTTGTGATTTTTTTGCATTTTCAGGACATAAAATGTTTGGGCCAACAGGAGTTGGAGTTTTATATGGAAGAAAAGAAATCTTAAAAGATATGCCTCCATATCAAACTGGCGGTGGAATGATTGAAGAAGTAACGATGGAAAAATCTACTTGGACTGATATACCTCATAAATTTGAACCTGGTTCACCAGTATCTGCGCAAGTAATCGGACTAGGAGCTGCAATTGATTTTTTCAATACAATTGATAAGAATTATATAGAAATACAGAAAGATTTAACATCATATACTCTAAATAAGTTAAATGAAATTGATGGAATGACTATTTATGGGGATGCTTCCGAAAGAACTTCAATTATTAGTTTTAATATTGATAATATTCATTCGCTTGATATTGCACAATTACTTGATTATGAAGGGATTGCTGTCAGATCAGGTCATCACTGTTGTAAACCGTTAATGAATACATTAGGAATATCATCATGTGTTAGAATTAGCTTTCATATATATAACGAAAAAGATGAGATTGATACTTTTATTAAAAAGTTGAATAAATCAATTGAAACGCTAAGTTAAGAAATATTTTCCGCTACAATATCTGCAACATCTTTCACTTCTATTTTATCTTGATCAGCTGGAGTTAATGGCCCAATACCTTGATTCATCATTCCATAACAAAAATTACATCCAGTAACAACTGTGTCTGTTTTTGATTCAATCACTTGTTCAGCGCGTAATAAGTGAGTGCGTCCCTCACCAGTATCCTTTTTCCACCAAAGTGCTCCACCTGCTCCACAACATAGTGTATCTTTACCGCTTTCATCTAATTCAAAAAATTCTGGTGCTGCAGCCTTAATTGCATTTCTAGGACCATCCACTTCATCAAGCGTACGAGATAAATTACAAGGATCATGATAGGTAACTTTCTCTAAACTGCCAGGATTAATATTAATTTTACCCTCCTCTAATAATTCATTAATTACTTGAGTATGATGTTTAACTTCATATTTAATATCATGATATTTGCTATACTCTTTTTGCAAATTAACAACACAATGAGGGCACATTGTAGTGACTCTCTTTACCTTATTTAGTTCTTCTACATTATTATCCATCAGCATTTGATATGTGAGTTTATCTCCTAATTTATTTGCTGGATCTCCAGAACATTGCTCATTACTTAGCACTCCATATGTAACGCCAGCTGAATCAAGGATTTTAGTAAAATTCTCAACGGATTTAACAAAATTTGGATCCATAGCATGTTTTGCAAAACATCCTAACCATAAAACAAGTTCTTTGTCAGGTGTATATTCAGGCATTCTTTGCAATAATTCGCTAGATGAAGCCCCTTCAGTGTTACCTGTTTCTTGTAAATTTCTAAGTAATTTTTGATATTCTTGAGGTACATCTCCTTCAACCATAACTTGAAAACTTCTAATTGCATCGGCCTTTTCAACATGGTTTCCTACAGGACAAACTTCAGTACACGCTTGGCATGTTGTGCACTCCCATCCTGCTTCAACATTAATTTTATCTACAACATTGACATCGTTCGATTCTAACATTGGATCTTTTAAATCTAAAATAAAGTGATATTTAGGGTTAAGTATGCCTCCGCCTCTGTTTGCAGGACAAACATCCGTGCATCTTCCACATTCTACACAAGTAAAAATATCTAATGCTTGATCTTTACTTAGTTTTGATAAATCTAACAGCAATTCATCCAATTCTTCTTCTGAAGCTTCTAAATCAATTGGAATGGGTGGATGACTTGGTACTTCAAATGGTCTAAGAAAAATATTAAATGGCGATAGGACCAAGTGCATATGTTTTGATTTTGGGATTAAAAATAAAAATCCACCGATAACCCCAGAATGCAACCACCAATTAATCTTAGCACCAGGATTATTCATAAATGGATTTAAATGGTGAATTTCATCAATTAAATAAGTAATCATTAATGTAGTAATAAATACAGTAACTAATGCTGATGTAGCAGAAAATTTACCCAATGTTTCAGGTTTAATAATAAATCTTCTATATGCTAATCCTAAAATACCTGTAGTACATAATATTGCCCATGGAGCTCCAAAAAAATAAAAATAATTTTTTCGGATGGTATCATTAAAGATATATAAATCAAATGCTGTTAAAAAATGATTAATAGTTATTAATCCAAAGAAAATAAATCCATACATAACAAATGCATGAAGAATGCCAGCAGACTTTCGCTTTCCACTAGCTACTTTTTTATGAAGAATGACCTCATCAAATACTCGCAGAAGTCTTTTTGGCAAATCTTCAATGCTAAAATCTAGTTTACCTTTTAGAACTATTTTAAGACGTAAAAGAAGCTGATAAAGAAAGAAGGATATACCAGAAAATAAAAAAGCTACTAGAGCTATCTGTTCAATAATATGAAATTTCATTTTAATCTGTTATTTTTGAATCTCTTCGGTGAGCTTTGGAACAATTTCCATTAAGTCACCTATGACTGCATAATCTGCAATCTCAAATATTGGAGCATCTTCATCTTTATTGATTGCCATAATTGTTTTTGAACCTTTCATTCCAACAACATGTTGAATAGCCCCCGAAATTCCAACAGAAAGATATAATTTTGGTGAAACAGCCTGGCCAGAACTCCCAATTTGTCTATAAGGAGGTAACCAACCCATATCAACTACAGGTCTTGAAGAAGCAATTTCTGCGCCCATCGCTGATGCGAGTGATTCAACTAAAGGCAAATTATCTTGGCTTTCGATTCCTCTTCCGACAGAAACGATTAATTCGGCCGTTGTTAAATCTACGCCTGAAGCAGACTCTTGAAATTCAGCTTCGCTTTGTGACTTTATATCACTTGCTTCAAGATTAACTGAAAAATCTGATTGATTTTCTGATCCTCCAATCTGCATACCATCAGAAGAAAATGCTGCAGATTGAAAACTTAAAAGCACTGTATCTGAAGTTGCTTCAACTTTTGTAGCAAGTTTTGCATTAAAAACTTGTCGTGAAAAAATTGGAGAATCACTATTATAGTCAACCGTAATAATATCACTTACAAATGGTATATCAAGTTTTGCGCTTACTCGCGGTAAAAAATCACGTACCATATAAGAATGACCCATAAGAACATATTTTGGTGACAATTCAGATATGACCTGAGCTAATGCTTTAGAATAACCATCAGCAGAATAAGAATTAATTAAATCATGTTGTGCTAAAATTAAATTTTTTGCGCTATAATCAGACGCTTGTTCTCTTAAAGAACTAGCATTTTCTCCTAAACATAAAATAGATAAATCCAAACCAAGCTTCTCAGACAATTGTTGACCGGCAACAACTGCTTCCTTACTAAAAGCATGAATATTTCCTCTTTGATTTTCTAATACAACGAGTATCATTAAATAACCTTTAGAGTATTTTTTAATATATCTAACATTCTTGCAACAATAGAATCGACATCACCGGTGATTCGCTCCGTAACTTTTTCAGTTTTTGGAATAAATAATTCAATAAATTTTTGTTTATTATCACCTGATGAGCTGATATTAAGAGATTTAACATCTTTTCTTTTAGCGCCCATAATTCCTTTTAAAGATGGATATCGAGGTTCGTTAATGCCTGATTGAATAGAAATACTAGCTGGAAACGGTAGAGTTACCCACTGAAACCAACCTGATTCTAATTCACGTTTGACTTTAATATTACCATCTTCCATCTTGGTTTCAATCCCAAGCGTAGCTGTAGACATACCCAAGAGCTCTCCGATAAGAACACCTGTTTGTCCTGAACCTAAATCATCTGATTGTAAACCAGAAAAAATCAAATCAAATGACTCTTCTTTAAGGTTTTCAGAAAAAAGTTTTGCAATTGATAAAGGATCAGTATCAATATTTTCATTATTAATAAAAATTCCTCTATCAGCTCCTTTTGCTAAACCATCTTTTAATACTTTTGAGGTATTATTTTCATTGCCCATTATTACAACTACAACTTCTGTATCATCATTTAATTTTTCTTTGATTTGCAGAGCTTCTTCCAGGGCATAAGAATCACTTTCATTGACGACAAAATTTACGACAGATTCATCAATCCAACTTCCAGAAGAATCGACACGAATGCTTGACTCATAACTTGGTATTGCTTTTGTTAATACAGCTATTTTCATTGTTTTTCCAAAAAACCGACTACTCAGTCTAATTATCAATATAATCCTATTCATTAAATGAAGCAAAAGAAAAAAATTGATCTGTTTATATAATAAAACAGGCTATAAAGGAAAGTTGATAGCGGGGGAATTCTTTCAATCTTTCAAGATTTTATAGCCTGAAAAAATCTTGCGGTTCTATCAATTTAGCATTAAGAATTATGAATTGTAAAGCAAAATCGCGGTTTTAATCTTGCTCGTCCTCGGTGGCAAACTTTGTCCAATCACTAGAAACAGCTGATTCATCAATAGAATCTTTTGTCTCTGAATCAGAATTGTCAAATTTTTTATCTTCCTCATAAATGTTTAGACTGTCTTTTTTAACTTCATATTTATCTAAATCTAAATCTTCATCTTCAGTGTCTAAGCTTTCTTTATCTTGATTATAAAGATCTAAATCAAAAAAATCTAAGTTTTCAACATGTCCATTTTCCATCAAATATTCAAGGAATGGTAAAAACAATCTTTGTTTTAAATTAGTATTACAAAGAGGGCATTTTAATTTTTCCCCAATTTGAGAAACTTTAATCTCCTCATCACAACAAGGACTTAAAACTTCGTCAATTTGATCCAAATTTGGTATTTCACTCATAGAGGTGAAGATATTAGATGTTCTTCAGCGAGTCAACAAGTTTTATAAATATTATGTAATCTCTCTTTTTCTTCTATTGAAAAAGATTTTTCTCTTCTTGACATTACTTTTTCAGCTGTTTCACAAAAATCATCAAATGATATCTTTGTAACTTTGCCTTTATAGTAAAGAGAAAATGGAGGGATATATCGTGGAGGAAATGATTGAGAGACAATATTAGATCCCACTCCAATTACAGTACCAGTGTTCAAATTAGTTCCAATTGCTGTTTTTACATGATCACCAATGATTGAACCAAAGAAAATTGATTCAGTATCGATCAAATCTCCATCCCATTTTACGCTTACATTAGAGTAATTGTTCTTTAAATTGCTAGTAGTGGTTCCTGCTCCAAGATTTACCCAAGAACCAACAAAACTATGTCCTAAAAATCCCTCATGAGCTTTATTGGAATATGGATGGAATATTGAAGAGTGTATTTCTCCAGAAATTTTACAATGATGATTAATAATACAGTTTGAGATAGTAGAATGAGATTTAATAAGACAATTTTTGCCAATAAATAAAGGTCCATTTAAAACACTGAATGGCTCAATAGTAGCACTATCATCGATAATCACTGGTCCATTTTCTGTATTGATAATGACATTCTCATAATTTTTAAAAGCATTAGACTGATTTGTAAAAATATTTGAAATATTATTAATTATTTCCCAAGGGAATTGCATATCCTCTACAGAAGATTTTTGATCAAATAAAATAATCTCTGATATAAAATTTTTCATTTTTTTATAAACTGCCCAATCATATCAAATGTTCCATTTAAATCTTTTTGATAATTCTTATCAAGTATAACATTATAATATTTTTTTGAATTATCATAATTAAAACCCATTCTTACCTCAGAGTTACATGATCGTACTAAAAAAGACGAAAATGCACTGAAAGCAATATTTAAATCAATCATATTTTGATAATTTTCTTTTTTAATTTCATCAATAAACCACTCATTTGGTAATCCTAATGAATCAATATCCTTGTAACTGTATAATCTTGAATATTTCTGTAATCTTTCAGAATAAAATTTGGCTAAAGAGTCTTTTACAAGAAAAATAATCTTATCATTTATTTCTGAAGTAGCTTGATTTAAAATTAATTCCGAAAAATCAAATGCAATATCTGTATCAGGTAATAAAATCATGATAGAGCCTGATTGTTTCTCATTATATTTAAATGATTGTTGAATATCAGGAAAATGCTTCTTGCATTTCAACCAATAAATAATTTTTTGGATTCGAGAATATTCCATGTTTCTAATTTTAGGATTAAATTAACCCATTATGTCGAAAAAAAAGATAGGTAATTTTCCATTCACAAAAGGCATCTATAAAGATATGTATCAAACAAAACTTTGGACTATGAGACAATATGCTGGTTTTTCATCTGTAAAAGAATCTAATAAACGTTTTTTATCTTTGCTAAATAGCGGAGTAAGTGGTTTGTCTGTAGCATTTGATTTACCTACTCAAATTGGCTATGATTCAGATCACGAAATGTCTATTGGTGAAATTGGCAAATCAGGAGTACCAATCTCTAACATTGACGACATAAAATTATTATTTGATCAAATTAATTTGGAAAAAGTTTCAGTATCGATGACTATTAATTCAACTGCACCAATCTTATTAGCATTTTATATAGCATTCGCAGAAGAAAAAGGCTATGAACTGAAAAAGCTTAGAGGAACTATACAAAACGATATTTTAAAAGAATATATTGCTAGAGGAACATATATTTTCCCAATTGAACCATCTTTAAAACTAACTACTGATATATTTGAATATTGCCAATCAAACTTACCTAAATGGAATGCAATCTCTGTATCGGGTTACCATATAAGAGAAGCAGGGAGTACAGCAATTCAAGAATTAGCATTCACTTTTGCAAATGCAATTACATATGTAAACCATGCAAAAGAAAGAGGGATTGATATAGAAAAATTGACAAAAAAAATGTCATTTTTCTTTAATTCACATCGCAATTTTTTTGAAGAAATAGCAAAATTCCGAGCAGCAAGAGAAATTTGGGCAACAATAGTAAAAAATAGGTTTGGTATAGATAATTCTGAATCTCAATTGTGTAGATTTCATGTACAAACTGGAGGGTCAACATTAACAGCACAACAAATTGATAACAATGTTGTAAGAACTACTTTAGAAGCACTTTCAGCAGTATTAGGCGGTGCGCAATCAATACACACCAATGGCAAAGATGAAGCAATTAGCTTACCATCAGAGAAAAATGCATTATTAGCGTTAAGAACCCAACAAATTATTGCACACGAAACTAATATCACAGATTTTGTTGATCCAATTGGTGATAGCATTATTATTTCTGATATGACAAAAAATATAGTTAAAGAAGTATTAAAAAAAATTGATGACATCAACGAAAAAGGAGGAATGGAAAAATTAATTGATACAGGAGAAATAGAAGAAGAAATAGCAAATGCATCAATTGAATTCCAGAATAAATTAGATAAAAAAGAAGAAATACTAATAGGTGTGAACAAATTTGTTGATGAAGAGAAAATTGATTTAAACATATCAGAAAAAGATGATAAAAATAGAATTGATTCATTAATTATGTTTAGAAAAAATCGTGACAATAAAAAAGTCACTCATGCTTTACTTATTTTAGAAGAAAAAGCAAAATTAAATGAAAATTTAATTCCATATATTATTGAGTGTGCAAAGAATAGGTGTACTCTTGGTGAAATTTCGGATACTTTAAGAAAAGTTTTTGGAGAATATTCATAATAAAAAAACAGGAACATTACATAAAAAAATTAATTAATATTATATAGAAAAAATTTAGAAATGAGGAATATTATGCAAATCAAAAATTTAGTTTTATTATTAAGTGCAATTTTAATTGTCAACTGTGCAGGAAATGCGCCTAGCATAGGAGAAACAATTGAAAATCAACAGTCAAATGAATCAGAAACGAAAATTGTTGAAGAAGAAGTAAAAGTGGAAACATTTACTGTACAAGAACCAGAAGCTCCACCATTACCTGTTACTGTTTTTGAACCATACATGATAAAAAGAGGTGATTATTTAATTAAAATTGCTTCAAGAGAATATGGTGATTCGTCAATGTGGAGAGATATTTATGAATGGAATAAGGAAGAAATTGGATCTGACCCAAATAAGATTTATCCTTATAATTTTTTATCTCTTAAAAGAGAAGCTAGTAAAGCAAAAAATTGTGAATTAGAATTTTTTGATTATCAAATACAAGCTGGAGATACTGCATGGAGTCTTGCAAGTGAAGTATATGGGGATGAGCTCGCATGGGTAATTATCTATATGGATAATGAAAGATTGATTAGAAATAGTGATGGTGTTTTACAGCCGGGAACTATTTTTAAAATGAGAAAAAAACTAGATCCGTGCTCTTAGATCTTCATGATAATCTCTTAGAAACCAAAATAATTAATTCTAATATATTCTATAAAGAAAAATTAGAATCAACAAATAGAGAAGCTAGAAAATTAATCAATAAGTATGGCATTATTGTATGTGATAAACAAACACATGGTCATGGTCGTCATGGTAGAAAGTGGATTTCAACACCATATAAAGATTTAGCATTCACTATTGTTATCCCTAATGAATGTAATATTAATGGACAAAATTTAGTTGATCTTGCATGTGAATCTATTGCTTCAAACTTGCAAAAATTAAATATCCATTCAAAAATAAAATATCCAAATGATATTTACGTTGAAAATAGAAAAATTGCTGGGGTTCTTTGCGAACAGATAGTCACAGACAAAATTACTGCACCAATTATCGGAATAGGAATAAATGTAAATTCAAATTTGGACGATTTAAAATTGGTCAAAGATAAACCATATACTTCTTTATTTGTCGAATTAGGACAAAAGACTAATAGAGAAAATTTATTAAAAGATATAGTAGAAAAAATTGATGATATTATTCAAAAGCAGGTATATCAGTAATCTTTTGTCCCATAATTAATGTATGTATCTCATGGGTTCCTTCATAGGTATAGACTGTTTCTAAATTCATCATATGTCGCATAATTGAATAATCATCCATAATTCCATTACCCCCCAAAATTTCGCGTGCTAACTTTGCGCATTCTCTAGCAATAGCAACATTATTTTTTTTACCAAGAGATATGTGAGAAAAATCTAAATCTCCACTATCCTTAAGATTGCCTAATTGCAAAGCAAGAAGTTGAGCTTTGGTTATTTCTTCAATCATATAAACGAGTTTTTGTTGAGTAAGTTGAAATCCAGCAATCGGTTTCCCAAATTGCTTTCTATCTTTACTGTAGCTGAGCGCTGTTTCATAACAATCAATAGCTGCACCAATTGATCCCCAAGCAATAGAATATCTTGCTTGTGTTAAACATGATAATGGGCCTTTGAGGCCTTCAATATTTGGAAGTCGATTAGAATCTGGAACTCTTACATTTTTCATAAATAATTCCGATGTAATTGAAGCTCTTAAACTCATTTTTCCATGAATATCAGAAGTAGTAAATCCTTCCATCCCTTTTTCTAATAAAAATCCTCTAACAATACCATCTTCATCTTTAGCCCATACTACTGCAACATCAGCAATTGAACCATTTGTAATCCACATTTTTGAACCATTGATTACCCAATCATCTCCATCTTTAACAGCTTTCGTCTTCATACCACCCGGATCTGATCCATTATTTGCTTCGGTTAAGCCAAAACATCCTATGGCTTTGCCAGAGGCTAGTAATGGTAACCATTTTTCTTTTTGTTCTTCTGTGCCATATTCATATATAGGAAACATAACTAATCCACCTTGAACACTACAAACTGATCTTAAACCTGAATCCCCTCTTTCAAGTTCTTGCATTATTAAGCCATAAGCATTGCTACTGATTTCACTACCCCCATATTTCTTAGGTAATGTTGCTCCAAAAAATCCCAATTCTCCCATCTTTGGAATTAGATCTAAAGGGAAAGAACCTTTTTCATAATATTCATTTACTATAGGCAAAAATTCTTGTGAAACAAATTCATGTGCTGTCTTTTGAATTAAAAGTTCTTCGTCAGTTAATGAAGAATTAATATTGCAAAAATCTGGACCAATATATTTCATTTTTTATTCATATTTCTAATATAGCAAATCTGAAATGCTGTCAAACAATATAGAATTTGTGGCAATTATAGGGTCTGTAACAAGGGTTTTCTTTTGATTGTATATAATATTATCACCATTAATTTTTTTCATTACTCCACCAGCTTCATTAATGATGCAATCTCCAGCACAAATATCCCATTCATTTTTTGGAGCAACTGTTGCAGTGATATCATATAATCCTGACGCTGCTAAACATAGCTTATAAGCAATGCTACCAATAGATTTCACTGATGAAAAATTACTTTTATAATTACTCCAAAGACCCTTAGTACGTTCAGATCTGCTCACAACAAGTGAGGCATTTTTTATATCTTCAACAGTAGATATTTTTATCTGATCTCCATTTAAAAATGCCCCTTTTTTCTTTTGAGCATAAAACATTTCATCTGAGATAGGATTATAAATTACACCTACAACTGGTATATTATCTTCAACAAGACCAATGCTAACACAAAATTCAGGAATTGTTTGAATAAATTCTTTGGTCCCATCTAATGGATCAACAATCCAAACACGTTTTTTATCCAGTCTATCATATGTATCGACAGTTTCTTCAGAAAGCCATCCATCATTAGGAAATTCACCACCTAAAAAATTAGAAAGGTACCGATCAGCTTCATAATCTGCAGCTGTAACAGGGCTATTCCCTGATTCTTTCTTATATTGAATATCTTTTGATTGTAATTCTAAATGTTTAATTAAAATTTTACCTGCATTCCTAGCAGCGACTTTTGCAGCAATTAATTCTTCATTAAACATAGATTGTTCAGATTATATACATTTTAAACTTAAAAATCGTTAAATTCCTTCTGAAATTGAGGACAGAATTTAAGAGTTATTATTTTTTGTTTTTTAAAATTAGAATTGATAAAGATTTTTTATTCCTATTTATTCTCTCCTCTTTTCACTAAAAGTTAAATAGTTGCTCTTTATTAAGAGTAAAGTTAGAGGCTATAATGAAAAAAGAAATTTACATTAGTGAAAGCATTGGGGAAACCCGAATAGCTGTCAAAGAGAATGGTAAACTTGCAGAAGTTCATGTTGATAAACAATCACAAGAACGTACTGTGGGTAATATCTATAAAGGAGTTGTTGAAAATGTGATTCCAGGGATGCAAGCTGCTTTTGTCAATATTGGGCAAGAAAATAATGCATTTTTACCTTTTTCTGAAATATCAGATCCAGAACTACTATCTAATTCAAATAAAAAATCCAAAGAAATTGATGTTCTTCTTAGTCCTGGACAAGAAATTATCGTTCAGGTCATTAAAGAACCTTTTGATAAAAAGGGGGCTCGTATTACAACAGATTTGTCAATAGCAGGACGATTTATTGTTTTAGTTCCTAATTCAAAATATGTTGGAGTATCAAAAAAAATGAGAGATAAATATGAAAGAAGAAGATTGAAAAAAATAGCATTTGAAATGAAAAAGCATGGATTGGGAATAATTATAAGAACTGTTGCAGAAGGAAAAACAGATAAACAAATACAAAATGATTATGCCAACTTAGAAAAAAAATATAAACAATTAATTACTTCAGCTGAAAAAACTACAGGACCTACATTGATTCATAGTGATTTAGAAATGACATCAAGCGTTTTAAGAGATTTAATAAATGATAATGTTGAAAAAATTGTAGTGGATTCAAAAAATAATTTCAAAAAAGTACAGAAAATTATCAAAGAAGATTCTCTAGAAATAGGAGATTTAATTGAGCATTATAAAAAAAGAATGCCCCTATTTAAAGAAGAAAAAATTGATGGTGAATTGATGAAGTTGCTCAGAAAAAAAGTGTGGCTGAAAAGTGGAGCATATTTAGTTATTGAGAGAACAGAAGCAATGGTTGTAGTTGATGTTAATAGTGGAAAATTTGTCGGTAAAAAAGGACATGAAGAAAATTCTCTTAAAATTAACTTAGAAGCAGCAAAAGAAATTGCAAAACAACTGAGACTAAGACACTTATCAGGATTAATCTTAATTGACTTTATTGATATGACAGCTTCTGATAATAGAAAAAAAGTATATCTTGAGATGAAAAAAGAATTAAGGAAAGATCGTGCAAAAGTAGCTGTATCAGAAATATCTGAATTTGGAGTTTTAGAAATGACCAGAGAACGTACTGGATTAAGTATTGTTGATTCATTGACAGAATCTTGTGACGATTGCAGAGGAATGGGAAGAATACTATCAAAAGATACATTATTAACACAAATTGACTATTGGTTACGCGATTACAAGCAAAAAAATAAAGACTTAAGATTAAAACTATGTCTGCATCCTGAAATTGCTCATTATATTAAAAAAGAACAAAAAAAAGCATATATTCGTCTTATGTGGCAAAATTTTGTTTATTTAAAGATAGTTGAAGATGTTAATGTTGAAAAAAATAATTTTAGATTCACAAAAATGAATAGTAACGAAGATATCACAAGTGAAATAGTCACTTGAAAGATACTAAATTAGCTATTAAGTTCTCGCGCTATGATTGTAATTGTAGAAATATATGGAAAACAGTATAAAGTCGCTAAAGGTGACACTATTACAGTTAATTCTAAGATTGACTTAGATATAGGTAAAACTGTCAAATTTGACACTGTAAAAGCAGTGTTTGACAAAGAGAAAAATATCTTTAGTCCAAAAGAATTAAATAAATATAAAGTCAGTGCTAAAATTGTAAATCATTCTAGAGATAAAAAAATAACTGTTATCAAAAAGAAGAGAAGAAAAGGCTATCAACGAAAGAATGGTCATAGACAAGATTTAACGATGATTGAAATTCAATCAATCACTGGTAGTGCCAAAAAAACTGCTAAAGCTAAAACTGACAAAGAATAATAAAGAGGTAAAATATGGCTCATAAGAAAGGACAAGGAAGTTCAAGAAATGGAAGAGATTCTGTATCCAAAAGATTAGGATTAAAAACTTCTGACGGACAAGCAATTCTTTCTGGAGGCATTATCCTTAAGCAGCGTGGAACAAAATACCATGCAGGAAGAAATGTAAAGAGATCAGGTGATGATTCATTATTTGCAACAGCAAATGGAATTGTAAAATTCAGCAAAAAAGGTAAAAATACTTTTGTAAGCGTAATTGCTAAAAATTAAAATGCCAAGAACAAAAATAGCATTGATTGGTGGTGGACAAGTTGGTGGAAATATTGCACTTCTTGCAGCTCAAAAAGAACTAGGAGATATTGTTATTATCGATATCCCTGAAGCTGAAAATTTTATCAAAGGTAAAGCTCTCGATATATCACAACTTCTTCCTCATGATGGCTTTGACTCTAAATTAGTTGGATCATCAGATTTTCAAGAAATAAAAGATTCTGATGTAGTAGTGATTACTGCAGGATTTCCAAGACAACCAGGAATGAATAGAGAAGATCTACTAAGTAAAAATTTATCTATAATGACAAATGTAGCAAACCAAGTTAAAGAACATGCTCCAGATGCATTTGTTATTGTTGTATCCAATCCATTAGATGCTATGGTTTATGCATTTCACAAAGTTTCTGGTTTTGCAAAAAACAAAGTGGTTGGAATGGCAGGAGCGCTTGATAGTGCACGATTTAGGTCATTTATAGCTGAAGAAACTAATCTTTCATCGCAAGATGTTACTTGTATGGTACTTGGTGGGCATGGAGATACAATGGTGCCAGTGAGTAGATTAGCTAATGTAGGCGGAGTTCCATTAAATGCATTATTAAGCGAAGAAAAAATTAGTGCGATTGAAGAACGCACAAGATTTGGTGGTGGAGAAATTGTAAAACTATTTGGCAAGGGATCAGCATTTTATGCGCCAGCACAATCTGCAGTAGAAATGGTTGAAAGTTTTGTTCGAGATAAAAAAAGAGTAATTCCATGTGCTTCTTTATGCGAAGGTGAATTTGATATCAATGGATACTTTATTGGGGTACCAACAGTAATTGGTAGCAATGGAGTAGAAAAAATTCTTACATTCGAACTCAATGAAGAAGAAAAAAATGCATTGGAAAACACTCTTTCAGAAGTTAAAAAAACCGTCGAAGAAACTGGTTTATAATAACTTTATTAAAATAGTTTTTTTCTTATTTTTATTTCCTTTAAACAATCTATACGGACAATCTTCTCTTTATATCAATGAAGAAATGGAAGGTTCATTTTCTCAAGGGACCATGAAAGGAAATATCAATAGATATTTCTCTGAAGATGTATACTATATTAAAAGTAATTTTCAGGTTAAAATACTTCGTCTTTTTAATATTAAAAGAGAGGAAGGTTATATTATATCACTTGAAGATTCTTTGGTAACAAAGATTAATCATAAAAAAAAGAAATATGCAGTTTATTCACTTTCAGAATTTATAGAAGACGATGATAATACACAAGGAGGCCCACCAGAAAGAGGTGAAGAAAGTGAAGATGAAGAAAGTGAAGATGAAGATAATGTGAATGTTGAAATTTCAGAAAAAGTTGAATTATTAAATAATTTTGAAACTAGAAAAGCAAAAATTATTATTAAAGATGATAAAGATGAAGAACTTAAAATGAATATCTGGTTTACAGAAAAAACATTAAAAGCACCAATCATAGAATTAACACGTAAAAAATTAAAAAATATGTTTAATGGATCAATACCTCCAAGCTTAGGTTTCAATGAAATGAATATCCCGTTTGAAGAGTACAACATTAATAAAGATGCTGTTAATGTAAGGTTTGAAACAATTAATAAAAATGGGACATTCACTTATAGCTTATTAGAATATTCAAGCAAAGATTTATTACCAGATATGTTTGAAATTCCTAAAAATTATAAAAAGGTAAAAAAATTATAATTCTCGCAACGAATCAATATTTCTTTTTAGCCCTTTATATTTAGTGCGTTTTACAGCAGAATTTTTAAAACTGGATGTAAAATTTTCTTTATTTAAATTTTCCCAATCTGATTTAAAAAAATTGATTAATGAATCTCGCGCTTCAAAATGTTTATCTTTTTTTATCTGTTCAAATTTGATATTCCATGGACAAACTTCTTGGCATATGTCACATCCATAAATCCAATTATGTAAATCTTCATTTTCAAAATCTTCTCTATACTCAATAGTGAGATAAGAAATACATTTATTTGAATCAATTTTATATTCAGTCAATGCATTTGTTGGGCAAGAATCAATACATGCAGTACAACTTCCACACAAATCTTCTTCAAAAGCAGAATCATAATCTAATTTTTTATCAATTAATATCTCTGCTAAGAACACCCAACTCCCTAATTCTTTAGTAAGCAAATTAGTATTTTTACCTTGCCAACCAATTCCTGCTTTTTGAGCCCATTGTTTTTCCATAATAGGTGCTGTATCAACACATAAAATTATTTTCATTGATGAATCATGCTGTAAAATTTCATTTTTTATATCATATAATTTGTTCTTAATAATTTTATGATAGTCATCCCCCCAAGCATAATTGCTAAATTTTACTTCTGAGTTATAATCTTTTGAAAATTCTGAACTTCGTTTTGTAAAATAATTGAAAGCTAATGAAATAACTGTTTTGACCTCAGGGAAATAATTAAAAATGTCTGCACGCTCTTCTTTTCGTGATTCCATCCATTTCATTGTTCCATGATGTTTTGATTTTATCCATTGATCAAAATATTTATTGGAATCAACATTTTCTTTTGGATTTGCAAAACCAATTTTATCAAAACCTAATTCTATAGATTTGTCTGAAATAATATTTTTAAGATTTTTTTCTATCATTTTTTTTAAGAATTTTAACCATTTCTTGATAAAATACTTCTTCTCTTTTATAAGGAGGTGATAATTCGACACCTTTCTTAAAAATTGCTAATGCATCATCAAATCTTCCCAACTTTTGATAAGTTTTACCAAGCCAGTAATATGTGCCTATATATTCAGGTTCTAATTTGATACTCTTTTCAAAATAATCAAGAGCGATATCGAAAGAGCCTTGTGGAGGTTCTTCAAAAATAATTTTTGCCAAACCTCTCGACATTTTACCTAAATCTGCTAATCGATAGTGCCATTGACCCATCACATTATAACAATAAGGATCATCAGGAAGTTTTCTAATTGCTTCTATTGAATGAAATTCAATAATCTTAGCACCTTCAATCTGAGATCTGATAGGAAGATTTTCAAGTTTTTTCCCATATGCTAAAGCATACCATTTATGGACTTGTCCATTAGTGGAATCAATTTTGATAGATTCATTAATATAATCTATAGCCTTATCTAAATGATATGTATCCATCTTCTTATCATATGTTTTTTCTGATAGCAAATGGTGTGCTGCAGAAAGCCTAACTAACACATCTAAGTTTTGAGGGTATTCAATATTAAGCTTATTTAAAGGAATGATTACATCTTCAAAATTTCTATTTTCTAAATTTGAATCAATCTCTTTGAAGTCTTGCGAAAACAAAAAACCAATTAAAGCAATAGAAAGAAAGAAATAATTCACTTCTTATGGATAAAATCTGTAGTAAGATGGCTGGTGATCTGAAAGCTTGTCATCAATATCATAGTTTGACATACCAGTTTCATTAAGCATATTAATTATGCCTCCATCAGATACAGATTCAAACTGAAAAAGTGGTTGGTTAATAATAATATGATCAAGATGTGCTGCACCAAACGAACTTCTCCACCCTTGCCAAGACCATGTAGAGCTACTTTGAGCAAAAACATATTCATCAACCATTTTAAAATAATTACTATTTTGATCTGGGTCGGTTAAAGGTGAAATTGAAGGATTTAATATAGATTGTTCATCACCAATATTATTAAAATCACCAGCAAGGACTACATAATCACCTTGTCTATTGTTCATTATATGGTCTCTAAGAAGAGTGCTCGCATAATGTCTTCTTGTTGATTCTGCGCCTTTATCTGTGATATCTAAATCTCCATCGCCGCAACATTTGTAGTGAATATTGGTAACATATAAATCAACAGATTTTGTTCCATTGGTCCATGTTAAATAATTTTCCATTGGTGGTCTGCTTGCAAATTGATAGAGTGCATTATTTTCATAATCATTATCATTATCATTAGAATTAGGCGTATCGGCCCAAAGCTCATTATGGCTATTGTATGTCACAGTTCCACAAGCAGTGCAATCAGAATTTGCAGTCTTATATACTAAAGCAAAATCCCAATTGCTTGTTTCACTAGATAGTACATAAGAATATTCAGGCATTGCATTTATCATGCTTATAAGCGTATTGTTATCTCCCATTTCTTGAAATACGTATATATCAGCATTCCATGATTCAAGTAAGCTTTTAACATACTCTGAAGTAGTATTTAGTTGAGGAAAAGTTTGGATATTCCAAGATATAATTTCTATTTGATTTTCTCGATCAAAGTTTGTTGCATTTGGGAAGACATAAGAATCTCCGCCACCTCCATTATTATCAGAACCATCATCGGGGCTTGCTGGAGAACTCCCACCACCTGAACAAGAAAGTAGGAAAATTATACTAAAAATAATTTTATTTATGTTTTTCAGCATAGATATAATTTACTAACAAAGTTCCTACCTGCTCCAAACTTTTTGGTGAACAATTTTCAGGTGTATCTTGTTGAGTGTGCCAATGATTATAGAATAAATTAGGATATTTAAAATCAATGATATCAATAGTAGGAATTTGAGCATGTTCCCATAATGGAACATGGTCATCATAAATTTCTTCTCCAATTTTTTTCTCAAATGCGTTCAGAGAAAGTTTTTCTGCTAAATCCCAAATTTTTATTACTTCATCTGGAGCAATATTATAAGAATATCTTTCTATTGGAATGTTTAATTGTTTATCAGCAACCATATCAACGATGATTCCAAAATTTGGTTTTTCAATAGGTAGATTTTTAGCAAAAAATTCTGATCCTAATGCATAAGTATTTGGATGATAAGAAATTCCTCCATCTTCTGCATCAAAGAATACCATATCAATGCCAATAGGTGGAATATCTGTAGAGAATATATCGCACAAAGTCATTAATACTGCTGTTCCACTCCCTCCATCATTAGCTCCCAATACTGGTAGTTTTCTATTTTCAAGATTTTTATCTTGGTCTGATATAGAGCGAGTATCCCAATGTGCTCCAAGCAATAATCTATATTTTGCATCTTTATTAAATTGGACGACAAAATTCTTTCCTTGTTTTACAGTTTCGGTAACAGGTTCAGTATATTCAAATTCTTGAATGATAACATCTTTATCATAATTTTTTAAAAAATTTTCTAAATAGATTGAAAATTCTTTATGTCCAGAAGAACCAGGATTCCTTGGGCCAAATTCGCACTGTTTTTCTATATATTGAAATGCTTTAACTCCATTAAAGTTAGGAACTGGTATTGGTTCTTCTTTACTACAAGAAAACAGTAAAAATACTATAATGAATAATTTCATTTTATCCCCTAATTGCAACATTAATATTTACTCCAAAATCTCTATCTATTCTTCTACCTGTTAGTCTTGTATCATTTTCTCTGTACTCATAAAAAAGACTTCCAGATATATTGTCAGTTAAAGCATAAGTTACTCTTAAAATTGTTTTCCATGAATTAACAAAATTCTGTTCCGCAAAATTTATCTTATCTTTTGATCCTTCCTCTTTTTTCTTACTTACATCAAAATTTAATGTGAGATTAATATTATTTTTTAAATCAACATTTCGTTCTGTAAATGGTAATGGGATACGAATTCCTCTATTAAAATTATATGTAATGCTTGCAAGTATACTATTCTCTGATATATAAGTTAATCCATTTGCAACTTCATCAAGTGTATGGGTTATATTATTTCTAATATTTGTTGAAATTCCATTTTTAAAAGAAGTAGTGATACCAATTAACGGAGCAAAGCTTCTTGTTATGCGAGAAAATTGTATATCATCATTTTTACTATCGATAAAAGAAGATATTTGGAATAAACCAATATCACTGGTTCCTGCTTCATTGAATCTCCATGAAACAGTTTGCTTGCCATTAAATGCATGTTCCATTGAAAGAGATTTTACATAAGGATTAATCAATTTGATTCTCTCAAGTCCTCCAATGCGAAATGACCAATTTGAAAATGGTAACCCATTAGACAAGTGTTCACCATAAGAAAAATAGTCTCTGTTGACTGATCTAATATCAATACCATAGCCATTTAAATTGGAAGAAATGCTTTCAGAAAATGAAATGCTCATAGATGTATTTGAGTTAAATTTTATTCCACTTCTAATAGATAATGATTTTTTAATATCATCAACTCCAGTATTTAAACCAATCTCAGGAGCATATTCTAAATCATGTGAATCGGAGAATCCAAGCCTATAATTTAAAGGAACGCTGCCCTGTACTCCATTTGAACTTAAATTTGTTGTATTATTTATGGTAAATGATAATGGTTCTATCTTTTTTGACCAACCATATATTTTTTCCATTCTAAGACTATCATTTATTTTTCTTTTGTTTTTTCTTTCAGAATTATTTTTATCAGATTCATCAGATTTTTCTAAATCATCATCTCCCATGTCAACAGACGCAGATCCTATATCTTCTCTGGATCGTGTTCGTGTTTTAGAAGCAGCTGTATTTCTCTTAGAAGCTGGAGTATAAAATATTTCAATTACTTCAGTTGGAGAAAGGCTAAAGCTAAATCCACTATTTCTTACTGAAACAATATTTGCTCCATCAAAAACGCTAGATTTAGGCTTGTTCCATGAATAATTAGCATTATATGTAAAGTTTGGTGAAAACCAAGAAATCCATTTAGGTGAGAAATTAGAAGCAAATGATTCAGTATTATTTGTTCTATCTCCAGTCTCAAAATCTGTTAATGCTTTAAGAACTTCATCACGATATTCTGCCATATCGCTTTGTATATTTTTATTATAATTAAGTTGAAGATTATCAAACACCTTATAAGCAACACTAAAATTTCTGGTTAATCCTAGATTAAAATCATCAACCACATCTTCTACTGATCTAGACTGTTTTTCAACTAAACTTTGATTCAATTTAATGCTACTATTAAATGAGCTAGGAGTATAAAAAAACTTTGTTTTACTCATATTATCACCCACAATAGGCACTTTCTCTAACCACTGAAAAGCTTCGATATAATTATCACTTGGAAACCTGAGATTGTAGTCTAGGCTGGTAGTAAATCTATCTGTATCGACACGTTTCATAATTTCATCAGATCGATTCTGTGTTGATGCATTAAACGTGGTACTCAAATTATCAATAGTATATCTAATAAAAGGATTTTCTGATTTTATTTTTTTAGAAATTTTACCATTCATACTTATCGTAGAAGATTGCGTAATCACTGAATCGGGTGCACTAGACCCAGTTCTAATATCCGTACCAGGTAAAAATTTTGGAGTATTGTTTTGCATATTATATGTCACATTAACAGGAAAAGCAATTCCAAGATTTTGTGGTAAAAATTTTCCTAATTCAATCTGATTGGTAAATATAAATGTCTCAGTGCTCACATTGCTTCCAAGACGTTCTTGTAAGATATGGAAATCAGCATCTTTTCTGACATATGATAATGTACTTCGATTAAGATCAGACAAATTAAATTCTGATTTTAAACGTACAGCTGTACCTCTTTCTTTCTTAACTCCACTAAGTCGTAACTCATCAATCCATAATTCTCCGGTAATAGGGTGTTCGGAACTATTTTCAACGCCAACAATAAAATATTGCAATCGAGAAAGTGAAGGGTTACCTAAAATTTCTACTTTTTTGTATTCATCATTGTTATCATCAATGAATGAATAACGTTTATAATTTGTTGAATCAACAAAAGTATCATTAGGATTAATTTTTTCAAGCGAACTTTCATCAGTATTTTTTAGCTGTGTCAACCAATCTAAATCTAAATCAATAGAATTACGATTTTGATCTTCATCCCACCCATCATAAACTGGTTGACTCAATCGATAATACTCTTCTCCATTACCGAATTCGATAAATAATTGAACATCAGTTTCATTCTCTTCTATATCTACGCTATTACCGTGTACATACATTTTCATTTTATCATAGATTAAAAAACTTTGTGCTTTCTCACTATTTTCAAAAGAAAGTATTTTTTTTGCAGCACCTTTGTTATCAGGATTAAGATTATCAAATTTTAAAACGAGTGATTGTTCTTTTGATCTGATTTGATTGATTTCATCATACTCACCATATACGCCTTTAGGCGGTATATAATCAGGGTTATCTTCATCATTAACAACTGTAACTAAGAAAGTACTATCTTGAACTGTATATTCATTATCTGATACAAGCGATGTACCCATTGATTCCCATGTATTACCTACTAACTCTATTCTTGCTATTTCCAAAGTAGAAGCTTGATTAACACCAGATACTATCAATCTTAGATATCTTATCTCACTCAAAGTAATATCTTGTACTTTAGTAAAATGACTAATTGGAATTCTAACAAGTTTCCATCCAGTTTGAACGCCATCAACTTCTGTCGAACCTGCAATATACGTTGTGTCGCTCAAAGAAATCGTTTTTGTAAAATAATCATTAGTTCTATCTAAAAATCCTGACTTATCTAAATCTTCAGAATCAGGGTATTTACCTCCTGGTTGAATTCGATCACCAGTACCATTCCCTTCTGTTCCATTAACAAATTCATAGTTTGAACTTCCTTCTAAGTAATCCCAATTATCACCATTTGGATCATTTGGATTAATATCAGAGGATGCATTGATAATTACTGATTCTCCAGACGATAAATAATCTTGATAATTTAAACCGCTACTATCTAAACAATGGCCCCAACCATCTTCAAATAAATCAAAACATCCATCTAAGCCAGTATCTTCATTATCCTCTAAAAAACCATTACCAAGTGCCAAACCAGCATCTGGTATATCTTCATTGTTAAGGGTGCCATTTCCATCATAATCTTCACTAATCTTACCTAAATCGACTGTCAAATTTCCAGAATCTCCGCGTAGCCAAATTTCAACAAATTTTGTCCTGGTTTGATCGTAGTCTCCAATAAACATTGGAGCCGTAATTCCAGCCCACAATGAATCAGGATTAGATACTTGTTGATGTTCATATGGTTCAAAATTCATTACCAATATATCAGTTGTTAAATTTTGTGCTCTTTGAGATGTAGATACATTTGGCCAGATATTATTGGTCAATATTTGAGAGAAAGGATTATACCAATACATCTTTAATCTATTGCGTTGATTGAATTCTTGATTATTATTTTGAATATCTAGAGGCGCAGAAGATTTATGCCAAAATCTACGTAAGATTGACGGATTTGTAATACGTTTTGACCCTTCAAAATCATCAATATATGCAACTCCATTTTTATCTCCAGTAGAAGCATTAGAAATTGAATTAGGGTTTGGTAAGACTTGTGCTATTTCTCCTTCAATTGTAAATCGAGATAATTTTTCAGCACTAAAAATATTTGAATTATTTAATGATGCAGATAAATTTTCTAAATCACGTTCATATCTTCCATTAATATCCCATATAAAATTTTGAATTGGTTCAAATCCTACTTCTACTTTTTTATTTACGATATCTTGATTGTAGTATAATGCTGTCATTCCTAAGAAAGAATTCTCATCAAAATCAACTTGAGCTCTAGAACCAACCATAATTTTTCTATCAAAAGTAACTAAATCGTGTTTATCATAAACAATTTCTAAATCTCCATTGGGATCAATATTAGTATTAAGCACAATCATACCTGAGAAATAATCAATCTGATAATCTGATCCGCGTTTAAGTTTTTCTCCATTAAAATAAATCTCTTCACTGCCTTCAACTAAAGTAAATCCTAAATTAATAGCAGCGTTTGGACTGGTATAATTTGCTTCAATTGTAAAACGTGAATCACCAGTATATTCTGTACGATTTGTAGTGGTATACATCTTACCGGACTGTAATAGTGAGCTAAGATTAGTATTATTATTTCCTCCATCAATAGTATTATCGGATACAAAAGGTAAAAGAGAAGGAAAATGAATTTCTCCTGATTTAATATTAACAATATTTGGATTATTAAGATCAATAATTTCATCTGGAGTTGAACCTCCTGCTTGATTTAAACTATCTAATCCAAACAAATTCAAGAAAGTATCGCCAGCATCAGATCTATCGCTTACTGGAGTAGAAAAATTGTCCACTATCCTTACATCAAGACTATTTTGATCTATATTTACTGCACCTAAATAGTAAACATTCTTAAACATTAAATCCCAAGATGGATGGTTTGGATGAGATGACTGTGGTTTAATCATTTTAAGTATTAAAGTATCATTTTCATCTTCTCCAATATCTAAACCAACGGTTAAAACTATATTCCCAGTTGTTCTATCTGCTAAATCAAAATGGGCACCAATAATTTCATTTTGTAAACTATTCTGCATTCTTATAAAACCTAAATCTTCATTAATCTGATAATCTGAACCTCTTTCTAATCGAATAAATGCTCCTTCTTTGCTACTGTCGCTATAATACTCTATATCATTTGGATTGATGTATGCAATACCAGGATCTGCAGCAGGATTATTTGATGCATCAATTTTGTACAATTCAAAATTTTTCACCACAAGATTTCCTATATTGTGCAATCCGTTATTAAGTGGATAGTATGGGGGTACATTTAATTGAAAACCATCATCTATTATATCTGTTGAACCATTACGAAACCATTCATGTATAAAGAAATATAAGTTTTTCTTATATTCATAATCTTGAACACGCTTTTGTTCTAATTGTGCAGTGCCTTTATATTTTTGAGATGCCTTTTTTGTACGTTCAAGTGATGCAATACTCGTTACATTAACAGGGCCAAGCTGTGTAATTGCTTTTACACCGAATAATCCTCTATTTTGTCCTGAAAATGTTACAAACTCAGTCGCAGGTAACGAAAGAGATATATTTCCTGCTTCTAACTTTTGAAGAATATCATCTTCTTTACCTTGATAATCAATACGAACAGTATTTTCCCAATCAAAATCACGTTCAGAGTTTTGATCTAAAGAGATTGTAACTTGATCACCAATTTTCCCCTGAACATTTAGTTGCTGTTTTTGATCAAATTTAAAGTTTGTTTGTTCTCGTTCTTTGTATGATGATCTAACCAGCTCTTGATCTTGATTAACTAGTTTTCCTTGTAAACTAATATTTCCTTGAACCCTCAAAGAAGCTCTACCAAGTCTACCAATATCAAAGTCTGCTATTTCAACATATTGACCTTTCCCAGAACTATATTGCGTTGTATCTGATGCAGAATAATTGAATGGTTTACTAAAATTATATTTTTGGTTTATGGTATAAAGTTTATCAAAATAATCCTCTACAGATGCTGTATAAGGAAGTATATTTCTATTATTAAAAACAGATTCACTAATAGATATAATTTTGGATGTAGTATTTAAATTTACTTTATAGCTCAATAGAGATGATTTAGGATTAAAAATTCCAATTGGATAATTAGATATATCATTCAGACAAAAATTAATTTTTTTTGATTTGGAAAAAGGATCAGTAATAAAATTATCAGAACCAAACAATAGATTTGGTATACATATTAAATAAAACAATAAAAATATTCTATACATTGGATAGTTGATTAATCTTATTTTTGAATTTATCAATTGCAAGACCACGATGACTAATTTCATTTTTAATCTCTGATGAGATACTTGCTAAAGATTTTCCTTTTTCTGGCACAAAAAAAATTGGATCATAGCCAAAGCCAAATTCGCCTTGTTTTTCTTCTAGAATATATCCTTCTAAAATACCTTCAACAAAAAAATCATTTATTCCACCATCCACATATGTAACTACGGTTCTAAATCGAGCCGTTCTATTATCAAAGGGAACTCCATCCATCGCATTTAAAAGTTTATTCATATTATCATCATAGGTTACATTTTCTCCTGCATATCGCGCAGTAAAAAGCCCAGGATCTCCATTTAAATAATCAACTTCCAGTGCTGTATCATCAGCAACAGATGGAATATTTGTATAATCAAATGTGACTCTTGATTTTATAAACGAATTTTCAAGGACAGAGTTTCCATCTTCTTTTATATCTCCAATTTTAGGAAAATCTGATAAAGAATATATTTTTTGGAAATAGGAATGAATCTTTTGGGTAATTTCTGAAACTTTATGTTTGTTAGAAGATGCTATAACAATTTCTTTCACTTCTGAAACTAATAAATATTTATGTGTTTTTTAAATAACTTATAATTTGTATTTTTTGAAACTTTTTACACGGCTCGGTAGCTCAGTTGGTAGAGCAGAGGACTGAAAATCCTTGTGTCGGCGGTTCGATTCCGCCCCGAGCCACTCTTTTTTAAGCCTTGTAAAAAATTATGATTTTTAGAAAACCAAAAATATATACTTTCAAAACAGAACAAATTATTGATGACAATATTGATAATGTTTTTGATTTTTTTTCTAGACCAGAAAACCTTGAAAAAATCACTCCTCCATCAATGGGTTTTAATATCATTACGCCAAAACCAATTAAGATGAAAGAAGGTGCTATTATTGATTATATAGTAAAAATTATGGGCTTCCCAACAAGATGGAGGACAATGATTACATCTTATAAGAAAAATGAAATGTTTATCGATGAACAACTCAAAGGGCCGTATAGCTATTGGCATCACAAACATTCTTTTAAAGAGATAAATGGCCAGGTCAAAATGATAGACGAAATACATTATGCTCTTCCAGTGCAGATTTTAAGAGAATTAGTGCATCCATTAATGATTAAACCTCAGTTAAACAAGATATTTAGCTTTAGATTTAAGGTGATAGAAGAAAAATTTAAAAAATGATTAATTTTATTATCAAACAAAGAGGGCCAATCATAAACTACTTTGGTTTTTCTGTAGTATGGATTTGCTGTGCATCAACCCCTGCATTAGAGATGCCATTACTAGCACCAATTGTAACTATAATATTTTTATTACTTCATTTCTCTATTATTGCTTACAACAGAGATAAAGAACTAAAACTAATTATTTTTTCAGTGTTGCTTGGGATTGTTGTCGATTCAGGATTTGCAATAATGAATATTGTTCAATATAATAGTGTTATTAGTGCTCTACCTAATTTTGCTCCAATATGGATTTTGTGTATGTGGGCAGGATTTGCATCTCAAGTCAATTATGCAATGAAGTATTTAAAGGGGAAATATCCATTAATAGGATTTTATGGTCTTTTAGCTCCATTGGCATATATAGGTGGAGAAAAAATTAATGCAGTTACAATTATGCCAGAAAATAGCAGTTATATAATTATATCAATTACTTGGTCCATTAGCTTTCTTTTGTTGTTTAAAGTTTCTGAATACTTAATGAATGAATAATGAATAACATTAATAAAATAATCATTATGTTTTTTATCATTGGATGTGCAACGCAAAAAGCAATTGATCCAGAGATAGTGCTAGACAGCCAGATTCCAGAATCATGGGAATCAAACATATCGATTACACCTAATATATCAGAAATCTGGTGGAATGAATTCCAAGATGAGTATTTGAATCAATTTTTATCAGCATTTTTAGATAATAATATTAATCTAGAACAAGCAATGTTGAATACGCGCATTGCAAAACAAGCTTCAGTAATATCAACTGCAAATTTAGCGCCTTCTATAGGAATTGGTTTAAGTGCAACAGAGTCAGAACAAAACACTGCAGGATTCCCTCCTATTTTTAGCAGTTTCTTTGGTGGGAGTGACGATATTACAACCTTCACTCAAGAAAATTATAATGCATCACTTAATGCTCAATGGGAAATTGATTTGTGGGGTAAATTAAGACAAGGAAGATTAGCGGGGAAAAGACAATATTTATCTGCAAAATATAATTATACATATATTCAATTCTCTCTTACTGCAGAAGCAGCAAAATTATACTTTGCTATTATTGAGGGAAAACAATTAGTAGAGAATTCAGAACAAAAACATAATAATGCCAAAATTATTTATGATTTATATGTTGATCGCTATAAAAAAGGCATTATTAAAAGCAATTTCTTACAACAGTCTGAAATAATACTTAACACTACAAGGAATGATTTAGAAAATAAGAAAAGTGTTTTGAATACGCTTATTAGGCAAAGCAAGGTATTGATTCAAGAGTATCCAAGCTTAACATTATCGGTATCTAATACATTTCCAGAATATGTACCAAGTATACCAATAGTTTTACCAGCAGATATAATCCAGAGAAGACCTGATTTAATTGCATCTCAATATAATATGCTTGCTGCAAAAGCACTGAACAAGCAAGCAATGAGATCGTTATATCCAACATTTAGTTTAACATCAGGGTCTCCAGCTAGTTCTTCAAATGAGTTAGAAGATTTATTAGAAGAAAATTTTAAAGTGTGGAATAGAGGATTGACAATTTTTGCGCCAGTATTTAATTCAGGAAAATTAATTGCAAACAAGAAAATTGCTAAAAATCAAAAAGAAATTGCGATGCTACAATTTGTGAATGATCTGTTAAATGCATATGGAGAAGTAGAATCCAATCTTGAGCTTGATAATACAGCATCATCCTCTTTAAACCTTGTAAAGAAAAATGTAGAAATTGCTCAATCAATGTACGATACTACTCTAAATGAATTTAACAGAGGAGTTGCAAGCGTAGAAGATGTAATCAATGCAAATAATATGCTTTTTGATGCAAAAAATATATTAGCTACTACAGAAAAAATTCGCATTGAACAAAGAATAAACTTAATATTATCACTTGGAGGGGGCTTTACCTATAAGTAAAGCATTATAAAATGATGAAATACATAAGACCTATATTTATTATCGGATTTGCACTGGCAATAGCATACTTTTTATACTGGTTAGGCCAAACAAAACCACAATCGGTTAGCGATGCCCCACCAATCGATGTTGAAGTAGAAATTCTAAAGCCAACAAATCATCAAATTTTAATCAGCTCTACAGGAACAACACAACCTATCACACAAACTGCACTCACAAGCGAAGTAGGTGGAGAAATTATATATCGTTCAAAAAAATTCTCAGATGGATCGTCTGTTATTGAAGGTGAAATATTAGCAAAGATAGATGACACAGATCTTAAGCTGCAATATAATAATGCTTTACTTCAATTACGTAGTGCAGAAGTACAATCTCAGGTACAAAAAGCAGAAGCAGAAATTGCTAAGGAAGCATGGGAAAAAATTGGTGAGGGAGCTCCAAAAGATTTAACCTTGAAGAAACCTCAATTAAAGCAAGCAGAAGCAGCTCTTAATGTTGCAAAAGCTCAAGTAGAATCTGCAAAGAAAAAACTGGATAAAACTGATATTACTGCACCATATACTGGTAGAATTCAAAGTGTAAGCATTGATTTAGGGACAACCATATTACCGGGACAACCAGTCGGTGTAATTTATACAGCAAATCAAATTGAAATTACCTTACCTATAAAAGATAGCGATCTTGCATTTTTAGATATTCCTATGGATGGAAGAAAGTTAAATGATAATGAAAAGTCTCTTGTTACAATCAGCGCCCCATACAAAGGGAAAATACAACAATGGCAAGGCAATATTGAAAGAGTTGATGGAGTTATTGACCCAGTTACAAGAATGATTAAAATAATTGCTAGTTTTAAAAATGAATTTTTAGAAGAAAATCAAACTACACTACCTATTGGACTATTTGTAGAAGCTGAAATTAATGGAAAATTTTTAGAAAATGTGTTTATTGTTCCAAATGTCTCACTTACTACCAATAATGAAATTTTAGTTGTAGACAAAAACAATCAAATCGAAATGAGAAAAATTGTAGTTCTTAAAAAATTAAAAGATAGTGTCATTATTAAAGATGGACTATCAATTGGGGAAAGAATTATTGTATCAAAACTGAATATTGCCACAACTGGCATGGATGTTAACCCAAAATATAGATAATGAAAAGTATTGTCACCTGGTTTGTAAAAAATAGCGTTCCTGCTAATCTATTTATGTTTTTTTTAATTGTTGGAGGAGTTGCGTCATATCAAAATATGAAATCTGAATTCTTTCCGGCTCCAGACATTAATATTATTACAATACAAGTTCCATATTTAGGAGCATCTGCTACTGAAATTGAATCCTCTATATGTGCAAAAATAGAAGACAGGATTGAGGGTATTTCAGGAATAAAAAAGATATCTTCTTATGCGCTTGAAAATGCAGGTATAGTATCAGCGACCCTTTATAACCCAGCTGAAATAGATGATATATTGGATCAAATAAAAACGGTTGTGAATAATATTGATACTTTTCCAGTAGATAGTGAAAAACCAGTAATAAAAAAAATTGAACTGATAGAAAAAGTTCTTGATGTTGTTATCTATGGGCAGGTTGAAGAAAAAACATTGCTTCAAGTAACAGAACAAATCAATGAAGAAATCAAAACACTTAATGAAGTTTCATATACTGAAATTCTTGGGAATAGAGATAAAGAAATAACAATTGAAATATCTGAAGCTAATCTCGAAAAATATAATTTGAACTTTGATCAGATTGCATTAGCAATTAATGCCGGGTCAATTGATCTTCCAGGAGGAACTATATCTACTTCAAAAGAAGATTTATTAATAAGAACAGTAGGACAATCATATAGCGGTAAAGAGTATGAAAATATTGTTATTAAAAGCCAAGGCAGTGGAAGTCAGCTTTTACTGAAAGATATAGCAATTATTAAAGATGATTTTATTGATGTAGAAAAATCATATAGATGGAATGGAATTCCTGCAATGTTTGTTGGCGTAAATCTAGTTGGAGACCAAGATGTACTAAAAGCTGCAGAAGAATTAAGAGCTTATGTAAAAAACAAAAAAAATAATATGCCAGCCAATATTGAAATTGATTATTTCTATGATCAAGCAAGGTACTTACAGGATCGCATTAATTTACTATATCGCAACTTTGCAATTGGGATTACTTTAGTTTTATTTTTATTAACAATGTTTTTGAAACCATCTTTAGCATTTTGGGTTTCAATGGGAATACCAATTTCATTTGGAGGAGCATTACTATTATTACCTTTACTTGGTGTCACTGTAAATGTTTTATCAGCTTTCATGTTTATTGTTGTTTTAGGGATTGTTGTAGACGATGCCATTATAGTTGGTGAAAATGTATTTAGGAGAAGAATAAAGCTTGGCGAAGATAATTATACATCCACAATTAATGGCACTTTAGAAGTTTTAACTCCTGTTTTCTTTGGGGTTTTAACAACAATTGTTGTTTTTGCTCCTATGTTAGATCTTGCAGGAGAAACTGGAGATATATGGCGAACATTCCCATTAACTGCAATTCCTATTTTAATATTTTCCTTAATTGAATCAACAACAATACTACCTTCACATTTGAACCATGCTGGCGATTGGTTTAAAACCAACTTTGTAAAATTTGGAAAAACGCTAAGTAAAATGAGAAATTTCTGTTCAGAAAAATTATACAAATTTGTTGATAATTCATGGTTGCCGTTACTAAGAAAATCAATCAAAGAAAGATATACAACAATTTCTGTATTTATCGGCTTATTGCTTATCTCTTTTTCATTGCTTGGTGGTGGATGGGTGAAATGGACGTTCTTCCCTACTCTTGAGGCAGAAGAAGTAGCGGTTGCATTTGAACTCCCAGAAGGATCTCCAATTGAAAAAACTAAAGAAATCGTAGAAATGATTGAAAGTGAGGCCTTAATCTTAAAGGAAGAAATTAATAGTATAAGTCCTAAAATTATTATTAGTAATGTACTAACAACAACAGGTCAACAATACTACACTGATGTAGAATCTACCAAAGGTCCTGGAGGATTTGTCTTTAAATCAAACAGTACTCCACACCTAGGAGAAGTTTTAATCATTTTAACACCTGCAGATGACAGATGGGGGTTAACAGGCGCATATGATATTATTGATATTTTGAGAGATCGCATTGGAATAATTCCTGGAGTCAGTCGTCTCAATTATTCTGCAAATATCTTCACAGCTGGCAAGCCAATTGATTTTGAATTTCAAGGCACAAACTATGAAAGTTTAAATTCTGCAGTTGAGAAAACGAAGATTCTATTATCATCATTTTCTGGAATATATGATCTTAATGACTCCGATGAAAAAGGTAAAAGTGAACTACAGATAGAATTATTGCCCTCAGCAGAAGTTTATGGTATTACTACATTTGAAATTGCAAAACAAGTTAGACAAGGATTCTTTGGTGAAGAAGTCCAACGTATCCAAAGAGAAGACGATGATATAAGGGTGATCTTAAAGCTTCCAAAACAAGAACGTCAAACTATGTCTACATTAGAAAATATGAGAATACGTACTAACCAAGGCATTAAAGTGCCTCTCTATTCTGTGGCAAAGATTAAAGAAGTTGAAGGAAGTTCAAAGATTAAAAGAGTTGATGGAATGAGAGTCGTTGGAGTAAGTGCAGATGTTGATATTACTAAAAATACATCGACGATGATTTTACAAAATTTACTTGGTGCTGAAAATAAACCTGTAGGAGCATTATCGGATATTCTTAATGAACATCAAGATATCGAATTTAAACTTGCTGGAGAAGCAGCAGAACAAGCAGAGCAACTGGAAGATATATTATACAAATTCGCATTATCAATCTTTATAATATATGTTTTACTTGCAGTCCCATTAAAATCATATTTCAAACCACTAATAGTTTTATCAGCAATTCCATTTGGATTTGTTGGAGCAATTTTAGGTCACTTGTTATTTGGTCAACCGATGTCTGTTCTATCGGTTTTGGGCATTGTTGCTCTCTCAGGAGTTGTAGTAAATGATAGCTTGCTGTTAGTAGTATTCATTAATAGAGCTAAAGAAAAAGGAGAAGACACAATCAAAGCAGTCGTTGATGCAGTGCGCACACGATTTAGACCTGTCGTACTAACTTCGGTCACTACATTTCTTGGAATTATGCCATTGCTTCTTAATCAAAGTACGCAGGTGCTATTTCTAAAACCAATGGCTATCTCTTTAGGTGTAGGTATTTTATTTTCTACAACAATTATATTATTGCTTGTTCCAATATCATATGTTGTAATTGATGATTTTTTAGGATTGTTTAAGAAAAATAATTCTTAGGCTTCAAATTGATTATAATCTGAATATTCTATTGATTGAGAATCATTATAATCAATTTTTAATATAGCTTTTTTCAAAATTCTTTTTAAAATAATTAAACGATCATTTTCAGATTGTGATTTTAAAAGAATTTTTTTTGCTCTTTTATCTATATCGAGCATAGAGGCAATTTCAAAAGAATTTTTTGGCATATCAATCTGAGGAATTTTAGAAGATGCACCTAATTTCATCAATACTTCATACAGGAATATATTAGTTTCATCTAGAAGATCTTGATTAACTTTTTTCTCTAAATCTTTCCATGATTTGATGTAAGCTTGTCGATATGTATTTGAATCATCATACCCTTTTACAATAAATCGTTCAGTACCAGTAACTAAAATATCATATTCATTATTATCATATACATCAGACCCAAATAATTGATCAATTGATGCAATACAACCAATAGTAAGTAGATCTTTATTCTTGGAATTAATAATCCCAAAGTTTTTATTGTGCTTCAAACAATGTTCAACCATTTTTTTATATTTTTCTTCAAAAATATGTAAAGGTAATTTTTCGCCTGGTAGTAAAACTAGTGGAAGTGGGAAAATTGGAATTTTGATACTCATTCTACTATCAAAATACATATAGTTTTGTTAATATTCTATACCATTTTTATGAAAAAGGATTTTATTGATCACCTAGCACTATGTACTGATGATATAAAAAAGTCAGTTAATTGGTATATGGAAAATTTTCATTGCGAAATTCTTTATCAGGATGATTCATGGGCTATGCTTGAATTTGAAAATATAAAATTAGCACTTGTGCTTCCAGAACAGCACCCATTTCATTTTGCAATTTTAAAAGATGATGTTGAAAATTATGGTACTCCAATAAAACATAGAGATGGATCTGTATCAGTTTATATAAAAGATCGTTCTGGAAATAATATTGAGGTATTAAGGTATGACTAAGAACACTTTATTAATCAATCTGTTTTTAACAGGTTTAATTGCGCTCGATTATTGGCTTTATCCAGATTTATTCTGCAGTTTTTTATCTATTATTGGATTGATGGGTACAGTATGGATAATCAGTTTAATTGTTAAAGATGCTAGTATCGTTGATATATTTTGGGGACCATGTTTCGTTATATATGGCCTATCAATGAATTATTATATAGGAGAAACAAGCGAAAGAGCATTATTGGTACTTGGGCTAGTAAGTTTATGGGCATTAAGAATAGCATTACATATTGGAATAAGAAATATTGGCCACGGTGAAGATGTGCGATATATTGCTTGGAGAAAAGAAGCTGGGGAGAAATGGTGGTGGCTTAGTTTCTTTAGAGTCTTTTACTTGCAAGGATGTTTAGCTTATTTAATCGGTGTTCCTTTATACTTTGCACAAACAAATCCAACAGCATTGACAACAATGGAGATTGTAATTTGCACAGGAATATTTGGGTTGGGCATTCTATGGGAAACAATAAGTGATATGCAATTAAAATCATTCAGAAAAGATCCCAACAATAAAGGGAAAATCTGCACTGCAGGACTATGGAAATATTCAAGACATCCAAACTATTTTGGTGATTTAATGTGTTGGATTGGTTTATCAACATTTACAATATCTAGCATGGATACGTTAAGTATTGTTCTTAGTGCATGTGGTCCATTAATTATGGGGTTAATTTTTTATAAAATTACAGGACCAATGATGGATGAATTAATGATCAAATCAAGGCCAGAATATAAACAGCATATTAAAGAATCAAATATGTTATTACCAAATTTAATGAAGGGGAAATAAAAATGAAAAAAACACTAATACTATTACTATCAATAATCATCCTTAATTGTGGTGGTGGCACAACGAGCAATGAAGTAACTACGATTACTATTGGCTCTTTGGGTAACGAAATGAAATATGATACTACCGAATTCACCGTTAGTGCTGGTGCAACTGTAAAACTTACTATGAAAAATAATGCTTCTATGGAAAACATGATTCATAATGTAGTGATTGTACTTGATGAGTCTGCAGTACCAAATATTGTTAAATATGCAGAGATGAATGACGGAAACCCAATTCCTAGTCCTGATATATTAGCAATGACTAGTCTAGCAGATCTAGGTGAAGAAGTATCAATTGAGTTTGTTGCACCAACAAAACCAGGAAGATACTTATATATCTGCACATATATTGCACATGCTGCAACTATGCGTGGCTATATGATTGTAGAATAGTAGCTATAGAACTTCTAAAAAAGACTGTCCAAGATTATCAATCAAATCTTGGGCAGTCATAGAGTCCTCTCCCAAAGCTTTTTTTGCAAGATCGCCAGATAGCCCATGCAAATAAGCTCCAGCTATCATTGCATCAAATGGCTTTAACCCTCTTGCAATTAATCCAGTAATAATTCCAGTAAGAACATCACCGCTCCCACCAGTTGCCATACCTGGATTCCCTGTTGTATTAAAAAAAATATCACCATTAGAATTGGTCATACACGTTTTATGGCCTTTAACAAGAACATTAATATTATACTCTTTGCTCAGATTAACTTGTAAAACCGTTCTTTCATTAATATTCTCAAATTTTCCTACGATTCGTTCAAATTCTTTTACATGAGGAGTTAAAATTGATTCTTTTGGTATATCATTTAATAATTTTTTGTTTTCAGATATAATATTTAAGGCATCTGCATCAAAAACAGTGGGAACTTTTACTTGTTTTATTAAATCTGAAATAGCTTTTTTTGTTTCTGAGGATGTCCCAATTCCTGGGCCAACGCCCACTACAGAATATTTATCTAAATTAGGGCATCCACTAATACAATTATCATTTGAATCGATTAAAACCATTGCTTCGGGCACTGATGTTTGCATAATGAGTTCAGCAGTTTTTGGTATATATACTGTTAATAGCCCAACGCCAGAGCGTAAAATTGAT
>Ga0208261_1000069_pt1 | contig 42034 bp, 52 predicted proteins | sample Knorr_S7_td_DCM__FD_185595 | JGI IMG/M metagenome (GOLD analysis project Ga0208261, IMG submission 185595) | Marine microbial communities from Southern Atlantic Ocean transect - Knorr_S7_td_DCM_ad_131m_LV_B (SPAdes) (version 3) | ecosystem: Environmental > Aquatic > Marine > Oceanic | place...
AGGTGCTGCTCAAATGGATGGAGCTATATTAGTAGTAAGTGCCAATGATGGTCCTATGCCTCAAACTAGAGAGCATATACTATTAGCTAGACAGGTAGGTGTTAAGCACATTGTCGTTTTCCTAAATAAAGCTGACATGGTTGATGATGAAGAATTAACTGAGCTAGTAGAAATGGAAGTAAGAGAGCTTCTTAGTGAATATGATTTTCCTGGAGATGATACTCCAATAATTTCAGGATCAGCACTTAAAGCACTAGAAGGCGATGCGGCATATGTTGAGAAAGTAAACGAGCTAGTAGCTGCATTGGATTCATTTATTCCTGAACCAGTAAGAGAAACTGATAAGCCTTTCTTAATGCCAATTGAAGATATCTTCACTATTCAAGGTAGAGGTACTGTTGTAACTGGAAGAATAGAAAGAGGCGAAATCAAGGTTAATGAAGAAATTGAAATAGTAGGAATTAGAGAAACTACTAAAACAGTCTGTACTGGAGTAGAAATGTTCAGAAAACTTTTAGACGAAGGTAGAGCTGGTGAGAATGTAGGTATTCTATTAAGAGGCACTGAAAGAGATGATGTGGAAAGAGGACAAGTTCTTTCTAAGCCTGGAACAATAACACCTCATACAAAATTTGAAGCTTCTGTTTATGTTCTTACTAAAGAAGAAGGAGGAAGACATACTCCATTCTTTAAAGGATATAGACCTCAATTTTATGTCAGAACAACTGATGTAACTGGAGCAGTAGAACTGCCCGAAGGAACAGAAATGGTAATGCCAGGAGATGATCTTCAAGTAACAGTAGAATTAATTTCTCCTGTAGCTATGGAAGAAGGTATGAACTTCGCTATTAGGGAAGGTGGTAGAACTGTAGGTTCTGGAGTAGTTTCAAAAATTATTGAGTAGGCCAGTAGCTCAATTGGCAGAGCGGTGGTCTCCAAAACCACAGGTTGGGGGTTCGATTCCCTCCTGGCCTGCCACTTCGAGCTTTATGCCTAAGGAAGATGGAATATAGGTTTTCTATGCAAAATTATTTACTCTGGACAATAGGACTCGCGCTGATAGGAGTTGCTGTCTATGGAAATTCTTACTATGCAATGGAGCCTCTTCTTTACAGAGTAATAGGTGTTCTTATAGTTTTAGTTCTTTCTCTTCTTGTTATTATAAGGACTGTCCAAGGAAAAGAAGCACTAGCCTTGATTCTTGATTCAAGAAAAGAAATAAGAAGGGTTGTTTGGCCTACTAGAACTGAAACAACACAAACAACTTTAATTGTGATAGCTGCTATTACTTTTATGGGTCTTGTGCTTTGGGGGCTGGACTCCTTTTTTGGTTGGATAATAGCAAATATTTTAGGATAGAAATATGTCTAAACAATGGTATGTTGTACACGCCTATTCAGGCTACGAAAATAAAGTAAGAGAAGCTTTATTAGAAAGAATTGAAAGATTAGAAATGTCAGAATCATTTGGAGAAATCATGGTTCCTGCGGAAGAGGTCATAGAGTTAAGAGGTGGAACAGAAAGAAAGACCCAAAGAAAATTTTTCCCTGGATATGTTCTCGTAAATATGGAACTGAATGATCATACATGGCACCTTGTAAAAGATACTCCAAGAGTAATGGGGTTCATTGGAGGAACAAAGGAGAAACCTTCACCAATAAGTGATGCTGAGGCTAAATCAATAATGCATCAATTAGAAGTTGGCTCTGAAGTTACGAAACCAAAGATTAGTTTTGAACCAGGTGAAATGGTTCGAGTTATTGATGGGCCTTTTAATGATTTTAGTGGAGCTGTAGAAGAAGTTAACTACGAAAAAAGTAAAGTAAGAGTAGCAGTTCTTATCTTTGGTAGGTCCACACCCGTAGAATTAGAGTTTAACCAAATAGAGAAAGCATAATGGCGAAAGAAATTGATGGATATATAAAACTTCAGGTTCCTGCTGGCGGTGCTTCTCCAAGTCCACCCGTTGGACCAGCCTTGGGACAACATGGTTTAAATTTAATGGATTTTTGTAATGCATTTAATGCTAGAACAAAAGAAATGGAGAAAGGGCTTCCTGTGCCAGTAGTAATTACAGTCTATAATGATAAGAGTTTTGATTTTATTGTAAAAACAACTCCAGCTGCAGTTCTTATTAGAAAAGCTGCGGGGATAAAAAAAGGAAGTGGAACTCCTAATAGCTTAAAGGTAGGAAAAGTTACAAGATCGCAGTTAGAGGAAATAGCAAAAACTAAAGATCCAGATCTTACAGCTGCCGACATGGACGCAGCAGTAAGAACTTTAGCTGGTAGTGCAAGAAGTGCAGGAATAGAGGTTGAAGGATAATGCCTAAGTTAAGTAAAAGAAAAGAATACTTTTCTTCCTTAGAAGAGAAAAAGTACAACGTGGATGAAGCTGTTGAATTTCTTTCAGGTGCTCCAAAAACATCTTTCACTGAGTCATTGGATGTATCAATAAATTTAGGAATTGATCCGGTTAAATCAGATCAAAATGTTAGGGGAGCAACCTCATTACCTTCAGGAACAGGAAAGTCTTGTAAAGTTGCAGTTTTTGCAGAAGGGGATGAAGGGAAAGCAGCCAAGGATGCAGGCGCAGATGCTGTGGGCATGGATGACTTAGCTGAAGAATTTAAAAAAGGTGCAGATGAATATGATGTTGTCATCGCAACTCCTGAAACGATGAAAATTGTTAGTCCTTTAGGAAAAGTACTTGGACCCAAAGGTCTAATGCCAAATCCTAAAACAGGAACTGTAACTAAAGATGTTGCAGCTGCTGTTTCCAATGCTAAAGCAGGACAAATCAGATACAGGTCTGATAAATCAGGAATAGTTCATGGTCGAATAGGGGATTTGTCTTATTCACCTGAACAAGTAAAGAACAATGTAGAGGCTCTTTTAGAAGATTTGAAGAAAAATAAACCTGCTTCTTCAAAAGGAGTTTTTATAAAAAGATTATTCCTGTCTTCCACTATGGGAGCTGGAATAGAAATTGATCTATCGTCATTAAAATATTAATGAGGTTTTGATTAATTTTCTTCTGAGTGGTGCGCCTAAGTCGTACTTATCGGAGACCGTAGGTGTGAAAATTTTTTTTCACTTAATATTTTTAACCTACGTAGATGGGTGGAAAAAGCCTAAAGCTTTACCACTTTTATGCTTGTGTAAAAACAAGCGGAGGATAAGAAGATGTCAATGAACATTGATAAGAAAAAGGTTGCTGTAGATGAGCTAAATGAAATAGCTAATAAAGCAACTTCAGCTATAGCTGCTAATTATCATGGAACTTCAGTATCTGCTTTAACTAAACTAAGAGAAGAAGCTAGAACTAATTCAGTTCATCTTAAAGTTATTAGAAATACTCTTGCAAAAAGAGCATTAGAGGATACAAAGTTTTCTTGTTTTGACGATCTGTTGGTAGGTCCAACTATGTTAGCCTTTTCTTTAGAAGATCCTGCTAGTGCAGCAAAGCTATTAAATGATTTTAAGAAATCAAACTCAAGTTTTGAAGTCAAAGGATTATCTTTTGGTGATGATCTTTTAGATCTTTCTAGGTTATCTGATATAGCTAATTTGCCGACCAAAGAGCAAGCCATTGCGCAATTACTTGGTGTTCTAAATGCACCAGTTAGCAAACTTGCCTCTCTAATGAATCAAGTTCCTAGTAAGTTAGTTAGGACTTTAGATGCCGTTAGAGAACAGAAGTTACAGGCAGAATCTTAATTTTTAATTTTTATAATCGGAGAAAATAATGGCGTTAAGTAAAGAAGAAATTTTAGATGCAATTTCTGAAATGAGTGTTATGGATATAGTGGATCTTATTTCTGCTATGGAAGAAAAATTTGGTGTTACTGCTGCTGCACCTGTAGCCGCTGCAGCTGCTGCACCTGCCGCTGACGGCGGTGGAGCTGCTGAGGAAGAAGCTGGGCCAGTAGAACTTATGTTAACTGATGTTGGAGATAAAAAAGTTGATGTTATCAAAGCAGTTCGTGCAATAACTGGGCTAGGCCTTAAGGATGCTAAAGGCTTAGTGGATGGCGCTCCTTCATCTTTGAAAGAAGGTGTTGAAAAGGCGGAAGCTGAAGAGTATGTAAAACAACTAGAAGAAGCTGGAGCAAAAGCAGAACTTAAATAGTTTTACAGATCTACACTAAATTAAATTAAATAAAGAGGGTTATATGGCATTTTCGTATACAGAGAAGAAGAGAATAAGAAGAAGTTTTGAAAAGATTTCAAGTGCAATGGAGTTACCTAATTTACTAGCTACTCAGTTGGAGTCATATAATGAATTTCTTCAAAAAGAGATAGATCCTAGCTCTAGAGCTGAACAAGGTTTAGAGCAGGTTTTACAGTCTATTTTTCCTATTGAGAGTCATAACGGAAATGCCAGAATGGAATATTCTGGATATGAACTTGGAGATCCAATTTTTAACGAAAGGGAGTGTAAGCTAAAGGGAATAACTTATGAGGTTTCTCTGCATATATATTGCAATCTTTTCTTTATAGACAAAGAGACAGAGAAACTTAAAGAAGGAAAATCTGAAAGAGTCTATATGGGGACTATTCCTATAATGACTGATAATGGAACTTTCATCATAAATGGAACTGAGAGGGTCGTAGTTTCTCAGCTACACAGGTCTCCCGGTTTATTTTTCGATCATGACAAAGGAAAAAGTCATCCATCAGGAAAAGTCCTCTATGGTGCAAGAATTATTCCAGCAAGAGGATCGTGGTTAGATTTTGAATTCGATGCAAAGGACTTAGTTTATGTTCGTATAGATAGAAGAAGAAAGCTGTTAGCTACTATACTTTTAAAGGCTTTAGAGTATACAGATCAGGCAATACTTGAGAGTTTCTATGATACTGAAACTTTTAAAGTTAAAGGAGATCTCTTTGAGCTTCAATTAGATGCTAAAAAACTGATGGGTAAAATAACTCCTATAGATATAAAGCAAGGCTCAGATCTAATTATAAAGAAAGGAGATAGGATAACCGCTAGGCATATAAGAAAAATAGAGAGTTCAAAGATAAAAAGTCTTACTTACTCTGATGAAGCTCTATTGGGTTTAGTAACAGCAAAAGATATTTTTAGTAAAACGACAGGCGAAGTTGTCTTGCCTTGTAATACAGTTATAGATGAAGAGGTGTTATCTACGATCAAGGAGCTTGGTTTAAAAGATTTACAAACGTTATATATAAACGATCTTGAATCTGGACCATATATGGCCGACACTCTTAGGAGTGATTCAACTACAAATGACATAGAAGCTCTTGTAGAAATTTATAGAATGATGAGACCAGGAGAACCTCCGACTAAAGAAGCAGCTATGACACTTTTCACTGGATTATTCTTTAATCCCGAGAGATATGATCTATCTCCAGTTGGAAGAATGAAATTTAATAAAAGACTATCCAGAGAAGAAATAGAAGGAAATAGTATTCTCGAAAAAGAAGACATCTTAGATGCCCTAAGAACTCTTGTATCTATAAGAAATGGTAAGGACCATGTTGATGATATTGATCATTTAGGAAATAGAAGGGTTAGGTCTGTTGGAGAAATGATCTCAAACCAGTACAGGATTGGTTTAGCTAGAGTAGAAAGAGCTGTAAGAGAAAGATTAGCAACCGCAGAAACTGATGATTTAGGTCCTCAAGACTTAATCAATGCAAAACCTGTTTCTGCTGCAATTAAGGAATTCTTTGGATCAAGTCAATTATCTCAGTTTATGGATCAGAATAATCCTTTAGCAGAAGTTACCCACAAAAGAAGGGTATCCGCACTAGGGCCTGGAGGTCTAACTAGAGAAAGAGCTGGATTTGAAGTTAGAGATGTCCATCCTACTCATTATGGAAGAGTATGTCCTATTGAAACTCCTGAGGGACCTAATATAGGACTTATTAATTCTTTAGCAGCTTTTGCAAGAACTAATGAATATGGCTTCCTGGAAAGTCCTTTTAGAAAAGTTAATAAGTCTAAGGTAACTGAATCCATTGAATACTTATCTGCTATTCAGGAAGGTGACTTTGTTATTGCTCAAGCAAGCGCTTTGTTAGATTCTAATAATAAGTTTGTTGAAGAGTTAGTTCCTGTTAGGTACAAAAATGAATTCTCTTTGATGTCTAGGGATAGAGTTGAATTTATGGATGTTTCGCCTCAACAGGTTGTATCAGTTGCTGCATCTTTAATTCCCTTCCTAGAACATGATGATGCAAATAGAGCCTTAATGGGATCAAATATGTCTAGACAAGCAGTCCCTACATTACAAACCTCTACACCTTTGGTGGGAACTGGAATGGAAAGGCTTGTAGCAAGAGATTCAGGATCTTGTTTAACAGCCCTTAGAGGAGGGATGATTGAAAGCATAGATGCCAGCAGAATTGTTGTAAGAGTTAATGAAAAAGAAATAAACCCAGGTGATTCTGGAGTTGATATCTACAACTTGATTAAGTATACAAGATCCAATCAAAATACTTGTATCAACCAAAGACCTATAGTTTCTAAGGGCGATAGGATTAGTAGGAATGACGTTCTAGCTGATGGCCCTTCAGTAGACTTAGGAGAGCTTTCATTAGGTCAGAATGTTCGAATAGCTTTCATGCCCTGGCATGGTTATAACTTCGAAGATTCAATTCTTATTTCTGATAAATTAGTAAGTGAAGATAAGTTCACAAGTGTTCATATTCAGGAATTAACTTGTGTAGCAAGGGATACAAAATTAGGACCAGAAGAAATTTCTGCAGATATACCAAATGTCGGAGAATCTGCACTTTCTAAATTAGATGAACATGGGATTGTCCATATAGGCGCTGAAGTAAGGTCAGGTGATATCTTGGTAGGCAAGGTAACACCCAAAGGAGAAACACAACTAAGCCCAGAAGAGAAATTATTAAGGGCAATTTTTGGGGAGAAGGCATCCGATGTTAAAGATAGTTCTCTCAGAGTACCTTCTGGAGGAGATGGAACAATTATAGGAGTACATGTCTTTACAAGAGATGGAGTTGAAAAAGATGGAAGAGCTATAGATATAGAAGAAACTCAATTGGAGGATATACAGAAAGATATAGATGATGAATTAAGGATTATAGAAGATGCAACTTATTCAAGAATAAAAGAATTAGTGACCGGAAAGAAAGTCGCTTCTGCTAAAGGTTTAAAGAAAGGATCTACTATAAAACAAGAAGATTTAGAGAATCTAGAAAAGAAAGATTGGCTGAAAATTAAACTTATGAATGAGAAGGTCAATGAGCAATTAGATGAAATAGCTAAAGGATTCAAAGAATATCAAAAAAACCTTTCAGAAAACTATAAAAAAAGAGAGGATAAAGTTAAAGCAGGAGATGATTTAGCTCCAGGTGTTTTAAAGATAGTGAAGGTCTATTTGGCAATAAAAAGAAGAATACAGCCAGGAGATAAGCTAGCAGGAAGGCATGGAAATAAAGGTGTCATATCTGTAATTATGCCAGAAGAAGATATGCCCCATGATGAGAATGGAATTCCTGTTGACATCGTTTTAAACCCTTTAGGGGTGCCTTCTAGGATGAATGTAGGTCAAGTTCTTGAGACTCATTTAGGTTGGGCTGCAAAAGAGCTTGGAAATAAAATAAATTCAATGATAGAGGAAGGTAAAAAAGCATCTGATATGAGGGAGTTTCTTTTAAATATATATGACAAAAAGACACAAGATATATCTTCTCTTAATGATAAAGAAGTTATGGAACTGTCGAATAACTTAAGAGAAGGAGTTCCTATGGCAACACCAGTCTTTGATGGAGCAAAAGAAACGGAAGTGAAAGATATGCTTGCCTTAGCTGGATTACCAGAATCTGGCCAAACTACTTTATATGATGGAAGGACAGGAGAGAAATTTGATAGACCTGTCACAGTAGGATATATGTATATCCTAAAACTAAATCATTTAGTTGAAGATAAAATGCATGCTAGATCAACAGGAAGTTATAGCCTAGTAACTCAACAACCTTTAGGAGGTAAAGCTCAGTTTGGAGGTCAAAGATTTGGAGAAATGGAGGTTTGGGCTCTTGAAGCTTATGGTGCAGCTCATACACTTCAAGAAATGCTCACAGTTAAATCTGATGATGTTTCAGGAAGGACCAGAGTCTATAAGAACTTGGTGGATGGCAATTTTGAGATGGAAGCAGGTATTCCAGAATCATTTAATGTTTTAACAAAAGAAATACGTTCCCTGGGTATAGATATAGACTTAGAGTCTATCGAAAATTAAGGAGATTACTTTGAAAGATTTACTAAATATTTTAAGAGATCAAGGTCACGGAGTTGAATATAACAGTATTAGAGCTGGATTAGCATCTCCTCAACAAATAAGGTCTTGGTCCTATGGTGAAGTAAAAAAACCAGAAACAATCAACTATAGAACCTTTAAGCCCGAAAGAGATGGACTTTTTTGTGCAAAGATTTTTGGTCCTATAAAAGATTACGAATGTATTTGTGGAAAATATAAAAGGATGAAGCACAGAGGGGTTGTTTGTGAAAAATGTGGAGTTGAAGTAACTCTATCCAAGGTCAGAAGAGATAGAATGGGGCATATTGAACTTGCAGCACCTGTAGCTCATATATGGTTCTTAAAGTCCTTGCCTTCCAGAATAGCGCTTTCTTTAGACTTGACCTTAAGAGATTTAGAAAGAGTTCTCTATTTTGAGTCTTATATAGTTACAGACCCAGGCATGACCGATTTAGACACCTGCCAGCTCTTAACTGATGAAGAATATTATGAAGCCCTAGAAACTTGGGGCGATGAATTTACAGCTGGTATGGGAGCAGAAGCAATACAAAATCTTCTTAATGAATTAGATCTAGAATCAGAAATAAAGTTTATTGAAGAAGAAATACCACAGACAAGGTCCGAAGCTAAAATTAAGAAATTTACAAAAAGACTTAAATTATTGAAGTCTTTTAAAGACTCAGGAAATAAACCTGAATGGATGATTCTTGAAGTATTGCCGGTTTTACCACCTGATTTAAGGCCATTAGTACCTTTAGAAGGAGGTAGATTCGCTACTTCTGATTTAAATGATTTATATAGACGAGTTATTAATAGAAATAATCGTTTGAAAAGACTTTTGGACCTAAATGCACCTGACATAATAACTAGAAATGAAAAAAGAATGCTTCAGGAATCAGTAGACGCTCTTTTAGATAATGGAAGAAGAGGAAGGGCTGTGACAGGTTCAAATAAAAGACCTCTTAAGTCTTTAGCCGACATGATTAAAGGAAAGCAAGGAAGATTTAGACAAAACCTTCTTGGAAAGAGAGTAGATTACTCAGGAAGGTCTGTAATAGTTGTAGGGCCAACATTAAAACTTCATCAATGTGGACTTCCAAAAAAGATGGCTTTGGAACTATTTAAACCATTTGTATTTGGAAAACTTCAGCAATTAGAAATGGCAAGCACTATTAAATTAGCAAAGAAAATGGTTGAAAGAGAAGACCCAGAAGTGTGGGATATTTTGGCAGAAGTTATAAGGGAGCATCCGGTTCTTCTCAATAGAGCTCCAACTTTACATAGATTAGGAATTCAAGCCTTCGAGCCAGTTTTAGTTGAAGGAAAGGCTATACAGTTACACCCCTTAGTTTGTAAGGCTTATAACGCTGACTTTGATGGTGACCAAATGGCAGTTCATGTACCTCTTACTATTGAAGCACAATTAGAGTGTAGAGCTTTGATGATGGCAACAAATAATATCCTATCGCCAGCCAATGGAAAGCCAATTATAGATCCTTCACAGGATGTTGTTTTAGGCATTTATTACATGACAAGAGAAAAAATTAATGCAAAAGGAGAGGGCAGTATTCTCTCATCTCCCGCAGAAGCAAATAGATCTTTCCAATTAGGTGCTATTGATATTCATGCAAAGATAAAAGTAAGGCTAAGACCAAATAAGCTTCCAGAAGAAAATACTGAAATAATTGAAACCACCTTGGGTAGAACACTACTTTATGAACTATTACCAGAAGGAATGCCCTTTGAGTCTGTTAACAAGACTTTGGATAGTAAATCTATTTCAGAATTAATAGACTCAAGTTACAGAAGGTCTGGTTTAAAGAAAACAGTCATATTTGCAGACAGGCTTATGTATATGGGTTATGAGTTTTCTACTAAATCAGGCTCCTCTTTATGTGTAGACGATTTTGTTATACCTGACGAAAAGCCCAAGATAATTGAGGAGGCAGAAGAAGAGGTAAAAGATATAGAAAGTCAGTTTGCTTCAGGTCTTGTAACTCAAGGAGAAAAATATAATAAAGTCATTGATATCTGGACTAGAGCAAACGATGTAATCGCTAAGTCGATGATGGATAACATATCAATGGAAGAATTCGAAGATTCGGAAGGAAACCTTATAGAAGGTGATTCGTTTAACTCAGTTTATATGTTTGCTGATTCTGGAGCGAGAGGTTCACCTGCTCAAATCAGACAGCTAGCAGGAATGAGAGGTTTAATGGCAAAACCTGATGGATCAATTATTGAAACTCCAATAACTGCTAACTTCCGAGAAGGTTTAACGGCCCAACAATATTTCATATCATCTCATGGAGCTCGAAAAGGATTAGCTGATACAGCTCTTAAGACAGCTAATTCTGGTTACTTAACTCGTAGGTTAGTAGATGTTGCCCAAGATCTAGTAGTAAGCGAATACGATTGTGGAACCACTGATGGAATTGTTATGAAGCCAATTATTGAAGGCGGAGAAGTTATTGTTCCATTAGCTGATAGAGTTTTAGGTAGAGTTGTGGCAGAAAATGTAATGTCTCCAGATGAGAAAGAAGTGTTATTAAAAGCAGGCACTTATTTAGATGAAGACTTAGTTGATAACTTAGATGAAATGGGTGTTTTTGAAATTAAAGTAAGATCTGCTATTCATTGTGAAACACTTTATGGACTTTGCTCTATGTGTTATGGAAGAGATTTAGGTAGAGGACAACAGACAGACATTGGTGAGTCTGTAGGAATTGTTGCAGCTCAGTCTATTGGTGAGCCAGGAACACAGTTAACTATGAGGACTTTTCATATAGGAGGAGCAGCATCAGGTACTTCAGCAGAAGATAGCATAGAGTCTGGAATAGACGGAAAGATAGTTTACGACTCTAGGGCAATAAAAAGAAAAGATGGAACTTATGTTGTTTTATCCCAATCATCTGAAGTATCTGTTGAAGACGAGAATGGAAGAGCAATAGAGGTTCATAAAATCCCTTACGGTACAGTTGTTAATTTCTCAAATGGAAGCAAAGTTAAGCAAGGTGATGTTTTAGCTAAATGGGATCCTTTGACAAGACCTATAATTTCAGAAATAAGTGGTAAAGCAAAATTTGTAGATATTGAAGATGGCATAACAGCTAGATTAAAACAAGATGACCTTACTGGACTTTCTAATATTGAAATAATAGATGTAACAGAGAGAGCTAAAGGAGAGGCTCAAGAGAAAAAACCTTCTATACAAATAGTTGATGGAAGAGGCAAGGAAAAGACAATGCCAGATACAGATCAACCAGCTATTTATAGTCTCCCAGGAAATGCTTTTTTACAACTTTCTGAGGGGCAAGATATAGAGTTAGGTCAAGTAATAGCTAGAATTTCTCAAGAATCAGCTAAAACTAAAGATATTACTGGAGGGTTACCAAGAGTAGCTGATTTATTTGAGGCAAGAAAACCTAAGGAAGCAGCTATATTAGCACAAGCGACAGGTATAGTTTCTTGGGGAAAACCCACAAAAGGAAAAGAAAGGCTGATAATAACTGACGAAGAAGGAAATGATTTCGCAACTCTAATTCCTAAGACTAGGCATATCACGGTTTTTGAAGGAGAAAGAATACAGAAGGGCGATATAGTTTCTGATGGTCCTTTAAGTCCGCATGACATATTAGACCTTAGAAGCCTTGAAGAGCTTACGGAATATGTAGTAAGTGGAATACAAGAGGTTTATAGGTTACAAGGAGTAACTATTAATGAAAAACATATCGAAGTTATCCTTAAGCAGATGTTAAGGAAAGTAGATATAACTGATCCTGGTGATTCAGATTTTATTTTAGGCGAACAAGCTGAATTCTCTAAAGTTAGAGAGACTAATATTAAGCTTAAAAAAGAGAAAAAAGAATTAGTTAAATTTAATAGAACTCTTTTAGGTATCACAAAAGCTTCACTAGCTACTGATTCATTTGTCTCCGCAGCATCTTTCCAAGAAACTACTAGAGTTCTAACTGAGGCAGCAACTACAGGAAAAGTTGATAAGTTAAGAGGCCTCAAAGAAAATGTGGTTGTAGGAAGACTAATACCAGCTGGAACTGGCCTTTCTAAAATGAAAGAGGAAATAGTTGAAGATGAAGAGCAAACTTTTGAAGCAGTAGATCTAGAAGAGGCTCTTAGTGAAGCTTTAAAAGAAGATGAAGAAGAGTAACAACTAATTGACGTGAGTGATGGCTGAATTTACAATGCGCGACCTTAACAAAGAAGACATATGTCAACTGTAAATCAATTAGTAAGAAAGCCTAGAAAAAGAAAAAAGGCTAAAACAGATGTTCCTGCTTTAAAGGGTTCTCCTCAAAGAAGAGGAGTGTGCACTCGTGTTTATACAACTACTCCAAAGAAACCTAATTCGGCTTTAAGAAAAGTCTGTAAAGTAAGACTTACTTCAGGTTTCGAGGTAATTTCTTATATAGGAGGAGAGGGACATAATCTTCAAGAGCACTCAGTTGTTCTAATCAGAGGCGGAAGGGTAAAAGATTTACCGGGTGTGCGATATCACACTGTGCGAGGTACTTTAGATACAGCAGGTGTAGAAGATCGAAAACAAAGAAGATCAAAGTATGGATCAAAAAAACCTAAATAAGAATGTCTAGAAGAAAAGCAGCCCCAAAGCGAAAAATATTGCCAGATCCAAAATATGGGAATCTGAGAGTGGCTAAGTTCATGAATCAGATAATGAAAAATGGTAAAAAATCGTTGGCTGAATCAATAGTCTATGGTGCTTTTAAGGAAATAACTGAAAAAACTAAAAAGGAACCAGTTGAGGTTTTCGAGAAAGCCCTGGAATCTGTTGGGCCTATGGTAGAAGTAAAAGCAAGAAGGGTAGGAGGGGCTACATATCAAGTACCCCTTGAAGTAAGGCCTGCCAGGAGACAAGCTTTAGCAATGAGATGGTTAGCAACCAGTGCAAGATCCAGATCAGAAAAGACTATGACACTAAGACTTGCTCAAGAGCTTTTAGATGCCTCTGAAGGTAAAGGCGAAGCTATTAAGAAAAAAGAAGATACTCATAGGATGGCAGAAGCCAATAGAGCTTTCTCACATTTTAGATTCTAAATAAAAATAAAAATAAAAATAAGATATGGCAAGAAGTACTCCACTTGAACTTTATAGAAATATAGGAATTTGCGCTCATGTTGACGCAGGTAAGACAACAACAACAGAAAGGGTACTTTTTTACACAGGCATTTCCCATAAGATTGGTGAAGTTCATGATGGTGCTGCCGTTATGGATTGGATGGAACAAGAGCAAGAAAGAGGTATAACCATAACTTCTGCCGCAACGACTTGTTTCTGGAAAGGAACCTCTCAGCAATATCCGGAACATAGAATAAATATAATTGACACTCCAGGCCACGTAGATTTCACAATTGAAGTTGAAAGGTCTTTAAGGGTTTTAGATGGTGCTGTTGTTGTTTTTTGTGGCAGTTCAGGCGTTGAACCTCAATCTGAAACAGTATGGAGGCAAGCAAATAGATATGAAGTACCTAGAATAGCTTTTATAAACAAAATGGATAGAGCTGGTGCTGATTTCCTTAAAGTAGTTGATCAGATGAAAGTTAGGCTTGGCGCTAATCCAGTACCAATTCAATTACCCATAGGCGCAGAAGATGAATTTAAAGGTGTTATAGATTTAATTAAGATGAAAGCGATTAGATGGAATGAAGAGGATATGGGCACTACCTTTGAACTTGTAGATATTCCTGAAGATATGGTGGAACAAGCTAATGAATGGCGTGAAAATATGCTTGAGTCTGCTGCTGAAGCTAATGAAGAATTAATGAATAAATACCTCGAAGAAGGCGATTTAAATGAGGAAGAACTAAAATCAGGCCTAAGACAAAGAACTTTAGAATCAGATATTGTTATATGTCTTTGTGGTTCTGCTTTCAAGAATAAAGGTGTTCAAACCATGCTTGATGCTGTAATAGATTTTTTACCTGCACCTAACCAAATCAAGGCTGTTACTGGAGTTGTAGACAAAGAAGGAGAAGAAACTTCTAGAAAATCAGACGATAATGAGCCCTTTTCTGCTTTAGCTTTCAAAATAGCTACAGATCCTTATGTTGGCTCTTTAACTTTTGTGAGAGTTTATTCGGGTACTTTAAATTCTGGTGATTCCGTTTATCTTCCTATGAAGGGAAAGAAAGAGAGAATAGGCAGAATGTTGCAGATGCACTCAAATAATAGAAAAGAAATTGATGAAGTTAGGGCAGGAGATATATGTGCTGTCATAGGGTTAAAACAAGCAGTTACTGGAGAAACACTTTGCGATGAAAAAAACCAGATCATTCTTGAAGAAATGAATTTTCCTGAGCCTGTTATTTCTGTAGCAGTTGAACCTAAAACAAAAGAAGATCAGGAAAAAATGGGTGTAGCTTTAGGAAGGCTGGCCCAAGAAGATCCTTCTTTTAAGATGCGCACAGATGAAGAGTCTGGTCAGACGATAATTTCAGGAATGGGAGAATTACATTTAGATGTTTTAGTAGACAGAATGAAAAGGGAATTCAATGTCGAAGCAAATATGGGTAAGCCTCAAGTGGCTTATAGAGAGACAATAAGAAAAGAAGTGGAACAAGAAGCTAAATTTGTTAGACAATCTGGAGGAAGAGGTCAATATGGTCATGTATATATCAAAATGGCACCCCTAGTTGCTGATGAAAAGGAAGAAGAACAAGAAAATTATAAGTTTATAAATCAAATAGTAGGTGGGGCTATCCCTAGAGAGTTCATTCCAGCAGTAGATAAAGGCTGTAAAGAACAAATGGAGGCTGGAGTTATAGCTGGATATCCTTTAGTAAACGTTCAGGTAACCCTTTATGATGGATCTTTTCATGATGTAGATTCAAGCGAGGTAGCCTTTAAAGTAGCTGGATCAATGGCATTTAAAGATGGTGCCTTGAAAGCAAACCCAGTTCTTTTGGAACCTATTATGAGCTTAGAAGTAGTTACCCCAGAGGAATACATGGGAGATGTTGTTGGTGATCTTAGTAGAAGAAGAGGCGTAGTTCACGGTATGGATGATGGCCCTTCAGGTAAAGTTGTCTCTGGTGAAGTGCCTTTAGCTGAGATGTTTGGATATGCAACAGACCTTAGATCAGCTACTCAAGGCAGGGCTACTTTTACCATGGAACCCCTTGATTATGCTGAAGTTCCACCAAATATAGCTGAGGCAGTAGTTAATAAAAATAATTAGATTTAATTTTCCTTAAAAAACCCTTTAAAAAGAAGGGTTTTTTTATGTTTTTTAGTTGACACTAAAGCCTCACAAACATAGAATTCACGCTCTTTTTTGATGGTTGGGCTCTTTACAGAGAATTTTAAATGTTAAGGGCCTTTTTTAATAATAAATTTTGACTCTTTTTAAGAGACAAGGTTTTTTTACACTTCTTTAATGGGAGAGGAATAAGACTGTGCAAAGTCAAAGTATAAGGATAAGATTAAAGGCTTTTGATCATAAGCTGATAGATCGTTCTGCTAAGGAAATAGTGGAAACGGTCAAGCGCACTGGAGCGTCGGTCAAGGGGCCAATTCCTATGCCAGTCAAGAAGCATAAAACAACCATCCTAATTTCCCCTCACAAAGACAAAGACGCCAGAGACCAATACGAAATAAGAACCCATAAAAGAACCCTAGATATCTTAAAACCCACTGAAAAAACTCTAGATGCCCTAACTAAACTGGAGCTTTCTGCTGGCGTGGTAGTACAAATTAGCTTGGATGAGGCCTAAAAAATGACTATAGGAATTGTAGGTGAGAAACAAGGAATGACTAGAGTCTTTAGTGAAGAAGGCGTTTCTTCGCCTGTAACTGTTGTAAGTGCAGAGCCAAATACCATTACGCAAATAAAGTCTTTAGAAAATGATGGTTATTCTTCCGTTCAAGTAACTTTGGGATTAAAAAAAGAAAAGCATTTAACAAAATCTGAAATAGGACATTTTAAAAAAGCAGGTATTGAGCCTGGATCAGGGCTATGGGAGTTTAGAGTAAATAGTCAAGAGTTAGAAGAATCGGAAGAAATAGAAGTAGGCAAGACTTTATCGACGGAACAATTTCAGGAAGGACAGTTACTTGATGTAACTGGAGTTTCCAAAGGTAAAGGATTTGCAGGAACAGTTAAAAGGTGGAATTTTAAAATGCAGGATGCAACTCATGGTAATTCAATCTCACATAGAGCACCTGGTTCAATAGGGCAATGTCAGACTCCTGGAAGAGTTTGGAAAGGAAAGAAGATGTCAGGGCATATGGGTTTTGGCAGGGTTACTACACAAAATCTGAAGTTAGTGTCTATAGATACAGAGAACAATCTTTTATTAATTAAAGGTGCAGTACCAGGCCCTACTGGATCTAAAGTTATTATTAAGCCATCAATTAAATAATCCAATGCAAGTTCAATCGCTAAATCAAAACGGATCAAATTCAAGTAAGGTAAATCTACCAGAAAGTATTTTTGGTCAAAGATTTAATGCTAAGCTTGTTGATCAATTTTTGTCTACTTATATTTCTAATTCCCATCAAAAAACTAAAGGACAAAAAAACAGATCTGCAGTAAGGGGTGGTGGAAGAAAACCATGGAGACAAAAAGGCACAGGTAGAGCAAGAGCTGGAACAATCAGAAGTCCAATCTGGAGAGGGGGCGGAGTTACCTTTGCACATAACTATATTCCAACCTCTAAGAAAATAAATAAGAAAATGTATAAGGCAGCTCTTAGATCAATATTTTCAAAACTTCTCGAGGAAGATAGGATTTTGGTATTAGACAATATACAGATTGATGAGCCACCAAAAACATCTCAAGTAAAGTCAATTATTCAATCTCTTAACCTTAAAAATGCAGTTTTTATCCTTCCATCTAAAGATGAGAGTTTCATGAAGGCGAGTAATAATATATACGCAATATCTATACAGACTGTTCATTCAATTAATCCATCTGAATTAATAAAATCAGAAAAAGTAGTTTTACTAGAAGAAACTTTAAAAGCCTTTGAGGAGATATTAGTTTAATGAGTAAAGATATTTTTAAAGTAATAGAAAGGCCCTACCTTACAGAAAAGGTATCTGGCCTTATTCAAGATGTAAATCAATATGCCTTCAAAGTAAATCCTAAGTCTTCGAAGCTAGAAATAAAGAAAGCGATAGAATCTTTCTTTTCAGTAAGAGTAGAAGATGTGAATGTAGTAAAAGTAAAAGGAAAAGTTAAAAGGTCTAGGTATAGACTTAAGAAAAGGGCTGACTGGAAAAAGGCATATGTAAAGTTAGCTGAAGGAGACAGTATAGACGTGGGGATAGAAGCTAATGGCTAATCAAATAATCAAAGCTAAACCTACCTCAGCTGGTAGAAGGTTTCGTTCCTGGGTTTCTAGGAATGGTCTTCATAAAGGAAAACCTCAAAGCTCTTTATTAGAGAGAAAAAATCAAAAGTCAGGAAGAAATAATCAAGGAAGAATTACGACTAGACATAGGGGTGGCGGTCATAAGAAGCATTATAGAGTTATCGATTTCAAAAGAACCAAAGATGGAATTCAAGGGAAGGTAGAAACTCTAGAATATGATCCTAATAGATCTGCTCACATAGCTTTGGTTTTATATGCAGATGGAGAAAGAAGATACATCGTTGCTCCAGAAGACTTAAATGTAGGAGATGTTGTAGAGTCTGGACCCAAGGCTGCTATATCTACTGGAAATTGTCTTGAATTGTCTGAAATGCCTTTAGGTACTGTAGTTCATTGTATAGAGCTTTTTCCTGGTAAAGGTGCTCAAATAGCAAGAAGCGCTGGTTCCTCTGCACAAATCTTAGCCATCGAAGGAAGATACGTCACACTTAGATTAAAGAGTGGTGAAATAAGAAGAGTTTTGTCAAATTGTAGAGCAACAATTGGAGTTGTATCTAATTCGGAACATTCTCTTAGGTCTCTAGGTAAAGCTGGCGCAAAACGCTGGATGGGCATAAGGCCATCAGTCAGAGGTGTAGCTATGAATCCAATAGACCACCCTCATGGTGGAGGTGAAGGTAAAACTTCTGGAGGGAGACATCCAGTTACACCTTGGGGAGTGCCAACTAAAGGATATAGGACAAGAAAATCTAAAAGAAATAACCGGTTAATCGTTAGAAGAAGGTATCAGTAGGAGTTAATATGCCAAGATCATTAAAAAAAGGACCATTTATAGATTTACATCTCAATAGCAAGGTTGAGAAGGCGGTTGCTACTAATGATAAAAAACCAATAAAGACATGGTCCAGAAGATCAATTATTTCTCCAAACATGGTAGGTCTTAACATAGCTGTTCATAATGGAAGACAACATGTCCCAATCTTTATTCAAGAAGATATGGTTGGTCATAAATTAGGAGAATTTGTATTAACTAGAACTTTTAAGATCCATTCAGGTGACAGGAAAGCGGGATAAAGATGACACAAGTAAGTGCCAAGTTAAGAAGTGCAAGAGTTTCTAGTCAAAAAGCTAGATTAGTTGCAGATCAAATTAGAGGCAAAGAAGTTGGCGAAGCTCTTGACCTTTTAACTTTTGATCTACAGAAGTCTGCTCATATAGTTAAGAAAATTCTGGAATCAGCAATAGCGAATGCCGAACATAATAATGGATTAGATATAGATAATCTTATAGTTTCTACAATATTTGTAGATGAAAGCTTTACCATGAAAAGGATTAGACCAAGAGCTAGAGGAAGGGCTGACAGGTATTTCAAAAGAAATTGTAATATTTCATTAACATTAAGCGAAAAGAATTAATATGGGACAAAAAGTACATCCAATAGGTTTTAGATTAGGAGTAATTAAACAACATACTTCTAATTGGTATGCAGAGAAATCTGAATACACCAAAAATCTTCTTAAAGATATAGAAGTTAGGCAGCATTTAAGCAAACAACTTGCGCATGCTTCTGTAAGTAGAATTGAGATTGAAAGAACAGCTGATAATGCTCGAGTGCTTATTCATACTGCAAGACCCGGAGTGGTTATCGGTAAGAAAGGTGAAGATATAGACAGAATGAGAGAAGAAGTTACAAAAAAAATGGGTATACCAGTAACACTAAGCATTCAGGAAATAAGAAAACCTGATTTAGATGCAAAACTTCTTGCTGAGAGTGTAGCTCAACAATTAGAAAGAAGAGTAATGTTTAGAAGAGCAATAAAAAGGGCCGTTCAGAATGCAATGAGACAAGGAGCACAGGGTGTCAAAGTCAGGGTTGCAGGTAGGCTTGGTGGAGCCGAGATAGCTAGAGCAGAGTGGCATAAAGAAGGAAGAGTACCACTTCATACATTAAGAGCTGATATTGATTATGGTCTTGCAGAAGCCAAGACAACATATGGAATTATTGGCGTAAAAGTTTGGATATTTAAAGGTGAAGTTTTGGACGCTCCTAAAGAAGCTAAATAAGGAATTCAGAAATGTTTCAACCAAAGAGAACCAAGTATAGAAAACAGCAAAAAGGTAGAAATACCGGAGTAGCTAACAGAGGAAACACTGTAAGTTTTGGTACTTATGGATTGAAGGCTACTACTAGAGGTCAACTTACTTCAAGAGAAATAGAAGCTGCAAGAAGAGCAATGACAAGAAAAGTAAAAAGGGGCGCAAAGATTTGGATTAGGGTGTTTCCTGATAAACCTATAACTAAAAAACCCTTAGAAGTTAGACAAGGGAAAGGAAAAGGGAATGTTGAATATTGGGTTTGTCCTATAAAGCCAGGAAAGATTCTTTATGAGATGGAAGGAGTTGACGAAGAGCTAGCTAAGGAAGCTTTTGCTCTAGGTGCAGCGAAGATATCTGTAAGGACTACATTTGTGAAAAGGACATAAGATGGCTAAGAAAGGACTATTATCAAGATTTAGATCAGATTCATCAGATAACTTATCTGAAGAGGAAAATTTGAGAAAAGAATTAATGGAATTAAAAATGCAATTAGCATCAGGACAGTTAACGCAAACACATAAAATAAAAGAAACTAGAAGAGCTATAGCTCAGCTTAAGTCGGTGTTAAGGGAAGAAAAGAGTTAAGTCATATGAAAGAAAAAATAATAAGACAAGAATCAGGAAGAGTAATAAGTTCTTCAAGAGATAAGACAATAACGGTACTTATAGAAAGAAAAGTAAAGCACCCTATGTATAAAAAGATACTAAGAAGATCTTCAAAAATACATGCCCATGATGAAAATAATGAATCAACTGCAGGAGATTTAGTAACTATCCAAGAATGTCGTCCTATTTCAAAGAGTAAATCCTGGAAATTAGTAAATGTTATTGAAAAAAATATAGAAATAAATTAGTTAGAAAGATGATACAAGAACAAACATACTTAGAAGTTGCTGATAATAGTGGCGCAAGAAAAGTAATGTGCATAAGGGTGCTCGGCGGTTCAAAAAAGAGATATGCAAAGGTAGGTGATGTAATCAAGGTAAGTATAAAAGAAGCTATTCCTACAGGGCGTGTGAAGAAAGGAGATGTTATAGATGCTGTTGTAGTTAGAACCAAGAATAAATTAAGAAGGCCTGATGGTTCAGCTATAAGGTTTGATGAAAACGCAGCTGTTCTAATAAATCAGCAGAAGCAACCAATAGGAACAAGGGTATTTGGTCCAATATCAAGAGAATTAAGAAGTGAAGAGTTTATGAGAATAGTTTCTTTAGCTCCTGAGGTTATATAAAAGATGAACAAGATCAGGACAGGGGACGAAGTAATTGTTATTGCTGGAAAAGACAAAGGCAAGCAAGGAACAGTGTCTAAGATAATGACAAATGGAAGATGTCTTGTAACTGGTATTCAGATGATAAAAAAACATACTAAACCAAACCCTCAAGCAGGGATACAAGGAGGCATTATTGAACAAGAATCTTCTATAGATATGTCCAATATAGCTATCTTCAATTCATCTTCAAAAAAAGCTGACAGAGTTGGAATTAAATTAAATGAAGATGGTTCAAGAACTAGAATTTTTAAATCAACAGGCAAAGAGATTAAATAATGATACCTTTAAAAGAACATTACAATAAAGTCGTTGTCCCTGAACTCAAGGAATCTCTAGGTGTAAAATCAAATATGGCGGTTCCAAGGATATCTAAGGTCACTCTTAATATGGGCGTAGGGGAAGCCCTTTCTGATAAAAAGTTACTGGAAAAAGCAGTCGAAGATATGACACTTATTTCTGGACAGAAACCCCTAGTTACTAAAGTTAGAAAATCAGTTGCTAATTTTAAAATTAGAGACGGTATGCCTATCGGGTGCAAAGTTACATTGAGAGGAGAGAGGATGTATGACTTTCTTCAAAGGCTTCTAGGTATAGCTATACCTAGAGAAAGAGATTTCAGAGGCTTGGACACAAGATCATTTGATGGTAGAGGAAATTACTCAATGGGCATTAAAGAGCACATCATCTTTCCTGAAATTGATTATGACAAAATAGACAAATTAAGAGGAATGGATATCACTGTTTCTACAACAGCAAAGAATAATGAGGAAGGCGAATTGCTTTTAAGAGCAATGAAGTTTCCTTTCAAGGAAAGAGGTTAAGTATGGCTAAAGCATCAATGAAAGCAAGAGAAGCTAGAAGAATAAAGACTGTAGCTAGGTATGCAAAGAAAAGAGCTGAATTAAAAGAAATTATAAGAAGCCCTAAGTTTTCAGCAGAAGAGAAGGAAGCAGCACAAATAAAATTACAAAAACTTCCTAGAGATGCAAGTCCTATAAGGATTCAAAGAAGATGTTCTATAACAGGAAGGCCTCATGCTGTTTACAGGAAGTTTGGTCTAGGTAGAAACAAAATAAGAGAGTTAGCAATGTCTGGAGATATCCCAGGTTTAGTTAAATCTAGTTGGTGATTAATTATGAGTATGCAAGATCCTATATCTAATCTTTTATCTGCTATTAAAAACGCACATGCAAGGAATAAAGAAGAGTTAACTATAAATTCTTCAAAGAAAATCGTCTCAATTCTTCAAGTTCTCACTGAAGAGGGGTATATACATTCATATGAAGTGTCATTGGATGTGAAGCCTTTAGTAACAATTAAGCTTAAATACTATGAAGGAAAACCAGTTATTAAAGAGCTTAAAAGGGTAAGTAGACCTGGATTAAGAGAGTATGTAAACCACAAAGAAGTTCCTGAAGTTAGAGGAGGACTGGGTGTTGCCATAATTTCAACAAGCAAAGGACTTCTTACAGATTCTAAAGCCAGAGAAGCTGGCTTAGGTGGTGAAGTTATATGTTCCGTATTTTAAATTATTATTATGGCTAGAACTTTTACAAAACCAATACAAATACCTGAAGCTGTAACAGTTTCTGCAACAGATAATATTGTTTCCGTAAATGGTAAATTGGGTGATCTTTCTTTAGATGTTCATCCTTTAGTGAAAATAAACCAAGAAGATAATTCTATTGCTTTTTCCCCTTCAAATGAAAATAAAGAGACTTTAGCCCTTACAGGGACTATGAGGGCTTTAACAAAGAATCTAATACAAGGAGTAACAGAAGGCTTTGAGAAGAAATTAGAAATAAACGGAGTTGGTTATAGAGCAAAACTGCAAGGGTCAAAATTGGAGTTGAGTTTAGGGTATTCGCATCCAGTTTTTTATGATCTACCTGAAGGAGTTACAGCTGAATTACCTAGCCAAACAGAAATAGTTCTTAAGTCTATGGAAAAACAAAAACTAGGACAAGTAGCTGCTGAAATAAGAGGATTTAGACCTCCAGAGCCTTATAAAGGAAAGGGAGTTAAATATGCTGACGAGCATATCAAGAGAAAAGAATCTAAGAAGGCTTAAAGATGACTAATAAATCAATACAAAGACAAAGAAGAGCCAGAAGAGGTAGATCAAAAGTCAGATCTTTGGGAATCAACAGGTTAACTGTTTATAGATCTAACAAGCATATCTATGCTCAGATCATGGATAGTAAAGGTTCTGAAATCTTAGCTTCTGCTTCTACTAATGAGAACGAGATTAAACAAGGAAATAATGGAAATATAGATGCTGCTTCCAGAGTAGGAAAATTGATAGCTGAAAGAGCTAAAACTAAGGGTATAAAAGAAGTAGCTTTCGATAGGTCCGGCTATAAATATCATGGAAGAGTTAAGGCTTTAGCAGAGGCTGCTAGAGAAGAAGGGTTAAATTTTTAAGGTAATTTAAATGAGTAATGTTCAAGTCACAGAAAATTTAGGATCCGAAATTCTTGAAGAAAAATTAGTTCAAGTAAATAGGGTAGCAAAAGTAGTAAAAGGTGGGCGTATCTTTGGTTTCACTGCTGTTACTGTTGTTGGAGATGGTAATGGAAAGATAGGATTTGGTAGAGGGAAAGCTAGAGAGGTCCCTATAGCAATTCAAAAAGCATTAGATCATGCAAGAAGGAATATGGTTACTGTGGAATTAAAAGGAAATACCATTCACTACCCAATAAAAACAAAATTTGGTTCATCTACTGTATTTATGAAGCCAGCAGCACCAGGAACTGGTGTAATAGCAGGAGGAGCCATGAGAGCAGTCCTTGAATTAGCTGGAGTCCAAGACGTATTAGCAAAATGCTATGGCTCTACTACTCCTATTAATGTTGTAAGAGCTACATTTAAAGCTTTAGAGGAAATGGAATCTCCTAAGTCAGTTTCGAAAAGATTAGGAAAAGAATAGAAATGGAAAAGGTAAAAGTTAAATTAATTAAAAGTTTAATTGGTTCAAAAAGTTACCAAAAGAGCAGTGTTTTCGGTCTTGGTCTATCAAAATTAGGTCAAGTGGTAGAAGTTGAAGATACACCAGAAAACAGAGGAATGATTAATAAATCTAAACATCTATTGGAGGTATTGGATTAATCATGAAAGAAAAATTGAGTCTAAACACAATGGCAAGCACAAATAAAACCAGAAAGAGGATTGGAAGAGGTCCGGGTAGTGGATCAGGAAAAACCTCTGGAAGAGGTCATAAGGGCCTAGGTTCAAGATCAGGAGGTAAGGTAAGAGCTGGATTTGAAGGAGGACAGATGCCTCTTCAGAAAAGAGTACCAAAATATGGTTTTTCTTCTAGAGTAAATAGGTTCACAGAAGAAATAAGACTTAGTAGCGTATCTAAATTAGAAGGAGAAGAAATTTCCTTGGAGTTGTTAAAAGAAAAAGATCTAATCAAGAATTCAACTAAAATAGTAAAAATTATCAGAGACATAGAGAGTTGTCCTAAGTTAAAAATTAAAGGTTTAAAAGCAACTTCTTCAGTTAAAAAATTGATATCGGAAGCAGGAGGAACTTTAGAAGAGTAAAAGTTTTATGTCTACCAATCCAGCTAATCTACAACAATCAAAAGGACTCTCTGAATTATGGAGAAGACTGAGGTTTGTATTTTTAGCTATTATTATTTACAGAATAGGAACTCATATACCTATCCCAGGCATAGATCCAGAAAGACTCGCCACTCTTTTTGAACAGAATCAAGGAACTTTACTAGATTTGTTCAATATGTTTTCAGGAGGTGCTCTTGAAAGAATGAGTATTATGGCTCTAAACATAATGCCTTATATAACAGCATCTATAATTATGAGCCTTTTAGAAGGAACAACCCCTTCTTTAAAAAAGAGGTTCAGAGAGGAAGGAGAAGAAGGAAGAAGGTTAAGAACCTCATATGTAAGGTATGGAACTGTTCTTTTAGCTTTTATTCAAGCCAGTGGTTTAGCTTTAGGTTTGCAGAATCAAGGATTAGCATTAAATCCAGGTATTACGTTTCAGGTTGTAGCTGTAATCTCGCTAATTACAGGCACAGTCTTTCTTATGTGGTTGGGAGAATTAGTTACAGAAAGAGGAATAGGAAACGGAATTTCTATAATAATATTTTCTAGTATTGTGGCAGGGCTCCCAAGAGCAGTTGGACAAGCTTTTGAAGGAGCTAGACAAGGAGATATCAATCTTCTTCTATTATTAGCTATAGCTGCAATAGCTGTTATCGCAGTTGCATTCATCGTTTGGGTCGAAAGAGGACAGAGAAGGATAACTGTAAATTATGCTAGAAGGCAACAAGGAAGAAAGATGGTACAAGCACAAAGTTCTTATCTTCCCATGAAAATTAACCAGGCAGGAGTTATTCCAGCTATTTTTGCAAGTAGCTTACTTCTTTTTCCAGCATCAGCTTCAACATGGTTTGGGCAAGGACAAGGATTTGAGTGGTTACAAGAAATTGCTTTAGCATTAGGGCCGGGTCAGCCTTTATATGTCATCTTATTTTCTATCCTTATAGCCTTTTTCTGTTTCTTCTATACGGCACTTCAGTTTGATTCTAAAGATATATCTGAGAACCTAAGAAGGTCAGGTGCCTATCTTCCAGGTATTAGACCAGGTGAACAGACAGCAGAATATGTAGACGGAGTTATGACCAGATTAACAGTTTGGGGATCTGGATATCTAATTTTAGTTTGTCTTATGCCTCAATTCTTGATCGTTTCTGCTAGCGTACCTTTCTACTTAGGAGGTACTTCGTTATTGATAGCAGTTGTTGTAGTTATGGATTTTATGGCACAAGTACAATCACATCTTATGTCAAGGCAGTATGAATCACTTTTAAAGAAAGCAAATTTAAAAGGATATGGTTCTAATCCTCTAGGAGGAAGGTAGAGAAAATGAAAGTTAGAGCTTCGGTTAAAAGGATTTGCAGGAATTGCAAAATAGTTAGAAGAAAAGGAACTCTCTATGTAATTTGTAGTGCGGAACCAAGACATAAACAAAGGCAAGGTTAAAGGAGATTATTTATGGCACGTGTAGCAGGTATCAATATCCCAGATAATAAACACATTGAGATTTCTCTTACATATATTTTTGGTATAGGAAAAACAAGAGCTTTAGGTATATGCGATGACCTAGGAATTGCTCGTTCTACAAAAATTTCTGATTTAACAGAAGAGCAATTAGAATCAGTTAGAGCTCAAGTAGGTAAATTTGTGGTCGAAGGAGATTTAAGAAGAGAAATTAGCACAAATATTAAAAGATTAATGGATTTAGGTACTTATAGAGGTATTAGGCATAGAAGGCATTTACCTGTTAATGGACAAAGAACTAAAACTAATGCAAGAACAAGAAAAGGTCCAAAAAGACCAATTAGAAGGTGATAAGACATGGTAAATAAAAAGAAAGGATCCAAGAAGAAAGTAAGTGAGGGAATTGCTCATATTCATGCTTCTTTTAATAATACACTTATAAATATCACAGATAAGCAAGGAAATACCTTGGCTTGGGCTAGTGCAGGTGGACAAGGCTTTAGAGGTTCTAGAAAGAGTACTCCTTTTGCAGCCCAAAAGGCAGCTGAAGTAGTTGGACAGAAAGTTAAGTTAAATGGAATTGAGTCCTTAGAAATCGAAGTGAGAGGACCAGGATCAGGTAGAGAGTCCGCCATAAGAGGCTTAAATGATTCTGGGTTTAACATTACGAAGATTACAGATGTTACTCCTATTCCACATAATGGTTGCAGGCCACCAAAAAGGAGGCGAGTATAATGGCAAGATATATAGGACCTAAGAGTAAGCTCTCCAGAAGGGAAGGGAGAGATCTGCTGTTAAAAAGTGGAATTAGAAGCTATGAATCTAAATGTAGATCAGAAACTATACCTGGACAACATGGAAGAAGAAGAGGGCGTTTATCTGATTACGGTATTCAGCTTAGAGAAAAACAGAAAGTAAGAAGAATTTATGGTGTCATGGAAAAACAGTTTAGGAATTATTATAAGCAGGCAGCACGCAAGAAAGGTGTAACAGGCACTAATCTTCTGCAATATTTAGAAGGAAGGTTGGATAATATAGTCTATAGATTAGGATTTGCTTCAACTCGTTCAGAGGCGAGACAACTTGTAAGTCATAAAGCTATCAAGGTGAATGAGAGTGTTGTGAATATACCAAGTTACCAAGTATCAGTAGGCGATACTGTTTCGTTGACAGATAAAAGCAAAGAACAAGATAGAGTTAAGCAAGCACTAGAGATATCAACATCTAGACCGGATTGTGATTGGCTTAAAGTTGACAAAAATGATTTTAGTGGCGTTTATAACGCTGTTCCAGAAAGAGACCAATTAGATTCAGATATTAATGAGAATTTAATTGTTGAGCTCTATTCAAAATAAAGTAGAGAGGATAAAAATGACAGATAATTACGACATAATAAAAGACTTTTTAGTTCCCACCGACATAGTTGTAGAGGAATTAGGTACTAATAGATCTAAAATAACATTAGAACCTTTCGAGCAAGGATTTGGACATACTCTAGGTAATGCCTTAAGAAGGATTATGCTGTCCTCAATGCCAGGAACAGCTGTATCTGAGGTAAGAATAGAAGGAGTCTTACATGAATACTCAACCTTAGAAGGAGCACAAGAAGATGTAATTGATATATTACTTAACCTTAAAGAGCTTTCTGTTAGAGTTATGGAAGCTGAATCAGTTGAATTAAAGCTTGTTAAAGAAGGTGAAGGCAAGGTAACGGCTGGCGATATAGAGATACCCGCAGGAGTAGAGATTGTTGATCCCGATCATCATATAGCTACTTTAACTGAGAAAGGTTCTATAAATATGTCAATGACTGTCACTAGAGGCAGAGGTTTTGTGCCAGTAAAACAATTAGCAGAAGATGAGGGTCAAGAAATTGGTCTTTTAAGGCTGGATGCAACTTATTCACCAATCAAAAGAGTTTCCTATACTGTTGAAAATGCCAGGGTAGAGCAGAGAACAAACTTAGATAGATTGATAGTTGATATTGATACAGATGGAACCCTGGACTCTGAAGAAGTATTGAGAATATCAGCAACTATTCTTCAGCACCAGCTTTCAGCGTTTGCTGAACTTGGTAGGCTAGAAGAAGTTATTGAAGAAAAAGAAGAAGTCAAGATAGATCCTGTCATGCTAAGACCAGTCGATGAATTGGAGTTAACAGTGAGATCTGCAAACTGCTTAAAAGCTGAAAATATACATTATATTGGAGATTTGGTAACTAGAATGGAATCAGATTTATTAAGAACTCCAAATTTAGGTAAAAAATCTCTAAATGAGATCAAAGATGTTTTAGCATCAAGAGGATTATCCCTAGGTTTAGTTCTTGAACATTGGCCACCAGAGACTGCAAGTTAGTTATGAGACATAGAAAATCAGGCAGAAAACTTAATAGAAATAGTTCTCATAGGACCGCTTTGATGAGGAATTTAGCTTCTTCTATCATTATCCATGAATCTGTTAAGACAACTTTAGCTAAAGCAAAAGAGATAAGAAGGTTTCTCGAACCATTGATTACTCTATCAAAAGAGAATTCTGTAGCTAACCAAAGATTAGTTTTTTCTAGATTAAGGAATAGAGAAGCTGTAGCAAAATTATTTGATGAATTGGGTCCTCGATTTAAAGATAGGCCTGGAGGTTATCTTAGGATACTAAAAAGAGGATATAGAGCTGGAGATAAATCTCCAATAGCCCAGATAGAATTAGTTGAAAAATCTATAGAACAAGAAGAACTTGGGCTATCTGAGGAGATGGAAAAGGAAGCTTCCTAAATTAACTATTTTTTAAGTACTTCTAATAGAAATTTACCAGTATAAGATCTTTTAATCTTAGAAAGATCCTCAGGAGTTCCTTGAGCAATAATTTCTCCACCATCCGATCCTCCTTCAGGTCCTAGATCAATTATCCAGTCTGAACATTTTATTACTTCCATATTGTGTTCTATAACAGCTACGGTATTACCGTTATCTCTTAATCTTTTTAGAACTTCTAGTAGTAATTTTACATCATGAAAATGAAGCCCTGTTGTTGGTTCATCTAGTAAATAAAGGGTGTGCCCCAAAGGAGATTTAGATAATTCCTTAGCTAACTTAATTCTTTGAGCCTCTCCCCCAGACAAAGTCGTTGCTTGCTGTCCTAGCTTTATATAACCTAGCCCAACATCTTTTAGAGTTTCTAGTTTTTTCTTTATTACAGGTATAGAGCTAAAGAAAGTTAATGCATCATCAACGGTTAGTTCTAGAACTTCGTAAATATTTTTACCTTTATATTTAACCTCCAGAGTTTCTCTGTTGTATCTTTTCCCATCACATGCATCGCATTTAACATAAATATCAGGTAAGAAATGCATTTCAACTTTAATTACCCCATCACCTTGACATGCTTCACATCTACCACCTTTAACATTAAAACTAAATCTACCTGGTTTATAACCTCTAGATCTAGATTCCTGTGTTCCAGAAAAAAGATCTCTAATCGGAGTAAATAAGCCTGTATAGGTAGCAGGATTAGATCTAGGAGTTCTTCCTATAGGGCTTTGGCTAATTTCTATAATCTTGCTTACTTGTTGAGCTCCTTCTAAAGATTTAAATGGTTTTGATTCAGATCTAGCATTTTTGTTTAAAACATCGGTAACGGCAGGAAGAAGAGTTTGGTTTAAAAGGGTAGACTTACCTGAGCCTGATACACCAGTAACACATACGAACAGACCTAAGGGAACGTCCAGATCGACTTCTTTAAGGTTGTGTCCAGAAGCTCCTTTTAATTTTAACCAACCCTCTTCAGTTTTTTTATTTTTAGGTTTTCTTCTTTTTAAAGGAATATCTATTTTCTTTTTTCCTGAGAGGTATTGACCGGTTATAGAATTTTTAGATTTAGAAATTTCTTTTGCAGTGCCTTCAGCGCAAACTTTTCCTCCGTTAACCCCTGCTCCAGGGCCTATATCAATAACATGATCAGCAAAAAACATGGTTTCTTCATCATGCTCCACAACAACCACAGAATTTCCTAAATCTCTCAACTTTTCTAGGGTTTTTAATAGCTTTTTATTATCTCTTTGATGAAGTCCAATAGAAGGCTCATCAAGAATATAAGTTACTCCTACCAATCCAGCTCCTATTTGACTAGCTAGTCTTATCCTTTGTGCTTCACCGCCACTCAAGCTTTCTGCACTTCTATCTAAAGTAAGATAGTTAAGGCCTACATCTATGAGAAATTCTAATCTTTCATTTATTTCTTTAACAATTCGGTCTGCGATTTCCTTTTTTGTTCCTTTAAGTTTTAAATTATTAAAAAAAGCAAATGACTGATCTATCGTCATTTCTGTTATAGAAGAAATAGATTTATCTTCAATGAAGACATTTCTAGCTTCTTCTCTTAATCTTGTTCCTTCACATGATTTACAGTTTTTGAAACTAAACATTTTAGATAAATCTTCTCTTATAAAGTTGGAATCCGTCTCTCTATACCTTCTACTAACATTATTGATAACACCCTCGAAAGCAAAAAACCTTTCCATTCTTCTTCCACGTTTATTAGTCCAACTGAAATCAACTATTTCTCCATTTGAACCATTAAGTATTAAATCTCTTATTTCAGGACTTAAATCAGAAAAAGGCTCTTCTAATGAGAAGTTATATTGTTTAGATAGACATTTCATCATGTGATAGTGATATTTTCTATTTATATCCCACCCTCTAATAGCGCCTTCTTGTATGGTGAATCTTTCATCAAAGATTATTCTTTTTTCATCAACATAGGGTTTTATTCCTAACCCTTCACAGTCAGAACAAGCACCTGATGGATTATTAAAAGTAAATAATCTTGGTTCTAATTCTGGAATGCTATAACCGCATTTAGGGCATGCCATTTTAGAGGAGTAGGTTATTTCATCATCTTCATTATCTAAGTCCAATGTCTTTAGAATCCCGTCACCGAGTATTAATGCATTTTCGACTGACTCAGCGAGTCGAAGCCTAAAATCATCTGATATCTCCTTGTTTTCTGGAACCTTGACTCTATCAATTACTGCTTCAATGTAGTGCTTTTTATTTTTATTTAGTTTAGGTATATCATCAATGTCTACTACAATATTATTCACTCTTACTCTTACATATCCTTGAACTTTTAATTCTTCAAAAACATGCAAATGCTCACCTTTTTGATTTGTAATAATTGGAGCAAGAACAAGTAATCTAGATTTTTGATTTATCTTTATTATCTGATCACATATTTGATTAGAAGTTTGACCTTCTAAGGAATCTCCATGATCAGGGCATGTTGGAGTTCCTGCTCTTGCAAAAAGTAGTCTCAGATAATCATAAACTTCAGTTACTGTGCCTACAGTAGATCTAGGATTATGGGAAGTAGATTTTTGTTCTATTGATATTGCAGGAGATAATCCTTCTATATGGTCTACATCTGGTTTTTCCATCATAGAAAGAAAATTTCTAGCATAAGATGAAAGTGATTCTACATATCTACGTTGACCTTCTGCATAAAGAGTATCGAAAGCTAATGAAGATTTCCCTGAACCTGAAAGACCTGTAACAACAACTAATTTATTTCTAGGTAAGTTAACATCAATGTTTTTTAAGTTGTGCTGTCTTGCACCTCTTACTTTTATCTCTTTCATTTAAATGAATTCTTTTGAACTTATTGATTAAAATCTGATTATAATCTGTAACTCGATAGATTAACTTAAATAAATTAAAGGAAAAATGGCAAGAAGTGGAATAAACAAAGTAATATTGGTAGGGAATTTAGGTCAAGACCCAGATGTAAAATATACAGCAGGAGGAGCAGCAGTTACAACTTTAAGTATTGCTACATCTGAATCCTGGAAGGACAAAGACACTGGAAATGATCAAGAAAGAACAGAGTGGCATAGAGTTGTTTTATGGAGAAGGCTGGCAGAGATAGCTGGTGAATATTTAAAAAAAGGATCTAAAGTTTATATTGAAGGCTCTCTACAAACCAGAAAATGGGAGCAAGATGGTGTTACAAGGTATACAACAGAGGTCATTGGAAGAGATATGCAATTCTTAGACAGTAGAGGGTCTTCAAATAACTCTGATTCTTATGATCAGTCACCACCTGAGGCACAAGAATCTGTAGATGTTTCGCAGAGTTCAATAGAGGATGATGATATTCCTTTTTAGTTTAGGGTATCAAAAACTAGGCAGGCATTTGTGCCTCCAAAGCCAAAACTATTTGACATAACTTTCTTAAAAGTTCCTTGTTTATTTTCTTCAAGAATATTTGCATCTGAGATATTTTCATCGATACTATCTATATTGACTGAAGCACAAAGAAATCCGTCATTTAACATAATGAGACTATAGATAGATTCTTGGACTCCCGCAGCCCCAAGAGAGTGGCCAGTTAGGGATTTAGTTGAACTAATTAAAGGGCTATTATTTTTACCAAAAAGATTATGTATAGCTTCAATTTCAGCAATATCACCCACTGGTGTACTTGTTCCATGAGCATTTATATAATCAGGATTTTCTCCTCCAGACATATCTAACGCAGTTTCCATGCACCTTAAAGCACCTTCTCCTGATGGACTCACCATATCATGACCATCTGAAGTAGCAGCATAGCCAGTAAGTTCTGCATAAATTTTAGCCCCTCTTCTTTTTGCATGTTCTAGCTCCTCTATTACTAGAGCTCCACCGCCGCCAGCTATTACGAAACCATCTCTATCTCTATCAAAAGCTCTCGAAGCTTTATGAGGTTCTGCATTATATTTAGTTGAAAGAGCTCCCATGGCATCAAATAGACTTGTCATACCCCAGTGCTCAGCTTCTGCCCCTCCTACAATTAATACATCTTGTTTATTTAGTTGTATCTGTTCCATGCCCACTCCTATGCAATGAGCACTTGTAGAGCAAGCAGAAGAAATTGAGAAATTTATACCCTGTATTTTGAAAGTTGTTGAAAGGCAGGCAGAAACCGTACTTCCCATTGCTTTTGTCACTCTATAAGGCCCTATTCTTTTTAATCCTTTTTCTCTAAGAATATCAGCTGATTCAATCTGGTCTTCAGATGAAGCTCCACCTGACCCCATTATTAAACCGGTTCTTGGATTAGAAATTATCTCTTCTGATAGATCTGAATCATTTATAGCTTGATAGGCGCTTAAGTATCCAAATGCAGCTGCCTCCCCCATGAACCTAAGACTTTTTCTATCGATACTTTCTTTTAAATCTAACCCTTTAATTGATCCAGATACATGACTCCTAAGGCCCATTTCTTTATAAATCATATTTTTAGAAATACCAGAATCTAAATTATTTAGAGATTTTTTTACTTCATTTATATTATTTCCAATACTGGATACTATGCCCATTCCTGTAACTACAACTCTTCTCATATTCAAAAACTACTTGTGTCTTCAAAAAGGCCTACTTTAAGACCTTTAGCAGTGTATATTTCTCTGCCATCTACTTTTAAAGAGCCTTCTCCAATACCTACTACCAAATCAAGATTAAGCACTCTCTTTATATCGATATCTATAGTTACTTTTTTTGCTGTTGGAAGAACTTGACCAAAGAACTTAACTTCTGAAGAGCCAAGAGCTCTTCCTTTACCTGGATTGCCTAACCAGCATAGATAGAATCCAACTAATTGCCACATAGCATCTAAGCCAAGACAGCCAGGCATGACTGGATCTCCCTTAAAATGACAATCAAAGAACCAAAGATCAGGATTTATATCAAGTTCAGCAATTATTTTACCTTTGTTGTATTTACCTTCCGAGTTATTGATTTTCTGAATTCTATCGAACATAAGCATATTTGGAGTGGGAAGCCTCCCATTCTCTCCACCAAACAACAGACCTTGAGAACAATCTAATAGTTCTTGCTTGGTATAACTACTCTGGGGTGTAAAGTTATCCATAATCTTAATAATACATAAAATGATCTATTAGTGTTATTTTTTGAGTTATTCTTCTCTATCAATAAGACTAGAAGTTATACCTATTAAAGCACTTTTATATTTATTTTCAGGAAGAACACTTAAGTCCTTCAGGCAATTTCTTACAAATCTTTCTTCTTCTTCTTTAACACTTTCTATTGCTCCAGAATCAAGAATTATTTTAATAACCTTTTCAAAGTTTTGCATATCGCCATTTAATAAGGAATTTTTCAAAAAATTTTGTTTACTAATATCTGATAACTCTATGGCTCGGACTATAGGAAGAGTTATTTTCCCTTCTTGAAAGTCTTTTCCTAACTTCTTGCCTATTTTTTCTTCGTTGCCTATGTAATCTAACAAATCATCTTTTATTTGAAATGCAATTCCTAAACTATAAGAAAACTTCTCTAAAGACTTAATTGTAGCTTGATCTGCAGAAGCAGCCATAGCTGCAGTTACAACTGACGCTTTAAATAGTTCTGCAGTTTTCCTTCCTATAACTTCAAAGTAATTTTTATCTGAGAAGTCGTCATTGCTTTTTAAAGATAGCTGTAAAACCTCTCCTTCTGAAATTCTATTTGTTGAGTTAGCTAATTCTTCAATGAGCTCCTTTTTATCTAGTGATGCCATTAATTGAAAAGCTTTTGAATAAACAAAATCACCAACAAGAACACCATGTGCATCACTCCATTTATTTTGTATAGATTCTTTACCTCTTCTAAATGAGCTTTCATCAACTACATCATCATGAATTAATGTAGCTGTATGTAGGAGTTCTATTGCTGCACTTAAGTTAATAAGATCTTCTTTATCATAAGAAAGAGCTTTACCAGTAAGAATACATAAAGTAGGCCTTATCCTTTTTCCACCAGAAGCTAAAATATATTTACTTATTTCAGTAGCTAAAGGAACTTCAGAAGAAATAAATTCTAATAATTTATTTTCTAATAAGCTAAGTTCCTTTTTTATAACTTCTAAGTGATTCATTAGAGATATTTTAGTTCAAAAAATAGAAAAGAATATTTTATTGCGAATATTTACTTATTTTCGTATAGTGCGCGTCCTTAATAAAGAAATGTAAAAATTATGTTTGCCGTAATAGAGAGTGGAGGAAAACAACATAGAGTGGCAGAAGGAGAGTCAATAAGACTCGAACTTCTTTCTGATGATGAAGGGTCTACTGTAGAATTTAATAAAGTTCTTTTAGTTTCCAATGGAAAAGACTCTAAGGTAGGTAATCCATTTGTAGAAAATGCTAAAGTTTCTGCAAAAGTTGTAAGACATGGTAAAGGTGATAAAGTAAAAGTATTCAAAATGAAAAGAAGAAAGAACTACAAAAGGACTTATGGACATAGGCAAGCATTTACTGAGGTTCAAATAGAAAAAATAATTTCTTAGGTATTATCATGGCACACAAGAAAGCAGGTGGAAGTAGCAGAAATGGACGAGACTCAGAGTCTAAGAGACTCGGAGTCAAAGCTTTTGGTGGTGAACAAATAACAGCTGGCTCAATCATAATTAGGCAAAGGGGAACAAAATTCCACCCTGGACTTAATGTCGGGTGTGGAAAGGACCACACTCTTTATGCAAAAATAGATGGCAAAGTATCTTTTACGAAGAAAGGACCAAAACTTCGCCAATTCGTCAACGTAGAACCTTCTTAAGGTTCATTACAATAATTCTCAAGTCTCAATGAATTTCATTGATGAAGTTTTTATTGAAGTCTCCGCAGGAAATGGCGGAGATGGTTTGCTTAGCTTCTTGAGAGCAAAGAATCTCCCTAAAGGAGGACCCGATGGAGGCGATGGGGGCAAAGGAGGAGATATCATCTTTAGAACCAATGAAGGACTTAATACTCTAGCTAAATTTAGATATGAGAAATTTTTTATCTCAGAATCTGGCAAGAGGGGAGGGAATAATAACAAAACTGGTGCCGACGGTGAGGATTTGTACATCGATGTACCACCTGGAACAGTAATCTTTAATGAATCTTTAAAAGAAAAAGTTATAGATTTAGAAAAGAATAACGAAGAATTTGTAATTGCAAAAGGAGGTGATGGCGGTCTAGGGAATGTTAGGTTCAAAAGTTCAAAAAATAGAGCTCCAAGACAGACTACAAAAGGAGAAGAAGGAGAAAATATCTCTTTGAGATTAGAGTTAAGACTTTTAGCTGATGTAGGTCTTCTTGGAAAACCAAATTCTGGAAAATCTTCATTAGTTAAATCGGTTTCTTCTGCAAACCCTAAAATAGCGGATTATGCGTTCACTACTCTAAAACCTAGCTTAGGAGTGGTAGATTATCTTACAGATAAGAGTTTTGTAATTTCTGATATACCCGGGCTTATAGCAGGAGCTTCAGAAGGGGTTGGCTTAGGAATTCAATTCTTAAAACACTTATCTAGGACCAGGGCTATATTAACAATTATTGATGTAGAAGATAAATTAGCAGAGGAAATAAAAGAGGAAACTGAGGAATTAATAAAAGAATTAAAAAATTTTGATGAAGAATTGGTCGCCAAAGCAAAGTGGATCGTTTTGAATAAAATAGATTTGTTAAGCCAGGAAGATATCAATTTTTTGGTGCAGACAACTAAGGACCTAGAAAAAGAATTTAGTATTCATGCTGTATCTGCAAAAAATAGAATAGGAACAGAAGAACTAGTTAAGGAAGTTGGATTTTACTTAGAAAATTTAAATGAAGAAATATAAGCAGAGATGGGTAATTAAAGCAGGTAGTAGTCTTATTGCTTCAAGTAAAAGAGGACTAGATGACTCTTTTATTTCCTCTTTAGTTAAAGTAGTAAAAGAACTTAAAGATAGAGATATAGAAATTGTTGTGGTTTCTTCAGGTGCTGTAGCTCAAGGAATGTATGATCTGGATCTGAATACTAGACCAGAGTCTTTGCCTTTACTACAAGCTAGTGCTGCCGTAGGTCAGTTAGGTCTTATTAATCTTTATCAGAATGAATTTAAGAAATTCTCTATTCAGTCTGCTCAAGTTTTAATTAGTCATTCAGACATAGCTAATAGAGGAAGATACCTAAATGCCAGGCATAGTCTTAATACACTCCTGAGCTTAAATGTTGTACCTATAGTTAATGAAAATGATAGTGTTGCTACCGATGAAATCTCATTTGGAGACAATGATTCTCTTGCAGGAGCTATAGCAGGTCTGATCAATGCTAGTAAGTTAATTATCTTGACTGATCAAGAGGGTGTTTATACTTCTGATCCTAATAAAGACACTTCAGCAAAGTTAATAAAGGAAATAAATTTAGATGAAGAAAGTTTTAGTCTTTCCCAAATAAACCTTGAAGGCTCAGGGGTGCTAGGAAGAGGGGGAATGATAACTAAAATAGAAGCGGCAAAAACAGCTTCTACTACTGGATGTGTAACTTGGATTCTGAAAGGCGATAAGATTGACGAGATTCTTGATTCAGAATTCAAATTAAGTGGAACAAAGATAACAAGTAACAAAAATTCTCTTCAATCGAGAAAACAATGGATTGTCTCAAGAGGAAAGCCTTCAGGTTCATTAATTATTGATACAGGCGCAGTCGAAGCTTTAAAGAATAAAGGAACTAGTTTATTACCAGTTGGAATAATCTCTTGTTCCGGAAAATTTGAGAAGGGCGATTTAATAAGTTGTTTCGATAATAAAGAAAACGAAATAGCTTTAGGACTAACTAACCTTTCATCACAAGAACTTAAAGAGGTTATAGGTCTTAAATCTGAAGATCTTTCTTCTAAACTGGGCTATCTAGTAGAAGAAGAAGTAATCCATAGAGACAATTTGGTTTTGTCTTAGAGAGCTTTAATTTTTTTATTAAGTCTTGATTTTGTTCTAGAAGCTTTATTTTTGTGCAGCACTTTCTTATTTGCCATAGTATCAAGAGTTTTTACAGCGCTTTTATAAGCCTCAGAGGCCGCTGATTTATCTCCACTTTCAATAGCTGCTTCAACTGTTTTTATAGCTGTTCTTGTTTTAGATCTTTGTGAGCTCTTTAAAGTATTTCTTACTTTATTTTGCTTAGCTCTCTTTTTAGCTGATTTAATATTTGCCATAGCTTGTGTAACTCCAAGAGTCGCGCATAATGCATCCTAGTTAGTCTTGTGTCAAGATAGTTATTCAATGGAAAAAGAAAATAAGAGATTTTTAATTGCGCTTTTAAGATTCCATGGCGATATGGTCTTAATTACACCCTTAATTTCAACTATCAAAAGACTTTATCCTCATGCAACTATAGATATCTTAGTCTACAAAGGAACCGCTAAGGTTCTGCTTGACGATAATAGGATAAACAACAGTCACGAAGCTCAATTATCATCTGAAACTTCTTTTCTAAAAAGAGTATATAAAGAGATTAGACTTTGTTTAGATTTAAGAAAGAAGAAATATGATTACGCTATTTTTCTAACTACACAATGGAGAATGGCGCTCTTTTCTCGTTTTATATCTGGTGCAAAGAGAGCAGGAGTAGGAGATCAAAAAAGGAGAGGCACTTTTTGGAAAAATAGTTTTGATGTCATTTTCCCTGAGGCTGGAGACAATCATATTTTAGAGAGAAATCTCTCATCCTTAACTTCTTTAGGTTTTGAATTGATAAAAGAGGATTATCAATTAGATTTGAGGGTTTCAGATTCTACTCGTTTATCAATTAAGAATAAGATCACACAAAACCTTAACTTGTCCCAACCTTATTGTGTTTTTCACCCATTTTCTAGAAGAGAAACGAAGCTTTGGAATATAGAAGGTTTTGCAAATCTAGCTGACTATTATTCTAAAAGAGGACTAAAAGTAATTTTTACTTCTGGACCTGAAAAAGAGGAAATAGGTTATTTAAAGAAGATAGAAGATAACTGTAATGAACCAGTTCTAAATTTAGGAGGTAAAACAAAACTTTTAGAATTGGCTGCCCTTATTGATGAAGCTAAATTCTTTCTGGGTCTTGATTCAGTCTCTTCTCATATAGCTGCGGCGATGAATACTCCTTCTGTAACTTTATTTGGCCCAAGCGTTAGTAGGAATTGGAAACCATGGTCAGAAAGATCAATAATTATAGAAAGAACAGGAAAAGAAGAGAAATGTCCAAAGCATTATCCATTGGGAGGTAAATTTGAAAGATGCCTATGTTATATTCATCCAACTAAAGTAATTGAATCAGTTGATAAGGTTTTGAAACTTTAAATTCTTTGAGGCAAGTATAAGTATGGAAAAGAAAACAGAAATTCTAATAGAGGGATTAACTTTTACTGAGGGACCTAGATGGAGAGAAGATCGATTATTTTTTTCGGATTTTTTTACTAAAAGGGTACTTTCTGTAGATCTACAAGGAAATGTAGAAACAATTATAGAAACTGAGTATCAGCCTTCTGGACTGGGTTGGAGGCCTGACGGCACTTTGCTTATAGTATCTATGAATGACAGAAAACTATTAGGTTTAAAAGATGGTATTTTAAAAGAAGAAGCAGATTTAAGTAATTTGGCCTCTTTTCATTGTAACGATATGGTTGTTGATAATTCAGGTAATGCATACATTGGAAATTTTGGCTTTGATCTGCATGGAGGAGAAAAGATAAGGGCAACTAATTTAATTTTGGTAAGACCAGATAAAGAACCAGAAGAAATTGCCCAAGATTTATATTTTCCAAATGGAGCAGTTATAACTCCTGATTCTAAAACTTTAATTATTGGAGAAACTTTTGGGAATAAATTGACTGCTTTTGATATTAACGAGGATGCCTCTCTTTCCAATAGGAGAGTTTGGGCTGATTTAGCATCTATAAAAGAAGATTACTCACCTGCACCTGATGGCATTTGTCTTGATGAGGAAGGTGCTATTTGGGTTGCTTCACCCACTACGAGTGATGTATTAAGGGTAGGTGAAGGAGGAATCCTATTAGATAGAATTGAAGTTGAAACTAGTGCCTATGCCTGCATGTTAGGAGGAGAAGATAGAAAGACACTTTTTATTTCTACTTCAAAAGAGTCTTCTCGAGAAGCTTGCTTATCGGATCAATCAGCAAAAATAGAAGTTGTTAGGGTTGATGTCCCAGGTGCGGGACTTCCATGATAATCCTAAAGTAACCCCAACTTTTTATAAGATTCGCCAGTTTCTTTTAAAGTTTCTTCAATAGAATAGGTTGATAAACCTAGTTCATTTATAGCTTTAGTGCAGTAGGATCTAGGAGAATCATAAGTAGTTTCTTTTGGTTTATCTCCTTCCATTTCCTCTCCGCCTATAGTTTCTATTTCAGGAAATAATTCCATCAGCATGGCTTGAAGTTCCCAGGTGAACATCTCTCCTGTTCTATCTGTTGCAGATAAGATGTACCTTGAACCATTGCTGGCGTTATTGCTTTCAGTTCCTAATCTATGAGCTCTAGCAACATCTCTTACATCTACCATATTCCAAAGCATTCTATCTGGACGAAGTTGTTTCTCATTCCATACACCAAAATTTACACCCTTTAATAATTGCCAGACAAAAAATTGCCAGCTAAAGAATTGATTATGGTTCTCAGACATCAATGGACCAATTACATGCAGAGGGTTAATCGAAACTGCTTCAAATGACCCATCCTCTTCTGCAGTCTTATATATCATCTTTTCAGTATTTGCTTTTGCCATGGCATAAGCTATATCCCTATTTTTAGAAATATTTTCTTCTGTCCAAGCTCCTTTATATGCTTCTACGTTATCTCCACACCAATCCTTTTCATCAAATACATAACCTTCTGGTCTAGGATGGGCAACAGCTGCAAAGGAGCTAGTGAATACAAAACGTTTTACACTTCCTGATTTTTTAACAGAATCTACAACATGTTCATTTTCAGTGAAGCATCCATCATAAACTTCTTGGGGCGTTTCTCTGTTAAAGCCCACAGTAGCCCCTGCATGTATTACGGCAGCGCAACCTGAAAATGCTTCATCGTAACTACCTTTCTCAAATAGATCTCCTTCAAAGAGACTAACGTTGCTTTTTTCATTATCTTTGTCTAATTTGATTAGGTGATCTACTTTATTTGAGTTGCTAGCATCTCTTACGCAAGCATGTACATCATATCCTTGCTCTAATAAGTCTTCGACTATCCTAGATCCTATATAACCACTTGCTCCAGTTACCGCTACAGGACCATCTTGCTTAGTTATCCCCGACATAAAACTCTCCTATTTTTTTTATATTACTTCAATTTTTTTGAAAAGATAATACTAAGTTATTTGGAAGGCATCACAAGATTAAAAAAAGTTACAAATCCGTATGCAAGATTTATAACTAAAGCTGTATGAAATAAATAAGCTTCCTTAATAAAAATTACATTAAGAACAAGTATGGCTATAACCAAAAGAAATAAAAAATAATAAATACGATCATAGCTAAAATCTAAGTATCTTTTGCTCTTAAATATGTCTATGGTTGGTTGAATTAGAGCCAGAGTGGCAATGAAAATGTAAACATAACTGGATATTACCCAGTGCTTTTGATTAGCCTCAATACTAGAGACATCATTTATTTGATAAAAAATTAATGAAGCTAAAGAGGCGAATAATGCAACTCCGCTTTGAAATAATAAAGTACCCAATCTAAAGGTCTTCTGCGAAGAAAGGTTGTCAGCAAAAATACCAACAATCCCTGCAAAACCAGCTAATGTAATTGCAATTGTTGAAATGACTATAAGTATTTGTAGTTCTATCATATTTTTATATTAGCACCTTATGGTGGAGGCGGCGGGAATTGAACCCGCGTCCACCAGTAATCTGCCATAAGATCTACATGCTTAGTTTCATCTATTAATCTCATTTGTTAAGACCCGATGAACAGGGTTTAGCAAACCATCTCATTATTATCTTAAGAACTTATATATGAGAAATATAAGAACCGCATCCCATGAAATCAACTATCACTGGAGGCGCACGGGCACGCTACCTAGGATAGTTAGCCAATTAAGCGGCTAAAGCGTAGTCTGCGTTTTCGCCAACTAACAAGTTTGCAGTAATTGATTTACGAGAATTACTACCTTCTCGACATGCACTTAAGGGTTCATAACTGCTGTCGAATCCAGTTCGCCCCCAAAAGGAAGGAGAATTATACAGATTATTTGCTTCTGGTTC
>Ga0208261_1000070_pt1 | contig 41814 bp, 35 predicted proteins | sample Knorr_S7_td_DCM__FD_185595 | JGI IMG/M metagenome (GOLD analysis project Ga0208261, IMG submission 185595) | Marine microbial communities from Southern Atlantic Ocean transect - Knorr_S7_td_DCM_ad_131m_LV_B (SPAdes) (version 3) | ecosystem: Environmental > Aquatic > Marine > Oceanic | place...
GGCGGATACTGGGCAGGTCCTGTATACGGCGCTAACGCTTGGGAGCCTATCTATTGTTTCGTTGGCCATATAGACTCACCATATGATCCTGCTAAAGAAGCACAATATATTGCCGATGACAATTTAATTGCATCAGGCGGTTGTGGATGGGCTTACGTATGTGATAACTACACAACTAGTGGAGCACAAATCACATATCCATATATGACTGCTACTCTTTTCTGTGACTATTTAGGCTCAGGGGTATTACCTACTGCAGCTGGTCACACAACATGGGGTAGTGGATGGACAACAGGTAGTTCTGTTGTGTTTGAAATGAGTAAGCCAAATTCATCTGCAGATACTTTTACATGGAGTACAGATGGCCTTGGAGTTGCACATAATGATTTCGATCCAGATCGTATCAGCGTGTGGCCAAATCCATACTATGGATATAATCCAGAAGAACGTGATGCATTAGACCGAAGAGTGATGTTTACCCACTTACCTGAAGAAGGTCCTGCAACAATACGTATCTTTGCTTTAGACGGTACTCTAGTAAGAACTATTCACCACAATGATGCTGGAAGTCAGCACGTATCTTGGGATATGAAAAATAATTTCGAGCTACCTGTTGCAAGTGGCATGTATGTGGCACATGTAGAGACTAACCACGGAGATAAAATCCTGAAGTTAGCTGTAATTCAACCAGAACAACGTCTCGACGTTTATTAAGGAAAGGGAGTAGAGAAAAATGAAAAATACATTTAAAATATTCCTTGGATGCGCAGTATTAGTTTCGTCGCTAACTGCCGGCACCGTAAGATCAGCAGGAACTGCTGGTGCTGCTCAGTTGCTAATTCCGGTCGGGACTGAAACAATTGCTCTTAGTGGAGCAAATGTAGGTACAGTGGCTGGTGTAGATGCGTTAAATTCTAACGTAGCTGGACTAGCACATTGGTCCTCTGGTTTTCAAGGAACTGTTTCAACCATGTCGTATATTGCTGATATTGATATCACACATGCGGGTATGGTTATGAGTATGGGAGAGTCAGGTACTCTTGGAATGTCAATCAAAGCATTAGACTTTGGTGAAATTCCAAAAACAACTGCTATTGCACCTGATGGTGACGGGCAGACTTTCTCCCCTAGCTTCTTCACTGCAACCATGGGATTTGCGAGAGCATTTTCTGATCGTGTTAACGTGGGTGTTGCTGCAAAAGTTATTTCAGAAACAATTGAAGAAACTTCAGCAACAGGAATTGCATTGGACGTAGGTGTTCAATATAAATTCCCAACTCAACCATTAACACTTGGTGTTACAATGAAGAATGTTGGTAGTAGAATGCATTATGATGGTATTAATCTAGATCAAGACCTTCAACCTGAAGGTTCTGCTTCTGGTGCATCAAATGAATCATTCAGAATTGTAGCAGATAATTTTGCACTTCCAACTAGTTTGGATATATCTGCAACATGGGGACTACTAGATAACTTAAATGTTAGTGCGAACTTCACTAACCATTCATATCAATCTAATACACTAGGCATTGGAGCTAAATATACTTTAGGTTCAGCATGGGTTGGAGCAGGAACTATCATGGTTCTTGGTGACGACGAACAACCATCTGGTGTAAACGATGCTGATTGGGAAGAATGGAGTGGAACTAATTGGGGTGGATCACTAGGAGCAGGTGTTACTGTTCCTGTTGGTGATTATGATATGCATATTTCATATGCTATGAGAACTGCCAATGAGTTCTTTGATGATCACACTACATTACAAGTATCTTTAGATTTTTAAACAGTTCTAGTTTAAGATTCTGAAAAAAGGGGCTCTTTTTAGAGCCCCTTTTATTTATTCAAACAGTAAATCGATATTTTCTTTTAATAATTCTGGTGGGATGTTTTGTCCTAAGAAATATTTTCCACTAGCATCTTCAAAATATAGCTCCCAATGTAAATGTGCTCCCTTATCGTTTCTGAGTGCACCGCTAGACGTGCCAGTGTTTCCTGAAAAACCAACCAATTGCCCCTTCTCTACCTTTGCTCCTGGAAGAATTCCCTCAGCAATGCTTGATAGGTGTGCATAAACGCTAATTGTTCTAAAATTAGGGGCAATGCTATAACCATGATCAATAACAATTGATTTTCCTAGCAGGATATAGTGATAGATGTCTTCTGGTGTTTTAGACAGCTCTTGTGTTGTTTCTAAAAACGCGTTATATGTGTCGATGTCCACGTCGCTATGCGTTGGGTTGCTACGCACTATAATACCGCCAGAAACAGCCATAATAGGCCCATTTAAAGGTATTGCGAAGTCTATCCCATGGTGTGAGCCCGATCTATATTCTCTTAAAGCATTTGGAAGCAAATTAAGGTGTTCAGGCACAGGATAGTCTTTTGATGGCAGTTGTATAGTTTGCAGCAGTTCGCTTGCATGTAGGTTGATTTCTTCATTTATATAAAACAAATATTCATTTTTCGGTGTTAATTCTGAATTAATAGATGATGTTGGCACTGCACATCCGATTAAAAGAAAAAGTATTAATGAAAATGAAATATTTTTATACATGTTCTGTTACGATATATTCTAAACCTTTATAGTTTATACTAATTTTAACAATATTATTATCTTTTTTGCTAACCCAAACTTTTATTACCGAACTTTCAAGCAAAACAGTATTTAATATATCTACTTCTTTGTTTGGAACTTCTTCTAATAATTTTATATCTAACCTATATAACGTTGTTTCTTTTTTGTTTATCGTTTCATCCCCCGCTTCCAAAAATCTAATTTTACAAGGGAAGCTTTTTACTAATGTCACATCTTTTTTCCATATAGTGTCTTCAATATCAATAGGTTTGTTCGATAAAAGAGAAAGTACTAAACTGTTTTCATTAAAATCTTCTTGATCATATTTTAGCGGATCAAAAAACATTTCCCCCGCTTTTTCAGGAGAAATCACTATTTTTTCTCCCACAGTTATTTTACAAAAATCGATTTTTCCATATAGTGAAACTTCATAGCTCGACTGTGCATACAACGCAACATTCAAAAAGAAGAACCCAAAGATAATGTTTTTATAATTGTTCAACGATTAAATCAAGATTTGAGATGCAATTAAGAAATATAAAGCGACACCTAAAATATCAATAGCGGTTGTCACAAAAGGCCCGGTAGAAATTGCAGGATCAAAGTCCAGCTTCTTTAATAGTAGTGGCACGCTTGCTCCTACAGCTGTTGCAATAGTCATAGACGCACCAATGCTTAATCCAATAACTAGTCCAAGATTTGGTAAAGCGTTTCCTGTAATTAATTCAGAACAAAAACCAATTAAAGCCCCATAAAGAATCCCTAATATGGCCCCCACAAGAATTTCTTTAATAATTAACACAAAAGAATTATCAACATCAACCCTACCTGTAGCAATTCCACGTACAATAATTGTAGATGACTGGGTGCCAACATTTCCTCCAATGCCAATAATAACAGGTATAAATGCTGCCAATACAATCATCTCTTGTAAAAGCGAATCAAAGTATCCAATAATTGCAGCAGCACAAACCCCACCAATTAAGCTAGCAAAAATCCAAGGAGCTCGCGATTGTGCATTCCCTACAGGTGATTTTAATAAAATTTCTCTATCTTTACCGACCCCTGCCATCTGTAAAAAATCTTCAGAGGCTTCTTGGCGAATAATATCTACAATGTCATCGATAGTAACAATACCAAGAAATCGATTCCGTTTGTTTACAACTGGCAATGCAAGGTAATTATATTGTGCAACAATTTTTGCAACCTCTTCTTGGTCTGTATCAGAGGTGACAACATGAATATCTCTAATCATAATTTCACGTAATTTTTTGGTACTTTTTGATGTTACAAGATTTCTTAGAGAAATCACCCCAACCAATTTTTCTTTATTGTCTACTACATAAACATAAAACACTCTTTCATTGTCAGGGTAGGATTGTAATTCTGTAATCGCTTTTTTCACTGTTAAACTTTGATTTAACATAAATGTTTCTTTTGTCATTACACTACCAGCGCTATCATCTGCATAAGACATAATTTCTTCAACATCCTCTAAGTCTTCTGCTTCCAATTTTTCTAAAATTGGATTTTGGCTTTCTTTTGGAAGCATGCTTACAATCATTGCTTGATCATTTGTTCCAAGATGTCTAAAAATTTTTGATATATTGGTAATGCTTTCTTCAGATAAAAGGTTTTGGATTAATGACTCATCTAATTCTTCTAGAATTTCTGCTTTATATGCAAATGTAGGAGAAAGTTTAAATAGATTTTTTTGATTATCTATATTCAAACCTCTCATAATCATCGCAATATCTGCCGGATGTGTTTTGCGTATAATTTTAGTTAGATTTGTACTAGCTTTCCTTCTTAGAAGGCGTTCTATTGTTGTTTTTAACAACGAAATTTCTGTTGAAAAGATTGCTTTTTTCATTGTATTGGATTTTCAATAAATTAACTCTACTTTATAACAAATTAAAGATTAAGTAAATGGCTAAAATAACAAAACAATCAGAAGATTTTTCAAAGTGGTATACTGACACAATCTTAAATGCTGATTTAGCTGACTATGGACCTGTAAAAGGGACTATGGTAGTTAAACCATATGGTTTTTCTTTGTGGTCTAATGTGAAAAAAGCGCTCAATACAATGATTGAAGATTCAGGACATGAAAACGCTTACTTTCCTCTTTTTATCCCAAAAAGTTTTTTTGAAAAAGAAGCAAAACATGTTGAAGGTTTTGCCAAAGAATGTGCTGTGGTAACCCATTCAAAATTGATTGCTGAAAATGATGGGCTTTCAGTAGATCCAGATTCTAAATTAGAAGAAGAAATCATTGTGCGACCAACATCAGAAACCATTATTTGGTCTATGTTTAAAAAATGGATTACTTCTTATCGCGATTTACCAGTAATGATTAATCAATGGGCTAATGTTGTGCGCTGGGAGATGAGAACAAGGTTGTTTTTAAGAACATCTGAATTTTTATGGCAAGAAGGACACACTGCACACTCCACCAAAGAAGAAGCCATGGAAGAAACATTAAAAATTGTTGAAATCTACAAATCATTATTTGAAGATCATCTTGCAATCCCAACGCTAATTGGTAAAAAATCTGATTCAGAAAAATTTGCAGGCGCTGAAGAAACATTTTCAATAGAAACAATGATGCAAGACAAAAAAGCGCTTCAGGCAGGAACATCGCATTATTTAGGCACCAATTTTGGTAATGCTTTTGATGTTACCTTCCAAAGCAAAGATAATAAAGAACAACCTGTATATGCTACTAGTTGGGGCGTTAGCACTCGTGTAATTGGAGCATTAATTATGGTGCATGGAGACGATAAAGGATTAAAAATCCCTCCTAAGGTTGCTCCTCATCAGGTCATTATTATTCCTATTAATCCAAAAAATGAAGATGAAAAAGAATTCAATGCTTTTATAGATAAAGTTGCTAATGATTTAAGTCAAAAAAATATTAGATGCAAAGTAGACAGTTCGGATAACACGCCTGGATACAAATTTAATTTTTGGGAACTAAGAGGAGCTCCAATTAGAATTGAAATTGGTTTGCAAGAATATAAAGACCAAAAATTAACAGTATGTAGAAGAGATACAGGCGAAAAAAATTCCATAAAACAAAATGATATAAGCGAGATTGAAGACATGTTAGGTGATATTCAAACTAGTATGTATAATTCTGCAAATTCATTTCTAAAAGAGAACACTATAGAGCTAGATAGTTACAATGATTTAAAAGAAAAACTTTCAAAAGACAACTGTTTTGTCAAAGCATACTGGGACGGTTCTGAAGACTCAGAAATGAAAGTTAAAGAAGATACAAAAGCTACTATTAGATGTATTTTAGAAGACATAGATAATCCGAAGGCTAAATGTATTGTTTCTGGTGAGCTAGCTAAACATCTTGTTGTTTTTGCAAAAGCATATTAATTACTATGAAAAATATACTATCTTATTCCTTATTAATTTGTTTATTCTACCTTTTGTTATGGCCTGTTCCTATTAATCCAGTTGCTTGGGATTCTCCTAATCCTCCATCAATGACAGGCGTATATGCGAAAAATGATTATTTGAAAAATATAGAGATATTTTGGGAAAATGATGGACATAATGGACCAGAGGATATCGCAATTCATGATGGTAATTTATATGCAGGATATCATGATGGACTGATTATGAGCTCTATTGGTGAGTTTTATAATACTAATGGTCGTCCTCTTGGAATGATGTTTGATGATCAAAACAATCTAATTGTTGCGGATGCGATTAAAGGATTGCTATCTATTGATCAAACAGGTGTTGCTACTACCCTTACAGTAAAATCTGATTCAGACAATATTCCGCTAGGATTTACAGATGATTTAGATATTGCAAACGATGGAAAAATTTATTTTTCTGACGCTTCAGATAAATTTGGATATGGAGAAGATAGAATTGAAGTGATGGAACATACCCCAAACGGGAGATTATTAGTCTATGATCCCGAGACTAAACTTACAACCACATTACTTGATAATTTATATTTTGCAAATGGAGTTGCTGTTAGCCCTGACAACTCTTTTGTCTTATTTAATGAAACGTTTATGTATCGCATACAAAAGTATTGGCTTACAGGAGAAAAAGCAGGCACTTCAGAAATTATTATTGAGAACCTACCCGGTTTTCCAGACAATATTTCTTCAAATGGTAAAGGCACTTATTGGGTTGCGCTTTTCACAGTTAGAAATGACTTTATTGATCAAACAGCAGATAAACCTTTTCTTAGAAAATTAGCTTTACGACTACCAGAGTTTTTACAGCCTCAGCCAGAGCCTTATGCATTTGCTTTGGGAATTGATGGAGATGGAAACATTTTACACAACCTTCAATATGGCGCAAACGATGCTTATTCACCAATAACAAGCGTTAAACAATATGGTGATGAGCTATATTTTGGTAGCCTCACTCATAAGGGTTGGGGTAAAATAAAAGCACCAGAATGAAGATATCTACCCCTGCAATTGTTTTAAAAACAACCCTGTTTAAAGAATCCAGTATTATTGCCCGACTATTTACATTAGAAAAAGGAAAGAATTCGTATGTTATTAAATCTGCTATGAGACAAAAATCGCCTTTAAAATCTATTTATCAACAATTAAATGAGATCCAAGTAAACTATATTCATAGCAACAAAAGACAGTTACAACCAATTTATGATTCTAAAATTTTGAATAATTGGGATAGTATTAGCTCAGATTTAAAAAAAACCGTTCTTTCATTATCAATTATTGAAATTATAGACAAAGGCTTTGATGAGGGGGACAAAGATGAGGATACCTATTATTTATTAAAAAATGTATTATCATATTTTGATTCAGAAAACAATAACTATAACGACGCCTTCTATTTTTTTGTATTACACTTATTAAAAAATATTGGCTATGACATTGTAGCAGCAAAAGAACATCCAATAGTTAAAAGACATTTATCAAAAGAAGCAGATTTGCTAGACCATATTAAAGAGATTTATGAGTCAAATTTTCTTATAGATAAACATTCCAAAAACAGTTTTAATTACAATAAAAAAACCCTATCCAGTTTTATTTCTGATTTAATTAAATACCATTTCCCAGATTTGAAATCTTTTAATGTTGCTAGAGAAGTTTTTCAATAAAATTACTCAATTTTAAAAACTTTCTCTCCGGGCTTTACCATTTTTAGTTTTTCTCTTGCAGTTTTTTCAATATAAGCTTGATCAAATTCTAATTTTTCTGACTCTCTTTTTAGGTTAGAAATTTCTTCGCGCAACGAATTAATTTCTTTTTGAATGTCAGATTTTTCTTTTTTCAGTTCCCATAAACTAATTATCCCTCTATCACTAAAAAAGAGCAATGATACACATCCGATTAAAATAATTACTAATAGAAAGCTTGTTAGTTGTGGTAATTTTTTTTTCATTTAATAAATGAGAAATTTTTACCAAATGTTTTAGAAGACAACTTTTCCTCTATTCTTAATAATTGATTATACTTGCTGGTACGATCAGTTCTACAAACAGAACCTGTTTTGATTTGTCCACCATTCATTGCAACAGATAAATCTGCAATAAAAGTGTCCTCAGTTTCTCCTGATCTATGAGATATGATATAGTCATATCCATTTTCTTTTGCCAAATTAATCGTTTTAATTGTTTCAGAAACTGTACCAATTTGGTTGAGTTTGATTAATATACTATTCATAGCACTATGTTTAACTGCATGTAATAATTTTTTTGGGTTTGTTACTGTTAAATCATCTCCAACAATTTGAGTGGTACTACCTAGTGCCTTAGTCATTTTTGTCCAACCGTCCCAATCATTTTCATCTAAACCATCTTCAATTGAAACTATTGGATATTGATTTACAAGATTTTCATAAAAGTCAATCATTTGTTCATCGTCTAAAATTTTGTTTTCTAAACTTAAATGATATTTCCTATCTTTATAAAAGCTTGATGCAGCAACATCTAGGGCAATAAACACATTTTTGCCAGCACTATATCCACTTTTATTGATTGATTCTAACAATAGTTCTATAGCGTGCTCATTTGATTTCAATGCAGGCGCAAATCCACCTTCGTCCCCCACCGTCGTATTCAATCCGTTTTTATTTAATTCTTTTTTTAATGTATGAAAAATTTCTGTACCCATTCGCAGCGCTTCAGAAAAAGAATTTGCTCCACAAGGGAATAACATTATTTCTTGTATATCTGCTCCCTGGTCTGCATGCATTCCTCCATTTAGGACGTTGATCATCGGAATAGGCATTATAGAGCTTTCTTTGTTTAGATAATAATAGAGCGGGTAACCATGAAATTTAGCCGCAGCAACAGCGCATGCCATAGAAACTCCTAGTATAGCATTTGCTCCACACTTGCTCTTATTTTCTGTTCCATCGATTTCTAACAAAAGCCTATCAATATCTTCCTGCTGATCACAAACTTGACCAATTAATGCTGGTTGTAATATATTAAGAACATTATCAACTGCTTTATTAACGCTCTTCCCATGAAATTCTTTGTCATTATCTCTTAATTCAAGAGCTTCAAATTGACCTGTCGAAGCACCAGAAGGAACAGCAGCTCTACCGTGACAATTGCCAAGATCAACCTCCACTTCAACGGTGGGATTTCCTCTTGAATCTAAGATTTGTCGAGCGTGTAATTTTTCTATTTTTGGTTGGATTTGACCCATATTTTAATTTAATCCCATTTGTTTTATTATATAAAAGATTTAATAAAAAGGTTGATTTTGTGCAAAAATAGGGATTATTATTATAAAAATATGTAAATATGAACGTTTTAAACAAAAAAAATCATATTGACATGATTAAGAGAAAAGAGTCAGAAGCTCACGGGTTTTTCGGGGATTTTGTCTCTTTTTTACGTTAACTAATCAAGGAGGAATAACATGGCTTCATGGGATTCAATGATAAGCGGTGCTTTAAGTGGATTAACAGGCGTAGTTAAAGCTGCAATCATCTTTTTAGTGTTTGCAAACGTACTATGGTCAACAGGTTTAGATCCATTAGGCGGCATTGCTGATTTAGTTAGTGCATTTACTGATAATGGCCTTACAGGACTACTAGTTTTAGTGGTTTTCTTGTCTTGGTTATAAGTTTAGATTAATGCATTAGTCGTAAGATGTAGGGGCTCTTTATGAGCCCCTATATAAATACGATGATAATAAAAAGTTTAAGGAGAAAAAAATGAATAATGCTATAAAGATGATTAATGATGTCTTGTCAACACTGACAGGATTAGCAATTAATTTATTAGTTGCTGGTGTTGTTATTGGTATTCTTTACAACGATGTATTCGGTGTAATTGGCAACATTGGTGCTGCAATGGGAACAATTGGTGACAACGGGCTTGCTGGCCTAATCACTATTGCAATCGTTGCAATGTGGATGAAAAAATAATTAATATTTTTTGATCACAAATTCTTAAAAAATAAAAGGGCTCACTTTTTGGGCCCTTTTAGTCTTATTTTATGATAATTTCACTAAGTGAAGTTGTTTATATATCTATATTATTTCCTTTTATTGTTTTCTTGGTCTTTTGCAGGCGTTCAACAAGAAATTAAAATGATAGGATCCAATAACTCTGTTTTAGGTACAATAGAGTATATCAAAGAACAAAGATATTATTTTTCGTTAAATGACTTCTCTAGCGCTTTATTAAAGAAAAATTTTATTAATAAAGATGTTCAAAAAATTGTTTTTTCTTTAGGGAATGTTAAAATTAAAGTTACTGGAAATATTTCCTTTATTATTATTGATGATAAACCTTATCAGCTAAAAAATAATATTATTTATAAAAAAGGTATTTTTTATGCTCCTATTGATGACTTTTTAGATCTTTTAAATGAAAAAACAGGCTCTAGTTATGTTATGGATTATAGCTCTTTGTCTATTCAAAATAAATTTATATCCCAAGAGGTATCAACAAACCCAGTAGACTTATATCAAGAAAAGAAAAAATGGAAATTTGATACAATTATTATTGATCCAGGCCACGGCGGGAAAGATCCAGGAGCTGTTGGCTATAGAGGGACTAAAGAAAAAGATATAGTTCTTGATGTCTCAAAGAGGTTAGCAAGAAAGATTGAAAGAAATTCAAAAACCAAAGTTATTTTAACAAGAGAGGAAGATATTTTTCTTCGATTACAAGATAGAACAAAGTTTGCAAATGCTAATGAAGGAGATTTATTCATTAGTATTCATACAAATGCTGCTGAAGATAGAAGGGCTAGCGGATTTGAAACATTTTTAATTGGTCCAAATAAAAATGAAGCAGCTGTAAGAGTAGCTGCTAGAGAAAATGCAGCTTTGGAGCTAGAAGGATTTTCCGGTAAAAAATTAACAAACGAAGATTTAATAAAAGCAACCATTGCTCAGAGCGCATTTGCTGCAAAAAGCGAAGAATTTGCATCGCTTGTACAGAATGAAATTAAAAAAAGAGTCCAGAGCAAAGATAGAGGCGTAAAACAAGCTGGTTTTTATGTATTAATGGGCGCATCAATGCCAAATGTTTTAATTGAGCTTGGATTTATTTCAAATCCCAATGAAGAAAAAAAATTAAATAGCTCTAGTTATCGTGATATGTTAGCCACATCAATCTATTATGCTGTGCTCAAATATCAGAAATCATTCGATGATTAATCCAACATTAGAATTTTTATACAAACTTCATAATCGAGGCATTAAGCTTGGATTAGAAAATATTGAATCATTTTTGAACGTATGTGATAATCCTCATCAGAAAATCAAAACTATCCACTTAGCAGGGACAAACGGAAAGGGTTCCACCGCTTCTATTTTGGCAAAAATTTTACAACAACATGGTTTAAAAGTTGGTCTTTATACTTCTCCACACCTAGTGAGATTTAACGAGCGAATAAGAATTAATGGCTCCCCAATTTCTGATGAAAAAATTGTTAATTTTGTAAACCAGCATAAAAAAATTATTAAAGATAGCTCTATCACTTTTTTTGAAACTACAACTGCTCTTGCCTTTTCTTATTTTGCCAAAAATAATGTCGATATTGCAATTATTGAAACAGGGTTAGGGGGGCGTTTGGATTCCACAAATGTAATTTCCCCTATCCAAACAATTATTACCGAAATTGATTATGACCATACACATATTTTAGGCGAATCCATTGAGTTGATTACATCTGAAAAGTGTGGAATTTTTAAAAAAGAAATTCCAGCACTCACAGCAAATTCGAATAAAGAAGTCATTGGAATAATCGAACAGCATGCTAAGGATAAAAATTGTGATTTAAAAAAAATTGATATGAATAAATCCAAGATTATAAAACATAATTCACGCTCCCTTGTTTTTTTATATGACAATAATGAGTTTCATCTTCCACAAGCTGGATCTTATCAAAAGGATAATGCTGTCCTAGCAATTGAAACATGCCAAAAACATTTTAATGAAATTAAAATATCAGATATACAATCTGCATTGAAGCATTGGACATGGCCAGGTAGAATGCAATTAATGGAAAACAATTTTTTTTATGATGTTGCTCACAATGCAAGCGCAGTTAGTAAGCTCACAAAAGATTTGTCAAACATATATAATGCAAAACCAATTGGTTTGCTAGTTTTAAAAAATGATAAAATAACTGATAAATTTTTAACTCTTTTAGATAACAATTTCGAAAAATTAATTATATCTACAATTGATTCGAAAGATATTTTACAAGAAGAAGATATTATATCTAATACAAAGCTTAAAAAATTTAAATTTATTAATAACCTTGATGATGCACTGCACGAAGTTCGATTAATTCAGTATAGTGGACCAAAAGTAGTTTTTGGTAGCCACTATATTGCAAGTCAATTATACAAGTTTTTTGATTTTTCCTTTGACAATGGAACAATATAGTGTAATTTGGATTTTCGAGGTTATTTCCCCTAAAAATATTTTCACAACATGAGGAATCAATGAAATTAGATGAATTAAAAGAAAAAAAAGTAAGCGATCTACGAGAGATTGCAAAAACCATGGGTATTGAAAAAATAACATCTTTTTCTAAAGATGAATTGATTGCAGAAATTATGAAAAGCAATGAAAGCAAAAACAATAATGATGCCAATGAAAGAAAAGATGATAAAAAAACAGATGATGGCCTAGCTGGTGGAATATTAGAGATATTACCAGACGGATATGGCTTTTTAAGAAGTGTAAACGATAATTATTTGCCAGGACCTGAAGATATTTATGTAAGTCCATCTCAAATTAAAAGATTTAAATTAAAAACTGGACATTTTGTTAAAGGCACAACTCGTGCACCGAAATCGAAAGAAAGATTCCATGCTTTATTACAATTATTGGAAGTTAATGGTTTAAAACCTGATGACATAAGGAAGCAAACGCCGTTTGAACGTTATACGCCTTTACATCCTAATGAAAAGTTTAATCTTTCCAATACCAGTGATATGTCTATGAGAATTATGGATCTTATTTCTCCTATCGGGAAAGGACAAAGAGGATTAATTGTTGCGCAACCAAAAACTGGTAAAACCATTTTAATCTCTAAAATTGCTAATGCAATTAGACGTAATCACCCTGAAACAGTTTTAATTATACTGCTAATTGATGAACGACCAGAAGAGGTAACGGATATGAAACGCAGCGTTGATGCTGATGTTGTTAGCTCAACTTTTGATGAAGGACCAGAACGACACGTACAAGTATCAAATATGGCATTAAAAAAAGCACAAAGACTTGTTGAGTGTGGAAAAGATGTTGTAATTCTTTTAGATAGTATAACTCGTTTAGGTAGAGCACATAACGCTGTTACTGCACATAGTGGTAAAATTCTATCAGGAGGAGTTGATTCAAATGCTTTAAGAAATCCTAAGAAATTTTTTGGAGCTGCAAGAAATACCGAAGAAGGTGGAAGCTTAACTATTATTGCAACAGCATTAATTGATACAGGTAGTAAAATGGATGGGGTGATTTTTGAAGAATTTAAAGGGACAGGCAATATGGAATTAGTGCTTGATCGAGAACTCAGTGATCGAAGAATCTACCCTTCTTTTAACATTGTGAAATCTGGAACCAGAAAAGAAGAGCTGTTATTGTCAGAGCAACAGCTTTCTCGAATGTGGATTTTAAGAAAAATGTTAGGAGAAATGACTACAGAACAAGCAATGACCTTTATGCAAGAACGAATGAGACGATCAAAGACAAATCAAGAATTTCTTGATAAAATGAGTCAGTAAATGTCTATCAAGCTATCTAAGCTAGTCGATAAAATTAAGCCATCGTTTACCTTACAAATGACTGCAAGGGCTGCAGCGCTTAGATCAAAGGGAATTGATGTTATTAATTTTGGGGTTGGTGAACCTGATTTTAATACTCCATCACATATTATTGAAGCTGGCCAAAAAGCGATAGCTGATGGTTATACAAAATATACTCCCGGGTCTGGAATGTTAGAGTTAAAAGAAGCAATCAAAGACAAAGTTAGGAACATGACTGGCTTATCTTATGATATATCCCAAATTATTGTTTCCAATGGAGGAAAACAGTCTCTATCTGTTGCGTGCCAGGCACTTTTTGATAAAGGAGACAAAGTAGTAATATTTTCACCCTATTGGGTTTCTTTTCCTGAGTTTGTTACCCTATCTGGGGCTACTCCTGTTTTAGTAGACACTTTAGCATCAAAACAATTTGAGCCAGATTTTGACGACCTAAACCATAAAATTGATTCTGACATTAAAGGAGTTATTATTAATTCTCCTAGCAATCCTACTGGTGGTGTTTGGTCTAACGACGCAATTATTAAATTATTAGATATAAGTAAAAAAAATAATTGGATTGTTATTTCAGATGAAACTTATGAAGAATTAGTTTATGATAACGAATTCACTGCAATTGATAAATTAAATAATGTTAATGCTGAAGTATTAACAATCCGAAGTATGTCTAAAACGTATGCAATGACCGGATGGCGTATTGGATATGCCATTGGAAATGAATCTATTGTTAAGGCTATGTCGAAAATTCAAGGGCAAACTACTTCATGCCCAAATGCAATAGGCCAAAAAGCTTCTGTTGCAGCTCTTTTAGGTAACCAACAGCCAGTTTTAGATATGAAGAAAAAATTTGAAGAAAGAAGACTGGTGATGTTTGATCAATTAAACAGTTTAAACGGTGTTAATTGTGATATGCCAGGAGGGGCATTTTATATGTTTCCAGACTTTTCATATTACTTAAATAAAGAAACAAAAAATGGTAAAATTTTACAAGACACTTTCGACCTTTCTGACTATATTCTCGACACTGCAAATGTAGTAACAGTTGCAGGTGATGGTTTTGGTGCAAAGGGTTATTTAAGATTTTCTTTTGCAACTAGTAGAAAAATCATTAAAGAAGGAATTGAAAGAATAAGAAAAAGCTTAGAAGAGCTAAAATGAAAAAAGATATACATTCTAAAGAATATAGATTAGTGGTTTTCGAAGATAGTTCAATTAACTACTCTTTTTTAACCAAATCAACTGTGAAAACAGATGAAACCGTTAAATGGGAAGACGGTAACGAGTACCCTCTATTCAAAATAGAGATATCTGATCAATCACACCCGTACTATACTGGTCAACGTACATTAGTTGATACAGCAGGACGTATTGAAAAATTCAATCGTAAGTACAAGAAAAAAGCTTCCTAAATATTTTTATTAACTGATTTTAACCTATGGATATCCTATCTAAAGCCAAAGATATTATTGTTGAATATGACAACATAACTCAAGAAATGATACACCCTGATAATGTACTCAATCAGGGAAAGATGACTGATTTAGCAAAAAAAAGAAGTGCAATCGAAAAATCATATGAATTAAGCAAAACATTTGTTCTTTTGCATAGCGAACTAGATGATTTAGATGAAATTTCTTCAGAAAAGGAAATGGAAGAATTGATTAAGAGCGAAAAACCTATTTTACTGAAAAAAATTACAGATTTAGAACAACAATTAACAAAAATACTGATTACAAATGATCCTAATGATAACAAAAATGCAATTATTGAAATAAGAGCTGGCACAGGAGGCGATGAAGCAGCTTTGTTTGCTGCAGATTTATTTAGAATGTATTCTAAGTATGCAGAAAAAAAAGGCATGTCAATAAAAGTAATGGATATGAATGAAATAGGGGTTGGTGGATTAAAATCAATTATTTTTAATGTTCAAGGACAAAATTCATATGGTATATATAAATACGAAGGTGGAGTTCATCGCGTTCAAAGAATACCCAAAACAGAGTCTGGGGGTCGAGTACATACTTCTGCAGCTACTGTAGCTGTTCTTCCAGAAGCTGAACAGGCAGAAATTGACATTAATGAATCTGATTTAAAAATTGATACATATCGTGCAAGCGGTGCTGGCGGGCAACATGTTAATAAAACAGAATCTGCTATTAGAATTACACATATCCCTACAGGTCTTGTAGTAACATGTCAAGATGAAAGCTCACAACATAAAAATAAAGCTTCTGCACTCAAAGTATTACGTGCAAGGCTTTTTGCTTTGGAGCAAGAAAAAATTGATCAAGATAGAGATCAAATGCGAAAAAGTTTAGTCTCTACAGGTGATAGATCAGCTAAAATAAGAACATATAATTTCCCACAAGGCCGCATCACTGATCACCGCATCAATTATACTGCTCATAATCTACAAGATACTTTAGAGGGTGATTTAGATCATATGGTTGAACAACTCAAGCTTGAAGAGGACAATTCAAAACTGAATGAATCATGAGAGAGCATAAACCATTAAACGAATATTTTTCTTCAAAAATGTTTGAATTTGAATCATTAAATATTGATGAATATAAAAAAAAATCTGAATTGTTAATCCAAGATATTTTAGAAATCAATAAATCAGATATTTATACAAAAAATTATCATGTGCCTTATGAAAAAATCCAATTATTAGAAAATGCTTTTTTAAAGCTTAAAAAAAATACCCCTGTACAACATATTTTAGGCAAAAGTTTTTTTTATAATGATGAGTTTTTTACCCCACCTGGCACTTTTATACCTAGACCAGAGACGGAATTAATTATTGATTGTGTTAGAAATGATTTTCCAATATTAGAAAAAAAGAATGTATTAGAGGTAGGAAGCGGAACGGGGTGTTTATCTATTAGTATAGCAAAGTTATATAAAAATTTTTTTGTTACTGGGATTGATATATCAAAAAAAGCAATAAAAACATCAATCAAGAATGCTAACAAACTAAATTGTTCAAATGTGCAATTTGCTGAAAAAGATTTTTTTAATATGAATTTTAATCACTATGACATTATCATAAGCAATCCACCTTATCTATCAGTTGATGAAATTGATTCTCTTGATAAGTCAGTCAAAAATCATGATCCTTTTATAGCATTATCTGATAATAAAGACGGTTTGTCTTTTTATAAATTTTTTATCAATAATATTGATTTATTTTTAAAGAAAGACGGCATAATGTATTTTGAAATTCCTAACTCTCCAATCACAGAATCTATAATAGGTTTAGTCAAAAAGAATAAAAAGATTTCTAGCGATATATTTAAAGATTTTGAAGGAAATAATAGAGTAATTAAGATATATTTTAATATTAAATGAAGAGCGAATTTATACACCTACACAATCATTCTGATAATAGTTTATTGGATGGAGCACAGACTATTAATACGATTATTAATACTATGGACGACCTTAGTATGGATGCAGTTGCTCTTACAGAACATGGTAATTTATTTGGAGCAATCTCTTTCTATAACCAAGCACGATCAAGCGGCGTAAAGCCAATTATTGGCTGTGAAGTTTATGTCGCAAAAGGAAGCCGTTTTGATAAAGAAAAAACTATAAGAGGAGGCAATTATAATCATTTAGTTCTTATTGCACAAAATTTAGAAGGATATAAAAATTTAATGAAAATTGTAACGCATGGTTATCTAGAAGGTTTTTATTATAAACCACGAGTTGACATTGATATTTTAAAAGAACATAATGAAGGAATTATTTGTTTGTCAGCTTGTTTGAAAGGTAGTTTAGCTGAAACGCTTGTCTACAGTGGGTATGAAAGCGGTAAAGCTATAGCTGAGGAATATTCCAAGATTTTCCCTAATAGATATTATATTGAATTACAAAATCACGGCATTCCTGAAGAAATACAAAATATTAAACTTGCTACAAAACTTGCTAAAGAAATGAATTTGCCAATTGTCGCGACCAATGATGCTCATTATGCTTTGAAAAGACATCATAGTGCCCATGATGTTCATATATGTATTGGTTCTGGAAAACAACTAAGCGATAAAAAACGTTTAAAATATTATGGTGAAGAATTTTATTTTAAATCTCAAGATGAAATGTTTTCATTGTTTAAAGAATTTCCAGAAGCATTAGAAAATACTCGAGCGATTACTGATTCAATAGATCTTGAAATCCCAATGAAAGATTATCATTTACCGTGGTATCAGATTCCTGACGGTGCTAGTGTTAAGGATATTGATGAATACTTAAAGATTCTTTGTGATAAAGGTGTTGAAAATCGTTTTTCTGAAAAAAGTAGCGAAATAGAAGAAAGATTAAATTATGAATTATCAGTAATCAAAAAAATGGGTTTTGCTAGCTACTTCCTAATCACAGCAGATTTTGTTCAATATGCTAAGAAAAATAATATCCCTGTCGGTCCAGGTAGAGGATCAGCTGCTGGTAGTTTGGCATCTTATTGTCTTGGAATTACTGATATTAATCCTTTAAAGCATAATTTGCTTTTCGAACGATTTTTAAACCCAGATAGAATTAGTTTACCTGATATTGATATTGATTTTTGTATCGAAAGACGAAATCAAGTGATTGATTATATTAAAGAAATTTATGGTGAAAAATCTGTCACTCAGATTATTACTTTTGGGAAAATGAATGCACGCGGTGTTATACGTGATGTCGGTCGTGTTATGGGATATCCATATTCTGAGGTAGACAAAATTGCAAAATTAGTGCCAGAAGGAGTGAAAGTTAATCTTGATAAAGCATTAAAGCAGAGCTCAGAATTACGTACGCTTTCTCAAAATCAATATCAAGATTTGATTGAAAATGCAAAAGTTTTAGAAGGAATGAATCGACATGCTTCGATTCATGCTGCTGGCGTTGTTGTAGCGCCTGGTAAATTAACTGATTTTGTTCCGTTATACAAATCTACAAATGGAGATATTACAACACAGTATGATATGAACGAATTAGAAAAATTAGGTCTTTTGAAAATGGACTTTCTTGGATTACGCAATTTGACTGTTATTGATAAAACAATTGAACTGGTTTCTAAACGTTTAGGCAAAAAAATTGATATCAATTCTATCCCTTTTGATGATCCAAAAGTCTATGAATTATTTGCTAAAGGATTAACAGTAGGAGTTTTCCAATTTGAATCTTCAGGCATGCGTGAATATCTGAAAAAATTACAACCCAAAGCTATTGAAGACTTAATTGCAATGACTGCACTTTATAGACCTGGTCCTATGAAGAATATTAATCATTACATTGATCGATCTCATGGCAAAGAAGAAGTGCAATCTATACATCCATTACTTAATGAAGTTTTAGAAGAGACACACGGGATTATTGTCTATCAAGAGCAAGTGATGGAAATTGCTGCACGCGTTGCAGGTTTTACATTAGCTGAAGCGGATGAAATGCGAAAAGCAGTTGGTAAAAAAATCAGTTCTTTAATGGATGAATTATCTGAAAAATTTATTAATGGAGCAGTAAAAAATGGTATATCAAAATCAAAAGCTAGACAGATTTTTGAATTAATTGAAAAATTTGCTCAATACGGTTTTAATAAAAGCCATGCGACTGCTTATTCTTATATATCTTATCAAACTGCATGGTTGAAAGCTCATTATCCTGCTGATTTTATGTCTGCAAACTTAACAAGTGAAATGAATAATACAGACAGAGTGGTTGTGTTAATTAATGAGTGTAGAAAATTAGATATTAAAGTACATCCACCCGATATTAATAAATCTCAAATTAATTTTGTTCCAATGAATGATAATGAAATTTCTTACGGTTTAAATGCAATAAAAAATGTTGGAATTAAAGCTTTAGAAGATGCTATCAATACAAGAGAAAAATCAGGAAATTTCCTTTCCTTTTTTGATTTTATTTCAAAGGTAGATCAACGTCTAGTGAATAAAAAAGTCTTAGAAAGTTTAATTATTGGTGGGGCTTTTGATTCTGTTCATACAAATAGAGCACAATTATTTGAAATGGTTGATGATGCAATTAAATATGGCCAGCAAGTCAATAAAAATATATCTAAAGATCAAATGAATTTGTTTGGGGAAGAAGAAAAATTAATTAAAGAACCAGATTTTCCTAATGTTGAAGAATGGGGTAATCAAGATAAACTCAGTAAAGAAAAAGAAGTGTTAGGGCTCTATATATCTGGTAATCCTTTATTAAAATATGCTGACACACTAGAAGAGATTAGCAATTATGACTTTACAGATAAAACTCATTTAAAGGAAGATACCTTAATCAAAATAGGTGGTGCAATTTCTAGTTTTAAACTTCATTATGATAAAAAAAACAGACCAATGGCATTTTTTAATTTAGATTGTTTAGGCGGTCAGGTTGAAGCAATCATCTTTCATGAATCGTTTGACAAATATAAAGAAATCATTCAAGATGGCAATATTGTATTTCTTGTAGGTAGTTCTAGCGTACAAAATCAATTTGCAGATTTAAAAATTAAAGTTGATGAAGTGGTTCCGATTAATCATGCAAAAGAGGTTTTAAAAATACAAGAAATGAACATTAAGATTGATGCCAGTGTATCTAAAGAAAAGCTTAATGAAATCCATACTCTTGCAACAAAAAATGCTGGTGAAGCTCCATTTATAGTACATATGATTAATGATGATGGATCAATGAGACGAATTGTATCAAAAAAAGTAAGCGTATCTATAAATAATCATTTTATTACAATGTTAAAAGATTTAATAGGAGAGTCTAACGTTTGGGTTAGTTAAATTGTTAGTATTATGGCATTAAAACCACCAATTAGAATATTAATGGCAAAACCAGGATTAGATGGTCATGATCGCGGCATTAAGGTGTTAGCCGCAGCATATCGCGATGCGGGAATGGATGTGATTTACCTTGGTTTAAGACAAACACCAAATAGCATTGTCCAAGTTGCGATACAAGAAGGAGTTGATGTTATTGCATTATCAATACTTTCTGGTGCACACATGACTATTTTTACTAAAGTAATAGAATTAATGAAAGAAAATAATTTGGAAAATGTTTTAGTCACCGGGGGAGGGATTATTCCAGAATCTGATTCTCAAGAGTTATCAAATATAGGAGTTGGAAAACTTTTTGGACCTGGAACCCCTGTTAAAGAATCATTAAAGTATATTGAAGATTGGGTAGCAAAAAACAGACGATGATTAATAATATTCATAATGTATACCTTAAAGGCGAAAAAGCATTTGAAAAAGGCAATTTTTCATCTGCAAAAAAACATCTATTATCTGTCGTCGATCATGATAATAATTATTATGCAGCATACTTATTGCTTTTTCAAATTGCAGAACAAGAAAATTTATCTTCAAAAAAAATATTTTATGATGCATTAAGGAGATTAAACCCATCTTTATCGATTAAAGCACCAAAAACTACAAAAACAATTCGTAAAAAATCTTCAAACAAAACAGAAAAAAATGCAATAATGACTATTCCATATATTAAGCTTTTAATACAACAAGGAAAAACCTTACAAGCTAAAAAAAGTTTGAATGCAATTGTTAATACATCAAAAAACAAAATACAAATTAAGCAAGCTCAAGAAATTTTAATTACCATTCAAAAAAAGGATAAAAAATGAGCGAACAGTATTTTACAAAGCGTCAAAATAATCTAAGAGCACTTTTTTCTAAAGAGGGTTTAGATGGAATGCTTGTCACTAATCTTACTCATATAAGATATCTTTGTGGATTTACTGGATCGGCAGGTTCGCTACTTATTACGCAGGATAAGTGTGAGTTTATTACGGATGGGCGATATACGTTTCAATCAAAAAATGAAGTTAAAGGCGCAAATACAAGCATTAGTAGCGATCCTCATTTTCATGTAATAAAGAAAGAAGATTTATTATCATCTAATTCAAAGATTGGATTTGATTCTAATAATGTTTCACATCAAACCTATTCTCAACTAAAAGATATATTGTCTCATGTGTCTTGGTACGGGATTTCTGGATGTATTGAATCTTTAGCAATGATTAAAGATGAAAAAGAGATTGATGCTATCAAAACAGCTGTAGAAATAACAGATCAAGCATTTTCAGAAGTATTTCCAATGATTCAAATTGGCGTTCAAGAAAAAGAAATTGCTAACCAGCTTTCTTTTCTTTATAGAAAATATGGTGATGCAGATGCAGATGCTTTTTCTCCAATAGTTGGTAGTGGTATACACTCTGCAATGCCCCACCAGCGCCCAACAGATAAAAAAATTGGCCCTGGAGAATTAGTGGTCATTGATTCAGGTGCAAAATATGCTGGATATCATGCAGATATGACTCGCACTGTTGCAACAAAGGGTCATTCCGAAAAACAAAAAGAAATATATGATATTGTTTTAGAAGCTCAACTAAAGAGTATTGATAGCATTAAGAGCAACATAAGTTGTAAAGAAATTGACTCTATTGCACGCGACCATATCACAAACGCTGGTTATGGAAAATATTTTGATCATGGACTTGGGCATTCTCTTGGTTTAGAAATTCATGAAAATCCTCGATTTAGTAAAATCAGCACGGATATTTTGCAATCCAATCATGTCATGACTGTTGAACCAGGAATCTACATTGAAGATGTTGGCGGAGTTCGCATTGAAGATGACATTGTTGTTGAAGACAATGGGTGCCAGATTCTTAATAAGACTCCAAAAGATTTTACTGTTATTTCATAACAACATACCTTTACAATGAAGAAGAAATTTTTAATTATTTTATCTATCATATTAAACTCATGTACTTGGAATATGATACAAATTTCTGTATTACCTGATGGTAATTATTCAATTATATATGAATCTACTGGGAATATAATCGATATAGAAAACAATGATTTTCTTCATCCAGAAGATACTGCAAAGTGGATTACAACATTAGATAAAAATTCTAATAATGATATTGTTAAAAAAACAATTAATGTAAAACCAGTCAAAGGGAAAACCGTTTTTGTTGATGAAGAATCACTTAATTACTTTATTAATATTGAAAAAAATGAATATTTTTTTTGGGATGAATATTATTTTTCTTCAATAGTTTATGATTTAGAGATAGATAAAAAATATCCATCCATAGTTAATTTTTTAGATGTAGAAGGAGATAAAATTTCTTGGATTCTTCCAGCAAAAAAATATATCATTAAAACCGCTCTTCTTGATTATCAAGATTCATTTACTAATGATATTTTCTTTGAAAAAATTAATAACCAAATAGCAACTTATTTTGACTATGTTGAAAAAGATTCTTTAATAGATAAAATTGATATCAATTCGTCTTTAATTATAAAAGATGCTCTCAATCCAATGATTAATAAATTACCAAAAGATTTTTTTCTTCATATCCAGCCAATTATTGATTTTCATGAAAGTGAATTTGAAAAAAATACAGCTTTAATGAATGATTATTTTCTTTTTAATATAGAATTACCAGGAAAAATGCAGCACCATAATGGAGATAATGAAGAAGGTATATTATCTTGGGAGATAGATTTTAACGAGATTGCCACAGATAACTTTGAAATGTATGGAAAATCAATTATAATAAAAAAATGGAGAATTTTACTCTCTATATTTCTTGTATTAGCATTGCCTTTATATAGGTTGCAAGCAGTAAAGAAGATTATATCATGACAGAAGGTATTAAAGCAAAAATTAATTTATTAAGACACTCTATCAATGAGCATAACTATGCTTATTATGTTTTGGATAACCCTGTGTTAAGCGATCAAGAATATGACTCTTTATTTAGACAGCTTGAAAAATTAGAAAAAGAAAATCCGCAATTTGTTGATCCATTTTCTCCAACACAAAGAGTTGGGCATCCAGTTAATAGTGATTTAGAAAGTATTAAACACACTATCCCGATGTTATCTTTATCAAATGCAATTAATAATGAAGAAATTTTTGATTTTAATAAGAGAGTAAATAAGTGGCTAAATAAAGAAGAAATTTTTTATGTAGCAGAGCCAAAAATTGATGGTTTAGGCGTTTCACTTGTTTATAAAGATGGACAATTAGATCGTGCTCTTACTAGGGGGGATGGTTATATAGGAGAAGATATTACACACAATATTAAAACAATTAATGCTATCCCATTAGAATTAAGAAATTTAAAAACTATTCCCCCATTTCTTGAAATAAGAGGCGAAATTTTTATGTCAAAAAATGAATTTTTATCTTTGAATTCTATAAGAAAGAAAAATGAAGAAAAATTATTTGCGAATGCAAGAAATGCAGCTGCTGGTAGCGTGAGGCAATTAGATCCAAAAGTTACATCAAAACGTAATTTATCTATTTTTTGTTATGAAGTAGGAGACGCAACCAATTTGAGCTTTGACAATCATTGGGCACTATTGAAATATATTAAAGATATTGGTTTACCAGTGAATCCGCTTTCAAAAAAGGTTCAAGGAGCACAAGAAATGATCGAATATCATAGAACCTTAGAAGAGAAAAGAGATTCTATACCATATGAGATCGATGGTTCTGTCATTAAAGTTGACGATTATAGATTTAGAAATAGTATTGGCGATCGTTCTAGATCTCCAAGATGGGCCATTGCGGCAAAGTTTAAATCAAAAAAAGAAGAAACCCAGATATTAGACATTATTTTGCAAGTAGGTCGCACAGGAGTCATCACTCCTGTAGCAAAAGTTGCTCCTGTAGAAATATCAGGTGCAGTCATTACAAGTGCTACACTGCATAACCAAGATGAAATTGATAAAAAAGATATTCGCATTAATGATTTTATTATGATTGAAAGATCTGGAGATGTTATCCCTAAAGTATCAAATGTTATTAAAGAAAAACGACCAAATAATACCAAAAAATTTTCTATCTCTGATTTTCAATGCCCTTCTTGCCATTCTGTTATTGAAAAAACAAAAGATCAAGTTGCTTATAAATGCACTAACATTGCTTGTGAAGCAAAAATTAAGAGCTCATTAGAACATTTTTGTTCAAAGAATGCCATGAATATTGATGGTCTTGGACCTCAAATTGTTGATCAATTAATGGATGAAGGGTTAATCAAAAATATTGATGATTTATTTACCATTAATTACTCTGATTTAGTATCATTAGAAAGATTCCAAGAAAAATCAGCAACAAACTTGATTGATTCTATTGAAAATTCTAAGAACACCTCATTCCCAAGGTTTATTTTTGCTCTTGGAATCCCACATGTAGGACAACATGTATCAAAAATATTAGACTTTTATTGTCAATCTTCAATAGAAAATTTATCAAATATGTCTTTTGAAGAACTAGAAAATATTGATGGGATTGGAACTGTTGTTGCAGAATCAATTACTAAATTTTTTAAAGAAAAGCATAGGATGATAGTTGTAAAAAATTGTATTGGAAAAGGGGTGAAAATAAATAAAACTATTTTTAATATTTCATCTAAATTTTCTGGTGATGTTTTTGTTATTACTGGGAGTTTTAGAGATTATTCACGTTTACAAATAAAAGAATTACTAGAACAAAAAGGGGCAAAAGTAACCAATAGCATTTCATCAAAAACAAATTTTCTTATTGTGGGAGAAAATGCTGGATCTAAATTAGAAAAGGCAAGAAAAAATAATATAAAAATTATAAATGAAAATGAATTGGAAGCTTTATTAGATGAAAAATAATCTTAAATACTGTTTATCTTTTCTATTATCTATTGCGATAGCTCAAGGAATTGATGATATCCAAACTACAACAATTATTAATGGTTTAAATCGTCCTGTTTTTGTTGCTTTTGAGCCTCAAACAAATAAAATGTATGCTGTGGAACAAACAGGTAAAATCTATTTAATTGAAATACCTGATAAGAAAACATTATTTCTTGATTTAAGTAAAAAAATTAATATTGGTATTACACCTGATGAACGTGGATTGTTGGGTATGGCATTTGATCCAGATTTTCAATTTAATGGTTTCTTTTATGTGTCATATATTGATACTGAGAATTACTCAGTAATATCACGTTTTCAATTTTTAAAAAAACAAGGAATAGTAGATATAGAATCTGAAAAGAAATTATTACACTTTGAACAGCCTTTTAATAATCATAATGGAGGCCATTTGGAATTTCATCCAATAGATAACTATTTATATGTATCATTTGGTGATGGAGGATCTTCTGGAGACCCCTATGGGCATGCACAGAATTTGAATAATTTTTTTGGATCAATTTTACGTATTAATCCAAATGCTAATGGAACATACTCAATTCCCCCTGACAATCCTTTTATTAATAATGATGATATCAAAAGTGAAATATGGGCGTATGGTTTACGGAATGCATGGAGATTTTCTTTTGATAGTCAAAATGGAGATATCTATATGGGAGATGTAGGACAATATCTTTGGGAAGAAATTAATTATTTAAAATTTGGAGAAAGTGGAGCAAACTTTGGATGGAATACAATGGAAGGCAATCATTGTTATCCTGAACCTGGGTGCAATAAAGAAGGATTTATAAATCCAATCTTTGAATATCCAAGTGATGCAACATATGCATTAAGTTTAATGGGTATAAAACAAAGCAATGTATCTGGTTGCTCAGTTACAGGAGGATATATTTATAGAGGAAATAAAATTGAAAGCTTATATGGCTTGTACCTCTTTTCGGATTTTTGCACTGGTAAAATTTGGGCTTTCAATCCATCAACTAGTAAAGCAAAAGATCTTACAGAGCCGTTACTTGGATCTAAGAAATATATGATTTCATCATTTAGCCAAGATATTAATAATGAGCTCTATATCATTGAATTTTCTGGTAAGATATATCAAATTGAAGCAAAAAATGAATGAAATAGCAATTTATATTAACAATCTCCATAAAAAATATGATGAAATCGTTTATGCGGTCCAAGGAATTGATTTATCAATAAGAAAAGGTGAATTTTATGGCCTTCTTGGGCCAAATGGTGCAGGAAAATCTACTACCATTAATGCAATTACAAGCCTAGTAAAACCTACTGAAGGGAATATTAAAGTTTTTGATAGAGATATAGTATCTGATTTTCGTTATACAAGATCTAAAATTGGGATTTCTCCACAAGAAATCAGCAATGATTGGTTTTTCCCTGTTGAACAGCTCCTGTATTTCCAAGCAGGATTTTATGGCATTACAAGAAAGGACGCAAAAGAACGTATTGATTTTATTTTAAACAAAGTTGGTTTGTATGATCATAAAGATAAAAAAATGCGTCAATTATCCGGAGGAATGAAAAGACGTTTACAGATTGCGAGAGCTTTAGCACATGATCCAGATATTTTAATTCTTGATGAACCTACTGCTGGCGTAGATGTAGCATTAAGACATGATCTTTGGAATTTTTTACAAGAACTACACAAAGAAGGGAAAACAATTTTATTAACAACACACTATATTGATGAAGCAGAATTATTGTGTGAAAGAGTTGGGATTATTAATAGTGGCAAACTTGTTGCTGAGGACACTGTATCAAACTTGAAAGAATTAACCAATAAGTCAAAATTAGAAGATGTCTTCTTAGAGTTAACTGGGAGAGAGTTAAATGATTAAAAATTGGATTGGATTTTATACACTTTCTTCTAGGGAAATATTACGTTTTTTTACTGTTTGGAAACAAACAATTATTCCAGGCATTGTAACTACTCTACTTTATATTTTTGTTTTTGGGGTTGCTCTTGAAGATCGAATTAGTGAAATCGATGGAGTATCTTACAAGATGTATATTCTTCCAGGATTATTGATGATGAATGTTATAACAAATGCTGTTGCTAATACTGCATCGTCAATGTTACAAATGAAATTATTACAAACACTTCCTGAGCTGCTTATTACTCCTCTCTCTAGCCTAGAATTATCATTATCATTTATTATTGGAGGCACTATTCGAGGTTTTGTTAATGGTATCCTTATCTTATTTATTTGTATGATGGCTGGAATGAAAATCCAAGATCCAATTTCTACCATATTTATTATTTTTATTGTATCCTGGTCTTTTTCTAGTCTTGGATTATTTATTGGGCAAATGTCTGATTCATGGGATCAATTAGCGCTTATTCAAAATTTTGTTCTTACACCATTAAGTTTTTTAGGAGGAATTTTTTATTCTGTTCAAATGTTACCAGAATGGGGATTAGCAGTTAGTAAAATTAATCCTGTATTTTATACTATCAATTCCTTACGATATGCCACTTTAGGAGTCTCGGATGCTCCATTTGTAAGTTCAATGGTATTTATTGTTTTATTTTCTTTGTTATTAACTACTCTTGCTGTGAAGACAATGGAGAGCGGGAAAAAAATAAGGTTTTAATTTTCAATTATATGATATAAAATCAGGCATGCAAAAACATAAAAAGGCCATCCTTTATCTTGAGGACGGCCTTTTTTTTGAAGGAAACAGTCTTGGTTCTGCTGGAGAAACATCAGGAGAAGTATGTTTTAATACTGGGATGACTGGCTACCAAGAGATTTTAACAGACCCATCTTATGCAAAACAAATGGTTGCTATGTGTTCTCCTCATATTGGTAATTATGGGGCAAATGATTCTGATATTGAATCATCCAGAGTATATGCAACTGGCTTTATTATAAAGAGTGAATCAATTATTCCATCCAATTGGCGATCAACTGCAACATTAAATGAATTTCTTAAAAAACATGGAGTAGTTGGTATTCAGGATATTGATACAAGAGCACTGACTCTTCACATAAGAGATAATGGTGCAATGAATGGGATTATATCCACTAAAGATTTTAAGCTAACAAGCTTAAAAGAAAAGATGAAAAAAATTCCTTCAATGGAAGGGTTAGATTTAGCAAAAGAAGTGTCTATCAATAGAAAAAAAATACTTTCTCCAAACAATAAAAATAAATATAGAATCGCAGCAATTGATTATGGTATGAAATCTAATATTTACAATATTATGCTCGAACATGATGCAGAAGTTTGTCTTTTCCCAGCAACAGCAACAGCAAAAACAATCCTTGCTTATAATCCAGATGGCATTTTTTTATCCAATGGACCCGGTGATCCTGCAGCAATTAATTATGGCATTAACACAGTAAAAAAATTACTGGGGGAAAAACCAATTTTTGGTATTTGTCTTGGGCATCAAATTTTAGCACTTGCCTTAAATGCAAATACATTTAAAATGAAATTTGGCCATCGAGGAATAAATCAACCAGTTAAAAATTTAAAAAATAATAAAATTGAAATCACATCTCAAAATCATGGATTTGCTGTTGATCCAGAATCATTACCATCAAATACTATTATTACACATATGCATCTTAATGATAATACTGTTGCTGGTATAGAATGTAAATCCCTACAAGCCTATTCTGTTCAATATCATCCTGAATCTAGTCCTGGTCCTCATGATTCAAGGTATATATTTAAAAAATTTTTTAAAATGATGGATAAAAATGCCAAAAAGAAATGACATTAAAAAAATATTAGTTATTGGTGCAGGGCCAATTATTATTGGACAGGCATGTGAATTTGATTATTCTGGCACCCAAGCAATTAAAGCACTAAAAGAAGAAGGTTATAAGGTAATTTTGATTAATTCGAATCCAGCCACAATTATGACTGACCCTCAATTCTCTGATAAAACTTACATTGAACCTATTACAAAGGAATATGTTGAAGCTATTATTAAGAAAGAAAAACCTCATGCAATACTTCCTACAGTTGGAGGCCAAACTGCTCTTAATATTGCGATGGAACTTTATGATGATGGGATATTAAAAAAATATAATGTTGAATTAATTGGCGCAAATAAACAAGCAATCGAAACTGCGGAAAGTAGAGAAAAATTTAAAGAAGCCATGATCAATATTGGCTTGGATGTACCTTATGGGCATATAGTACAGTCTCTTGAAGACGGAATAAGCCTTTTAGAGAATATTTCTCTTCCTGCAATTATCAGACCTTCTTTTACATTAGGTGGTTCTGGCGGTTCTGTTGCGTTTAATGAAGAAGAATTCAAAATAGCAATTAATCAAGGAATCAAAGAAAGTCCAGTAAATCAAGTATTGGTGGAAGAGTACCTTTTTGGATGGAAAGAATATGAATTAGAAGTGATTAGAGACTTGAACGACAATGTAATTATTATTTGTTCAATTGAAAATATTGATCCAATGGGAATACATACAGGGGATTCAGTCACAGTTGCTCCTGCAATGACATTAACAGACAAAGAATTTCAAAAAATGCGTAATTGGGCAATTAAATGCATAAGAAAAATTGGAGTTGATACTGGTGGCTCTAATGTACAGTTTGCAGTTAATCCTGAAAACGGTAGGATGGTTATTATAGAGATGAATCCTCGTGTTAGCCGTTCATCTGCACTAGCATCCAAAGCTACAGGATTTCCAATAGCAAAAATTGCTGCAAAATTAGCTGTAGGGTATTCGCTGGATGAACTAAATAATGATATTACTAATAGAACGCTCGCTGCATTTGAGCCTACTATTGATTATATCGTAACAAAGATTCCAAGATTTGATTTTGAAAAATTTCCATCTGCATCAGGGAAATTAGGAGTTCAAATGCAATCAGTCGGTGAAGTAATGTCAATTGGGAGAACATTCAGAGAATCATTTCAAAAAGCATTTCGTTCACTGGAGTTAAACTTGCCAGGACTTTCACCTAAAGATCCAACAGATAATGATCCGGAAATTAAGCGTTTTAGATCTTTGGATATTAAATCTCTTAATCGTGGCAGTTCTTTTAGAATGCTAAAAGTTAAAGAAGCATTAATACAAGGATTTAGTATTGATGAAATCTATCAGAATACAGGCATTGATCCTTGGTTTTTACACGAAATTGCAGAAATTGTTAATATTGAAAAATCATCCACATCCATTAAAGATTTAAAATTTTTAAAGAAGAATGGCTTTTCTGATAAACAAATTGCACACATAACAAATAAACCGCTTTCTTATATACAAAATACAAGAGAGAAAAAAGAAATAAAACCTGTATATAAAGTTGTAGATACCTGCGCTGGCGAATTTGTTGCGGAAACCCCTTATTGTTATTCAACATATGAAGAAACACACGACATTCAACCTCTTGAAGGAAAGAAAGTAATGATTTTAGGAGGAGGACCTAATCGTATTGGCCAAGGAATTGAATTTGATTATTGTTGTGTTCAGGCTGTATATGGTTTAAGAGAAGCTGGTTACAAATCTATTATGGTAAATTGCAATCCAGAAACAGTGTCTACTGATTTTGATTTAGCAGATAGACTTTATTTTGAGCCCATTACATTTGAAGATGTAATGAATATCATCGATTTTGAAAAACCAGATGGAGTGTTGGTACAATTTGGAGGGCAGACCCCTTTAAAAATTGCTAATCAACTTAAAGAAGCAGGTATAAAGATTTTTGGCACATCTTCTGATAGCATTAATTTGGCTGAAGACAGAGAAGCTTTTACTAATTTAGTTAATAAACTAGCAGTAACTATCCCAAATTATTGTATTGCAAAAAATTATGATGAAATAGTTGCTTATTCAGAAAAAGCAACATTTCCTGTGTTAGTTAGACCAAGTTATGTTTTAGGTGGTCGAGCAATGCAAATTGTTTATTCAAAGAAAGAACTTGTTGATTATGTATTTCGTTCTGCAGAAGCAACAAGCGATCATCCAATTTTAATTGATCAATTTATTGAAAATGCATTTGAGTTTGATGTAGATGCATTATGTGATGGAAGTGATGTATTTATTGCTGGCATTATGCAGCACATTGAAGAAGCCGGTATACACTCTGGAGACTCTTCTTGTGTATTGCCTGCTCATAAAATTAGCAATAAAGTGAAAAAAGAAATTATTGATGTAACAACTAGACTCGCTAAAGCGTTGAATGTGGTTGGGTTAATTAATTTACAGTTTGCTGTCAAGGATGAGATAGTATATGTATTAGAAGTAAATCCTCGTTCTAGTCGAACTGTTCCTTTTGTAAGTAAATATAGCAATATTCCATTAGCAAATATCGCGGCACAGTTATCTGTTGGAAAAAAATTAAAAGATTTTGGATTGCAAAACATCAAACATAAACACGTTGCGGTCAAAAAAGCAGTTTTACCGTTTAAAAAGTTTAAAGATGAAAAAGTATTTCTTGGTCCTGAAATGAAATCTACTGGAGAAGTAATGGGGATTAATGATAGTGTAGGTGTAGCATTTTTAAAAGCAATGCAATCGGACGGCTATACTGTTCCTAATAAAGGAACAGCATTCATTTCTGTTAACAAAACAGATAGAAGAGAAGCATTAGCTGCTGCGAGGGATTTAATTAAAATTGGATTTGATATTATTGCAACTGAAGGAACAGCAAAATATTTATTGAGAAATAATGTCTCTTGTGAACAGATTTTTAAAGTTGGAGAAGGCAGACCAAATGTTGTTGATGAGATTCTCAATGATAACATTCAATTTGTCATTAATACGCCTTTGGGGTCTAAATCAAGATATGATGAAGAGGCGATAGGAAAAACATCTGTGATGAAAAATATTTTAACTATTACTACCATGTCTGGAGCTAGAGCTGCTATAGAAGCAATCTCTCTTAGTGAAAAAATTAAAGTCAAAGCATTACAAGAGTATTTTAAGTAATTATTTATAATCTTCTATATCTGGACATACACAGAAAAAATTTCGATCTCCATATGCATTGTCAATGCGTGATACGTAAGGCCAAAATTTATTTTCTCTAATCCAGCTAATAGGGAATACAGCTTCTTCTCTAGAGTATGGATGATTCCACTCACTACACACTTCTCCAATTGTGTGTGGCGCATTAATTAATACATTATCTTCTTTAGATTTTTTCCCATCCGCAATATCATTTATTTCTTTTTTAATATTAATCATTGCATCACAAAAACGATCTAGCTCATCTTTTGATTCACTTTCAGTTGGTTCAATCATTAATGTACCAGCAATTGGCCAAGACATTGTTGGAGCATGATACCCATAATCAATCAATCTTTTTGCGATATCTTCATTTGTGATATTAGCACTGTTTTTAAATTCCCTACAATCAATGATAAATTCATGTGCATTTAATCCACTCATTCCACGATAAAGTATGGTATAATCTTTTTCTAAACGTTTTGCCATATAATTAGCATTTAAAATTGCGATTTGTGATGCATTCAATAGTCCTTTACCGCCCATCAACTTCATATAGATATAAGAAATCAATAAAATGCTAGCACTCCCATAAGGGGAAGAAGACACAGAGTAAAGCTGTTCTTCATTTGTGGTATAATGTGTTGGTAAAAATGGTGTTAATTTTTTATTAACACATATTGGACCCATTCCTGGACCTCCTCCTCCGTGTGGTATACAAAATGTTTTATGTAAATTGATATGCATAACATCTGCACCAAAATGTCCAGGTTTACAGATTCCAACCATTGCATTAAGGTTTGCTCCATCCATATAAACTAATCCACCATTTTTGTGTATAATTTCACATATTTCATCAACATTATGTTCAAATACCCCATGTGTAGAGGGATAGGTAATCATAAGGGATGATAAATTTTTTCCTGCCTCTTCTGCTTTTGATTTCAAATCGTCATAATCAATATTACCATGTTTGTCACATTTAACAATTACTACCTTTAATCCAGCCATAATTGCGCTAGCAGGATTTGTGCCATGGGCTGATTCTGGTATTAAACAGACATTTCTTTTTGTATTATTTGCTTTATGGTATTCTTGTATTGTTAATAGTCCAGCATATTCTCCCTGAGCACCAGAATTAGGTTGAAATGAAACAGCATTAAAACCAGTAACTTTAGAAAGCATTGTTTCTAATTCATTAATAATCGATTTATAGCCTCGTGTCTGTTCATCTGGAGTAAATGGATGTATTGTGTTGAATTCTGGCCAACTAATTGGGATCATTTCAACGGTTGCATTTAATTTCATTGTACATGATCCCAAAGGAATCATACTATGGTTTAGTGATAGATCCCTTTTTTCCAATTTATGCATATAACGTAACATTTCTGTTTCAGAATGCATGCTATGAAATATCGGATGGTTTAAAAAATTATCTTTACGATTTGGTTTTGCTTGAACTCTATTATTCTTTTTCTTATTTGATGATTTAAACAATGCACTAATTTGCGATATTTCTTCTTCTGTTGTTTTTTCGTCTAAAGAAATTCCAATCAATCCATTGCTATGGTACATAAAATTAAACTTTTTAGATAATGCTTCTTTTTGAAATGACTTTAAATCTATACCATTTAGTTCAACAACAATCGTATCAAAATAATTATTTGTATTACTAATGATGTTATGACCATTCTTTGCAATTTCTTGACCAAGTTTTATTGTGTGTTTATGAATTACAGTTGCAATTTCTTTTAATTTTCTTGGACCATGAAATATCGCATACATTCCGGAGATAATTGCTAACAATACTTGAGCTGTACAGATATTAGATGTAGCTTTTTCACGCCTTATATGTTGTTCTCTTGTTTGTAGAGTTAACCTATATGCTTGATTGCCATGTTTATCTTTTGATACTCCAACAATTCTTCCAGGAATATCACGCTTAAATTCATCTGATGTAGCCATAAATGCTGCATGTGGTCCTCCAAAACCAAGTGGCACCCCAAAACGCTGACTATTGCCTACAGCAATATCTCCACCAAGATATCCTGGAGATTCAAAAAGCTGTAAACACATTAAATCAGTTGCAAAAACAACTTTACAGCCTGATTTATGTGCTTTATCAACGATTGACTGATAAGATTGAGAACTATCAATTTCACCAAATCGATTTGGATATTGCATAATACAACCAAATGCATTGTCAAAATTCATTTCTTTATAATGACAAATTTCAATTTCAATATCTAAAGGCGCTGCTCTTGCAACAATCACATCAATTGTTTGTTGAAAACAGTCTTGATCAATAAGAAACTTATTAGATTCAGTTCTATTTTTTCTGTATAGCATTAACATTGCTTCACTTGCTGCAGTTCCTTCATCTAATAACGATGCATTTGCAATTGGAAGATTACAGATTTCTGAAACCATCGTTTGATAGTTTAATAATGCTTCGAGCCTGCCTTGTGAAATTTCTGGTTGATAGGGCGTGTACTGAGTATACCATCCTGGATTTTCTAATATATTTCTTAAAATTACATTAGGAGTAATTGTATCATAGTACCCTTGTCCAATTAATGATCTATATAAATGATTTTTTTCTCCAATATTTTTTATATGTGCAAGTATACCATTCTCAGAAAATTGTTCATTACCAATAGAATCTTCATCAATATCTAAAATAGTCTCTGGAACAATTTTTTTAATTAAATCTTCAAGAGATTTTTGTTCAAGAAAAGATAACATTTCTTGAATATGATGGTTTTGAGGACCTATATGTTTCTTCTGAAATTCTGACATTTTACTGATATTCCACTCTTATTGGGTATAGTACCCCCGGAAGGACTCGAACCTACAACCAAGGGCTTAAAAGGCCCCTGCTCTACCAATTGAGCTACGGAGGCAAAAGTAGGTAAATTTAAGTGCATGAATCGTTATTTGGTAATGGAAAAAAGATAATTTTTTATAAAAATTTTCATTTAATTATTGCACAATTATATAAAACACTATTACCTTATGCATAGTCTTTTAGACTAATTGTAAACAAATACAACAAATCGAAAGGTTCCGCGGTTGGCGCTACGGAGCCTTTTTTGTTTCTAAAAAAAGTATTATCTTTTGACGATATTTGAAAATTGGGGGCGACCGGTTTCGACATTTTAGTAAGAAGCTTTAGGTGGCATGTAGAGCTTAGTAACTCTTAAAACTTCTAAACTTTATTAAGTGCCGATTATGGCCAAATGGCTATAGCTTAATTGCTTATAGCCCATCATCAGTAGACGGTTCTCATAGTTAGCTGAATGGTGTCATAAAAATGAGATAGCTTAATTCTTTGCTTTGATTTATTAAGTGAACCCTTAAAAGCTAGTTTTATATTTGGTTGTTCTTGAACACATATAAAATGAACACTAATCAAGTAACTAAACATGTAGAAGTTTAATTTTTCTCTATTATGGACGGGAGTTCGAATCTCCCCGCCTCCACAAATAAATTATGATACGATATATTTTTATAATAACATTAGCTTTCTTTTCTTTATCATGTGATTTTGATACCTCTGTTCAATTAGAGATAAGCAACAATGATGATTCTTATAATCCAATACCAGGTCCTAGAAATTGTTTTTGGTCTCGTGGTCCCATAAGTAAAGATCCTTATATCAACATTGCTTATCCTGATGCGAATGTTTTTTATTGGAGTGCAGCATTTACTATCCCTGAAGGCGCTCGACTTTATCTTAAAGGAGAATTCCCTTATTCAAGATATATGTCATTAATTAGTTATGATGGAAAAGGAACCCCAATAGAGTCTTTAGCTGATTATCTTATTATCCCTGATGAAAACTCAATTAATCCTTTTGTAGAGGGGGCTACTAGAAATCATAAAAATAGATCTTATACTATAGAAATTTTAAACCTTCCTAAAGAAATAAGAAGACAAGAAGGAGTAAAGCTAGATCTTCAAACTGATATTAGAAACGGAGATTCACAAAATGATATTCTTAAAAGAAATTCATTAAATGCAACCCAATATGGAAAAGGACAACAATCAATTGTTTATCGTATCTATGTTCCTGATAAGGGCAAAGATGAACTAGGGGGCGTCCCTTTCCCTCAGTTTATTTTAGTGTTAAGCAATGGAGAAGAATTGGCAGGAAAAGAAGCTTGCAATGCATTAAATGCTACTCAAATGGCACAGATTAGCATGGATGCTATAGGTCTCCCTATGACTGTATATTCAAAGCTTGTAAATCAACCTGATAAACCAAATACATGGCCATCAACTGTTCCAACAACCTGGTATTTACAATATGACAGAAATTTTCTTTTAGGTATTTATAATGGGCAACCACCTAAATCATTTAGAAAAAGCACCGGTGGTTTTTATCCAAATCTTGATAATAATTATGTACGAACCATTATTAATCGTAAACATGGTAAAGTGTTTGTTCTGAAAGGGAAATTACCTAAAACACCAAAAACTTATTATGGGGATGAAGTAATGACCAAAGGTGATTTAATTTATTGGTCTATTTGTTCCAATCAAGGTTTTGCAAATACTCGAGTGAATGATTGTCTTTTTGATGAACAAGTTCCTGTTAATGAAAACGGTGAGTATACAATTGTAGTAAGTAGAAAAGAAGACCGTCCACGCAATGCTTACCCTGAATGTGGGATTGGATGGTTGCCAATGGCTGATGATGGCGATGGAGCTATAGATGAAGACGCTACTGTGATTCAAATTAGAAATATGTTAGCCTCATCAGATTTTAGGCATGCAATTCAGAATGTTGATGAGATTGGTAAAGAGAAAGAAATTATGGGACCTTATTTACCGTCTTCTTTTTATACCACAACAGGTGGCTTTGAAGCACTATTCCCTTGTCTTCAATAAAATTAATTTTGGACACGATCAGGAAAATCTGTAATAATACCATCTATCCCAAAAGTAATGGCTTTATTAATTTCTTCAGGCTTATTAATAGTCCAAGAATATATTTTAAAACCTGAATCATGAATTGTATTAACAATTTCTTGATTTAAAGAAGAGAAATTTGGATGTATAGCAACTGCATCAAGTTTTGTTGCCATATCAAGCACCTCATTTAGTGTATTCTTTTCGTTTAACACCCCAATTGGGATATTTGTATTCTCATTTTTAAAAATTGTTAATTCATCCCAATTAAAACTTGAAACAATTAGTTGGTTTGCTTCCCATTGAGTATTGCTAACAAAGTTTTTAAGAATTAAAGCTGTTTTTTCAGCTGTATTTTTACCTTTTAACTCAACATTTAATAATATATTTCCATCGATAAGGGTTAATACTTCTTCCAGAGTTGGTATTTTGTATTTTCCTTCTACTAGAACATTATTTAGTGAATCGATTGTCATTTCTTCAATAAAACCAGTGCTATCAGTAAGACGATCTAATTTTTTATCATGGAAAACAACTATTTCACCAGATGCACAACGAAAAACATCTATTTCTACACCATCAACCCCCAAATCAATTGCTTTTTGTATAGATTCTAAGGTGTTTTCAGCGATATGTCCTTTAGCGCCTCTATGGCCAATATTAAGTATATCTTTATTTTCACATGAGTTAAGCATAATAATGAAAAGTAAAACACTTATTTTTTTCATGAAATTAATTTCCTTCATGAATTTCTACCGCAGCACGCAAACCAGAGAATAATGCTCCTTGCATCCATCCATGATCATTTGAAGCATGTTCGCCTGCAAAATGAATACGGCCTTCTGCAGCCCCAATATGGTCTGCTAGCGCTGAATCTTGAGATGAGGTAGGTGATGCCCATGCTCCTTTTGACCATTCTTCAAGAGCCCATGACTGAGACGTGCCATTTTCTATATTATTTGTTGCTCCAGGGAAAATATTTTCCCATCTGTTCAGAACGGTATCAATGCGCTGCTGTTCAGTTAGTATATCCATTTCTTCTGCTCTATTATATCGTAAATAAGACATAATAATACCACGTGGACCACTTAAATCCCAAGTAGGTTGCCAGATTTCTTCTGGTAAATCAGTATTTCCCCATCCATTTAACCCTTCATTTTCCCAAAATCGATTTTGAAATTGAATATAAATTCTTGTTGACGATGCATATCGATACCCACCATTCATTGCCGTCTGTTTTTCTGTTGATAATGATGGTGTAAATTGAATTTTATTTAAAACAGTTAAAGGAACAGTACATAAAGCTCTATCTGCAGTAAAAGACTGCCCATTTGTTGTTTGCACAGTAACCCCATTAGAATTTTGTGCAATAGATTGGGCAGGGCTTGCAAGTGAGATATAATTATCTAAATAATCTGCAAATGCATACGGTAAACGATCTGATCCACCACGAATTTTGACATAATCTTTACGAAAAACTGAACCATATGTTGCGTTAAGATAGTTGCTATTTGAAATTAGTTCTCGATTGCCATCATTTACATCTACATAAGAGCCTGACGTAGCATAGAAAGGATCTAGTTGTAAATTAAAATGGTTTGCATATCCTAATGTTAAATCATGGCTAGGCTTAATTCTTGCTGCTCCTCCTTCCCCAAAGTGATTATCAGCAAATGGAGAGCGAATTGTAAATACTCGTCCACCAATTCGATTTCTTGCTTCTAAAATTGTTACAGCATGACCTGCGCGATTTAATTCATATGCAGCAACTAACCCAGAAAGTCCTGCACCGATAATGATAACTTTTTTAGATGGCCTATTACCAGATAGCATCCCTGGTGAATAGGTAATTGGAGGACTATCTTCATTTGGACTTCCTTCATTATCTTCACATGATGGTATAAGTGTTGCGCCAGCTGCAATAATTACACTTCTTCGAATAAATTCTCGTCTTGTGATGTCAGACATATTATTATTTACATTCTTTCTGGTGCAGTGATACCTAGAATAGACAATCCAATTTTGAAAATGATTTGCGTTGCATCACATAACGCCATTCTTGCATGTGATAATTCAGTATTATCTAAATCAATAACTTTGTGATTTCCATAAAATTTATGATATTGTGCTGCCAATTCTTCAAGATAAGTTGCAAGTTTTCTTGGTTCCAATGATTCATGTAATTGTTCCATTCTTTTAGGAAATTGAGACAGTTTTTTCATTAATGATATTTCATCTTCTTCCTCTAGAAGTTGAAGATTTATTTTTTTGCTTTCTCCTACTTCTTTTTTGAAGCGTTTACCAAGATTAGAAATACGTGCATGCGCATATTGTAAATAATAAACAGGGTTTTTTTCAGATTCGTCCATTGCTAAACTTAAATCAAAATCAAGATGTGAATTAGCACCACGCATAATAAAAAAATATCTTATAATATCAGCACTTAATTTTTCAATCAGTTCATCAAGTGTAACAAAATTTGCTTTTCTAGTAGACATCTTCACAACTTTTCCACCTTCTTTTAGTGTTACAAATTGATGTATAACTACTTTGATATGATCAATGCTATGACCAAGTGACTCTAATGCAAGTAGCACATCTGGGTAAGTGTCGATATGGTCTGCACCAAAAACATCAACAATAAGATTAAAATTTCTTTTTACTTTATCAATATGATATGCAATATCTGGTAGACGATAAGTTGGTTCACCCGTACTTTTTACTAATACTTTGTCTTCTTCTTTTCCAAGCGCAGTAGTTTTAAACCAAATCGCTCCATCTTTTTTGTATGATAAAGATAGTTCTTCAAGCGCTTTTAAAACTTCATCAATTGATCCATTGTCATAAAAACTTTTTTCCTTAGAAAAAATATCAAAAACAATATTCAAACTATTTAATGTTCCTTGAATATTTTTAAAAATTTCTTTTTCTGTAAATGTTCTAAATTTTTCATCATTTTCATCTAAACTATCCCCATATTTTTCAATAATTTTTTCTGCAATATCATCAAGATATTCTCCAACATATCCATTGTCTGGGCTTTTAAATTCTCTACCAATTTTATTAGCATATTTTGCATAACAAGATTGACCTAAAACACGCATTTGTTTTCCTGCATCATTATAATAGTACTCTCGTGTTACATCATAATTATGCCATGATAGTATGTTCGATATAATATCTCCTAACACTGCCTGTCTTCCATGGCCTATAGTTAAAGGGCCTGTTGGGTTACAGCTGACAAATTCTACATTTGCAGTTTGTTTTTTAGTTTTAGGTTTTCCAAAGGAGCTTCTGTCAGATAAAATTTGATTTACCACATTAGAATAATAACTATTGTCAACTTTAAAGTTGACAAAACCTGGATTTGTTACAAAAACTGAAAATAAATTGTCTTCTTTATGAAATTCTACAATATCATTTGCTAAATCAATTGGTGCTTTTTTTAATTTTTTTGCAAGCACTAATGCAATATTAGATGAATAATCACCAAATCCTTTTTTATTATTTCGATTGATACTCCAATCTGTATTTTCAATTTTATTTTTCTTTAAATATAAAATAATAAATTCTTCTATTTTTTTTTCAATCATTATATTTCTACTTTTTTTGCATCAAACCAAATACGCTCAAGATTATAGTATTGTCTTATTTCATCAAGAAAAATATGCACCACAACATCTATATAATCAATAATAACCCAATTTAGATGATCATCACCTTCAATTCTCCAGACATCCTCTTTAACATTATCTCTAATATTTTCTGTAATTGATTTTACTTGAATAGAATTTGAAGCAGAACAAATAACAAAGTATTTTGATATGGTAGTAGTCTTTGATACATCAAGAGCTAAAATATCTTCAGCTTTTTTTTCTTCTGCACATGCAACAATCTCTTTTAATAATTTTTTTGGCGTCATTAATTCAAGTTAATAAAATCTTTATAGTCCTTTCCAATAATTATTTGTATATCTTCATCAAAATCTGTTGCTGTATTTAATTCAACATTAGAATGATGTATTCCCATCCCCAGCAATGTTAATACATTTGTTACATTATTATTATTTTGATTTATAATCACCACTTTTGTTTTTTCATAGTTAGAGTTATCGGCATTTTCAATTCTTGTAATAATTAGGCCGTAATTATTGTCTAAGAAAGCAGCAACACGTTTTGCAAGGCCATTTTCTTTCGACCCATTTAGCACTGCAATACGTAACATTTTAGAATTTTCATTTTCAAATAATTTAATTCTTTCTTTTTCTGTTTTTGGTGCACTATAGTCATTATAAGTTGTAGTAAAATTTTTCAAAAAGGCCCAACCAAACAATGAAATGCTAAATATCAAAAAAATTATAATCAAATTAAGAAAATATTTCATTCTTCAAATGATTCTAATTGTT
>Ga0208261_1000071_pt1 | contig 41108 bp, 36 predicted proteins | sample Knorr_S7_td_DCM__FD_185595 | JGI IMG/M metagenome (GOLD analysis project Ga0208261, IMG submission 185595) | Marine microbial communities from Southern Atlantic Ocean transect - Knorr_S7_td_DCM_ad_131m_LV_B (SPAdes) (version 3) | ecosystem: Environmental > Aquatic > Marine > Oceanic | place...
GCGCGGATGCATACTCTGAATCCGGGAGAGCTTTGTCGGTTTTCTCAGTGGCTGAAAAATCCTATGAGCTTCCACAATGGGAAGAGATTTCACAACAAGTGCAACTTGCACTAGAAGGTCGGCTGGCCTTAGCGGCTCGGCTTGGTGAACGTTCAAGGATTTACACTTCGATTTCTACTAGTGCGAAACCCTTCGAACCGAAAGTTGAAGTCGATAATTTGACGTCTGACTTTGCGACAGTTTTAGAGGTAAGTTGCCCAGATGGAGTAGGGGTTCTTTATCGTATTACAAGAGCTTTCACCGAACTTGATTTGAATATAGTTAAAGCTCGAGTCCAGACTCTTGGTTCAGATGTTGTTGACGCATTTTATGTACTTGATGTGAATGGTAGAAAAATCCAAGATCCTGATCATCTCAAAGAAATTGAATTGGCAGTTTTGCGCTGGTTAACGACTGATTTATAAATTTTTATGAGGCGAATTGCCCTTATTCTCCTACCTTAGTTGTATGTCTGAAACACTTTCAGAAGTAGCAACCAAAAAGAATCTATTGATATGGGCGATCCTTAAGGGAAAGGGACATTTGGGTGAGTGAAGAAGATAACCGTTTTGAAGAAGCGGCGATTGAGGCAGAATTAGAGACCGGATACCGTGAAGAAACTCGGGAAAAAGCTCGGCGTGGTGTCGTCACCCGTCTCTTCCGCATCGCTTCGGGATCATTGATAACAGTTTTTGGCGTCATTTTGATACCGCTACCTGGGCCTGGTCTGTTGGTTGTCGCTATCGGTCTCGCTGTTCTCAGCAGAGACGTCGCCTGGGCCGACCGTCTTCTACAAATAGTACGGCGACGATTACCAAGCGACAGCGACGGACGGTTACCGAGGTCCAGAATCGCCACTATGGTTGTTCTGGCATTAGCAGGGATTGCGCTTTCAGTTTGGGTGGTATTCTTGAACTAGGTGCACTAATGGAAAAAACCGAACAAATAGCGACCAAACAGGATCTATTGAGATGGGCGGAAACCATTTCAGGTATCGCGCGAACAGGACTTGGATTCACCGAAGTTTTATATGAACGTGAAAGGTATGAAGAGATTCTAAAAGTAGCCGCAGACATTAAACAGCATGCTGAAGGCAACGGTTTGATTTCTGATGAATTATATGAAAGTTGGCTTGATTCAGTAATTGAAGGAACACCAGGTTATGTGACACCAAAAGTGACTGTTGGCGCTGTTGTTGGAAATGACGATGGAGAAATATTGCTTATTCAAAGAGCGGATTCAGGAAGATGGCTTTATCCAACCGGTTGGGCTGATGTTGGATATTCAGCTTCGGAAGTAGTTGTTAAGGAAGTAGCAGAAGAGACTGGTATCGAATGTGAGGTTATTAAACCTATTTCCATCCTTGATGGTATGAGACTGGGCTTCACGGGAATACCTCTCTATTCACTTGTTTTTCTTTGTCGAAAGACTGGAGGAACTTTAAAACCCCACCCGCTGGAGTGTCAAGACGTTGGGTTTTTCAGTGAGGACTCACTACCTGAAGGAACAGTTTCGCCTCAACGTTGGGCTTCGCACGCATTTGCGGCAATTCGAGGTGAAAACGTGGAAGTAATGTTCGATAGGCCACGTGAGCCTGTTTGGTTAGATCAAAGCGATCTCTAGCCTTTGACGACTTTATGTCTGTCCGGTCTGATTTCTAAGAAAGTCCTCAACTTCGCTAACTAGAAGCTCGGGATTACTGTCTTCTTCGTTAACTTCTGAGTTGTGGTCAAAATCTTCTTCGAGTTGATTTACATATTCAGCCGTGTCCATGTCTTCTGAGACCAGCTCATTTATTTGTCTTTCGTAGGCTGCGGATGCTATTTCTAAATCTGTGCAGGTAATTCCTAATCCAAGGACATCCGCTAGTCTCTCGACCAATGCAAGGGCAGCTTTCGGGGAGTGGGCTCCTGAAACATAGGAAGGGACGCCAGCCCATAGTGACATACTGGGTATCCCTTTTTCACGCAGAACACTATTTATAACTCCCACTATTCCCGTCGGTCCTTCATATGTGGAGGGAGGAAGATTCAGTCTCTTTGCTAATTCAGAATCATCAGAAGATCCAAAAACTTTCACAGGTCTGCTATGGGGAATATCAGTCAGGAGTGAGCCTAGAGTAACCACCATGTGACTTTCGATTAGCGAAGCAACCTCTATTACTTGTTCAGTAAATGTTCGCCAGCGAAGCTGTGGTTCATGTCCGACAATGATTACCAGGTCGTGTTTAGAGTCAAACATTTTAGCTATAAGTATTTCTGTCGCTGGCCAGATTATTTTGCGTTGTTCATCGGGTATTTCTATTACAGGACGGGAAATAGTGAAGTCAAAAAACTCTTCCGATTCAATTGCTCCTATTTTTATTGCGCTAAAACGGTCTTGGAAGTATTTCAATGCAGTTGTGGCGGCTTCACCTGCATCGTTCCAACCTTCGAAAGCAGTGATAATCACGGGGTTGTTGAGTTCTTCCAGAAGTTCCTTATTAGTCCATTTGATAAATTTTGAAGCCATTCAAACGGATACTATCGGATATGCGCTCGCGCGCGACCTAAGATTTGTAATCTAAACTTGTATCGGATGATTGAAAAAAATATTGAAATAAAAGAAATAGAAAAAGTTGACGACAAACTTGTTGAGGCTATGAAACGGTTGGTTCCACAGCTATCAAATTCCAACTCGCCTCCAGACCGCTCTGCTTTGGAAGAAATAGTTACTTCTGATTCTTCAATACTGCTGGCTGCTTTTATTGATGGAGAAATTGTTGGTTCACTAACTTTGGTTCTTTTTAGTATCCCAACTGGTAAAAGGGCTTGGATTGAAGATGTTGTTGTTGATGAAAAATGTCGAAATAGAGGCATTGGAGAAGTTTTAAATAAAGATGCAATAAACATTGCTAGACAGCGTGGTGCTAAAACCGTTGATTTAACTTCGCGTCCTTCTCGTCAATCTGCAAATCGTCTTTATAATCGTTTGGGTTTCATTCAAAGAGAAACAAACATCTACAGGTTTGAAATATAAAGAAAATCACAAGATTTTTTCAATTAGCTGACTTGGGAAGCTTTATGCCAGTGGGTGTAGTTTTTGTTAAGGGAATTATTAAGGGGTTATGTGATGGCACATCAAGTAAAAGGGGTTGTCGCTGGTAACAAAGGGGAGCCTGTTTCAATCGAGACGATTGAGGTTCCAAATCCAGGCCCAGGAGAGGTTCTGATTGACGTAAAAGCTTGTGGAGTATGCCATACGGATTTGCATTACAGAGAAGGAGCTATCAATGACGATTTCCCGTTTCTGTTGGGTCATGAAGCTGCAGGATTTGTAGAAGAAGTTGGCGAAGGTGTTGATGACTTAAATTTAGGAGATTTTGTAATTCTAAACTGGCGAGCTGTATGTGGACATTGCAGATCTTGTCGAAGGGGACGACCATGGAACTGTTTTGCAACTCATAATGCAACACAGAAAATGAAACTTGATGGTAAAGAACTCTCTCCGGCTTTAGGGATCGGAGCGTTTGCGGAAAAAACTCTTGTTGCGGCGGGACAGGCTACAAAGGTAAATCCTGAAGCCAAACCGGAAGTCGCTGGACTTATAGGTTGTGGAGTGATGGCTGGCTTAGGCGCAGCGATGAATACCGGACAAGTTAGTCGCGGAGATTCAGTTGCGGTTTTTGGTTGCGGAGGTGTTGGTGATGCAGCAATTGAAGGTTCGCGTTTAGCTGGAGCCCACACCATAATTGCGGTTGATATAGATCCGACAAAACTTGAATGGGCTAAAAAATTTGGAGCTACTCATGTTATTGATTCATCAAAAGTTGATCCAGTTGATGCCATTAGAGAAATAACAGATGGTAATGGGGTTGATGTAGCAATAGAAGCTATAGGTCTTCCTATTACTTATGAACAGGCTTTTTATTCTCGTGACCTTGCCGGAACAGTTGTATTAGTTGGAGTTCCAAATCCTGAAATGAAAATCGAACTTCCTATGATTGAAATTTTTGGTAGAGGCGGAACTTTAAAATCTTCTTGGTATGGAGATTGTCTACCTTCACGCGATTTTCCTATGCTTATCGATCTTTACTTGCAAGGACGTCTTGAGCTTGATCTTTTTGTTTCAGAAACAATTGGTCTCGACGAAGTAGAAGAAGCTTTTCACAAAATGGAACGTGGAGAGGTTCTTCGTTCTGTGGTCGTACTGTAGCTATAAATCAAAGTGCGTTGGTTAATTGTTGGTCATGGAAAGATAACTGCGAATTTTATTGAGGCCGCGCGGGGAATAGGTCATGAGGTCGTCGCTGTTGCAGGAAGAAATTCTGAGAGAGCTTCAACATTTGCAAACAAAAACGGAATAGAGAAATCTGGAGAAGATTTACTTATTCTTTCAGAAGGAGTGGATGCCGCTTATATTGCAACACCCCACAGTGAACATTGCAACGGAACTACAACCCTTTTAGAAAATGGGGTGCCTGTTCTTTGTGAGAAACCTTTGGCTGTAAATCATAGACAAGTCGAACAGATGGTTGATACAGCGAAAGAAAGCAACACTTTTCTGATGGAAGCAATGTGGACTAGGCACCTACCAATTTATGAAGAAATCACTGATTGGATTAATAAGGGTCTAATTGGTGAACCAAAACTTATTGATGCTTCGTTGGGTTTTAATGCGCCATATGAGCCAGAATCGCGTTTATGGAATCCAAAACTAGCCGGGGGGAGTCTTTTAGATGTTGGTATTTATCCACTAACCCTTGCAGATTTGATATATGAAAATAGTCCAGAAAACATTTCTGCATTGGTTGAACTCTCGCCAGACGGTGTAGATGCGCATGTAGCTATGACATTGCAATATCAAAATTCGGCTTTAGCAAAACTTGGTTCTGCCATCAATCTATCTTTACCCAACAGTGCACTTATTCTAGGAGAGTCGGGTTTTATTGAAATACCTAATTTTTGGTGCGCGCAGAAAGCCTTTCTTTCACAAGGCTCGGAGAAAAGAGAAAGTCTTAGACCTCATGATATAAATGGATTCGAATATCAAATCCATGAAGTGGAAAAATGCTTATCAGAAGGGCTGATGCAGAGTCCCAAAGTTTCCTGGGAGTGTTCCCTTTCGATGATCCGATTAATGGACAATATTCGTTCTCAAATTGGTGTTATTTATCCAGTAGATAGTGAGGGGCACGATGGAGTATAGAGAGATACCTGGAATTCGAATTCCCTTATCGCAAATCATTCAAGGTGCCACAACTCTTTTCGGTGATGAAACTGTTTCTCATTGGGAAAATTTGCTTGATGATGTGGTGGCCTCAGGAATTAATGTTTTCGATACAGGTCTTGTGTATGCAGATCAGGATGGTACTTGTGATGAACGGTTAGGAAGATGGATTAATGCTCGTAATGTTCGCGACAAAGTCATTGTCATAGGCAAAGGATGCCATCCTGGACCCCCTAATTGGGAAAAATCTCGCGTCTTACCAGAATGCGTTGGAGTAGATATAGAAAAAACATTGGACCGTATGGGAACTGACCGTTTGGATCTATGGCTTTTTCATCGTGATAATGAAGAAGTGCCACTTGACGAACTTGTGGACGCAGTAGATAAACAAGTTACGGCCGGTTTAATCGACGCATGGGGAGTTTCCAACTGGAGTATTAAACGACTGTCAAATGCTATAGAAGCATCAGAGAAAAATTCTTGGGTGAAACCAGAAGCTTTCAGTCCACACTTTTCTTTGGTTATTCAGGAACAACCCCCATGGGAGGCTGTAACGAGTATTGCGGGAAATAGAGCAGAAGATGACAGGGAATGGTTAAAAGAGAACCAGGTTCCAGTTTTGGCGTGGTCAACTTTAGCGGGTGGCTATTTAACCTCTTCAGTAGATTTTGAATCCATACAGAACCCAAATTCCCGTTTAATGGCGGAGACAGCCCGTTGTTACCACTCAGAGGTGAACTGGTTGAGACGTGAACGTGCGATTGAGTTAGCTGCAAAGAAGGACTGCACACTTGAACAGATAGCAGTTTCTTGGGTTCTGCATGCAGATTTTCCAACACACGCGTTATGTGCTTCACGTAGCAAGACGGAAGCTTTTCATAACGTAGCTGCCGCTGATATAAAACTTTCTAAAAGTGAAAGAGTTTGGTTGGAAAGCGGTGAGATTATTGAATGAAAAAGAAGTTCGAGAACAAAATATAGAAGTTTTGAAAACCGTAATTTCTTCTATTGGAACCGGAAACAATGAAATATTTTCAAGTCTTTACACAGATGACTGGGTTCTTGAACTTCCATATAGCGAGCCCCCCAAAGTTCTGACAGGGATAAACGAAATTTTGGCTTATTTAAAACCGCAAATGGGCAAACTTGAATTTACTCTTTCACTTACAGAAATCTTTGAGTGCCTTGATCCTAATTTGCTAATCGCAGAATATGTAAGTGAGGGGAGATCCACTATTACTAATAAGCCGTATCACAACTCCTATATAGGGATTTGGAGATTTAGAGAAGGTAAAATTTGTGGGGTTAAAGAATACCTGAACCCGCTGATTGCCATCGAAGCTAACACGCAGGCTGGTGATGAAAATCGAGAATAAATTAGAACGATTAAGAAATGGGGATATTTTTGAAGATCTAATTCAGGCTTGGAAAAGATTAGGTCGACTTGTTTATAACGATGCGGCGACGGATCCTGAGTCATTAGAAAGGGCTACAGGCCTGTTGTATATGACCCATTATCTGACAGCAGGAGCAACATTAGCAATGGAGCTAAATGACCCTGACTATCCATATTTCGATCGTTGGGCGGATCGGTCATACTCCTGGGGAATTGACTCTCCAGACGGTTTGTATTCGTTTGCATGCATTAGAGGTGATTCGACTTATCGCATTTTCGGAAATAGAGGCACTGCACATCAATTCGACATTGAGGTTCATTCTCCTCATTTTGCAAATGCCCCAAATTACTTGAGAACCGGGAATTTAGGATTTGTCGACATAGATACCGAACCAGATGGAAGCGTGGAAATAGTTCTTAGTCCTGAACCACCTCCAGAAGATAAGAAATGTAATTGGATTCAACTAGCCCCAGATGCTGAGTCGGTTTGTGTAAGACAGTTTTTTTATGACTGGGAAAATGAACAGAAAGCAGAACTGTCAATTGAAAAAATCGATGCGAAATACCCACCTCCACCTGAAAAACCTGAAGTCATAGTTGATAAGGCTGAGCTTTTAATTAAATGGCTTGATGAGGCTGGAACATTTTGGGATGAAGTAATACGTACATTTATGAAAGAACCAAACACAGTCACATTTTTAAATCCGAAAGAAAGCGATTGGGGTGGTCATGGAGGTCTTTCATATGGAATGGGTTCGATAGAAATCGGTCAAAATGAAGCTGCACTCCTAGAGGTAAAACCCCCAGATTGCCACTTTTGGGGTTTCCAGCTCGGAAGCATCTACTGGGAGTCAATGGACTGGTGGAGAAGGCAGTCCTCATTAAATGGTTTTCAGGCAAAATGTGATTCTGATGGTGTTTTTCGTTGTGTAATCTCATCCCAAGATCCAGGTGTTCATAACTGGCTTGACACAGCAGGTTATTCACAATTGACAATAATGGGCCGCTGGTTGCATGCCAGAGATTTTCCACAACCGCAAATAAAGGTTATTCCTTTTGAAGAAATTGACAAATATCTACCAGAAAACACCCAGAGGATTAGTTTGGACGAAAGAAGTGAGATAATTAGACGCCGAAATTTGTCTGTCCAGAAGATCCTAGGGCTTTGATTCCGCCTTGGGGTAGGCCTAGGACATCAAGCTAAAGTTCACCAAGGGGGTCATCATGAAAAGTTCAGTATTCGTATCTTGCTGCACACTAATGTTGCTTTTTTCTGCCTGTGGCGGGGAAGAGGAAGAAACTAAGTCGAGCATTGTTGCTACGACTGTGGCTCCGACTACGACTGTGGCTCCGACTACGACTGTTGCTCCGACTACGACTGTTGCTCCGACTACGACTGTGGCTCCGACTACGACTGTTGCTCCGACTACGACTGTTGCTCCGACTACGACAACTGCTGAGCCTGTAATTCTGACGGATTCGTTTCGAGGAGTAACAGCTGACACTATAAAAGTTGGCTTTACATCAATCGATTTTGAGTTATTCAACGAACAGTTTCCTGGCTTGAATCTAACTTATGCAAATTACCCACCAATGGTCGATGTGTTAGTGGAAGACCTAAATGCAAGAGGTGGTATCTTAGGGAGGAAAGTAGAAATTATTCATCGTCTGTTTTTGCCAGTTGGCCCTTTAACAGCGGAAGTTGCGTGTGTTGAATTAACTGAAGACGAAGAAGTTTTTGCTGTTTTGAATGGATTTGCCGGCCCTGGAGCGGAAGGCGTAAATGAATGTTTCACAGACACCTATGAAACTATTCTCGTGGGGGCCAAGCCCACAATTGAACAATTAGAACGGGCACGCGCATCTTGGATAACTAGTGATATGAATCTCAGCAGAAGAGGGCAGGCTTTTGTGAGTCTTTTAAGACAGACAGACAGTCTTGAAGGACTTGGTCGGATTATGATTTGGGGTGCCGACCCTGAATCTGAACCTGTAATGGATGAGGTAAAAGAGTTACTTGAATCAGAAGGCGTATCGGTTCCGATTGTCACGTCGAATGAAAACACTGGAGATGAAACCGCAACAATAGCTTTCTTAGAGGTAGTTCTTGAAAAGGCAAGAAGTGAAGATGTTTCGACAATTTGGTTCGTAGGGGAAGCTATTTATGCAATGGAATACCTTTTCGGTTTAGGAAATGAATTCAACTTATTACTACACAACGGTGATTCTCTAAACATGTGGTCCCAAGAACCGCCGCCAGAAATTGAAAATTCCGGATTAATCCTCACAAACAAAGCTTTTGACAGACGTGAAGATCCTTCTTTCGCACATTGTATGGATCTTGTAGAAGAAGCGCTTCAAATTGAAGTGAGACCCCCAGATCAACTCGGGCCTGAAGATACAAATTATTGGCCCGGAACAGCAGGATCATGTCAATTTTTATCTTTATTTGAAACAGTGGCAACTGCTGCGGGTCCGGATTTAACTAACGAAACTTTCGCTCAAGCAGCAGCTATCATGGGTGATTTTTCTTTACCGGGCTACAAATACGTTTCGTTGGGTTCTGACAAGTTCGACGCTAGAGACTCTCTGATTTTAGGGAGATGGAACAAAGAAGAAGAACAATGGGAAGCTATTTCAGAGGAAATTAACACTTCGGAATAAAGTTTAGATTTGAAGAAAAAATCAGCTTTATGTCTGAACCTTGTTAAGCCGTCTTTGACTTTTGTTAGGGTAGAAATCCATTAGGAAGTCCAACTATTGGGAGTTGACATACATGGATGAGAAAAAAGAATTCCGGACTATGTCAGGAGTTCCAGTTGGGTCCGTATACGGAGATGGACCGTTACCGGGTGAGTTCCCCTACACACGTGGGATACATTCTGGCATGTATAGAGACCGGTTATGGACTATGCGAATGTTCGCTGGTTTTGGAACGGCAGAAGACACCAATGTTCGGTTTAAAGACCTCTTACGTGCTGGAGGCACGGGACTTTCAACAGCTTTCGATATGCCAACTCTTATGGGTCGTGATTCTGATGATGAATGGTCAATAGGTGAAGTAGGTCGCGCTGGTGTAGCGATTGACACTCTTGACGACATGGTTGATCTTTTCGCTGACATTGACTTAGGGCAGGTATCTACTTCTATGACAATTAACGGACCCGCAGCGATTCTTCTTGCAATGTACGTGGCAGTTGCAGAAAAAGATGGAGTAGAAAGATCAAAACTTAACGGAACACTCCAGAACGACATACTTAAGGAGTACCAGGCTCAAAAGGAATACATTTTTCCACCACGACCATCTGTTCGTCTAGTAAGTGATGTGGTTAGTTTCACAGCTAGCGAAATGCCTCGTTGGAATCCGATATCAATATCGGGTTACCACATTAGAGAAGCTGGTTCCACAGCAGCACAGGAGCTTGCTTTCACCTTGGCGAACGGATTTGCCTATGTAGAAGCAGCGCAGGCAGCTGGTCTGAATGTCGACGATTTCGCACCTAGGCTTAGTTTCTTTTTCAACAGTCATTCAGATTTTTTTGAAGAGATAGGAAAATTTCGCGCAGCAAGAAGGATCTGGGCTAAATGGTTACGGGATCGTTATGGCGCAAAAGATGAAAAGAGTCACAAACTTCGTTTTCACACACAAACTGCGGGAGTGTCACTAACGGCTCAACAGCCTGAGATAAATATTGCGCGTGTTGCCATACAAGCTTTAGCGGGTGTTATCGGTGGAACTCAGAGCTTGCATACAGATAGTTATGACGAGGCTTTGGCTTTACCAACTGAAGATGCTGCAAGAATTGCTTTACGTACGCAACAAATTGTTGCTCATGAAACGGGTATAACCAGTGTTGCTGATCCTTTGGGAGGTTCAGATTACGTTGAGTGGATGACGGATGAAATGGAAAGACAAGCTGAAGAAATTTTTAAACACTTGGAAGAATTAGGTGACGGTTCAATTCTTGAAGGAGTGTATGTCGGAATAGAAAATGGATGGTTTGTTGGAGAAATTGCAGATGCTGCATACAGGTTTGAACGTGAAGTAAATAGCGGTGATCGTTTAATAGTGGGTGTTAATTCTTTTACAGAAGGAGGAGATGAAAACATTGACTTACTAAGTATTGATCCTGGCACTGAAGATACTCAACTAAAGAGATTGTCAGAAATAAAGCAGTCAAGAGACAGTGACTCAGTTGAAACAGCGTTGAACAGGCTCTCTTTGGAAGCATCTGACCCTGGGATAAACCTTATGCCAGCAATTATCGAAGCAGTCAAAGTCAGAGCGACAGAAGGTGAGATAGTGCAGGCACTTGAATCAGTATTTGGTACTTATGTAGAAAAGGCATTCGTATGAATAAAAAGGAAAACTCACCTATACGAGTAGTTCTTGCAAAATTAGGTCTCGACGGGCATGACAGAGGTTTAAAAGTTGTAGCGAGAATGTTGAGAGACGCTGGTATGGAGGTTGTTTATTTAGGTTTGAGACAGACAACTGAGATGATTGTGACTGCTGTTGAGCAAGAAGATGCAGATGCGGTAGGTATATCTATGCATAATGCAGGACATTTAACATTGGCTCCACGGATGGTGCAAGCCTTAGAGGATGCCGGTCTTGATGTTCCAGTTGTTGTAGGCGGAATAGTGCCTGATAGTGATCTAGAAGCCATGGCTGAAGCAGGGGTAGCTGGAGTTCTAGGTCCTGGTGCATCTGCCGAAGATGTAGCCAAATGTGTTCGTGAGGCAGTGGCCACCCGTGGCGAGTGAAGACTCAACAGTAATCTCGCTTGTAGAAAAAGCTAGTAAAGGCGACAGACGCTCAGTTGGTCGGCTTTTAACACTTGTCGAAAGAGGAGGTTCTGCTGCCGAACAAGTCGCAGAAGTAACACACAATCTTTCAGATAAGTCGCATGTTATAGGTATAACTGGAGCTCCCGGAGCTGGAAAGTCGACTCTTACAGCTTCTCTGGCAAGAGATTTAGCCACATCTGAATATAAACCTGCTGTTTTAGCAGTTGACCCGTCATCACCTTTGACTGGAGGGGCAATTCTCGGTGATCGAGTCCGAATGGAGGAAGCATCAGAAGCTGGGGCTTTTATCCGTTCAATGGCAACACGAGGACATGCTGGAGGCTTGGCACTTGCAGTTCCAGGAATGGTTAGGGTATTTGATGCTTTCGGATTCAATCCGATAATTATTGAAACTGTAGGAGTGGGTCAGGTCGAAGTTGATGTAGCGTCAGCAGCCGACACGGTAGTAGTGGTTGTTACATCAGGATGGGGAGATGCTGTGCAAGCCAATAAAGCTGGTTTGCTTGAGATTGCTGATCTCTTTGTTGTAAACAAAGCTGACCGTCCAGGAGCAAGTGATGCGAGAAGAGACTTAGAACTAATGATTGATTTATCACAATTAACTGGTCAAACGATTAGAAGGCCAGAAATTGTCATGACTACAGCTACTGAAGGTGAAGGATTGGATGAATTCAAGAAGGCTATTTCTGAACACAGGGAGTTCTTATTTGAAGAAGAACAAATTTCGGTAAGAAGAGCCAAACGTTGGAAAGCAGAAGTTAGTTCGCGGTTAGATTATTTAATTTCAGAAATAGTGAAAGAATCGATTGAAAATTTAGAAGAGAAAGAGGGTTCTTCTCCAGGTTCAGTAGCACGTGAAATAGCAAAAAATCTCTTAAAAAAAGATGAATTACGTTAAATCAAGTTGAGATAATGCCCAAGCAGTTAAGATCTGAATCTTGAGTTCAAAACTACGTTCAATTGTTGGACGCCTATTACAAGGATATGCTCAGCGGCTCTTTCGTTATATGGGAGTGACTGTTGTTAACACCATTGTCGGCCAATCGGTGCTGTTTATATTTCATGCAGTTATTGGGTTGCCCGGCATGTTGGCTAACGCATGCGCAGTAGCGATTAGTACAATCCCTGCCTATTTGTTAAGTCGTAATTATGTTTGGGAGCAACCGAGAGGTGATCATTCAGTCGGAGGAGAGATTGCACCATTTTGGATGTTGGCTTTTGCTGGATTAGCTCTTTCAACAGCAGTTGTAGGTGTAGTAGATGGAATTTTTGGTGGCACATGGTCAGTTCAAATTGCTAATGCTTCTGCTTACGGGACTTTATGGATTGTGAGATTTTTGGTTATAGAGCATCTTCTCTGGGGAGATTCAGCTAACGGGAACTCAGACGGACCACAGAGCGATGAAAAACTTGCGGGTTAACTTTGGATAACCACGAAAAGTTATTGTTTGAATTAGCTGAATCAGTAAAAGGTTTTATGCCAGTTGATGAGGGTTTGGCGTTGAATCTACATGGAGCTTCTTTAGATATTGATGGCCCGCTTTTAGAAGTTGGGAGTTATTGCGGTAAATCAGCTATTTATTTAGGTTCAGCGGCAAAGAAAACTGGAAGACTTCTTTTTTCCGTCGATCATCATAGAGGTTCTGAGGAAAATCAACCAGGGTGGGAATGGCATGATCCTGAAATTGTTGATTCAGAAACTGGATTAATAGATACTTTGCCGGAATTTCGTCGCAATATAAACAAAGCAGGTCTGGAAAATAATGTTGTGGCCGTGGTAGGTGATTCACCAGCAATTGCAAAAAATTGGACTACACCTTTGGCTCTATTATTTATTGATGGAGGACATGGCTCAGAACCAGCACACGCTGATTATGAAAACTGGGTACCAAAACTGCTTATGGGAGGAAAGCTTCTTATACACGACGTATTTGAAAATCCCGAAGATGGTGGCAGGCCACCATTTGAAATCTTTCAGCGAGCTTTAGCTTCTCAGTCTTTTGATGAAATAGACATAGTGGGCTCTTTAAGAATTCTTAAAAGAGTCGGTCCGGATACTTAGCTTTAATCAGTGAATATTAATCAAGATCCAGAATGTGCTCTTCGGTGTCTATTATTTCAGGAAGCCCAGCCCTGCCTGTAAAGATTCCTGAAGCAGGGCTAGATTGAGATATTGCATCAGCAGCGAGAATGACTGCAGCTGAAGAATAAGTTGTTTTTTCGGCTTCTGGAAAAGATTGTTTTGTCGGATGAACGACTCCGGTTAAGTAGTGTCCATCTTTTTGTCTCATGTCTTGGCTCCAAAGAAACAGAGATTCAGCCTTTTGGGTATCTCCTGCAGTTAAATAAGCAATTGCGCATTCACAAGTTTCAGCTGTGGTTATCCAAGGCTGGTCACTAACGCATTTGACCCCTTTATCTTCCATAATAAAAATGTTTGATTTTTCAGAAAGCAAAGTTTTGCCCTGTTCTCCTGAAACAACTCCAGAGAGAACCGGATAATACCAGTCCATAGCCCATCGTTCTTTAGGTGCAAATGCTTTGTCGGGATATTTTTTGACCATATGAGCAAGATTGGCAAGAGATAATTCCCAATCAGGTCTTTCATGTCCCAGTTCTTCTGCTGTTGATATAGCACAACGCAAACTATGGCAGATACTTGAAGAACCAGTTAGTAGTGCATATGACCATGGGGTCCCGTCAGGGTGCATCGCCCAGATAATTTCCCCGCGTGGGGTTTGCAGGCTGAGCACGAAATCGATCGCAGGCTCAACTACTGACCACATAGTTTCAAGAAACCCGCGATCGTGTGTCATTAACCAGTGATGCCAAACCCCTGTTGCTACGTATGCAACTACGTTGGAATCATGTTTTGGATCTTCTATCTCATTTGCGAGGTAATAATGGTGCCAAGCACCGTTAGGCAGTTGGTTTTCTTTTAACCACAAGTATGCGTTTTCTGCTTCATCTAGATGACCAGTTACTGCGAGCGCCATTGCAGCTTCTATATGATTCCAAGGATCTGAATGACCTCCCGGAAACCATGGGATCATTCCGTTGGGAAGTTGCCAATCAATGATTGCTTCAGCAGTTTCTATTAATTCTTCTGTGCTTACTACATTCGGGATATCAGGAAGAGACATTTTCAGCCTCCACTGCGGGTTTTGAAGCGTAAACTACCAGGCTTTTACCTAAGAAAGGACTTAGAAGCTTTTCTAAAACTCTTGTGATCCAAGGTGATTTTTCAATGTCCCACGCAAGAATCTGATGATAAGTTTTTACAAAAAAATTGTCCTGTATTGGTTTATTTGGTCCAATGATGCAACGCAACCACCAGTAGGGACTGTGGAGAGCGTGAACTCTGTGATGTCCCTGGGGATTCAATCCAGAATCTAAAATCATTTTCGTAAGTTCTTTTCTTCTGTAAATACGTACATGACCCCCGACAGCTTTCGGGGCGTAGTAATCATCTGACAAGGACCAGCAAATTTTCTCTGGGAAACGAGAAGGAATAGTAATAGCTAAAGTTCCTCCGGGGCTTAGAACACGTTCAAGTTCATTAAGTGCAGCTAAGTCATTATCAATATGTTCCATTACTTCAGAGCAGATGATTCGGTCAAAAGAATGGTCAGTGAAAGGTAATCGTGTCGCATCACCGTTAGTAGTTTCAATCGATATAGGTGGTTTTATTTCACCTTGCTCGTACATGACACCAGCTACTGCTCTTACTTGTTTCAGTTCTTCGAAACCTAAATCGCAAGCAACAACTGATGCTCCGCGTCTTAAAGCTTCATATGCATGACGACCAAATCCACAACCCATGTCTAGAATTCGGTCCCCAGACTTCACTCCTAGAAGGTCATAATCAGCTGTCAACATGGAATCAGCCTTGGCTTTCAGCTAAAAGTAATTGGTACTGCTCCACGGTTCTTAAAGCAGTGTGGTGCCAACTCCAGTTTTCTATAACTCTCTGTCTTCCGTTCTCTCCAACTCTCGAGCGACTTTCCGGACTATCCAAAACTTTCCCAATCATTGAAGCTAGAGCTTCACTATCCCCAGGTGGCACTTGAAAACAAGTTTCGTCATGAGGCCCAGCGACTTCTGGTAGAGCTCCACCAGTTGTAGTTACTAAAGGAACTCCACATGACATTGCCTCAATAGCCGGCAATGAGAAACCTTCATATAAAGAAGGGACTACAGCGATTTGTGCTTCGCTGTAAAGTTCCACGATTCGATCATCAGAGACTCCATGAACCCAGCTGACACAGTCAGTCAACCCTAATTCGTCAATAACATCTGTTGATGCTCCACCATCGGAAGGTTTACCAATTATCACTAACTCTACATCTCGTTCAGTCTTCAGTTTTGCGGTTGCTTCGAGAAGATATTTGAGCCCTTTCATAGCTACATCAGCACTAGCTGTTGTAACTAGCATTCCTGGTTTTCGTTCTACTCCCGAGACAGGAGCAAACAAGTCAGGGTCAACTCCTACAGGTACGACATGTATACGATTTGGGTCAACTTTGTGATCGGCAGCTATGTCTATTTTGGATGATTCAGAAACAGTCATAACGCGATTCATTCGTTTCGCTACTCGGGTTTGCATTTTGGTGAAGGCATACCAACGTCTTTTTGAAAATGATTCAAAAAGAGTCCTTGAATGAGCAATTTCTAGACGTCTATCAACAGTGATTGGATGGTGAATTGTGGAAAGTAAAGGGAAACCAGCCTTTTTTTGAAGCAGCGCCAGACCCCATCCTAAACATTGGTTGTCATGAACAAGATCAAATTCATCTCTTTTCGATTTCAGATAGTCCCAAGCTCTCAAACTGAAAGAGAGAGGTTCTGAAAAGTTACCAGTATTGAAACTAGCTACTTCGAGGAAGTCCCATTTGGTTTTAAGTTCCCATATTCTTGGTTTTCTCATAGGGAAGTGGTCATTGAAAATATCGAGACTGGGGAGACGAACGAGTTCCACCCGTTCGTCTAGTTCCGGATAAGGCTGACCAGAGAGAACTACAACACTATGTCCCAAATCGGCAAGAGCTTTTGTCAAGTGACGGGTATAGACACCTTGACCACCGCAATGAGGTTTACCTCTGTAGGAGAGATAAGCGATACGTAATTTGCGATTACTATCGATAGGGCTATTTTCGGATTTAGACATTAGAACATTCTCGCTGGATTTTTGTCCGATTACTCACTGGTAATTAGATACTGTTTAGTTATGCGAGCTTTGGTGCAAAGAGTTAGAGAAGCCAGTGTAAGGGTTGAAGACCAACTAGTAGGAGCTATAAATCAAGGATTATGCGTATTCGTGGGTGTTACGCATGATGATGGACCTGAAGAGTGCGATCTGTTGGTCAACAAACTTCTCCATCTAAGGATTATGGATGATGAAAATGGCGTGATGAACAACTCCGTTGTAGATAATGAAGGCGAAATTTTGATTGTGAGTCAGTTCACGCTTTATGGTGATATCTCTAAAGGACGCCGACCCGCATGGTCAGCGGCAGCACCACCGGAACAAGCTGAGCCATTGATTAAAAAAGTTGTAGAAGGTTTAAAAGCATCAGGAGTGACAGTGGAAACAGGAAAATTTCGAGAATATATGTTGGTGAATTTAGTTAACGATGGTCCTGCAACGCTGATGATTGAAATTTAAATAATTGGGAAATGGGAGATTAGCTGCTGAAGAAATGAGGCCGACGGCCTAATCCGAAAAGCGTTAAAGAAATTGCCAACATAGGCCAAATGCCTATTTTTGTGTACCAGGTATCTCCGGTTCTTATACCGACATTTGCTTGCAGCACAGCTTGTTCGCTGATTCCTGTTCGTTGCAAAACCTTGCCTGAGGGGTCAATAATTGCACTAAAGCCGGTTGGAGCAGATTGAATCAACCAACGACCGGTTTCTATAGCTCTTAGTTGACTAGATGCAACTTGTTGACTTTGAACTTGAGTTAACCAATAACTGGCACCGTTAGTTGGATTGATAATTATTCCAGCGTCATGCTTTGCGGCTTCACGTGCTCGTTCCTCGAAGAAAACCTCCCAAGAAATGACCACTCCTATTTTGCCAAGAGATGTTTCGATCACAGCGGGCTCGGTTCCAGGTCTGACATCGCGCGCAGGAAGACTGTTTTTTGCAAAGCGTTCTACTAAACCTCTTAGGGGCACGAATTCTCCAAAAGGTACAGTTCGAACCTTGTCGAATCTACCCGCAATCTGCCCTTCGGGTTCGAGCACTTCTACATAGTTTAAATTTGAAGTTGAGTCATTTGGATCTTGGTGGAACCAACCTGCAGCAATCACTGAGTCCAGAGATTTAGAAATACTTTTCAGATTTAAACGAGCATCGTCTGAATATAGACGACTGGGATTTTTAGCAGCTTCGGGTAAATCAGGATCAGGATTTACAACATTTTCCGGCCATACAATCAAATCCACCGGAGTTTTAACATTTTCAGTAGCAGAAACTTGATTAGCGAAAACTATTGCCGCTCCTGTAGGTGTTGCTCGAGTCCGTTGTGGTCCTCCTCCTTGGACCGCAGCAATGTCTATGCTTTCAACTTCATGTCCGTTGGGGGCAAATGCGGTTATCGCGCCAAGTCCAACAGTTAATATCACCGCTTTTGCTATAACTTTCACAGTTTTTCTTGGAGTTCTAATGATGGTGCTCATAAAACAGCCAACAGATGTGACAACAGCGACGATAAGTAAAGGACCAGCAACTTTAGACAAAGGAGCTATAGGGCCGGAAGCCTGACCGATTGGAATCGACGCAAGAGGAACACCGCCAAAAGGAAATCTCCAACGAGCCAGTTCAACTAATGTCATAATTCCAACAAGTGCTAATTGGCGTCCTTTTTTTGGCGGGACAAGAGCCATTCCGATGGCAAGAAAACTTGAATGGATAAGACTTGCTGCAATCCACCCAGGTGGGGTTAGGTCAATCATCCAAAAAGTAGAAGGTAAAAGCCAAGCTAAACCGACAAGGAAACCCAGACTGAATCTCCGTCTTGCATTTTTATTAACTAGTGAGATGTCCAAAATAGCTATTCCTAGAAAAGAACAAGGCCAAAAACCCCAAGGAGGTACTGAAGCAGCTATTAGGAGACCTGCAACTAAAGGTTTTAAAAGCGAAGATCTAGATAAAAAGGTTTTCAATTTTTTCCGAACTTTTCTATCACTGAAACTGCAACTTCGTTTCCTGAACGGACACAAGCAGGTATGCCAACTCCGAAGTAGTAAGAACCCGCAATTGACAATCCAGGTGCCTCGTCGTCTAATAAGTCAATAGTTTCTTTCATTCTTTTTAAATGTCCTGGTTTAAATTGAGCTAAAGCTTCTGGCCATCGATTTACGCGTGATTCGAAGGGTTGAGAATCTAAACCTAAGGTGACAGCTAGATCGTTCATTAGGTTTTTCACAAGTTCTTCGTCGTTGAGAGTTTCGTGTCTTTGATCATCAACACGTCCAGATGAAACCCTAAGTAGTGTTTGCTTCTCATCGTCTAGATGCTCCCATTTATTACCTGAGAAGGAACAGGCTGTCATTAGTAATCCTGCAGACCTTGGGACTAAAAAACCACTTTGATCTTTTGGAAGGTTTATATCAGAGTTCTTGAAAGCCAGACTTACAAGAGAGACTGAAGCATGTTCTATATCGGAAAGTCGTGAACTGGCAGTAGGCGAAACTGTTTCTAACAGTTTCGCTGCATTTTGAGCAGGAGTAGTTAAGACCAGCGCATCAGCTGTTTCCGAACCATTACTGGTTTCCAGAAACCATTGGTTATTTTTACGACGTATAGAAATAACATTTTCATTTTTTCTAATCGAATTGCCTATTTTTTCAGCAAGCCTTTCCACGATGTGACCTGTTCCATTGGGGTGTGTATAGAAGACTGGTAATTCAGGATCAGAGTTTTTGTGTGTTTCTTTGAGTGCTGCGACTAAGCCTTCTTCGTGATAGGCAGCTTCTAATAGTTGAGGAGCCATAGTCTCACAACTCATTTCATCTGCAATTCCAGCGTTTATTCCCCCTAGTAGTGGATCGACGAACAGTTCAAAAACAGAATCACCTACACAGTCACGAACCAAGGCACCTATAGAGACGTCGGCTCCTTTAGGCAAAGTTTTACTGGGTTTACCCCCTTTACTGATTTTAAGAACATCATCAGAGTCCAATAATCCAGAAGGTACTGAATGAGGATCAAGAGGAATTCCCAGAACGTTTGGAGATGGAAGTGGCTCTAGCGACCCGTTCACCCAGATTGATGCAGAGCGAGAACGAGGAGAAACAAATTCTTTTGAGATTCCAATTTCATCGAAGAGATCTTTAGCCCAGGGAGCTCTAGCTAAGAACGCATCTGCCCCTTCATCCAGCAAAAAACCTGCAAAAGGGCTTGTTTTTAGCTTCCCACCAGTTTGTTTTTCACTTTCTAAAACGATTACTTCAAAGTTTTCTTTGCTCTTTAAAAGACGATAAGCAACTGTGAGACCGGTTATACCCGCACCCACTACAACAACTTTTTTCTTATCCATCTTTTCTTTCAGGAAGTTTATGAGAATGAACCATTTCAACTACATGGGAGAGTACATCCGGATCAGTATCGGGTAGAACTCCATGACCGAGATTGAAAATGTGACCAAAATTATCGTCATTTAAAGTAAGAATTTCAGACACAGCTTTTTCCACTACCTCTATGGGTTCTAAACAAATTTCAGGATCTAAGTTTCCTTGGATAGCAATTTCATTTCCTAGTTTTTCTCTAGCGATATTTATGGGTGTTTTTGAATCAATACCCACTACATCTGCTCCTGCTGCAGCAATAAGGTTAAGAATTGGTTCTGTTCCCACTCCAAAATGAATTTTAGGAATATGAGAAGCGCCAATTGATGAAAGCACTTGTTTGCTATAAGGAAAAACTTTTTGTTCGTAGCTCTTAGGATCTATTAAGCCTGCCCAACTGTCGAACAGTTGAATAGCTGATACGCCTGATTCGATCTGATGCTTAAGGGAAGAGATTGTGATCTCTGAAAGTCGATTCATTAGCAGATCCCAGATCTCAGGTTCTTTTTCCATCAGTGCTTTGGTTTTTTTAAGTGACCTTGAAGGCTTACCTTCAATTAAGTAGGAAGCTACCGTGAATGGGGCTCCAGCGAAGCCGATTATTGGGACTGGGCATTCTTTAGAAAGTATTTTTATTGTTTCCCCGACGTAAGAAACATCAATTTCAGGTTCTAATGACCTTAATCGTTTCAAATCTTCGGTGCTTTCGAAGGGATGCTCTGCAACTGGGCCTATGCCTGGTTGTATATCAATTCCAAAACCTATCGAATGAACAGGCACCATGATGTCAGAAAAAAGTATTGCTGCGTCGACTCCGTATCTTTCAACTGGTTGCAGAGTTATTTTTGCTGCTCTTTCAGGGTCTGAAACTGCATCTAAGATACTGCCTGTTCCACGAATTTTCTTATATTCGGGGAGCGACCTTCCGGCTTGACGCATGAACCAAACTGGCACTCTTGAGTGTGCTTCATTTCTGCATGCAGAAATGAAGTCTGATTTTTGTTCTGTTTCATCCGTTGAAAGAAAAGAGTTCTCCATGTTGGGATGTTACCCAAGCATTGAGCACATCTTTTCTTTCTGACGAGGGTTATATCTAGATTTGAGAAATTGATTCCTCTAAAACGGCTCGAGCTTTGTTGGATTGAGGCTTAGCTAAGCGAGCAAAAGCTGAAGTTTGCGACATTTTGAAGATTTCCTTAGCAGCGTCTTTAGTGGGTTCCAATCCGTCGCGTGCCTTTAGATCTGAAACTGTTGGCTCAAATACTATAATTTCTGTTCCATTTGAACGGATTTGTTCGATCTCTTTGTGAAGTGTTCTTGAATTCCATAACACAGAAAGGGAGTTCTTTTCTTGTGATGCAACCAAAGTAGAAGATGAAGAAATAATTACTAGGTCAAGTTGTAAAGCAGCGAGAAGGTCAGAATTAGTTACTGAATGAACTCCACCGTCAATGTAGCGCTTTCCACTAATGGTCGTTGGACTAAAGCGACCCGGAATTGCCGAGGATGCTTGAACTGCGGAGCCAACATCTGTTTTTATGTCATCTCTGCCAAAGACTGCTCTTTTCCCAGAGTCAAGATCAACAGCGCATAGCCAAGTTGGCTTATCAGGCCAAGTTTCGGGGTGAATTTGTGAGGTCCTTTCAGCAAAAGAAGAACCATCAGCTTTTCCTTCTGGAAGGAGTCCAGCGATCGCAACCATGGGTCGAGGGCGTCCACCTAGAAAAAGTTCTTTTAAAAGAAGGGTAGGTTTAGAAGGTATTTTGTTGTCAACGGTAAGGCCGGAATCAGGCATTTTAAGAGAAGTGGTTACACGATCGACTATCTTCTGCCCCTCTACGCTCATAGGAGCACCTGTGTAATAGCTAGCTAAATCTGATGGTGAGATTCCGGCACGTAAAGAAATTGCTGTAAGAGAACCAGCTGAAGTTCCAACTATGACATCAGAAAGCCTTGCATCCCATCCAGTAGCTTTAAAAAGAGCGTCAAGAACTCCGCTATGGTGAGCAGCTCCAGAGAATCCTCCAGCGCTTAGAACAAGACCTATATTCGTTACTGTCCCATTTTCGCTCATCTGTTGTCTCTCCTGTATTTCATGTCATAAACGCATTTTTTAATCTATTTGTGTTTTTCAACTACGCGATAGGATTAATACCCTGTCAATTTTTGCTTTAAACCAGAAATTTAACTTAATTATTAGCACACAAGACCTTTGGGGGTATTTATCTCAAATGAGTTAGAAGCTGAACAAGCTTACGTAGACAAAGCTTATGGGTGTTTAGAAGCTGCTAAAGAAAGAGTTTTTGATCTCACTTCAATGGTTGAAGTCGGCGAAGGCGGAACAAACCAAGCGCGTGTTGAAAGAGATGCTATCTGGGACTCTGTTTCAACACGGTTGGGCCAATTAAACATGGGTGACGCGGCTTTAGTCTTCGGACGAATTGACCAAAATGTTGATTCAGAAAGTTTTTACATCGGCAGGGTTGGCGTATGGGATGATAAACAAGACCCGATAGTAGTTGACTGGCGTGCCCCCATTGCAGAGTCTTTTTATAGAGCCACAGGATTGGATCCGATGGGGCTTGAACGGCGACGCCATTTTGTAAGCCGCGGTCGAACACTTCTTTCATTAGAAGATGAAATATTCGGCGACATTGAAAAATTTCGTGATAGTGAAAACTCTTCTCTCAAAGGTGAAGGCGCTCTTATAGCGGCGCTTGAAACAGCCAGAACCGGTCGCCTTCAGGACATTATCGGGACCATCCAAGGAGAGCAAGATGAAATAATTCGTGCCCCAATCTCAGGTGTGGTAGCGGTACAGGGAGGTCCCGGTACAGGGAAAACAGTTGTGGCTCTACACAGAGCGGCCTATTTGTTATACACACACAGGTTTCCTCTTGAAGGGCAAGGAGTTCTGGTAGTAGGACCTAATCGTTTATTTTTGGCTTATATAGAACAAGTGCTTCCATCTTTAGGGGAAGCAGGAGTTGAGATGGCCTCCTTAGGGGATTTGGTTGGGGGAGTCAGGGTTGAAGATCATCGAGACCCCGAAGAAGTTTCACGACTTAAAGGCGATCTTCGTATGGTTAAATTTCTATCCCGGTCAGCAAAAATCCGTCAACGTCCTTTACGCGAAGATTTCAGGATCGGGTATGGGGTTCAGTGGTTACACATCACTGTGGAACAGACTGCTCAAATAGTCGCCGAAGGACAAAGGCGTTACCGAACCCATAACGCAGCTCGACGTTTTATTGAAGAAGAGTTTTATTCCACACTTGCTTTAAGTTCAAATGAAACTCTTGATTCTCGAACTGTGGAGGACCGACTTAAAGGTCAGATGGCTATAAGGGAAGCATTAGATTGGATGTGGCCTGTACTTACCCCCGCACAGTTATTGAATGACGTATTTGGCTCTCATGCGTTGATAAAGGCAGCTGATCCGAAACTTACTGAAGAGCAAGTTGAGTCTCTATATAAACCTAGAGAGTCTTCATCAAAAGAAATTACTTGGTCGGCTTCTGACGCAGCTTTACTAGACGAAGCGCGTGCAGTTTTAGGGGCGCGACCCGGCAAAAGAGAAGAGGATTCAATTAGAACTTTCGGGCACATAGTTGTTGATGAAATTCAAGACCTTTCCCCAATGGATTTAAGAATGCTTTCAAGGAGGTCTTTAAATGGTTCAATGACAGTAGTCGGCGATATTGCACAGGCAACAGGGGCTTGGGCACACCAGAACTGGGAAAGTATCCTGCTGCACCTTCCAAATCGGAAAGAACCTCATATGAGTGAGTTGACAATTGGTTATCGTATTCCAGCTCCACTTATGGAGTTGGCTGCGAATGTACTCAAAGAAGCAGCTCCAGGTTTGAAACCCCCAAGTTCCGTTAGGGCTGAAGGGGAGTCCCCAATATTTGTAAGTGTTGACTCTTCACTAGATTCTCTGACAGAAGTAATAATTGAAGAGCAAAAAAAAGCTGATTCTGGAAACCTTGCGATAGTTGCTGCAAATTCACAGATAGAGCAAATTGAAGCATTACTCGACAAAGCAGAGATAGTTTTCGGACGTCCCAATCGAAGAGGTCTTGATGAACAGTTAACGGTAGTTCCAGTAGGACTCGTGAAAGGTCTAGAGGTCGATGTTGTAATTGTTGTTGAGCCTAAGAAAATTATCGAAGAACAGATACAAGGAATGAGAGCACTTTATGTTGCATTAACTCGTGCGACAAAACGAGTTGTTGTGGTTCACGCTGAAGAACTGCCTGCAAATATGAAAAATTAAATTCGTGATCAAGCATTACTCTTTTTTAGTTTTGCCATTTCACTAAAAAGTTCAATTGGAGACTGAATGGTTTGGTCTTCTCCAATTTCTCTAAAAATCGCATGAACATTAACCGCTATACGTTCCCACTCACCCCAGTCCTTAAAACCACCCAGATCTATCTCAGCTATTACTTCAGCCGCTGTTTGACCATTAGCGTGACGTTCTCGACACTCGTTATCAACAAAGGTTAGGTAATCACGAACAGCAGTTACTCCCACAGCATCAGTTAAAGGACCGTGACCTGGGATAATCACTTCAGCTTCTAATCCTAAAATACGGTCACAAGCATCAATCCAGTTAGATACAGGACCGTCCCAGATTATTGGAGTTCCATGAATAAAAAGAATGTCGCCACAGAACACAGTTGCAGCATCTGGTAGATGTACAAGCAAATCTCCAGAGGTGTGAGCAGGCCCAACTTCTATTAGTTCTACTGTGCGGCCACCAACATCGAGTTGCAGTTCACCGCTGAAAGTCCGGTCTGGTGGAGGTAATTCAATGTCACTAAATTCGAATGGTCCAAAAGCATCTTGTATATATGAATTAGTTGTTTCACCGAGATCTATATGCATTAGAGCTTCTAAGACCGATGGCGGAATTGCTTCCATTTCAACTGCCGCTGCATTAGTAGTGATTATTTGGGCTCCGTTTTCACCGCCGACGAGACTATTTCCGTAGCAATGGTCACCATTCGCATGAGTATTAACTACAACATTTATGGGATGTGCTGAAGTAACTGAAGACATCGAATCAAGCATGTTCTGAGTAAGTTTCAAATCAAAAAGAGTATCTACTAGCAAGGATGACCATTCTGAAGCAATTAGTCCCGCATTGCTCCAACCCCAGCCGCCATCAGGTTGCAAATATGCGAAAACATTGTCAGCTACTTCATGGAGGCCATGTGTGTAGGGAATGTTATTTAATTCTTTGTCCACAAACTAACTTTAGGCGAACCGAGTATTTAAGTAAGCGTTTTGTTAGTTATGAGAAATAGCATCCAGCACATTGAGTCGTGAAGCTCTGAATGCAGGAAGGATGGAAGCTAAAATTCCAAATAAACCTGAGATGAGCATGTATTGCAATAGCGAGCCAAAGGGTATCGAGAGAATATTTACAAAATCATCAGGTAATGCCGCTGTGGCAGCCACACCGAAGAACACGCCTATAGAGACACCAAGTAGCCCACCAAATAAAGCTATTATGACAGCCTCCCAACGAACCATTCTTCTCATCTGACGTCTTGTCATGCCTACTGCTCTCAATAAACCGAGCTCGCGAGTTTGTTCATAAACCGACAGTGCCAAGGTATTGGTTATACCCAGTACGGCTATCAGTAATGAAAGAGCAAGGAAGGTAGTAATTACACTCAGAACTTGATCTAACTGGTTTTCGATCTCTTCGCGATATTCAGCCCGATTACTGACTGAAAGTTGAGGATACTCTTGCGTGTATAACTCAACTGAAGTTCTAGCCAGTTCTGGATCAGCATCAGGGTTGAACAAAATACTGAGAAAACTGTCTTGCGATTGAGGTAAGTAACGATCAAAAGTTTCCGTGTCGATAATCCAATTACCCAACATGGCATCATTTTTAAAAATTGCTGCTGTCGTAAGGGCTACTTCCTTGCTTCCCGGGAAGGTCACGTTAATAGGATCTCCTGCCTTTAGGCCTCTTTCCTCAGCAGGGTCCTCATGGATAAGAATTATCCCTGCAGTTGATTCTGCAGCAGGGGTTTGGGGAGACCCCTGAATTATTTCTAAGTCCATATGTGACCCCATCAGCGCAAAGTCAGTACTTGCTACGTCCTTCAAATCACCATCTACACCTAGAGCATCAAAAGTAAACCTGTATGAGACAACAGAATCAATCAGGTCGGGTCTTTCATTGCTTAGTTCTTTGAGCTCATTTCCCAAGTCACTTGAAAATCCTTGAAAATCGCCGCCAAATCCATCTACTGAGACAACTAGATCCATTGAAGTACTGTCTTCTATTAGATCAATAAAAGTCGCTTTTAATGAACTACTTACTACCGCAGCGAGACTTACGAGTGCCAATCCGATTGTAAGAGCAGCTGCTGTTGCAGCTGTACGTCTTGGTCTACGTCCAGCATTCTCACGAGCGAGTCGTCCGGGAATTTTAAATAAACGCTGAATTGGTCGCCCGAAGAAATTTGCTACTGGTTTGGTAGCAATAGGGCTAAGCATATAAACACCGGCAAAAGTAGAGATAGCACCTGTTCCCAAGAGCCAGAGGATTCCTTTTGTTCCTATATCTAAAGTCATCCCTGAAATTAGTTCAGCTACGCCGATCAAAGTTATTGCACCACCGATTATGAGTCTTCTTCTAAGACTTGTCGGAGTAAAACTTATTTCTTCACGCATAGCAGTGACTGGTGCTATGGAACGTGTTCGTCTTGCGGGCAGTATCGAGGAAAGCACTGTTGCGCCGATACTTACAAAAGCTGCCACAATGATTGTTCTGGGTTTCATTGGTAATACACCTGGGAGGGCCCCAAAACCTACTGATTCTAGTAATTCTCGTAGACCAAGGGCGAGAAGGTAGCCGACTCCTAAACCTACTGCCGTTGCTGTTACACCGATTACTACTGCTTCTAAAATTACTGATCGGAAAACTTGACGTGTAGTTGCTCCAAGAGCACGGAGCAATGCGAGCTCGCGTACACGTTGGCCTAAAACTATTGAGAAGGTGTTGTTGATTATGAAGGCACTAACAATGACTGCAATGATCGCAAAAGCCAACAAGACTCCAGACAGTACGTTAAGAAAAGAATTGAAATCATCTCGTTGCTCTTCAATTAGAGTGTCTTTATCAACAACCTCGAGTTGAATATCTCCAAGGAAACTTAAAGCATTTTTTTGCTCTTCAGGCATCGCTGACATCGCAGCCAGGAAATCTTGTGAATACGAATCTAAACGGTTCTGAATACTGGCGGCCACTTTCCCATGATCAGCTCCGGGTGTAACAGCTACGTTTAAGTTGTCGTAAGTTCCCTCATAGTCAAGAAAAGTATGTGAGGTCCGCTCTTCGAAAGCAGCAAGAGTCGCTCCAAAGTTTTTGTTTTCTGTAGGTGATCTCCAGTTAGCAATACCGGTGAGAGTAAAAAGACGGTTTCCTAACGGACCGCTTACTTTATATATTTCACCGACCTCAAAGTCGAAATCTTCAGCAGTTTTCTTATCGACAATGAATTCACCTACAGTCGCAGAATCATTGATATCCCCAGTCCATTCTGGAGGTCTGCCTTCGTAAACAAAAAACTCTTGCAAAGGTCCCGAACCGGTGAAGTAGTTCATTCCAAATTGGGGAGCACCACGAGTTGAAGTTGCTTTAGGGTTACCCTCATCGTCAGTGACTATCGGAATGACATTCCAAGCCATAATTTGGCCGCTTACAGCATCCACTCCTGGTATGTCATCTGTGACTACTTCAAGTAATTCCTCTGGAACTGGCAGTCGGTTAAATCTTTCTCCATCCTGTATGGAAGCACGAACATTAAAATCAACATCTCCAATAATGTCAACGGACAATTCATCAAAAGAACTACGAAGCTTGTCTGTGAGTACAAAAGATGTGGACATGAAAGCCACACCTAGGACAACAGCAAAAGTTGTCAGCGCATAGCGGAGCTTTCGGCCACGAATATTTCGGAGAGTGAGCCCAAACATGAATTAGTTAGAGAAGTTCTTGATGTTGTCCAGGATCATATCGGCAGTTGGATCTGTCATCTCATCGACGATTTTTCCATCACCTAAAAAAAGCACTCGGTGGGCACGCGCAGCAGCTTGAGCGTCGTGAGTCACCATAACCATTGTTTGATTGAGTTCTTCGACAGCTCGTCTAAGGAAATCTAGTACCTCGTCACCGGTTTTAGAGTCAAGGTTCCCAGTTGGTTCATCGGCAAAAACTATTTCAGGTTTTGAAACAAGGGCTCGTGCAACAGCTACTCGTTGTTGCTGTCCGCCGGACAGTTCATCCGGTCGATGTTTTAAACGGTCAGCAATACCTACCGCTTGTAAAACTTGATCCATCCATTCGTTATCAGGTTTCGTCCCAGCTAGATCCAGGGGAAGGGTTGTATTTTCTTTCGCGGTTAATGTTGGCAGAAGATTGAATGCTTGGAATACGAAACCAACTTTGTTTCTTCTTAGAAGTGTCAAATCTTTGTCAGAAAGGCTTCCGAGTTCTGTTTCACCAATATGAACCGTTCCTGAAGTGAGATCGTCAAGACCAGCTGAACAATGCATGAGAGTGGATTTTCCCGATCCAGAAGGACCCATAATTGCTGTAAATTTACCTTTTTCGAATTCAACTGTTACATCATCGAGTGCGCGAACCTCAGTTTCACCGGAACCATAAATTTTGCTTCCATTGGTGACACGCGCTGCTGCCGTTGAATTGTTTATAGTCATGCTTGCAGGATACGTTCCTATTTAGGAAAAAGTTGAGGAGGTAGTGTGCCAATTGACACTTTGAGGAGTTTCGGGGAAGACGACCTAGAAGCCGTACTTGCTCTCAATAATTCAGCTGCGCCTGCAGTAAACGAGTTGACCCCTTCAGATTTGGAATGGTTTCAAGAAGTATCTCACCTTTTCTTAGTTTCAGAGAGAAAGGTAGACGAAAAAACGAAAATCACAGGATTTTTGATCGGCCTGACAGGTCCCGGTGTTGATTATCAAAGTATCAACTACAACTGGTTCACAAGCAGGTATGAAAACTTCTTGTACGTAGATCGTGTAGTCGTAGACGAGTCATCTTGGAGTCAAGGCAATGGACGTCGCTTTTATGAAGCACTTGCTAGTTCAGGTTCAAATCAGCCGGTCATGTGCGCAGAAGTTAATATAAAGCCTAGAAATGAACGCTCTCTAATATTTCATGAGAAATTCGGATTTACACCTGTAGGAGAACAAGATACAGAAGGTGGGTCTAAGAGAGTTCAACTAATGGAATACAAGATTTAAGCTGGCTCGTCTCGTACCAAGGTCATTCCTAAAGGTTGTTTACCCGGAGAACCGCAATGCCAACAGGATTCCATAGGTATCCCTCGCCAGGTGACTTCACAGTGATGGCAGACAAGAGTTACCCTGTCTATCCAACTATCCCCACCTTCATCACCCTCTATGGGTAGTAACGCCATACGCGCAAATTAACCAATTCACGCGCGTAAGGGTGTGATCCTCGCAATTAAGGCTTAACGTCGGGGTCTAAGACAGTTTAAAAAAACTTAAAAAAGGAATAAAAATGGATGAAAACATCCCAAATCCAGATGGTTCGAGCGAACGTCGAATTCAGTTTGATGCCCCTCCTCCGATGGTGATAGATCCGGAAAGCAACTATGTAGCCGAGATGGTTACAACAGCCGGAACGATGAAAATTGCCCTTAATTCAAAACGTGCACCGATGACAGTTAACAATTTTGTCTTCTTGGCAAGGTGGCATTATTACGACGGAATAATTTTTCATCGAGTAATTAGAGACTTCGTGATCCAAGGTGGAGACCCCCAAGGCACAGGAATGGGCGGACCCGGTTACCGGTTTGAAGATGAATTACCTAACAGTGGTGAATATCAGGTTGGTTCTCTAGCTATGGCTAATGCAGGACCTAACACTAACGGAAGCCAGTTTTTCGTAATAACAGGACCTTCAGGAGTTCAGCTCCCACCAAGTTATTCACTGTTTGGTCAGGTAATAGACGGATTGGAAGTTGCTGAAGCAATCCAGTCTTCGCCGACAGGCGCACAGGACAGACCTTTAGAGGATGTCGTTATAGAATCTGTGACAATCTCAGAGGTTGAAGGCTAAAACTTTAAAATTAGTCAGTTGGTTTTTCTATTTTGGTTGCAAGGGATGCTGCTAATAACGCAGTTATTCCTGCAGCTAAATGAATTGCCATAAAGCGTGAACCGCTGGAGCTAGTACCCAACATTGCTGTTGCAAGGGTGATTCCGACTGTTCCTCCAACCATCTGAAGCATATTCAAGGAACCTCCGGCGACTCCAAGATCCTGATCTCCTGCAGCTGAAGTTGCCGCATTAGCTATTGTGGCTCGAATATAACCGCTGCCGGCACCCGCTAAACCTGCTCCGAAAATAAACACGATCAACCATTTCTGTTGAGCACCTATACCAGCTATCAACATTGCTATAGCAAAAACAAGGCAGCCAGTTATTGAAACACGTCTGGCTCCTTTGTCCAAGTCATGATTACCGCCGAGTTTCGCGGCGACAGCAAAAGCCAATGGTCGAGGAAGCATAAGAAGACCGATAACAGTTGGTCTAAAACCCCAACGACGTTCTAGAAGGAAAGGAGCGATAATCATAGCTCCCATGTATGCGGCTTGTAGTACAGCTTGAACGGCGATTGGGATAGAGAAATTTGATTTGGCCATTAAATCTGGAGGAAGCAAAGGCATTTTTGTTCGATTTTCGACAGTTCGAAAAGCTATAAGTGCCAATGGTGAGATCACAGCTGCAGAAATTACAACTGGATGGTCCCAACCCCACACAATCCCTCTATTTACAGCAATTAAAAGACCTCCAACTCCTATGCCGAGGGTAAGAGCACCTGGAACATCGAAACTTATATCTGACTTTTTCTCAGTTTCAGGAAGAGTTCTAGCCCCAATAAAGAGTGCGACTATTACAAGCAACCCTTGGACAATAAAAAGTGTTCTCCAGCCCAACCACTCAATTAAAGGTCCTCCAGTTACAACCCCAATGGCTGGAGACACCGCTACAACAGCCATCCACATCCCTAATGCCTTTGAGCGTTCTTTTCGTCCGTAAACCGAGAGGATGATTGCCATTGCTGAAGGCCCCGCAGCTGCGGTTGCTGCTTGAGATAAAGTTCGCATGAAAATTAAAGAACCAACATTCCAGGAGAGGGCAGTTAGTAGAGCTAAAAGCCCACCCAGCGCAAAACTCCCTAAGTAAGTTCGTCTGTGTCCATGCAAGTCTCCTAATTTTCCTGCAATCGGAGTGATGATAGCGAAAGCCAACAAAGGAGCTGCTAGGACCCAAGTCACCGAGTCATCGGATGTGCCTAGGTCTTGAGCTACACGAGGTAAGGAAGCTGAGAGAACAGTTACCGGGTAACTACTAGTCGCGGTCCCGAAAAGTGCTGAAAAGAGCACAATCCTTGGATAGTCAGGACGTTTGGAAAGTTTTTTTCGATTAGCCGCCCAAAACCCGCGCGAAAGGTGAGAGTTTTCCTCGTCATTCATAGTTTTTTATTTATTCCAACCTGACAGTATTTCTGGGACTTCACTGATGTTCTGGGCAACTGGAAAATCAACATTTTCCAATTCGTTTGAATCGGGAATTTCAAGTTCCCATGTTGTGTGATGAGGGACATGAATGGCTTTACCCCCAATAGTTAAAACTGGGAGAATGTCAGAACTGACCGAGTTCCCGATCATTACGAACATTTCGGGCTTAATTCCATGGCGATTTAATAGCATCTCGTACACAGCAGGATCTTTTTCTCCTACAACTTCAATGTCCCAAAAGAAATCAGACAGTCCGCTATTTTCAACTTTTGCTTTTTGATGCAGCACATCTCCTTTCGTGATGAGTAGCAGATGGTGATTATTAGATAATTCACTTAGGGTTTCTTCAACACCGGGAAGTAAGTCAACTGGAGCATTTATTAGTTCATCTCCCCAAGAAACAATTTGTGTGATCTCTTTTGTTTCAATTTCATTGTCTGAGATTTGAATGGCTGTAACAATCATCGATCTGACAAAGCTTGTGACACCGTAACCGTATTGAGGGATTGAGGCTCTTTCATTTTCTAACAGAGCAGCATTTGTATCATGCGCTTCACTCCAAGGAGATAACAGTTCAAAGAAGCGATCCTGAATCGTGTAGAACCCAGCTTCATTTTCCCAAAGAGTGTCATCTGCATCGATTCCTAAAACAAAGGAGGTAGAGAATTCGGGATGCTTTTCTTGGTTTAACATAAATTTGAGCCTAGAACTATAGGAAGTATTTAGAGTGTCCCCGACAGGAGTCTCCCGCGGTACTAACTTTAAGTCTATGCGGTACCTATGTATGCGTTCAGCTTGCTCAGGAAAAGCTGTTTATCTGGTTGAAATGGACGTCAAGGGCACGTCTTTTATTATTCGTGACCTTGACGAGGTGGAAGGACCAGGACAGGTTGTGCTTTGCGAAGTTCATGTTGGGCGTCTGAAAGCTCCCAAAGGGTGGCAGCTGATCGACGAACGCAACAGAGGGAATTTGGTCCAATTCCCTGAAGATCCAGAAAATAGGCCGAAACGTCGTAAAAGGGGAGTGCTTGCAGGGCTTAAGCGGGAAAGTTCTGACGAGGTTGTAAGGCCTATTGGTGAGGCGCGGCATCCTTTGGAAACAGAAGATGCCGCTCAAACCCCTTCACCTGAAAAAACACCTCTGTTAGCCCGTGCTTTCACAGGTTTGAGTAAACATCCGTCTTTGCCTCAAAGCGAGTCTGTTGAAGGAAATCATGAAACAGACCAGCAGGGCATCTTTGATGAAGAAGACTGGGATCAAAGAGATGCTTCAGAGGTTGATGAAGAACGCCGGGATGGCGATCAAATGGATTTCGATTCCATTGATTTAGAGCCGATTGCTTAATTTTTAACGCCACAAACCCTTAACCCATTGGTAGGTTGAAGCCGGTTATTTATTTTCTGCGAGACTTATGGAGGAACAGTGGCCGAAATTACTGAAGCTGAAATCAGGGATTTAGCAAAAAAACTTGTTGAAGAAGTCCCACCAGACAAAGTAGATCAGTTCGAGTTTCGTGGCGCCCAGTTCGACCACGGATTGGCTTTCGTGCAGTTCCCAGAAGGCCTCGGAGGTCTTGGTCTTGAAAGCCGAAAACTGCAAACGGTGGTTGATGCTGAACTACGAGGCGCTGGAGTTCCTTATCATGATCTAGCCATCAACCCTATTGGTATAGGTATGGGGGCCCCAGTTGTTCTCACATATGCCTCCGACGAACAGAAGGAAAGACTATTGCGTCCCATGTTCACAGGTGAGGAAATCTGGTGTCAGCTTTTCAGCGAACCAGGCGCCGGATCTGATGTCGCCGGATTATCATCGCGAGCTGTTCTAGATGGTGACGAATGGATAGTTAACGGACAAAAAGTATGGACAACACTCGCGCATGTTTCCAAATGGGGAATGCTCGTAGCGAGAACAGATCCTGATCAACCCAAACATAAGGGTATGACTTATTTCCTTCTCGACATGGAATCACCTGGAGTGGAGGTAAGGCCTTTGCATCAGATCACAGGAGAAGCTGAGTTCAACGAAGTTTTCTTCAACGATGTTCGCATACCTAACGACAGGGTTTTTGGAGACGTAGGTGCAGGCTGGAGCGCAGCTGTCACCACATTGATGAATGAACGTGTGGCACTCGGAGGCGGTGTACCCAAAAAAGGAGTAGGTCCGATCCGTGACTTGATGCAAGTCTGGGAGGAAAAGAAAGAAACACTTGACCCGGTAACCAGATCAGTTTTTCGTGACAAAGTAAGCAGATTCTGGATGGAAGCTGAAGCTTTGCGACTCACAAACTGGAGGGCAAGAGAAGCAAGCAAATCAGGAAATCCGGGTCCTGAAGGTTCAGTTGGAAAACTCATGTCAGCAGAAATGAATCAGCGCATATATGAGACATGTGTTGAAATAGCAGGAGCTGAAGGCCTTCTCTACGAAGCAGGATATGACCGCAAACGGCCTGAAGGTTTACGAACTGAAGGCGATCTTACTAGATACTCATTTTTAAGATCCCGTGCCAACACAATAGAAGGTGGCACATCTGAGATCATGAGAAACATTCTTGGAGAAAGAGTTTTGGGACTTCCAGGAGATGTGAGAGTTGACAAGGATGTTTCCTGGGCGGACGTGCCGAGAAATTAAAAATAGTCAGGAACGGTGCCAACCAGTTCCTTGAGCTGAATCTTCAAGAACTATGCCACTTGCAGATAGCGAATCGCGTATCTCATCAGCCCTTGCATAATCTCCATTTTCGCGAGCCTGATTACGTTCAACTATCAACTCTTCGATCTTGTCATCGTCGAAATCTGAATTCACAGAAGCTGATGGTCGCTGATCTCGACCGATTTTCACCCCGAGAACATCTACGAGAATCTCAATAGCACACCCGATGCTTGCAGCTTCATCAGAGTTGTCTTCGTCCAAGTGACGGTTAGCTTCACGAACAGCGTCAAAAATCACCGCAACGGCTGCAGGAGTGCCAAGATCGTCATCCATTGCCTCATTGAACTTTGCGACAACACTCCCGTCAGGTTCAGAATCTTCCAGATTCGCCGATCTGAAACGGTCAGCGAAAGCATCGAGACGATCAAGAGCTGAAACAGCACCGTCAAGAGCGTCTGCTCCTATTTCCATGGTGTGACGGTAATGGGTTTGAAGAACCAGAAGCCTCAGGGCACGCGGATCCCAGTGGTCCAACATTGCTTCAAGAGTCGTGAAATTACCCAAAGATTTAGACATTTTCTCACCGTCAACTTGAACCATTCCGTTGTGAATCCAATATTTCGCAAACTCTCGTCCACAACCTAAAGCTTCAGCTCTTTCGTTTTCATGATGAGGGAAGATCAGGTCATCGCCACCACCGTGTATGTCAAAACCGTCACCCAAAAGGTCTAAGGACATGGCGACACATTCGATATGCCACCCGGGTCGTCCCGGACCCCAGGGGGAATCCCAGGTTGGCTCACCGGGTTTTGCGGCTTTCCACAGTGCGAAATCGAGAGGGTCGTCTTTGCCTTCGTCAACGTCGACTCGTGCACCGGCACCTTCTCTGAGGTCATCAACAGTCCGATTAACCAAAGCACCGTATTCATCTAACTTGTCGACGTCAAAATAGACACCGTCATCTGTGGTGTAAGCCATCTCACGGTCGATCAGATCAGTGATTACTGAAACCATACGGTCTACGAACTCGGTGGCACGGGGTCGCAGATCGGGATGCGCTATGTTCAAACGGTCCATTTCGGCAATAAAGATTTCTTCGAACCGTGCGGCCAGATCAGGTTCAGAGGTTCCTTCTTCGGCTGCTCGTGCGATTATCTTGTCGTCAATGTCGGTGATGTTGGAAACAGCTTTAACTTCATATCCTGACCATCTCAGATACCTCACGAGAATATCGAAAGCCATGGTTGAGCGGGCGTGACCCAGATGGGGGGCGTCGTAGACGGTGGGGCCACACCAGTAAACCGACACTTTCCCAGGGTCGCGAGGGGAGAAGTCGGCTTTTTCGCCTGTGAGACTGTCAGTAAATTTCAGCACAATAAAATGATATGCGAAAAGAGAAGTCAGTGATTGCCAGAAACGAATTCAGACCCAAAAATCTAGACAGAGCTCAGGTCGACACCAAGGATTGCCGCCGCTTGAGTTAAACCTGTTTTGGCGTGAGAGTCATCTCCTTCACCTTCAATAGTTCTCTTAGCGAAGTCATCGATAAGTTGACACGCTTTGGGAAGATCCATATCGTCATCAATTGCCTCCCTGACTTCAGTTAAAAGATTTTCAGAGTCAGGTCCGTGAGAGCAGGATGCTGCTTCAAGCATTCTTTTCAACATTGCTTCACCTTTGTCAATATCACCATCAAACCATTCGAAACCCCCACGGTAATGATGGGATAACAGCGCCAACCTGATAGCTCTGGGGTCATGCTCGGCTTTGAGGTCACGAACGAAAACAAGGTTTCCCAAAGATTTAGACATTTTCTCCCCTTCATAGGCGACCATCCCCACGTGCATCCAATGGCGTGCAAAAGGACTGTTGTTCGCGGCGACGCTTTGAGCTGTTTCGCATTCATGATGAGGGAAGATCAGATCGTCGCCACCTCCGTGAAGGTCTATTGTCGGGCCGAGTTCAGACATGGCCATTGCTGAGCATTCAATATGCCATCCGGGTCGCCCGGGGCCGAATGGTGAATCCCAAGAAGGTTCACCTTCTTCTGATTTCTGCCACAAAATGAAATCAAGAGGATTGCGGAGTCGTTCATCTTCGGTGTTAGCGCCGCGTTCGTTAGCGAAAGAGATCATTGTTGGTTCGTCGTAACCAGAAATTTTCCCAAAATCAGAGAAAGTAGTTACATCAAAAAAAGTTGTTCCGTCAACCGTGTAGGTGTGTCCCTTCTCAGCAAGCTGGTTTATAAGAGAGACAATTTCGTCGATTGAACCTGTGACAGTGGGTTCAGCAACAGCGGGACGTAAATCTAGTGCTTTAATGTCATCTCTGAACTGTGCAGTCTCAGATAAGCCCAACTCTAAGTAGTCAACATCGATTTCTTTAGCTTTTGCGAGTATTGAATCGTCAACGTCGGTGACATTACGAACCATTTTGACTTCATGACCGAGGTCTTCAAGACGGCGTATCAGCACATCGAAACAAAGATAGGTGAATGCGTGACCGAGGTGAGTCGCGTCGTAGGGGGTTATCCCACATACATACATTGAAACAGTGGGACCGGGTTCGAAAGGAACGATTTCACGTCGGCTCGTGTCGTAGAGGCGCATACTCATTGAATTGACCGTAGTTCCCTGATCGTCATTTTTCAGTGTCCGCTCAGTCTCTTTCGAAAGGAACTGAATGTTCCCAGTCAGCTAACAGTGTCCGTATCGCAGCTACGACGAGCAGAGGCTGGTCGAGCATCATGTGATGGCCCGCTAGAGGAATCTCCACGATAGGTGCCACACGACCTAGCTGTTCGTACATGTAAGCTCCGATACCTGGTGTCACAAGCCCGTTTTCAGCTCTGAACAAAGCAATACGGCAGGTGACTTGCCGAAGAAGTTCATCAGCCGCAGAACGACGTTGCTCCTGAAAGACAGCCGGGTCGAACTTCCATGTCACACCGCCTTCAACCTCGGTTAATGACATGCGAGCAATATGGCGCATAAGGAAAGGTTCAGTGTTCTCCTGTTCAGGTACCGGACGGAACCTTGCCATAGCTGTTGGAAAATCGGCGTGAATTTTAGGATTCGCGAACTGGCTTCTGCGCTGAACCTGCATCTCAGGGTCAGGTGCTGTCACAGCAGAATCCAGAATTATCGCACCCGCTAGCTTGTCAGGATGGTTAGCGGCGGTAGCTAACGTCACGTAACCACCCATTGAATGGCCGATAATGATAGGCGGACCTTCCATTTTGGCGTCAGCAGCCACAGCTGCGACCTCATCGCACCATTGGTTCAACGAATACGATTCACGTCTTCCGCTGTCACCGTGACCTGAAAGGTCAAGAGCGGCAACACGGTAGATTTGCGCGAACTGGGAAGCCACGTGAGTCCACCAGTGTGCATGAGCGGCACCGCCGTGGACGAAAACAAGACCCGGCCGTCCGGCTTCACCCCAAGTCAAATAGTGGATGTCGACTCCTTCGACATTGACCATGTGGTCTTCATAGGGGACATCCATGGCTTTGCGGTACCAGGCTGGTGCGTCGTTAATTTCAGTTTCTTTTTCCATAAGCGCCCTCGGCAGGAATTGAACCTGCGGCCTACCGCTTAGGAGGCGGTCGCTCTATCCAACTGAGCTACGAGGGCAAACGTTTCTAATCAAGGGTTTTAACCTTTATGCGTAATTTAAGGATATTGATTTATTAAACTCTTTAGACGAACAGATTTTTCGCGTGGGGGTAGTTGGTTTTGAAATCCGGTTTTGTGAAGCGTCCTGGCATGGTCACGCGTGTGCAAAAGGTTGTCGTCACAGCGGTGCTGGCTGTTTCGGCGGTAGTGGGGTTGTCTGGTTCAACTGCGGGTGCGTGGTCGACAGATGACGGCGCGGTCGCTTTTTTTAATGATGGACCCGGTGAATGCTTCGAGCATTTTTCTAGGAGCACGGTAGTGGACGCTACTGGCAACATGTACATGGGTGGGCATTTTTCGGGGGTGTGTGATTTCGATCCCGGTCCCGGTATCGCTTTGTTGACGTCTACTCTAGCTTCGGACTGTGTGTCTAACTGTGTCGAAGCGAATTATCGCAGGGACGGTTTCATGGTGAAGTTGGATGCGGCGGGAAGCCTTGTTTGGGCCAAACGGTTCGGCAGCAACGGTAAAGATGCAATAACCGACATAGCGTTGACCCCAGCGGGCAACATTGTCGTTGCCGGTCGATTTAGATATTCGATTGATTTCGACGTCGACGGCGTGATGGATTTGGTTGCCCATTTTAGTTCTTCTACTGGTGGGAGTTTTGTGGCGAAGTTTGACTCGTCGGGAAATAACCTGTGGGCACATCAGACATCTGCTACTGCGGGGTTTGCAAAAGTGGCAGTAGACGGAACGGGTAACATATTTGTAAGCGTGGACATCGCATCAAGCAGTTTCGATTATGATCCCGGTCCCGGCGTAGTGAATGTCTCTTACAACTCGCCTTTAGCAAACGCTAAAGAAACGACTTTGACTAAGTTTGATTCGTCCGGCAACTTCGTGTGGGTCAAGGGAGTAGGTGGGTGTGACTGCTCCTGGCGCAATGCCGATGTGTCTGTGGATGGTGCGGGAAACATCTATCTGGCCGGTTCTTTCAACCATGAGCACGATTTCGATCCCGGTCCCGGCACGGCGATTCTTACACCCTCCAGCCCAGAAGACTATTCCAATACTGATGTATCCGCGTTTATTGTGAAATTGGATTCGTCCGGGAACTATGTGTGGGCAAAACAACACGGAGGCAGACCTGCTGGTGACGCTTACACCAACTCTTTCTTGACGGTGGACAATTCGGGCAACGTCTATACCACCGGAACTTATTTATCGCATGAAGACAATTCAGTGGATTTTGATCCCGGACCGGGCACCTTCAACCTTCCGAGCACCGGTGGGTATTCGGGCGATAGAAGTACTTACGTATTAAAGTTGGATACGTCAGGAAATTTCGTGTGGGCCAAGTCCGTGGCTTCTGGACCCATCGAGACGACATCGGGTGTTGAGTTTGGCCTTAATCATGGTTCTTCGATAGCGTTTGACGGTTCGGGCAACGTCTACACTTATGGACGGTGCTTCGGACCTGTTTATTTCGATACCACGAGTCTGCTGTGCAACACCAACGAGAACTTTGACCCCAGCGCTCCCTACCCTCCATCTGGACAATCTGGGGCGAACAGGTACAAGTATGCTCCTTTTCTTTGGAAGTTGGATTCAGCTGGGAACCACGTGTGGACAAAAACGTTTTTCGACACCGACGACAGCGTGGGGGATAAGTTTGGTTCCACTTACGCCGTATCGAACGTTGTGCTGGATAGTTCAGACAACATTTACCTTTCCCAATACTTTAAATATAACAACGGCAATTTTGCGGGTGTTATCTGGGATTTTGATCCCGGTCCGGGTACCGCAATTATGTCAGGCGATGCAAATATGAGAACCGGCTTTTACGTCACAAAGTTAGATTCTTCAGGAAATCTAGCTCCGGGCGGCATGAACCTCACTACCGGAAGCATCACGGTTTCGCCTACATCTGTGACGGTTGCAGAATCTGGGACGACCGCAACCTTCACAGTCGTTCTGGGTGCTCTGCCAGCATCCGATGTGGTTCTGTCTCTTACAGCTTCCGACACCGGTGAAGCAACCATAGACAAATCAACTTTGACTTTCACGGGCGGCAACTGGAACACCCCGCAGACCGTCACAGTCACAGGAATTAGCGATGACGCAGTCGACGGCGACCAGAACTCAACTATCACCATCTCTGTGGTAGACGCTTCATCACCCGCCACTTACCAAGCAGTAGCAGACAGCCAGATATCGGTAGTAACAACAGACACCGGTTCGGGAACACCGACCCTGATAACCGGAATGACTGCTACCCAGTGTGGTACAGGGTTGGAACCCACACCTGACGGCAATAACTGTGTGCCCATGGAGATCCCGTTACTACCTCCGACAGCTTTATCGGTACTAGACATCAGCTTGTTCGCTTCCGCTGCTGGCAGCGACGGTTATGTGAACTGGGTGCCGAGCACCACAAACGGCCTTTTGGAATACGTTCTGGCATGGTTTGGACCCTCAGGGCAACCACAAACCAGAACATTCAACAACACTGAAATCCCCGAAGACGTCTTCTACGACCTTGAAGACGGAATCCACAGTTTCGAAGTCCTCGGATCTTACGTAAATGGAGGTTTCACAACGTCCAACAGGGCTTATATCAGCGTTCCCATACCGCCCCCTCCACCGACTGAGAATCCTGAACCCATCGAAGTGGAACCATTTGACTGTGAGGCTTTCCCTTCTCTGATACAGGTAATGGGAACACCAGGCTTGGGTCACACCGTGAAACAACTTGACGTTCAAACAGGCGCCTATTCGGATATTTTCTCTATCTCGTTCAACAGGAACCCGAGGTACACGCACCTGAACGGCATCGGCATAAACCCGGTGGACGGAGCCCTTTATGGTCTTATGAGAGTTAAGGGTTTCGGATACCTGGTTCGTTTCGACATGGCGGGCAACGTCGGTTTCGTAGCCCGGGTTCCCGCTCACAGCAACGCTGGTGACGTCGACGGGTTGGGAAGGTTCATCTGGCCTTCAGGAAAGAAATTCTACGCGATCAGCGGAATAGCAGACATGGACAGTTTCTCTGACCCCGGTGACGCCGTTGACATGTCGAGGATTTCTCCGGTTCACACCCGATCTGGATCCGGCGGTCACGGAATCGCAGACGCAGCCGCTTTAAAGGTTGATTTGGGTCAGGGTGAACGCTATTACGCCATGGGAGTTCACAGTTGGGAT
>Ga0208261_1000072_pt1 | contig 40768 bp, 43 predicted proteins | sample Knorr_S7_td_DCM__FD_185595 | JGI IMG/M metagenome (GOLD analysis project Ga0208261, IMG submission 185595) | Marine microbial communities from Southern Atlantic Ocean transect - Knorr_S7_td_DCM_ad_131m_LV_B (SPAdes) (version 3) | ecosystem: Environmental > Aquatic > Marine > Oceanic | place...
ACCTGGTGCACTTTCGCTGGGCGAGCGAATGTCCTAATGCTCTTAGCTCGAACCGATCCTGATCGAACCAAGACCCATCGTGGGCTCAGCCTCTTCATCGTTCCTAAGCCTCAAGCCGAAGGTCACAGCTTCGAATTTTCCCAAGACAGCGGTGGAGGCATGGAAGGCAGAGCGATACCGACGCTTGGTTATAGAGGAATGCATAGCTTCGAAATAGCTTTCGACAACTGGTTCGTTCCCGAAGAAAATTTGATTGGTGGCGAGGAAGGATTGGGTAAAGGCTTCTACATGCAGATGGCGGGATTCGAAAATGGGCGTCTGCAAACAGCCGCAAGAGCAGTGGGCGTGATGCAGGCTGCTTATGACGAGGCTCTCGCATACGCGCAAGACCGTGTCGTCTTTGGCCAACCTGTCGCAGAGTACCAACTGACTCAAACCAAACTTGGTCGAATGGCAGCGATCATTCAAGGGTCGCGCCAGTACAGCTATTCGGTTGCTCAGATGATGGCTAAGGGCGAGGGAAGCCTTGAGGCTTCAATGGTGAAAGCGTACGTGTGCAAGGCCGCAGAATGGGTTACTCGCGAAGCTCTTCAGATTCACGGAGGCTTCGGTTTCGCAGAGGAATACACGGTTAGCCGCCTCTTTGTGGATGCACGAGTTTTGTCAATATTTGAAGGCGCCGACGAGACCTTGTGCCTCAAACTCATTGCCAGACGCCTGCTGGCCGAAGTTCAGTAGACGCATCGCAGAAAATCAGATTCCGAGACGCAACAATTCTGCTGCGACTACACAGTCTTCTCGGCTCGCGCGCTCGGAATCAGTCAATCCGTTCGGGCCGACGACGCAACTTACCGCCGACATCGGAACGATTTCGTCGTCGGCTTCTAACGGGTTATCCATCGTCAATCGGTCTTCAATAACTTTGAAATATTGCTCTGGGAGGGCTCGCCCATGGCCGATAACCGCCCAGGTTTGCTTCCCCCCGTTGACCCCACAAAGCGCCGCTGCGTATGACCCGGCTGGTGCCACGAGAGATTGTGGGCCAGCCGCTTCAGCATCAATGATGACAACGTCAGCTGTGGAGCACGCTTGACCGAGGCCGGTAAATGGGACTTCTTCGACCCTGACGCCTTGTCCCAGAAGCGACCTTGCGAGCCCGGCGCCTTCGCCGTAGGCATCTATTACTCGAACCGACACATCGCTTCGTTTATGAATTTTTTGCAGGGCCAGATCGGGCCAACCGATGACAGCCACAGTCGCTGCTTGGGGAAGCGCTGAGGCCACATGTTCTGAGGTTGAGTCGGCTGCGAGCTCATCAAGAAACTCCCACGTCGCGCTTCTAGCATCGGATGAAATGAGAACTCTGGTAGCCATCACCCATAACGAACCGGCTAGCGGATGATGATGCAGCATTCGACGACACGCATTGACCATCTCTGCTGATTCCCCCCATAGAGCGCCTAAGGCGTCAGCGGCCTCGCGCGCTAGATCTAACTGATCGAACCCTCCAGCTCGGGCAACATAACGAAGTCTTTCGATGGGATGCACCCAAGCAGACTGCCACAAGCCCACCCACCAAATAAATCTATATTTGGGTTTATCTCTGTATGGGTCAACTGCTGTGGGCGCGCTAACTTGGCATTCGTGGCTACTGACCCTTCAACGCAACTAACGGTTGCAACCATGGATGGAGCTGAACAGAAGCTGTCTCAATGGTTGACAACCTTCAATCTTCTCGCTGTTGTGATAGATCCATACACTCACGAAAGCGGGTGGATAATTCCCACCGCCAACAGAATTTTCGCGCACTACGAAGAAGCAGACATCAGATGCGCTTTTCTTGTTACAGGTAGCGGTGACGGAGCTCGCCAGTACTTAGGTAAATATGCAGAGGACTGGTTGGTGCTCACCGATGAACATAGGGAATTTGTTGGGTCGTTAAGTCTTGATCGACTGCCTGCTTTGGTTCACATTGGGCAAGATGGTTCTTTGGTCGGCTGTGCCGAAGGGTGGAATCCACCAGAGTGGAAACAGGTGCTAGAGGGCGTTGAGAACGCGATGGCTTGGCGTTCTAAGCCACTCTTGCCAGACCCCAATGATCCAGGCGCGTTCGAAGGTACTCCTGCTTTAGCCTAAAGATTCATTTTGATTCGGTACATTTCCGCGTCTGCCCGAGATAAAAGTTCTTCTGCCACGTTTCGCGTTCCGTATCCGACTGTGAAACCGATGCTTGCTCGAGCAGAGAGCGAGTGCCCACCTATGACGAACGGTCGTTCCATTGCGATTTCCAGTCGTTCGGCGACTAGCTGAACGTCGTCTGCGTTTCGCAGTTCAGGACACACAACGACGAACTCATCGCCCCCATACCGGGCGACAGTGTCAGTGGGTCGAACCGAGTCTGCGAATCGGCCTCCGATAGCCGAAAGTAAGCGATCGCCAACGGTGTGCCCATACACATCGTTGACAACCTTGAAGTCATTGAGATCACAAAACACGACACCTACAGCTCGCCCGCTGACTCTGGACCGCGCTAACGCGTCTTCTAGACGCGCCTCCGCTTGGAACCTATTAGCTAAACCGGTTAACGGATCTTTACGTGCAGCGCGGGCTAGTTCCGCCTCTTGGCGGCCTCCAGTCCAAAGCACAGCAATTGAACTAAAGAACAACAGGACAGCGGCAAGAAGCGATGTCACTCCCAGGGTCCACCGCCCTGCAGTCGACAAAGGCTGTCCCCCGAAGAGCACCCAGCTACAAAAAAGCAAGCTCGTCAGGCATGAGGGAACGGCTACGAAAAAAAGCGTTCGTCGAGCAGTCATTGCAACACCTGAGAGTACGGGTATATGGGACGTGGGGCGAGAACCCTTAACGCGCTAACCAGCCGCCGTCCACAGGTAAAGGAATCCCGGTGACGTAACTGCTGGCTTCGCTGGCTAAGAAAAGGAGCGCTCCGTCAAGTTCGTCGGGAGTGCCTCCTCTGCCCATAGCTGTGTTCCGGGCGATCCATTTGCTGGAGCGTTCATCGTCAAACATGACCTGGGTCAATTCGGTTTCAAAGTAGCCAGGGCACAACGCATTTACTCTGATGCCTCGTTTCGCCCACTGAACGGCAAGGTCACGCGTCAAGTTGACTAGGCCCGCCTTGCTCGCAACGTATGCAGGCTGCAGATTTGGTGCGGAAGCAACCATTCCGTGGACCGAAGCCACGTTGATGATGCTTCCCTCGCCGCGAGTCAACATATCTTGGGCAACTAAGCCGGATAGAAGGAAACAAGAGTTGAGATTGACGTCGACGACATTGCGGAATAGGTCGATATTCGCTTCTTCTGCAGGGTTGATGGCGTCGGAAATTCCGGCATTGTTGACAAGAACGTCAACCTTGCCGTAGTGAGAAAGAGTCGTTGCGATTAGCTCTCTGCACTGGTCATCGTCGCTCACGTCACATTGAACTGCTATCGCATCTGGTAATTCTCCCACTAGTTCCTGCAGGCGATCCTGGCGTCGGGCGGCGGCAACGACTTTGGCTCCGGCGGCAGATAGCACCTTGGCAAACCTTACGCCAAAGCCACTTGATGCTCCTGTGACAACGCAGACCTTGCCGTCAATGCGGTACAGATTTTCTATTTCTGGAAGTTCACTCATATGACACAAACATTAGGCAAACATTGCTCCGCACACACATGACGCAGGGGCCTTGACTGTCCTAGGGTCTTGGCATGAAGATTCGTGTCGGCTTCGGCCTGGGAACTCGCAGTTTCACTAATGATCATTCGACGTTCGATCCTTTCGTAGATTCCCTGGAGAAACTGGGCTTTGATTCGTTGTGGCTCAGCGAACGTCTGGGTGGCGAATGCCCGGATCCAATCGTGGGCCTCGCTTACGCGGCAGGCAGAACGCAAAAGATGAAGTTCGGCTTCTCTGTAATGGTCTTACCAGGACGCAACCTAGCTGTCCTCGCTAAGGAATTGGCCAGCCTTGATCGGCTATCCAACGGTCGGCTTCTCCCTGCGTTCGGTCTAGGTGTGGCAGATGTTCACGAGCAAGCGGCGTTCGGAGTTCAAAGAAAAGAGCGCGCCAAGATGTTTAATGAAGCGCTTCCGTTGTTAAAGCGCATGTGGGAGGACGGACCTGTCACCCATCAGGGAGAATTTTACAACTACGAAGATGTTGACCTTTTGCCTAAGCCAACCCAAAAACCGATGGACATCTGGCTAGGAGGGGCAGCCGACGTCGAACTGCGCAGATGCGGTCGATTTGGCGATGGGTGGCTTCCATCTTTTTGCACTCCGGAGATGGCCGCCAACGGATGGAAGGTCGTCAACGAAGCGGCAGACGAACACGAAAGATTCATGGATCCAGAGCATTTCGGAGTGCTCGTGCCATACAGTCACGGCGAATTACCGGACAGCTACAGGACAATCCTTGATAGGCGTGCTCCAGGCGTTGACGCTCAGGAAATTATCCCTGTTGGTCACAATGGCTTGAGAGAGCAACTGGAAAGATTCGTGGAAATAGGAGCTTCAAAGTTTGTTCCAATTCTGGTAGGCGAGCCTGATGACTGGTTCGCTGAGCTAGAAGGCGTTGCAGAAGCTGTCCTCCCTATCCAGACTTAAACTCTTTGATAAGTCTCACCACTTTGGAGTTGCAACAAGATGCCAGGGGCCTCACCATCCCGTTCGCCCTGGGCGCCCGACTATACGGAAGTTGACCTTCAAGCGAGGAACAGTCGAGGTCTATTCGCTATTGAACCCCTTGACGCACACTTCAAGTTCATCTCACGGTAGGAGTGTCTTCAATGGGTAGTCTCTCGGCGAGGGGTTGTTCTTTCCTCATGACGAAGATCTTTGCAAGATGCTTATTCTCTCCGGACAAGACGTAGATGAATGTCTGCCAATTGGCGCTGCTGTCGCTGGAATGCGAGAAGCGTTTGCCGCTGTGAGCGCTAACAGAGTTGAGTTGCCTGAACGGACATTAATCACCTTGGGAGATGGTTCTCAGTTGGCGTTGTTTATGCCCGCGTATGTCAAAAATTCATCGTTTGTCACCGTCAAGTCCGTGACCGTTTTCCCAGAAAACGAGTCTCATGGTCTGCCAAGTGTGCAATCCATCGTCCAGGTTCTTGATGCGTCGACTGGTTCCCCTGTTGCACTCATCGACGGTACTCGGCTCACCGCTATTCGAACTGCTGCAGGGGGGGCGGCGTCAGTCGAGTTGTTAGCTCGAGAAGAAAGCAGTTCTTTGGCAATGATAGGTAGCGGCACCCAGGCACGAGCCGGAATCAAAGCGGCCTGTCATGTGCGAGCAATCGATGTAATTCGACTTTTTAGTCGAAATGAAGGTAACGCTCGTCAGTTGGCAGACGAGTTCTCCCAATATGACTGGTGTCCGAGGATTCAGGTCACAACCGACCCTGACGAGGCGACGCGAGATGCCGACATTGTTTGGACAGCTACTAATTCCTATATCCCAACTTTTTCGGAAACTTCGATTGCCCCAGGTACTCATATTGTTGGCGTGGGTTCTTTCCAACCGTCAATGGTCGAAATTCCGCCGTTCCTGTTTAAAACGGCGTCGATTTTCGTTGACCAAATCGAAGCTTGTTGGTCGGAAGCTGGAGAAGTGATTACCGCTCGAGCCGAGGGCCACATTAATTCCGAAGACGTATTTGAGTTAGGCGAGGTTCAGTTAGGGAATCATCCAGGCCGCAGGAGCGACCAACAGGTAACCATCTTCAAATCTGTAGGCATCGCAATTCAAGACGCCATCGCTTCGTCAATTGCTGTGGATGCTGCTAGGACGCGCGGAGTTGGCACGATGGTGAGCCTGTAGCGATGTCAGCGGTACGTCCTCCCCCTGAAGCGTTGTTCATAGCGGGAGGAATTTCGCAATACCTCGGTGCCGCGATCGCCATAGGACTTTTTGATGACATTGCGCCAGGTGGTGTTGCCTTGCTGCGGGTACTCGGTGCGGGCCTCGTACTCATTGGCTTTCGACGTTCGTGGAGGCGGTCATGGAGTCGCCAACATCTGTTATGGGCAGGTGGGTTTGGTGCGGCTTTAGCATTAATGAATTTGTTTATTTATTTGGCGATGGACCGACTCCCTCTTGGGAATGCTGTGGCGATCGAGTTTCTAGGACCTATAGCCGTCGCTGCTATTGGGACAAGAACTGTGCGGTCGGCGGGGTCCTTAGTTCTCGCAGCTTCAGGTGTCGTGATATTGGCAGGCGTTCAAGATGAGGGAACGCTATTGGGGGTGTTGTTCGCACTTTTAGCGGGAACAATGTGGGCCGCCTACATAGTTCTCGGACACCGCGTCGCTCACAATGGACTCGCCGTGGACGGCCTCGGCGTAGGGATGCTCATAGGAGCGTTCGTAATTGGTCCGTTCGGCGTAAATCAACTCGATATTGCTTTCACAAGCCCTCGAATCCTGTTGCTAGCGCTTGTCGCCGCTTTGCTTTCTAACGTCATCCCCTATGGCATAGACCAATTTGTGATGAAGGAAATATCGCGGTCAAGATTTGCGTTCCTTCAAGCACTTTTACCTGTAACGGCGACAGTGGTTGGCTTCGTTAGCTTGAGTCAGTCGCCGCGTTGGTCCGAATGCCTCGGGATAGGATCTGTGATTCTTGCGATTGCTATTAGCGGCGGGAATAGAGGATTTCAGTCATCGACATCTGAGGAAAAGACGTGACAGAGCCGACATATGAACCTATGGAGCATGAAGAAAAGCTTGCTTGGATGCTGGAAACCCACGGTTGGGGAATTGAACCTGTAGCTCCGTCCGACCAGAAAGATTTACGTCCCGCGTACTCCTACACTTTCGGTCTTGAAGCACTTGTTGGTCATCCGGAAATAGTGATTTTTGGCCTTGCGCCTGTAGCAGCTCGAGGTTTACTTGACCTCATTGTTAATCATCTTCGTCTGGGTGGAACATTGCCCATCGGTGAACCTTTCACGGGTCTCCTTGACTCTGATCAGCTGAGCGTGTTGTTGAATATCGACGTTGATCAATTCGAAGAGTACTTCCCTACCCTCAATCAAATCTATGGCGACCAAGAGTGGCGGGTCTGCCAGTTTCTTTGGCCTCATCGCGACGGTGCTTTCCCATGGGATGAGGCTTGGCCTGAACAACTGAGGTATGCGCAGCCCGTTATCGGAAACTGGTAATTAGAGAGTCGATTTACTGAGTCGTAATTGTTATATGACTGGGTCGAGCCAGGTCTTCGCTGCTATTAACCCGAGGGTGAAACCTAACAATGCAGCTATCGGAAAGCCGGTCCAAATGCGCGATAGGGATCTTTGCCTCTGATCTCCAGCAATCCAACCACCAATGAGACCCCCTGTTAACCCACCAAGGTGACCGCCTACCGAGATGCCAGGGATCACGAAGGAAAGAACAATGTTCACGATGATGAGGGTTCCCAGGCCTTCACTCCAAGGATCTTTACCGCTAGAGCGTTCAACGACGAGTACAGCAGCCATGATTCCGTAGACAATTCCTGACGCTCCTACCACTGCAGTATTTGGGGTTGCGATAAGGGCGCCAAGTGAGCCCCACAACATGCTGATCGCACACAGCCCAATGAAAGCTGGTGATCCGATTTGGCGCTCAAGTCGTCGGCCGAGCAGGAACAACATGATCATGTTCAGAAGAAGGTGTCGCACATCGGCGTGGAGAAAAGCTCCGCTGGCCAATCGCCACCACTCGCCTATCGCGTCTATGGGAAACCCATATGTGGCCCACTTGACGAGTGCGTCTCGTTCCAAGGAAGCGCCGCCAAGCATGGTTATGTCGTGAGTCAGCACGAAGATGAAGCAATTGACAGCAATCAAAGCGATTGTTGCTGGCTTTGCAGGGTTGTGGTGACCGCCGGTGAACACTACTTGTACCGTAGAGCCGAAATGCCGTTTAACCACTAGGGTCTCCCCATGAAATTTGGAGTGATGTTTGCCAATACTGGGCCGTTCGTAGAGCCCGATGCTGCCGTAGCTTTGGCTACGGCAGCCGAAGATGCGGGATGCGAGTCAATTTGGACGGTCGAACATGTTGTCGTCCCTTCCGGCTATGCATCTCAATATCCCTACGCCAAAGACGGCAAGATGCCCGGGGGAAGGGAAGACTTCGACATTCCTGATCCTCTCATCTGGCTTTCTTACATCGCCGCCGCTACTGAAAAGATTTGCCTAGGGACAGGTGTGATGATCATGCCGCAACGCAACCCACTTGTTACCGCCAAAGCTGTTGCTACGTTAGATCGACTGTCTAAAGGGCGAATGATTCTGGGCGTTGGTTCTGGGTGGCTAGAGGAAGAGTTTGATGCTTTAGGTGTCTCATTTGATGACCGAGGTGACCGTACCGATGAGTATCTGGAAGCTATGCGGCAAGCTTGGAGCTCTGATGTCGCCAGCTATGACGGCGATTTCGTTAGCTTCAGCGACGTCTATAGCCGACCCCAACCAGTGAATCGGCACGTTCCAATAGTTGTGGGGGGTCACAGCAAACGCGCTGCCCGCCGAGCAGGCGAATTGGGAGACGGCTTTTTTCCGGGGCGTGGCAATCCACAGGAATTGTCCATTCTTTTTGATCATGCCCGAATGTGTGCAGAAAAGTGTGGGAGAGACCCTGAAGCTTTGGAGTTCACCGCTGGCGGACCAACAACAGCCGATTACGTCGAGCAATTAGCAGAGATAGGAGTAACCCGTATGATTGTTCCTCCCATGGCTCCCGCCCAATTTGCTGAGTTCGGCGAGGAAGTCATCGCACAGTTCTCGGCGTTGTGAGGTAGTTATGTCTGAGTCGATATTGGACAGCTTGCTGGCGTGGATTGATGCTTCTCCTTCGCCCTATCACGCGGCCCACAATGCAACAGCTGAACTTTCCGACGCTGGATTTAACAGATTTGGACCTGACGAGAAGTGGGAAGAAAGCGATCGAGTTGTCGTGAGCTGGGGCGGCGTTGTTATTGCGGCCGTGTTTGGTTCGCGAATTGACCCAGACAGATTGCGTTTCCGGATAGTCGGGGCACATACAGACAGCCCAAATCTCAGGATTAAGCCAAATCCTGATTCTCATAAGTTGGGATATCGACAACTCGGCGTTGAGGTATATGGCGGCGTTCTGCTGAACTCCTGGTTGGATCGAGATTTAGGACTTTCAGGGAGGGTTGTGGTTCGAGATGGATCAGGCAACCAGACCTTGTTATTTCGTGTCAATCGGCCTCTACTTCGGGTGGCTCAGCTGGCAATTCACTTGGACCGCGAAGTAAATGAAGGATTGAAGCTCGATCGCCAGTCTCACCTTGCTCCTATATGGGGTTTGGGCACTAGCAAGGACGGAGACTTTCGTTCCTTCTTAGCTGATGAAATAGGAGTTAACGATTCAGAGGTTTTGTCGTGGGATGTGATGTGCCACGACCTCACGCCGTCAACAGTTCTGGGTCGGGACAACGAACTCTATGCAGCTCCCCGGATAGATAATCTTGCCTCTTGTCACGCGGCCTTATCGGCGCTGCAGGAGATTGGACCGGTAGGCGACGACACCATTTCAGTGATGGTCTTATTCGATCATGAGGAAGTCGGAAGCGAATCTTCGACGGGAGCCAAGGGTCCAATGCTTTCCAGCGCGTTGGAAAGACTCGCTGGTACTCGGTCAACGAATCGCGAGCAGTTTTTACGAGCCCTTAACCGTTCGATCTGTGTATCGGCTGATGGGGCCCACGCTGTGCATCCCAATTACGTTGACCGGCATGAACCAGAACATCAAGTTGTTCTCAACGGTGGGCCTGTGATCAAGGTCAATGCGAATGTGAGGTATGCCACTGACGCGGAGAGCAACGCCTTATTCCAATCTGTCTGTCGTTCCGCCGGTGTTCCTGTTCAACAGTATGCGCATCGCACAAATTTGCTGTGTGGGAGCACCATTGGCCCGATTACAGCGGCTCAGCTAGGGATGTCAGTCGTTGACGTCGGGAGCGCTCAATTGTCGATGCACTCAGCCAGGGAAATGGGCGGTTCGCAAGACCCCAACTATCTCTTTTCTGCGCTCACGGAATTTTTTGCAGGTTCCTGATAAAGCTGCGAATCGAGGTAATTAACCGTGGTGGAGGTGTGGGAAAAGGTGACTGCTGTCGTTAAATCGGCGAATCAGCCAACTCCCTTCGCTTTGTACGATTTGGCTGATAGAGCAGTTGTCGGCGCCTCCGAACGCAAATGGACTCGATGAAGCAATCTGGGCGAGGATGGAGCCGATGACACCTCCGTGCACTGTGCACAGCACCAGTTCCCCTGGGTGACGCTCAACTATTCGATCCAGGGCGTTCATGCATCGAGATCCAAATTCTTGGTTGCTTTCCGCTCCGGGAATTACATCCCAGCGTTGTTCCAGCAGCATCTGTTGATAAATCGGATGATTCTCCGCAGCTTTCTGTCGCAGTAATCCGCCTTCCCATTCACCCAAGCCAATTTCCCTTAGGTCTTTTTCGATGACCACTTCTTGACCTAGTAAAGCTGCAAGAGGCGCCACCGTTTGCTGAGTTCTCTGCATATTCGTCGCGTAGAGAGCAGCGATAGGTTCGTTACGGAGACGGTCAGCGGAACTTTGAGCTTGAGTGAGTCCTACTGACGAAAGGGGCGGGTCTCCTTGTCCATCGACAAGTGGGAATGGTTGTCCAGGAACAAAGGGTTGTGATGCTCCGTGTCGTAACAGTATGACTTCAGTTGCTTCGGGAGTTCTTTGCCAGCGCTGTTGAGCAAATTGTTGAGGGGTTTCATCTTCTGTTGTCACAATGAGCAACGTAGCAAGCCCGCACCGGTCTTTGATCGATGCGGGCTTACTCCGTAGGTCACGAGGGGGTCACGACCTATCTAAAGGCTGTTCTTGTTGTGGAAAGCGAGTTCGTTAAAACACTTTGAAGCGTTTAGGGCTCCATAACGTAGGCCGCTTCACCATGGTCGCTGACGTCGAGTCCTGTCATTTCGGTGCTCTCAGTGACTCGAAGCCCAATGGTCTTATCCATGACCTTCGCGATTACGTAGGTGGCTACAAACGAGAACGCCGTGACTACGGCAATAGAAAGAATCTGGTTCCACAGCAATATTCCGCCGCCGAAAAAGACTCCGTTTTCGAATTCGCCGCCGGGTACTGCTGATGCATCGGCCATAAACCCAAGCAATATGCCTCCGACAGCACCACCTACAAAGTGGATACCTACAACATCGAGGCTGTCATCAAACCCGAAGCGAAATTTGGCCTCGATGGCGAAGAAGCAGATAGCCCCGGCCAGTGCTCCAAATACGAAAGAGTGCATCGAACCCACGAATCCAGCAGCAGGGGTGATGGCTACTAGTGCCGCAACGATGCCTGATGCCATACCGATCGTGCTTACTTTGCCGGTCTTGGCCATTTCGATCACCATCCAAGCGACCATGCCCGCTGCACCGGCAATAAAGGTGTTGACGAACGCCTGTGTGGCAGCACCATCGGCTGCAAGCGCTGACCCTGCGTTAAAGCCGAACCACCCGAACCATAGGATTCCGGCCCCCAACATCACGAAGGGGACATTGTGTGGAGCTGGTCGATTTTGTGGCCACCCTGACCGTTTTCCGAGGACTATGGCTAACGCTAATGCTGCGGCTCCGGCGTTGACATGGATCGCTGTGCCCCCTGCAAAGTCGTGGGCCGGCAAGTTAAATATCCAGCCATCTGCACCATAAATCCAGTAAACAACGGGCGCGTAGACGACTAGAGACCAAACTGGAACGAAGATCATCCAGGCTGAAAACTTCATGCGGTCAGCCACAGCTCCCGAAATCAATGCCGGGGTGATACACGCAAATGTCATTAGGAATGCAAATGTTGCTATTCCTTCGGCGTCGTTGATGCCTTTCATCCCAATGACGCTTAGATCACCGAGCCAGCTTCTACCGCTGTCGCCTGACGCCAGACTAAAACCAACGAGCACCCAGACCACGGGCACGATTCCTAGACACCACATGTTCATGTTCAACATGTTGAGGGCGTTCTTGGCCCTGACCATACCTCCGTAAAACAGAGCTAGACCCGGCACCATAAAGAGCACCAAGGCAGCTGAGGTCAGGATCCAGGCAATATTGCCTTCCATTCGATCTTCCTTCCGCGCGGATGGGGATCCGCTTCACGAGAAGGTAGACAACGAAAATCAGGGGGCAGTTTCGTTTGTGTTACGGCAATGTGAATTACGGCGATATCCGCATGTGAGTCATGCGAGTTGATCCAATGCCTGTGTGAGATCAGCTACGAGATCATCGATTGATTCGATACCTACTGATATTCGTACTAGGTCATCAGGTACTTCAAGAGCGGATCCCGCTACCGAAAGGTGGGTCATGACACCTGGGTGTTCAATAAGCGATTCAACCGCTCCCAATGATTCTGCGAGTGTAAAGACTCGAGTCGAAGTAACAAGCTGTTCGGCCGCGGGTTGACCACCCGCTAATCGGAAACTGACCATTCCACCGAAATTTTTCATCTGCTTCGACGCAATATCGTGACCTGGGTGTTCGGGTAGCCCGGGGTAAAGGACTTGACTGACCGCGTCATGTGCTTGCAGCAATGAGACAATTCGTTGAGCGTTGTCACAGTGCCGATCCATCCGTACGGCCAGTGTTTTGACCCCTCGCATTGCTAGGTAGCAATCAAACGGGCTAGGCACCGCCCCAACCGCGTTCTGCACATAGACCAGGTCCTCGGCAAGGGACTCATGGTTAGTTGCGACGAAACCCCCCACGACGTCGCTGTGACCACCAAGATATTTTGTCGCGGAGTGGACTACTACATCTGCCCCAAGGGCGAGAGGTTGCTGTAGATACGGGGTGGCAAAGGTGTTGTCGACTACAACTATGCCCCCTAACTCGTGCACCAGGTCAGCGATGGTTCTGATGTCGAACACTGACAACATCGGATTCGTAGGTGTTTCGAGCCACACCATCTTTGTCTCTGACGTCCACACTTCTTTGATCTGATTGGGTTGTGTCAGGTCGACTGCTGCGTTGGCTAATCCGGACTTTTTGCCGTGAACGCTGTCGATCAGTCGGAAAGTTCCCCCATACGCGTCATTGCCCAGCAAAATCTGAGAGCCGGGTGAGAGTTGACGAAACAACGCGTCTTCGGCTGAAAGGCCGCTCGCGAACGCGAAACCGTATGCTGCTCCCTCTAACGAAGCTACGCACGCTTCGTACGCGTGACGGGTTGGATTGCCGGTCCGTGAATATTCATACCCATGCTTAGGAGACCCGGGAGCGTCTTGGGCAAAGGTTGTTGACAGCGCTATAGGTGTCACAACGCCACCTGTGCGCTCGTCGTGTGGTTGACCAGCGCGAATAGCGCGCGTTTCAAATCCGAACTGCTCTTGATCTTCGAATCCCGATAGAACGGGGTCTCCACCCATCATGTCGATGTCACCTCCTGGTCATCGTCTCGGATGTCCGAACCTGCTAGGTCTGATCTGGTTAACAAGCTACGTGGCTGTCCATCGTCAAGCACCAGAAGAACTTGCGTGTTTTCAAGTTTGGCAGCCGCAACTGTTAGGGACTCGCCTACTCCGACCGTAGGCATGTTCGGACCCATCACGTCCTGGACTTTTCGAGTAGATGGTTGGTCGGTCTTGGAGGATTCTTCTAGCAGAGAGTCTTGAAACACGGAACCCATTACCTCCGCTATGGCGAGGGGCATCTCGCCGTTTGCTACTGGGATTCCTGGAAGGCCTCGTTCTTGCATTATCGAAATAGCTTCCTCAAGGTTGCTTTCAGGAGAAACGTAGGCCAACGCCGATTGGTCTTTCGTCCGCTGGTCAAGCAGGTCAGCGATCGTCGGCCCCTCTTGTCTTGAGAAGCCCATGTTTGCCATCCACGATTTGTCGAAAACCTTGCTCAAATATCCGCGTCCACTATCAGGGATGAGAACGACGACTAAGTCTTGTGCCGTCAAATTTTCTCCGATTTGTAATGCCGCTGCTACGGCTGTCCCTCCAGAGCCTCCGATCAGGATGCCTTCTTCGACCGTAACCCGATGGGCCATCGCAAAAGACTCGGCGTCAGTCACTGCAATAGTGGAATCGACTATTGCGGGGTCGTATGTGTCAGGCCAGAAGTCTTCCCCTACGCCCTCGACAAGATACGGACGCCCGCTTCCACCGGAGTAGACGGAGTTGGTTGGGTCTGCAGCAATTATTTGCACGTCTGGATTCTGTTCCTTGAGGAATCTACCGACGCCGGTAATTGTGCCTCCGGTGCCTGCCCCAGCTACGAAGTGGGTGATTTTGCCCTGAGTTTGCTCCCAGATCTCAGGACCTGTTGTCAGGTAGTGAGCTTTGGGATTTGCTTGGTTGTGGTATTGATTCGGGCGATATGCGTTGGGAATTTCTGTAACCAGGCGTTCCGCTGTGGAGTAATAGGAGCGGGGATCTTCTGGCGCTACCGCAACGGGACATACTACGACTTCGGCTCCGTATGCTTCGAGGAGGGCGACCTTTTCGCTGCTTACTTTGTCGGTCATGACAAAAATGCATTTGTAGCCTCGTTGCGCTGCGACTATCGCTAGACCGACTCCGGTGTTCCCGGAGGTCGGTTCGATAATTGTCCCGCCTGGCAGCAAGAGGCCAGCCTCTTCTGCTTCATCGATCATGGTCACGGCAGGCCGGTCTTTGGAACTTCCGCCGGGATTAGTTGTCTCCAATTTGGCGACGATCGGACATGCAGTGTCTTTGCCAATTCGTGGGAGCTTGACCATCGGCGTCTTGCCAATGAGATCAAGCACGGAGTCAGCTATATCCAGGTCCTGATGATCCATGCTCCCAGTCTGCTTGTTCCCAGTCGCATTCGCACCGTTAACTGCAAGAACTGGCAGGGGTAGCCAGGCTATTTATCTGAAGATCCGTCTTACCACTCGGTGGCTCGGAGAATTTAACTTCGAGTCCGGGCTTCTATTAGTTCAATATTTCCTTGGCAGCCTGTCTAAATTTTTCGACGTTGGCCTCTTTCACACCTTCGTAGCCGCGAATCATGTCGGGCAACTCAGCGATGCGTAACGCCTTGTCATAACTGTCTAGGTGAAGATCTGCAACCACTGCTTCAATCATCCCCTGGTATTCGTCTACCAAGCCGCGTTCCATCTTGCGATGAGCGGTATTGCCGAAGATATCTAACGGAGTTCCGCGCAGGAACTTCATTCGGCGAAGTACGGCGAATGCAACGTCACCCGAACGGCCAAGCCCGATCTTTTGTTCAAGACCGAGTCGCTTCATAGAAGGGGGATGCAACTTGTAGGTGACTTTGCTTCGATCTCCGAACTGGTCGCGGACTGCTTGTTGGAATGCCTTGGACCGGTGAAGTCGTGCGACTTCGTATTCGTCTTTATAGGCCATCAATTTGTAGAGGTAACGGGCATAAGCTTCAGACAATCGCGTATCTTGTCCGACGCTCGCTTCAGCCGTTCTCACTGCACTGACTCTTTCTACGTAGGCCTTTGCATATTTAATGTTTTGGTACTCAACAAGGTCTGGCACTCGGATTCGCAGCAGTCGTTCAAGTTCTTCAGATGGTTCCGGAACGGAGTCGATGAGAACCTGAAGCGCTTCGGACACATTGTTTTTCCGGCTGACTTTCCCGACCCGTTCAATCCCTAATTTTTCGATGAAGTCAGACTCAAGCACTATTTGGCGACCGATTCGAAACGCTTGGGTATTCATTTCTACTGCAACGCCGTTGAGTTCGATGGCGCGTTCTATTGCTGCGGAACTAATGGGTACTACTCCGCTCTGGTAAGCAGAGCCGAGAACGATGATGTTTGCAGGCATGTGCGACCGGAACAGGTTGTCTGACAGGTTGCCAGCGTCGTAGTAGACATTTTTTTCGGGCACCGTAGCGCTATCGATTGATTGCTGTAGCGCTGACCATTCTGGGTAGTCAGCTGAGGTGTCGCGAACCATCGCTCCCGTAGGAACTTTGCTGGAAGATACGAGCGCGACGGTGCGTCCCGGCATTGCCTTCTCAAGGTTGGCTGGGTTTGTGCCGCTCAACAGGTCGAAGACAATGTAGGCGTCTGCTTCTCCTGTGGCGATTTTGTTGGCTTCTCCTAGCTCTAGTTCACTGTCTGGACGTCGAATCTTGAGGTTGGACACAACTGGGCCGCCTTTTTGAGCGAGGCCTGTTTGGTCAAGTCCGTGCGCTTCTTTGCCGTCCAAAAGAGCTGCTGTAGCTAGTAGTTGGTTGACCGTAACGACACCGGTTCCGCCAATGCCGATCATCAAAACATTGCCTTCGTCAAGGCGGTTGGGTTCGGGTTGGTCGTCTTTGATTTCGGCTACTGCCAGGGTCGATTTCTCAGGAATGACGCCAGCGGGCTCTACTTCTATAAATGCCGGGCAGTCGCCGTCAAGGCAGGTGAAGTCTTTGTTGCAAGAAGATTGGTGGATGGCTGTCTTTCTACCGAACTCGGTTTCTACTGGCTGTACTGAAAGGCAGCTAGATTTTTCTCCGCAGTCTCCGCAACCTTCGCACACGGCTTCGTTAATGAACACCGCCATTGTTGGTTCGGCGACTTTGCCTCGTTTGCGATCGCGTCGTAATTCGGCTGCACATGGTTGGTCATATATCAAAACTGTGCATCCTGGTGTGTCGCGAAGGATTCGTTGTGCTTCGTCGAGACGGTCGCGGTACCACACTTCGGTACCTTCGGCGAAGTGTGGGTTTTCTCCATATTTTTCGGTGTCATGGGTTAGGACCATGACCTTTGTGACTCCTTCGGCCTCAAGCGAACGAGTCAATTCTGGGACTGTCATTCCGCCATCGACGTCCTGTCCACCGGTCATTGCGACGGCTGCGTTATAGAGGATTTTGTATGTGACGTTGGTGCCTGCGGCAATAGCTTGCCGGACGGCAAGCGATCCAGAGTGGTGGAATGTTCCGTCGCCAATGTTTTGGAATCGGTGCTCCATGGTAACAAAGGGTGCAGCGCCGACCCATTGAACGCCTTCTCCGCCCATCTGGGTGGTGCCTTTCACGTTGCGGGTCGGTGTCATTGATGCCATGCCGTGACAGCCAATTCCCCCGCCAGCTTCAGAGCCTTCTGGGACCCAGGTGGAGCGATTGTGGGGGCAGCCTGAACAGAAATTGGGTGTTCGGTTCGATTGTTTCTTGTCGTCGGGTTCACCAAGTGCCACCGGTATGGTGACGCGTTCACGTACGGCTGGGCCTACTGCGTCTTCTCCCAACCGACCCAAAAGGAATGGTCGAATTTTGCGTGCGATGAGGTCCGCGTCCATCTCGCCATGGCCGGGGAACCAGAACGAGTTTTCTGCGTCGCGTTTTCCAAGAATGGTTGGCGCGTCAGTAGTTCCGTAAAGAATTTCGCGCATAAACATCTCGATGAAGGCTCGCTTTTCTTCGACTACAACAATGGTGTCGAGACCTCGAGCGAATTCGCGGACGCCGCTGGCTTCAAGGGGCCAGACAACAGCTGGTTTGTAGAGCTTTACCCCGCGTTGTTTGAGGGCGGCTTCGTCAAGACCCATTCGATCCAGCGCTTCACGGAGGTCGTAATAAGTCTTCCCGGCTGCTACGAGGCCTATCCGGGCGTCAGAGGTAGCTCCGCTTACGGTGTCGAGTTGGTTGAGACGAGTGAATGCGTCGGTTGCCTCCATTCGACCTTCATGAATTTCCAGTTCTTGACGGACGGCGAAGGGTCCAAATAAGGCGTCCTGTTGGGTGTGTTGCCAGGGAGTGCCGTCCCATTCGAAGTCTGGGCGTTGCATCTGGACTCGACCGGGGCCTACCTTGATCGTTGAGTAGCCGTCTGCCACGTTTGTCACAATTTTCAGTGACACCCATAAGCCGCTATACCGCGAGAGTTCGTAACCAATCCGGCCGTAATCGGCCACCTCTTGAACGGTTCCCGGGTACAGGATGGGTGTTTGAAAGTGAAGCAGCGCGAACTCAGATTCGGACGCCAGAGTTGATGATTTAGATGCGGGATCATCGCCCGCTACTAGTAGTACGCCGCCTTTAGGGTCAACTCCGCATACGTTGGCGTGCCGGATAGCGTCGCCGGAGCGATCCACACCGGGGGCTTTTCCGTACCACATCCCCAACACACCATCGAATTTTCCATCGAAGTTGCGATTGGCTAATTGTGAGCCCCAAACGGTGGTAGCGCCAAGATCTTCGTTGAGGCCAGGAACGAACTGAATGTTGTTTTCGGCTAGTTCGTCAGCATTGCCGAGCATGAGGGAGTCGATGCCTCCCAAAGGGGAGCCTCGGTAACCAGACACCATGGCAGCATTGTTAAGACCATCTCGTTTATCGGCGCGCAACTGGTCCAAAAGAACCCTCAGAAGCGCCTGAACTCCCGACATAGCGACGTCTCCCTCGCTACGCGTGAATCGATCCTCTAGTTTGAAGTCAGCTAACGCCATCGTGTCCCCTCCTGCGTCGAAAACAGATTACTAGCGACAGAGTGTCATCGCCTCCCCATAGCTAAGAGATCAGCAAATCAAGCTCGATTGTTGTTACTGGGTAGGCGCGTCGCTAGCAGCAATGCAAGCCCGTTTGCTATGCCTGAAAGCAAGAAAGCCCACCTGTAGTTGCCCAAAGTGTCCCGCAATACCTGCGCTGTATAGGGGCCAATAGCGGCCATAGTTCCCGCTGTGGCGAAGATTCTTCCGACGATAGAACCCGCGTGAGCGCGCCCAAAGAAGTCTGCGACGAGTGGGGGGAAGACCACCACTCCCCCTCCATAGGCAAACCCAAACGTTGCTGCCGATAGATACAGCAACCACAGCGAGTTAGCGCCGGCCATCCCGAGAAAAGATGCCGTCTCTAAGAATAAGGCCAACATAACTGCATTTTTTCTGCCAATGCGATCGGAGACCGGCCCCATTACCAGGCGGCCGATGAGCCCTCCGATTCCTATCGCTGAGATCACAGTTGAGGCTGTTTGCAGTGATGCGCCGAGACTCTGAGCGAATTGCACGCCATGAACAAACGGAACGAAGACCGCAACGAAAGTAAGTGCATACATCCCAAAAATTTTCCAATAGGTGGGACTCCTCCATGCTTCAGCGGGAGTCATTCCTTCTTCGAGATCTTCAGTTAGGCCACCAGTTGGCTCAATTCGACCATCTGGTTTTTGGCCTACTCCTTCTGGGTCTCGTTCGAGAACAATTGAGCTCAGCAACATACAGATACCGCCCGTTAGCGACATCGCCAGAATCGCAACCCGCCATCCATACGCTGATACAAGAACGGCTGCAATCGGGGGAACCAGAATGTTGGCAAGACTCCCGCCTGCGGTTGCTATTGCTGTCGCGGATCCTCGTCTCACTACAAACCAGCGCACAACCGTTGCGTTGCATGGCACCCAAGAACAACTCATTCCAAGAGGAGCGACGACGGCCATTCCTATTGCGACGACGACGATGTTGTTTGCGGTAGCCCACAGCAAGTAACCACTTGTGAGGAGAACCGCTCCCACTGCTACGACGGGCCTTGGCCCCATACGATCGGTCAGCCATCCACTTATGGCAGATAACGCGCTGTATAGACCTATGTAGATAGCGAAGATCAGCTGGAGCCGATTTTCGGACCATCCGGTGTCATCAACCACGTCTCCCACGAAGGTGCCGAAGCTGAACTGGATTCCGTAAACGACGAACAGGACGGTGAATGCTGCCCCAACGATGCGCCACCCGAAGAATTTCTGTTCGACTGGCTTAACGGAGAAGATCACGACGCCAACTAGCGATCCCCCGGAGCCATATAAAACCAGATCGGATTATTTTCTCCAGCGTCGGCCATGGCTTGCCTCGCCGCCATGACTACTTTGCCAGCTTCAGTGTGATCTAGGAACCATCGGGTTCCCGCCCACGCTGACGGGGCGTGGTCTGATAACGCTAGAGCCGCTGTTTCGTAATATCCGCGAATGTCCTGACTCACTCGTGACGGAATCCCCGGTATCCCGGCCTCTTTCCATGAAGTACCTTCAGCAACTCTCACGAACGCTTCTATTGCGGTTGCTATGTCGTCAACTTGAACAGCTCTCCCGGCGCCAACTCGGTTCCCGTATTTGGCGATCGCGCGTTCATAGGCGGGCCTCAGCCCGTTGGCCTCGTCCACCGCTGGGTGAGCATCGGGGTCATGGCGGGGAGGCATCGGGCACGCCAAAACTTCGCTTTCGTCGTCGGGAATAATGACGTCATATTCAGCAAAGATGGGTTCTGGACTCTGCAGCATTTCGAATGCAGTTGCTAGAACACGATGTTGAAATTCCGGATCGCCTGGAACTCCGAGAGGCCTACCCAGGGGAAAATCACACCAGAGACCGCGCGGCGGCGCGGTGCTCTCTATCTGATTCTTAATGGAGCCAAGGGCGACAGTGGCGATGCCTTCAGCTTCGAAAATGTGGGCGAGCGTACTCACGGTACGCGTACACAAGGGTCAAACAGGAGTTAACAGAACGATGTCAACACCCTGTTCTTTCAGGAATTTGGCTCCTGCGGGACCGCTATCCATTCTTATTGCAGATAGCTCAAATTGATTGCCCGCGTAGGCGAGATGTTCGTCTGCCACAGAGCCGATCACTCCTTGGGCAGCTAGTTCATCTAAGCGGTCGATCGGAAAAACTGTATTGATATCTAGTGCGAATCCTGTTGCGTCGAAGTTAGGACTCCAATGCCCCATTACGTAGTCTCTTGTTTCAGATTGCAGTACCCGATACCCCGTATCCATCGGCGAGAAGTCTTCGTCGTCGGGGTGATGTAGGGAGGCCGAAGTGACTATCGCCACCTTGGCCTCAGAGAGTGGAACAGGTTCGGTAAACGCTGTCTCGTCAAATTCGACTGCGTCGAGGTTCGCTGTCATCGCTTTAATATCGCTGTCGGCCATGGTGCCGAGCCTAGGCCAGTCGTAACTCCATTGCAGATTCCGCTATCGGCGGTCCACCGATAGAAGGGCGACACCTGTAACAACTAGTGCACCACCAAGCATCTCGAAAGTCCCGAGCCGGTCACCGACAAGTAGCCAACTGAATAGCACTCCGAAGAACGGTGTTAAGTACGCGACTGCAGCGCCTTGGATCGCGGGGGCACGTCGAAGCACACTTGCGAACAGGTAAAAGGTGACTGCAAGGGATGGGATACCTGCATAAAGCAAGGGCAGCGCAAGCCCCCATCCCATGGAGGTATCAGACCAGTCTTCTACGAATGGAACAGCTAGGTGAAGACATATTGCAGAAAAGGTGATCTGAAGCGCGACCAACATCAATGGGCTGATTTCTAAGGCGCCGGGTAATCGTTTGTTGAGCACTGCTCCTGCTGCCCAACTGATACTAGAAATTAATGAGAAGACGATACCTAAGGTGGTGTTGCCAGACCCAAAGGCTGGGATAGCGAGGCATACCGCCCCGAACAGGCCGATTAGTAATCCGAAATAGCCCCGGCGTCCTGGTAGCTCAGTAAGAACTATCACTGCGATCATCGCCGTAAATAGCGGCATAGTTGCCGAAAGCATCGCTGCTAGGCCCGGCGAAAGACGCGAAATCCCCAGAACAAGGAAACCACTTGACACCGTCGTTATCGCAAGAGAGATCCACCAAACCGCCATCCACTGTTGACGGTTTTGGGGCAACTTTTCTCCGCGAAACATGGCTATTGCCAATAGAAAGGGAGCACCCACAGATGTTCGAAGCGCGGCCAAAGCGAGTGGCGTGGTGTGGTCTAGAGCCCACTTCATCACGGTGTAGTTGAGTCCTATAAGTAGCGCTGTGAGTACGACCAGAGCAACTGTTATGGAACTAGAGGAGGCGGCAATTTTGGGTTCAAGCCCGCCCTGCTTCTTCACGCTCCCTCTAGAAGATCAAGAGATCTTCTACGCAGTCGTCGCATCCCATTTAGCCACCGATCAGGATCCGACGCTTTGCGTTCTGTGTACGTTTGGACTTCTGGGTGAGACAGGATCAGGAACTCTTCGTTACGCATCGCTTGCGTGATTTTGTCCGCCACGAAATCAGCTTCAACTATCCCATCGGTTCCACCGTCGCCCAGTTGTCGAGGCGCCATAGCAGTGTTGACTCCCTGAGGACACAGAACTGACACTCGGATACCGTCATCGCCGTGAGTTATAGCAAGGGTCTCAGCCAGTTTGATGCATGCAGCTTTGGTGACTGAGTAAGGGGCTGAACCAACTGCTGCGAGAAGACCCGCTGCGCTCGCGGTGTGAACCAAATAGCCCTCTCCTTGTGCCGTCATGGAAGGCAACACAGCGCGAGCGGCATACACATGTGACATTACGTGCAGTTCCCATTGTGACTGCCAAGCCTCGTCGGAAGCCTCTACGCCTCCTTCTGCCCCTGCGCCGGCATTCGAAAAGAAGATGTCGACCGGGCCGTTTGCGGTTTCAGTATCATCAACGAGTTGACTTACAGCCTCTTCATTGGTGACGTCTAGACCCACGCCAACGCATCCAAGTTCTTCAGCAACTTGAAGTGCTGCTTCTTCGTTGTAGTCAGCCACCACTACTTGCCTAGCGCCCTCTGACATCCATTTGCGGGCTGTTGCCGATCCAATGCCGCCACCGCCGCCGGTGATAATTGCTACACGATCTTTAATTTCCATCCCTTGAACCTAGATGGAAGAAGCAACCGGTTGCTCAACTTTCGGCAACTCCGTTTTTGGTTCTCATCGCCGCATAGGCAACCTCATCTGATTGCGCTGCACCTAGAAACCTGCCCGGGCTTGCCCCATCGACGTGGCCCATGATGCCTTTATACAGAGTGAACCCACACAAAGAAGCCAAACGTTCAGGCATCTCTTTCACATCTTGAGGGGAAAGGCTGTAGTACTGGTTTTGTTGCTGACGCATATACCCCTGGCAGTATTGAACGCTGATTCCTAATCTCCAGTCATCTTGTGTGGTGTTAGCACCACCGCAATGCCAAGTTCCGCCGTTGACAATCAGAATTGACCCGGCTTCCATCTCTGCGGGTATGTGTTGCACCTCTTCCCCTTTGCGGGGTTCGTGGTCAAATTTGTGGGAGCCAGGGACTATGCGAGTGGCTCCATTGTCAGCCGTAAAGTCGGTAAAGGCCCAAATGGTGGTCACCATGAATGGAATCCGAGGCCTACTCACGCTTACCAGACCATCGTCGCTGTGCAATCCCTGGTGAACTTCTCCAGGACCTATATGCATGCACGTGGTTCCAGACAGGAGACACTCTTCATCTAGCAAGTGTTCGGCGAAGGGAAGCACGTTGTGATGAACGGGGAGCTTCCAGAACACTCGGTCCTTAGCTAGCAAGTTGTACATGCGCTTAGTAGCGAAGCCCTCAGCTCGGTTTCCTCGGGGTTGCACATCATGTTCTTTTTCCAGCTGAGTTACCGAGTTTCTGACCTCTTCGAGCAAATCTTGGTCGATGGCATTTTTTACGATGCAGTAGCCCTGTTCTTCTATGAGGTCGAGATAACCGGACAGTGTCGCTGAATCCATGCACCGATTCTTACAGCTTGGGACACCGTTCGCACTTTCCTGCGAGACTGATCCTTATGAGTGCCCTGTCGCCATCTAGGCGGATGATTTTGAACGCATTCACTATGAACTGTGTGAGCCACATCCAACAAGGGATGTGGAGCAGAAATGACACTCGCCAAACCGAGTTCAATTCTTTGGAACCGTGGTTAGAGCTAGCCCGCATTGCCGAAAAGGGTTGTCTAGACACCATTTTTCTTGCCGATGTTATGGGTCTGTACGACAACTACGAGGACGGAGCCGATACGTCTTTTAGGGAAGCCATGCAGGTCCCCGTTAACGACCCCATGCTTCTTATTCCGGCCATGGCTTCAGTCACTCGACATCTAGGGTTTGCGTTCACAAGTTCCGTCTTGCAAGCCCATCCGTTTACCTTTGCTCGCCAGTTGTCGACTTTGGACCACTTGACAGAAGGTCGAGTGGCATGGAATGTCGTTACCTCCTATCTACCGAACGCTGGCAGCAACCTCGGTTTTGATGGTTTGCCGCCCCACGATGAACGTTATGAGCGAGCCGAAGAATATTTAGAAGTCGTGTACAAGCTCCTTGAGGGAAGCTGGGCCGACGATGCCGTGGTCCATGACCCAGACCGGCGCGTTTACGCAGAGCCCGATCGTGTTCGCGCGATCAATCATCGCGGCCCTTACTTCCAGGTGGCCGGACCCCACCTTTCCTCACCGTCTCCTCAACGAACACCAGTGCTTTTCCAGGCCGGTATGTCCGAACGAGGCCGGACGTTCGCGGCTCAGCACGCAGAATGCATTTTTGTTGTGGGGTCATCTCGCAGCGCAGCAACCTTGGCACAGGATTTACATAAACGAGCTCACCTTCAAGGGCGGTCAAACACCGACATGAGACTTATTGGAGGGGTGGCGCCCATTGTTGGAGGAACAGAGAGTGAAGCTTTAGATAAGCAAGCTGATTATGAAGAAAGTCTTTCTATCGAGGCAGGATTGGCTCATATCAGCGGGAACCTCGGGGTTGATCTGGGTGGTATCGACCCAGATCAACCTCTAGAGAGCTTTCGAACCGAACGAGTTCAAGGATTCATCAAGAACCTTCTCGACTCAGCACCGGCTGGCACTAGGACTATGGGCGATTTGATCAAGTCAAATTTAGCTGGAGCCTGGCTTACAGGATCCGTTGAGCAAGTGGCAGACGAATTGGAGCGACGATTTCACAGCGGCTTAGACGGGTTTAACCTCACCTATACGGTGACCCCAGGAACCTTTGTTGACTTCATAGAAGGGGTAGTGCCGATCCTCCAGGAAAGAGGTTTAGTTCAACGCGAATACGCGTCAGGCACACTCCGAAAAAAACTATTCGGACAAGATCGTCTTCCCTCGAGCCACCCTGCGGCCGCTGTTCGTTTTTAACCCATGGGTTAACTGAATCGCGCTTTTCCGCTCTGCCAAGCCAAAAAGGTTGCTATTAGCGAGAGAAGAAGCAATGAGGCCCAGGCCGTTGCGTAGGATCCGGTGACATCAGCTACTAAGCCAGTCAAAAATCCGCCAACGGTCAGACCAGTCATGAACCCCATTACAACACGACCGCTAGCGCGACCAGAAGCTTGTTGGGGTACACCGATGATCACATACAGCATTGCTACAGCGTTCCAGGCGTTCAGACCAACTGCGGAAATTACAGCCACAGGCCACATAATCCAAGATCCCACCGCCACCGCTATGCACAGCATTGCCATGACCAAAGCTGTCAACGATGATTGAACAGCAAGCGCAACCGGCGGTCTTATTCGGTGCTCTGCTAGATGGGCCCAAATGATTCGCGTACCAATAGCAATTCCTCCAGGAAGACCTGCCACTAGTCCTGCCGCTACGTTCGACATATTCAACGCGTTTTCGGCAAACAGGACTGTGTAGCGTCCAACTCCCCCCACTACACAGCCCATACACAGGGCGTACAGAGCGATTAGCGAAACTGACCTGGGAAGCTGCAAGGTTGAAGACTTTCCATCAATAGGAAAGCTCGGTTGAGTTCGATCTCGGCTGTCGGGGAGAGCTACCGCTGTCAGAGCAGCCACCAAGATAGCCACCACAGCGTATAGCCCTATCGCTACACGCCAGTTAAGCCAGATACTCAAAGCTGGAAGCGTGAACCCGCCTAATAAGATGCCGAGCTGCACGCCGGATTGCTTGATGCCCGTCATTTTCCCTCGATGACCTGGTGCAGCCCTTTCTGCTACGAGCTTGTTCGTTGCCGGGTTGCAAGCTCCCTGCCCGTAACTGGAGACAAAGAGGCCAAATATCAACACGGAGGCAGATGGAGCGCAGGCCAGGATGAGCAGGCCGATACCCGAAGACAGTAAGACAAGAACGCATGACCACTTGCCTCCGTGTCGATCGCTCAGCCGGCCAGATATAGGCGCGAATACTGCACCGAACGCGGTGTTAACAGCTACTCCTGCACCGAACAGCGTCAGTGACATCGTGAGGTCTTCTGCTAAGGCATTGGCTACTACTGCTGTACCCACAATTGGAAAGGCACCGAGTGCCATGGTCAACACCAACACGGTTATCAGCAACGCTGTGTTCATGGGTCCCGACGAATTAGTTGGATCATCAGACAACAGCACGGCTAGCACCCTACGCTGATCGACTATGTCCAAGCGTCAAGTTCTCATTCCTATTTCTGCTTATGAAAGAATCCGTTCTCGACTCGATAATTCCCAGCACGACTTTGAGATTCTCTGCTGGTCTGCCAACGAGGTCACTCATCCCGATGGGTCGATAGTAGCTAAGTCAGATTTTAGACCTGAGATCGGATGGATACCGATTGATCTACTGTTCGCTGGCATATCTGAAGGAATGAGCGTTCCCGACTTTTTGCTATTCGCTGATGCTCTGGTTGAGTGCGGGACCGTTGAGTGGGTCCAGTCTTGTCTAGCTGGAGCGGATGCTCCACCCCTGCAGAAGATTCTCTCCGCGGGAATTCGTCTCAGCAACAGCGACTCCCCCAACGCTGGGGTCGCTGAGTACACGATGGCCGCGATTATGAATGTTGTTCATGGCTGGGGCGAACGTGCTGACGATCAAAGAAGTGCTCGATGGAATCAAAAGAGTTGGACCGAGATCAATGGCGGAACATGGTTGATTGTGGGTTTCGGTTCTATAGGAGGGGAAATAGCAAAAAGAGCACGACCGTTTGGCGTTCATATTGTTGGGGCCCGACGGACCGCGACGGATGACGGCCGGGCGGATCGTATGGTCACCATGGATGAGCTCGGGGACGTTTTACCTTCAGCGGACGTGGTAGTCGTTGCGTGCCCGCTAACTGACGAAACACGCGGCCTGGTTGACAAACTGTTCTTAGACCAAATGCGCAACGGGTCAATTCTTGTAAATGTGTCGAGAGGGCCTGTAGTCGACACTGGTGATCTTCTTGAAGTACTTGATGCAGGAAGGTCGATGAGAGCAATCCTTGACGTGTTCGACGTCGAGCCGTTAGAACCGACTAGTCCTCTTTGGAATCACGAAGCTGTCACGTTGACTTCTCACATAGCTGGGGCCGGATCTGGTATTACAAAGCGAGGTGATGACGTCTTTATTGAACAATTAGACGCTTACCTTGCCGGACGCGAACTGCGATTGGAGCTCAAGCCATGAAATCAGAAACGATGCTGCCGCTCGGCAAAGTTGATCCAGGTTTACGAGAACCTGATACGCCACTCGATGTTCGAACTATCGCAGAGGGAGCGGAACAAATTGAGTTCTTAGGATACGACGGCATCGCTGTCGAAGAGTGCAAAGACGACCCGTACCAGCAATTGGCTCTTGCTTCGGTCAATACCAATGAACTCGAACTGGCGACCTCCATCGCGATGGCATTTCCGCGATCGCCAACGATCACTGCTATGTCTGCGTGGACCCTACAGAAGGTGTCATCTGGCCGACTAATTCTGGGGCTCGGTTCGCAAGTGCGCGGACATATCAAGCGCCGGTATGGAATGGAATGGACCGCACCTGCTCCACGGATGCGCGACTACATCTTGGCGATGAAGGCTGTGTGGCGTTGTTGGCAGGATCGCGAACCTCTGAATCACGATGGCGACCACTACAAACTGGATCTGATGGTGCCGCTTTTTGACCCTGGACCCATCGACCATCCAGACATCCCAATACATATTTCCGCTATCAACACAAATATGTGCGGGGTTGTGGGAGAGGTGGCTGATGGAATCCGGCTACACCCCGTTTGCTCGCCGAAATTCATTGCTGAAGTGATGGTTCCTGCGGTGGAGAGGGGTGCTGATAGGAGTCGACGCAACGCTGACGATATTGACTGGTGCATGAAACCTTTGATTGCGACGGCACCTGATGAAGCCAGCCTCCATCAGGTAGCTGAAAGCGTTCGAGCCAGAGTCGGCTTTTATCTCGCCACGCCCGCCTACAAAGCAGCGTTTGAGGTTCATGGCTGGGGTGATCAAGTGGATCAGGCAGCTTCATTTTCTAGGGAACAGCGCTGGGATGAGATTCCTTCGTTGGTGAGCGACGAAATGTTTCACACAATCGCGACCGTTGGCACGTACGACAGAGTTGCTTCATTGTTAAACGAACGATTCGGGAGTCTGATCGACCGAATTGAATTCAGCATTCCGGTTAACAACTCCGACGATGCAGATTTGTTGACTTCGATGCTTAAGGAACTACGCGAGAGCGACAGCTTGAGACCCTAAACGAAACGTGACGATGTAGTTTTCGCGGCCTAACAGGGTCATCCCGCTTCGGAATGAGTTACGGCTTCTTCGCCCATCCATTCCCGAAGCGTGTTCTTTAGTTTGGTTTGTTGTATGAAGATGTCATGTTCGGGACCTGAGGCATTGGCTGACTGCGGGGCCTTCAGATAGAACGACAACCACTCCTGCACTCCAGATTCACCAGCTCGTTGGGCCAAATCGAGGAACAGTGCCAGATCTAGAACGATGGGTGCAGCCAATATGGAGTCTCGACAGAGAAAATCAATTTTGATCTGCATTGGGTAACCAAGCCACCCAAAGATGTCGATGTTGTCCCAGCCTTCTTTATTGTCTCCCCGGGGCGGGTAGTAATTTATTCGGACTACATGGTCGATGTTGCCGTACAAGTCCGGATAAACCGACGGCTGCAATATGGTGTCCAAGACTCCTAGTTTCGATACTTCTTTGGTTTTGAAGTTTTCTGGATCATCTAATACTTCTCCGTCTCGATTGCCAAGAATGTTGGTGCTGTACCACCCTCTGAGGCCCAACATCCTCGCCTTTAAGCCTGGCGCTACAAGTGTTTTCATGAGAGTTTGCCCGGTCTTGAAATCTTTCCCAGCTATAGGAACGCCGCGGCGTTCCGCTAGCTCAATCATGCACGGCAAGTCGACACTGAGGTTGGGTGCTCCGTTGGCAAATGGAACGTCGCTCATTAGAGCTGCATATGCGTAGATTTGGCTGGGCGAAATATTCTCATCGTTTGCGGCCAGCGCATCTTCGAAAGCTTCGAGAGTGTCGTGGATTGAAGTTGCCTCTTGATAGGCCTCGGTGGAGCCGCACCACACCATGACAAGTCGGTCGCAATCATTGTCGATTCGAAAACGTTCGATGTCGGCCATCAGAGCTTGTGCTTGATCCAATTTTGAATCCAGTGCTTTGACTCGATTCCCGTCGAGCTTCTTGACCCATCTTTGGTCAAACACGGCGTCCATCGCGACAATGCCTTCCAACTCAGCGGAAATAGCTGCAAGATCTCGATCTTCTAAGACTCCTGCAGCCTGGGCTCCTTCTAGGGCGTTGGGGGTAATTGGGTCCCATCCACCAAACACAAGGTCATCCAGACCCGCTAAGGGAACAAAATCTTTAATCAAGGGGTTGCGTTCATCGTCTTTTTTGCCGAGTCGAATGTGCGCCATTTGTGACACTGAACCAATGGGAGCAGCTAGCCCTTGTCGTGCTGCGAGAACTCCAGCGATAAACGTGGTCGCGACGGCGCCCATTCCGGGCGTAAGCACTCCTAGCTTTCCGGTGGCTGGTGCGATGTTGATTGTGGTCATACTCAAATCATAAGTATTTATATACTTTTATGTTCTTATATTAAGATGTTCTTATCTTTATATTGACGATGGTGATCTAATGGCTCCAACCCGCATCGGCCTCCCCGACATTTCGATGACCCAGATGGAATATTTAGTTGCGGTTCAAGAAACCTCGACTTGGGCTAACGCAGCTCAAGCATTAGGAGTTAGCCAATCGGCATTGTCTCAGGGGCTAGCTGAGCTTCAGCGTCGGCTGGGTATCGAACTCTTCACTTGGGACGGTCGCAGACGATCGCCTACCTCCGCTGCAACAGAAGTCACCGAACACTTTCGTCGGATACTGGCACTAACGAGTGACCTGTCTAGATGGACCGATCGAGTTCGCGCCGGGTCTGCCGGAAAATTGAGAGTCGGGATGATCGACGCAGCCGCTGTGGATCATTTCGGTGATGCGTTGAAAGAATTTCGTGAAAACTCCCCTGAATTGGATTTGCACATAACTGTGGGCCCTTCAGGACAACTACTTGAAGATCTCGCCAAAGGAGATCTCGATGTCTCAGTATGTGTGGGAGCTGACCGGACCGGCTTCGCCCAAGTGCCTCTCTTAGAAGAGGATCTGTACATCTACGCCCCACCTGAAACAAAAGCTTGTGCATCGGAAAATTGGGGGCCTTGGGTCACGTTCCCAAGAGGTTCCGTAACCAGAGATCTTATTGAGAATGCACTTCGTTCCGCCGGCGCCCCGTTCAGCGTCGTCGCGGAATCAAACCAGCCCGAAGTGCTAAGTGAATTGGTACACATTGGAATGGGGTGGACAGTCCTCCCTCGCATGCAAGCTGAGCGTCCTCCCGCTTCTCTAATCCCAATCCATACGACTCCGCTCCTAAAACGAACACTCTCCGCAACAACTCGTGAAACTGGCCTGACCAACCCAGCAGCATCGGATCTCATAGCCAAACTCCAGCAAGAAGCTAAAAACTTGGCTCTAAAGCAACGGAAGTCGAGCTCGTAAGTCGCGTCTACGGGTCACCTACTTGTTGAGTTCCTTAAGTGACTATGTATTGCGTCAACTACGACAGGCCACAAAGGCTCAGGCATGTCATGGCCCATATCGCTCATAAGTAGATAGTTCGCTCCAGGAATAACGTCGGCCGTCCGCGCGCCGAGCTCCGGTAACAGCAGGCGATCGTCGCGTCCGTGGATCACCAACGTCGGTACCTTCATTTCTGCCAAGTCCGGTTCCCGGTCGCCACTAGCCAACATTGCTGCTATCTGTCGCCCAGAGCCATCCGGGTAGTTGCAACGGTCATACGAAATTGCGGCATGCTCTTTGGCAAGTTCAGGGTCAAAGTATTTCTTACTAGACCAAATTGCATATTCCGTAGCGTAGGCAATGTGCCCAGCTCTATCTGTAGGTGTTGGAGCCAACAACAGCGCAAGCGACTCGTCGGGGATGCCAATCACTTCTCGGGTACCTGTAGCGGACATGATTGACGTAAGGGAAAGCACCCGATCGGGCCGATCAAGAGCCATGGTTTGCGCAATCATGCCTCCTAGAGATGCCCCCACAATGTGAGCCGCTTCAACGCCAAGCTCGTCTAAAACACCGAAAGCATCGTTAGCCATGTCAGATAGGTCATAAGGGGTGCCCGAAACCTCTTTACCATCAAGCGCTGCCGCAACTAAGGAAAGAAAGTCAACTTCAACCCCATCTAATTTGGTTGAGAGCCCAGCATCCCGGTTATCGAACCTAATGATTCGGAAACCACCATCGGCGAGCCTCTGACAAAAGTCCTCATGCCAATGAATGAGCTGAGCTCCCAAGCCCATCACCAAAAGGATTGCCGGATCATCTTGCGCCCCAATGGTTTCGTACTCCAGCTCTATCTCCCCAACGATGGCGCGAGGCATTAATGACCACCTAGCGGGGTAAATCGCGCCTGGAGATGTTTCACCCCATGGATAAATGATGATTGAAGCGGGTCGGGCTCACCAACAGCATGGATATCCGGCAATCTGCGGAAAAGCTCTCGGAACATAACCGTAATTTCTCGCCGCGCGAGGTGAGCACCCAAACAAAAGTGCGGGCCGGGTCCCCCGAATCCGCACTGAGAGTTCGGGGCGCGTTCGATGTTAAATCTGTAGGGATCTTCAAAGACAGCGGGGTCGCGGTTGGCAGCAAGGTAAAACATCGCGACCTTGTCACCCTCCGAGAGTTCTTGCTCCCCCAACACCGTGTCTTGAGTCACCGTACGACGCATATAGGTAACCGGACTCGCCAACCTGACTATTTCCTCAACCGCTGTCGGAGCGAGAGTTTCGAAATCACTGGCCCACATGGCTTTCTGCTCCGGGTTGTCAGTCAAGTACTTCAACCCCCAAGAGATTGCGTTTCGGGTTGTTTCATTACCTGCAACAACGAGCAAAACAAAGAAACTCGCCAAATCAGCTTGATCTAAGTGGTCCCCATCAAGTTCTGCATTGACAAGCACGCTGGTTAAATCGGTGCCGTCCCCTCCCCTTTTCGCTTCGGCTACTTCACTCATTAATTCAGCAAGTTCAGCTCCGGCGTTGAGGAGTGCCGTAATGAAGTCCACTCCTTCGGGAGCAAACTCAGGGTCACCAACCCCCAAGATGATGTTCGTGTTTTTGAACACCATCTCGTATTCCGAGTCAGGTACTCCCATTAAGTCGCACACAATTTTGAGTGGCAAAGCAGCTGCGACGTCCGTGACGAAATCACATTCACCTCGTTCGGAGATTTCGTCAACGATGTTCCCTGCAACCGTTTGTACCGATCCCTCTAGAGCGCCGAGCATCTTGGGTGTGAAGCCTTTGGAGACAATGCGGCGCAGCCGAGCGTGTCGGGGATCATCCATTGCAATCATCGAACTGAAAAACTCCAAAAACTCTGGCGGTAAATCAGTAATAGTGATTCCATGAGCGGAGCTAAAAATCTCGGCGTTCCGAGAGACAGCGGCTATATCCTCATGGCGCGTAACACACCAATAGCCCGGTCCTGGTTGCAAATATGGATTATCAGGAAGAGGCTCTTCAAACCAGTCAAGGGGTGCTTCAGCATGCAACCGAGCAATACCCGCGTCGCAGTCTTCAGCAGATTGCAACCAATACAACGGCTCCATCAGGTTGGGGTGGGTCGTATTCCAATTCCGCATGCAGTGACGCTAACACCCGCAATTCTGAAAGCATGAAACCGTGACCGTATCTAACCTAAGTCCTGCAGCAATTGTCGACCGATACACAGAACAGATCTACCACCAACGCGATCTGAGCGCCTTGGAGGCTTTAGTTGCTGATCCCATGATCCGGCACGAGCCTGACGGCACCCGAATAGCTATGACTCTTGAGGAGGCCACTCATCGGATTGCGTCATTTCATCAACAGTTCCGATCGATGCGATTCACGAATAGGAAACTCATTGAGGACGACCAATCAGTTGCATCGGCTTACGAGGCAGACTTGGTTGATGAGAACGGCGAAGTCTCTACTATCTGCGGTATAGAAATTTTTACTGTTCGGGAGGGGCGAATCATAGAAGTCTGGAACGCTCCTGCAGGCAATGGGTCTTGGGGATGACATTTCGCAACTACATAATCCATGGAGCGGGAGGCATTGGTTGTGTCATCGCAGCCCGTCTAGCTAGCGCCGGCAAGCGGGTCCAATTAGTCGCCCGAGGAGCGCATCTTCAAGCTCTCCAAAGACAGGGGCTGACACTTATTCAGAACACTGTCGGAACATGGGATCTTCCAGCTGAAGAAACAGCTGATCGTCTTGAAGTCGATCAAAACACTGTGGTTCTCCTCGCAATGAAAACTGATGACACATTCGAGGCTGTCAATCAGCACTCTTCTCTTTACAGCGACCTACCGGTGGTGTGCTGCCAAAATGGGGTCACCAACGAGGAGTGGCTGTCGACTCAGGGTTACAACACCTATGGCTGCACGGTAATGGTGGGCGCGGGCATAGTTGAACCTGGGACCGTCCGACATTCCGGGGGAACACTATTAGAGATTGGTTGTTGGCCCCAGGGCAGCGACGCGGTATGCGAAATTCTCGTATCAGATCTGGTGGAAGGCGGAATGAACGCATCAATCGACGAACAAGTTGTTGACGGCAAGTGGGGAAAATTAGTCAGAAACCTAGCTAACGCGTATCTAGCTTTGACCAACCTCTCAGTTCAAGAGGCCTCCTGCGAAGCCGAAGACCGTCGCTTTATGGCAGACGTGAACGAAGAGGCAGCAGACGTTCTCGAGGCAGCAGCTATTTCAGCTCGAATGGTAGGTAAACGAAATTTGAGAGAGCAGATTACGCGACTAAGGGAACCGGGCTACTGGGCTACGAAGGAACCGGTCACGGACGAAACGCGGTCTTATCCAAGCACTTGGCAAGATCTAATGTCCCAACGAGGAAACGTAGAAGTGGATCATTTCAACGGTGCAATAGTTCGGCTCGGTGAGCAACATGGGGTCACTACTCCTCTCAACCGGGTGCTGAGAGATCGTTGTCTGTCAGCAGCCGAGCATCGTTTGCTTCCAGGAACCGAAACGGCGGAATCGCTCCGGTCGGCCGCTTCGTAATGTGCCCGGAGTGGGATTCGAACCCACACGCCCCGTTAAGAGCCGAGGGGTTTAAGCCCTCTGCGTCTGCCATTCCGCCATCCGGGCCGATTTAGTTCGGCGCTTTCAGCCTAAGCCCTGAGAGCAGCAAGGACGCCCTCTTAGGCCGCTTCGACTTTACCGTTGACTGGTAGCCGATGGACGACCGCAGTTGGCTTATGTCTTAGTTCAGGCGCAACGCCGGGTCCGGCCTGTATCGCTATTCGCCACAAGAGATCGCGCAGTTCGCCGGACCGAGGGCCCGGCAGCCCATTGCAGACAACGACTCCCTCGATCATGTCCGCAATTACTGCTTCAAAAGGCCTGTCTTTGATACGAACTGCAACGACACTTCCAGAACTGTCCCTTCGTATAGCTCTATCTATTTGTCCGGAACGGGGAGGACTTCGAAAGCCGGGAACAGTAAAACCTGCTTGAGCTCCTAGATGACCAAAAGCCTTAGCAACCATTGAGAACCGCACGGACGGGGCACTTTCAATATTAGAAACGGGGCGACTGTGTGCACCAGCACTCGAAAGAACGGATCTATCAATGTTGTTTTCCATCAAGTAAAGGTTCCAATAGGGGTGTGACATCCACCCACGTTCGGACAAAAGCGTCGACAACCAAGCTCTCCACTTGAACTAAGGCCATGCCAAGCGGGGCTAGGTTGGGTCCGTGACAAGCAGCGATCAAGTCTCTAAAGAGCTAGCGTCCGCAGACTCAGCATTGACTCCTGCTCAACAAGAAACACTTGGGTTAATCCGTTTACCAGCCGACCAGCGAACGACTTATGAGGCCACGTTGCGGCACGAATTGCATGCGGCGTTGGAGGCAGCTACGGCAGATCTAGTTAGTTCCATAGACGAGCCGTTGTGGATTTCAAAACGTCAACTGCAAGCGGTTAACGGTTGCGAAGCGCTATATGAGGCCCAGCAGGCCGAACCTTTCGAATGGCGTATACCTATGACACGCGGCCAGATCTTTCATAAGTGCGTTGAGTTGTCTGTCCATCTGTTCCCTAAGAGAACCGCATCTGAACTGGTTGACGAGGCACTATCGAGCATGATGAATCGAGGAGACGGTCTTGCTGACTTTTTGTTTACCTTGACCGAAGTCGAGCGTGCGGAAATACGAAGCGACGTATCGTCGCTATTACAAACTTTCTTCGACACGTTCCCACCCTTGAAGAAAGCTTGGGCTCCTACTACCGAATTGCCTCGCAAGGTAGTCCTCCATCAAGGGAAGGTCGTTTTCCAAGGTCGGTTCGATCTAACGATCGGGCAGCCCAGCGAGTTGACCGCCGGTCGTGTGCTGGTCGAGTTAAAGACTGGTAGAGCGGTCCCCCACCATTTAGATGATTTACGTTTTTACGCTTTGTTGGAAACACTTGTTGTAGGTGTTCCCCCGGCTCTGTTGGCAAGTTTTTATGTTGATGCGGGCCGTGTCCAGGTCGAACACGTTGACGAAGACACAGTGCGCTCAGCGCTACGGCGCGCCTCCGACGCCGTAGAGCGACTACTGCATCTACGACTAGAAAAAATCCGTGCTGCGGTGCGCCCGAACACCTCGTGCCGTTGGTGCCCCATCGCCAACCAATGCGAACCCGGCCAAGCTTGGCTAGAGGAAGCAAACGACGGAAGTGCCTGGTAGCGGGACTCCGAGCTAGTTCGTCAGACCTTAACCGCCGCGTCAGAGACGAACTGCCAAAGGTCTTCTCTTCTTTGGGTCCATTCCTCTGATGTGATCCCGAAGCGCATGTGATCTTCCCAGACCCCTGCGATTCTCAAATAACCCTCTGCCAGGCCTTCGTATCGGATACCGAGTTTTTCGACCACACGTCGACTTGAATGATTCCTCGGAATTATCGATATTTCGAGTCGGTGCAAACCCGCGCGGTCGAAAGCATGACCGAAAACAGCCACTAGAGCTTCCGGTATAAAACCTTGACCAGCCCATCGCTCATCCACCCAGTAACCAACATGCCCACTTTGAAATGCTCCGCGAGCCACGTTATTCACGTTGATCTCGCCGCAGAAATGCCCGCTGTGCCACATCGACCATGCAAATCCGGTCCCTAGTTGCCTCTCCCTATCCCTTGCATTACACCGAGCCGCAAATGCCGCAGGGTCTTGAGATGGGTCAGGAGCCCCAACCGTTGCTTCTGGTTCCCATTTGGTAAGCCAACTTGCACAGCGCTTCCTGACTTCGCTCCACTGAGCGAAGTCATGTGGCTGCAAACCTCTCAGCAGCAATCTGGGGGTGTGAAGATCGTTCACGGTCGGAACACTAGCGTGCAATAGTGTCGGCTATTCATGCCCAAGCATCTCATCTGCTAACCCATCAAGTAAATCCCGTTCGCGCACCAAGCATTCCTCAAGTTCCCAGTGACGCATAATCGCTACCAGGATGCAACATCCCGCCACGATCACATCTGCGCGCGCTGGTTCGAGACCAGGGTTATGTTGACGATCCGAGAGCGACTCCGTCGCCAAAGTTCTGAAAACGTCTTCGGCAGCTTGCCGGGTGAGACGGAATCCATCAATTACCTCTGGGTCATAGGGTTCAAGTCCTATTTCGACCGCAGCGATAGTTGTGATGGTTCCGGCCACTCCCACAAGTGAATTGGCCTTTCCTATTAGGGGAAGTTCTCGGTCGATGTCATCTAAATGCAAACGAGCGACTTGAATTGCTGCGCTGAGCTCTTCAGGCTTGGGAGGATCGTTCAGCAAGAACTTTTCAAAAAAGCGGACCGATCCCATGTCTACTGATCGGTACATCTCAGCTACGTCGGTCCCGTACGAGAATTCGGTTGAACCCCCACCAATGTCGACAACCAGGAAGGGTGCGGCCGTGCGGTCGAGGTCTGCTGTCGCCCCTAGAAATCCGTACCGAGCTTCTTCTTCTCCCGATAAGAGTTCAAGCGGGTGACTTAAGGACGTAGATGCAGCACCTATGAAGTCATCTCGATTCCTTGCATCTCGCGCTGCGCTAGTCGTTACCGCTCTAATTGTTTCCACTTCGTGCTGTGCAATCAGAAGGTTGAATTCTTTAATCGCTTCCAAGACACGGTCGATTCCTTCCTTGCTCAGCTGGCCCGAGGCAGACAGGCCTCTACCCAATCCAGTGATTCGGTGCGTTCGAACATCAAGTGATTCGCCATCGGTAATCAACAAGCGGCTGGTGTTCGTGCCGAAATCTAAGACCGCTACTGGCGTAGGTTTAGACAAAGCGAGTCATTTCTAATTGTTGTACCACCCATGCTCCGACGGGATCATCGCCGGTCACCAAGTGGTTGGCCAGGTGAGTATGCAGACATTTGACTCCCCTACGCGTGCCTCCAACTCCACCCTGAGGTCGCGGCCCGTCATGGCCGGAAGGAATATGGGCGTCGCGTTCCTTGGCATAACGCGTATGCGTCCTTTCAAGCTCGATGGGATCCACCGCTTCTTCGGCAGCTTTAACTCCGCCATTCCCTTCTAAGCGGGCTACTAAGCGACACAACTCGCGGTCGACCAACCAGTAACGAGTCGGCATTGGCCGACCGTTGTTCATTATCGGCCCGTTGCGGATAACAACCGGTTCTCCCGCACTGTCCACCACTACAACTTCAAAGCCGCCTTCTGGGGAACGGCCCAATAACGCGGCGACCTTGTCGACTTCTTCGGAGGTCGGGTAGTCGATCGCAGACACTTTCGCGGCGTCGATAACCATGACTCAGATTTAGTCCTTACCGTTTACGGCGACGCAGCAGAACCAACACCAAAGCTACGAGAGCAAAGGGGCCGAACCGTTTGAATAACGGTGCGCCGGCAGTATCGAGCAAATCAACAGGTTCCGGTTCTGGCATGTCTATCTTTCGTGGACCGTTCTCATTCGTTTCGGTCTCACCGCCAGAAGAAGAGCCCGCTGGTTCACTCGCTGTTCCCTGTTCTGCATTATCGGGAGAAGATTCGAGCAGTTTCTGTTCAAGACTCTCGACAAATTGGCCGATCAGTTTTTCGGAAACGTCAGCCATCACGCCTCTGCCGAACTGAGCAACTTTTCCGGTTACTTTCAGTTCGGTGGTGATTACGATTTTTGTTCCGTCACCATCTTCAGTCATCTCCGCTGTGACCTCAGCAGCTGCATTGCCAGCTCCGCGTGTGTCACGCCCGCTCGCGTCGAGAACTACTCGGTAGTCACTTTCGTTCTTTTCTTTGAACTTAGCTACACCTTTGTATTGAGCAGTAATCGGTCCTACTTTGACCTTTACTTGGCCCTTGAATTCTTCGCCGTCAATTTCCGTGAGCTGGGCTCCTGGCATGCAGGGAGCTATGTATTCAACGTCTGTCAGTGTCGCCCAGGCTCGTTCGATAGGAACACCCACTCGGAATTCGTTCTTCAATTCCATCGTCTGAGATCCTCCACAGTATCTACGTCATAAGAAGAGCCTTCGCAGGCTACCTGCTCAACCAAGTCCGGCCTAGCACGGATCAAAACTCGGGCCCCTTCATCTCCTGTGGAAGGAAGCCAAGACCAAACAGACTTTTCTAAACGCACAGGATTTCCTGGTTTCCCGTCGTAGGTAGCTACCGCTATCGGCGAATTCGTCTGCGCCAGGAGACTCCAAGCAGAACTCGGGACCCCGGGCTGATCCCCTAATCCAACTACCAAGGCGTCGAAATCATGGGCCATGGCCCAAGCGGTCGCAGCGTTGAGAGATGTTGCGATCCCTTGATCAAATTGCGGATTTTCAACAATTTGCAGTTCCGTAAACTGGGTTAGAGCTTTATTTAACTCAACCGCTCCGGTTACGACCGCGTAGCCATCCAGAGTCGACTCTGTCATCGATCGAGCCGCGTGGGTTACTAGTGGTTCACCGTGCAGGTTGGTAAGAAGCTTGTGTTCAGGATCAATGAATCGTGATCCGGTTCCGGCCGCGAGTAGAACGCCTGCTACTTTCACGGGCTCAGTACGAGCGAGGCAAGCCAAGAACTTTGTTCGAGACGTAGTTCAGTACCATTTCTTGGCTTACGGGAGCGATTTTCATGAGGCGGCTTTCCCGCCAGTACCGTTCGACGTCGTACTCTTTCGCATAGCCGAATCCCCCGTGGGTCTGCATGGCCCGATCCGCACATTCAAATGCTGCTTCCGAGGCTAGATATTTCGCAAGGTTCGCCTGAGCGCCGCAATCTAGGCCGCTGTCATAGCGCCATGAAGCTTCTCTAATTACGAGTTCGGCTGCATGTAGTCGCGCATGACTATCAGCAAGAGGGAATGCCAAACCTTGGTTCTGACCAATAGGTCGACCGAATATGACCCGGTCATTGGCATAATCAACGGCTTTCCTCAGCGCTGCCCTACCTATTCCTAGCGCTTCTGCGGAGATGAGAATGCGTTCCGGGTTTAAGCCGTCCAGGATGTAACGGAAGCCTTCGCCTTCCTCGCCAACCCTGCGGCTAACGGGGACCCGCAAACCGTCGTATCGAACTTCACATGAAACGACGGCGTTTCGCCCAACTTTGGGAATCGGTGTTATGTCAACGCTTGGATCCTTGAGGTCAACGAGTAGGAGAGTCATTCCCTGCGTCGGACCATCGCAAAGCTCTTTAGGGGTAGTTCGAACTAGCAGCAAACAAACGTCGCAATAGGGAGCCTTTGTGGTCCAAACCTTCGCTCCAGTTATGACGTATTCATCTCCGTCTCGCTCAGCTCGGGTTCTAATCGAAGTAGTGTCAGTGCCTGCGTCAGGTTCTGTCACACCAAAAGCTGCGTGAAGTGAACCGTCGGCAACTTTGGGGAGTATTTCGTTTGCTAACTCCGGGGAACCATATTTTCGGATCGGCTCCATACCAAAGATCGACAAGTGGATTGCCGAGCAGCCATTCATTGCAGCTCCACTAGCAGCAACTTCTTCTAGGACTATCGAAGCTTCGGTAATACCTTGGCCTCCGCCTCCGAATTCCTCCGGGATGGCAATACCTACCCATCCTCCATCAGCCATTGCCTGGTAGAAATCCCACGGAAATTCGTGTTGTTCGTCTTTTTCTCGCCAGTACTCGTCAGGGAACTGTGCGCAAACACGCCTTACGCCTTCTCGGATGGCCTCGTGGTCTTCAGCTACGGAAAAGTCCATATCAAGAAAGGTAGTGGGCGCTGAGCGAATTGGCTCAGTGAATCGAACCTTTGGCGTCACTCAAGCTTGGAGCATTGCGACCCGTTCGCAACGCGATGATCTCCGCGACGATTGACACTGCTGTTTCCTCAGGTGTTCTACCCCCGATATCTAGGCCAATAGGAGATTTGACTCGTTCTAATTCCTCGACTGTGGCCCCTTCCTCTAGGAGCCTTTCGAGCCTCTTTTCGTGCGTCTGACGCGATCCCATAGCACCGAGATAACCCACGCGTGTTGGTAATGAGCTCATAATCGCTGGGACGTCGAATTTTGCATCGTGGGTTAAAACACACACTGCATCTCTAGGGCCCAGGTCATTGCCGATACGAGCCAGCAAACGATCGGGCCAGTCCACGACGACTTCATCTGCCATCGGAAAACGACGGCGGGTCGCAAATACTTCTCTTGCGTCGCACACGGTCACCCGAA
>Ga0208261_1000073_pt1 | contig 40743 bp, 33 predicted proteins | sample Knorr_S7_td_DCM__FD_185595 | JGI IMG/M metagenome (GOLD analysis project Ga0208261, IMG submission 185595) | Marine microbial communities from Southern Atlantic Ocean transect - Knorr_S7_td_DCM_ad_131m_LV_B (SPAdes) (version 3) | ecosystem: Environmental > Aquatic > Marine > Oceanic | place...
AATATATTTAACTCAAACATAAAATTTCTCCTATATTAAGGTGGTAGACACGGGCGGACTCGAACCGCCGACCCCTACCATGTCAAGGTAGTACTCTAACCAGCTGAGCTACGTGTCTATAGTATTGAGGACTTATTATATTAAGAATAAAAATGAAATATAGAGTATTTTTTACTACTCCTAAGATAGAATCTTAATCATTAGGAGAAAAATATGAAAAACATAATTTTGGGTGTATTTATTGGTTTAGGAATGAGCTTTACACCTATTCTTTTTTCAGCATGGAATTCAAAAGCTAGTGATTTAACACAACAAGAGCTTAGCTCAGTCATCGCAGATGCTTTAGATGAATGTAGCATAAGACCTTATAAGTCTTTTGGTGAAATTACTAAGTATGATATAGATTGCTGAATTATTAAATTTATAAAACTAATCTCAATCAGTAATTGCTTGATAAGCCAAGACTTGAAAGTCTTGCCTTATATTTAAATGACTATAAGGTCTAACTTGAGTCATTAATATACCTACAACTTGTTGATCAGGGTCAATCCAAGAAAAAGTGCAGTAAGCACCTCCCCAAAAACCTGATCCTTTAGACATGGGTGTAGATGCCATTCCTCGATCTACAACAATCCCATAGCCTAAGCCAAACCCCATACCTGGACCTGATAGCCATAACTTCAAGTCGCCCGTATGATTTTCTAACATTAAACTTACTGTGCTAGGCGCAAGAACCCTTATACCATTTAACTCCCCACCGTTGAGCATCATTTGCTGAAAGCTTAGATAATCATGAATAGTGGAGACTAATCCTCCTGAGCCACTGAAAATATTTCTAGGAGAAGTTATAAATCTACTATTCTCTGTACCAGGGTCCTGAAGTTTTATCTTTTTATCCTTTCCGGGGGTGTACTGTGCGGTTAATCTATCTCCTTTAGTGTTTTCCAGATAAAAATGTGTGTCATTCATTCCTAGAGGGGAAAAAAGTTCTTCCTTTAAAAAAATATCTAAAGATTTGCCTGAGATTACTTCAACTAAATGACCAACGACACTAGTTGCTGTTGAATATTGCCATTCTTCACCAGGATGATAATTTAAAGGAATCTGTGAAAGTCTATTAATAAGTTCAGCATTACTTTTTGGCCTAGGTGTATTCATTGCTCTCCTATAAGCCTTAGTATTACCTATGTAACTGTTCGCTAAACCAGCAGTATGTGTAAGCATATCCCTTATGAGTATTGGTCTTTTAGGCTTAACCAACTCACCTGTTTTTCCACTAGCATCAGAAGTTGTGCTTACCATTACATCCTTAAATGAAGGTATAAACTTATAAACAGGGTCACTAAGTTGAAAATGACCCTTTTCCCATAGAATCATTAAAGCTACTGAGGCTATTGGTTTAGTCATAGAAGCTATTCTGAATATTGCATCTTCTCGCATAGGTTTTTCAGCTTCTACGTCCATATAGCCTTGGGTTTCTAGATGAACTAGCTTTCCCTGTCTCATCACAGCCGTGACTACCCCTGGGGTTAATTCTTCATCAATGTATTTTTGCATAACAGGAGATATCCTGGCTAAACGCTCGCTAGACATGCCAACTGATTCCGGTTTAGTTAAATCTAAATCTTTTGTAAATATAGATTCAGAACTAAAAATTATTAGAGTAGTGAGCAGTATATTTAAAATTATTTTTTTTAATCTATTCATTTCAAATCATAAATTTAAAAGGGCTGTTTGAGATAAACCGCTATAAAAAATACTCCGAAAAAAAGAATTAAAGCAATTACGAGCCATTTTAAAAATTTTTTATAGTGTTCCATAAACAAAGCCTTATTTTACCGATGTTCCTTTAATTACTAAATCTATTTCAAGATCAATAAAGGTATGATTAGATAACCACAGGGGAATCAATAATGTCTGTAGGTATTAAATATCAAGACGAGAAAGGGCTAGCAGAGCATCTTATCTCAAAAAGTGAATTCTTAAATAAACAAGATATTTCTGCTAATGCTAAAGAAATAATCCTTTATTGTAGAAAAAATAAACATAAAGGCACAAAATTAGATGCTTTCATGGAGGAATATGGCTTATCTAACCATGAAGGTGTAGCTTTGATGTGCTTAGCTGAATCATTAATAAGAATTCCAGATAATGAAACAAGAAATGACTTAATTAATGAAAAGATAACTTCTTCTAAATGGTCTAAACACCTCAATCAGGCTGAAAGTTTTTTGGTCAATTCAGCTACTCTGGGATTAAAAATATCTAAAAAAGTTTTACTGTCTACAAATAAATCTTCTCAAAATTGGTTAACTTCGCTTAGTAAAAAAATCGGTGAAAATTCGATAAGAGAAGCGATAGAATTAGCGATGAAAGTGTTGAGTAATGAGTTTGTATTTTGCGAAGATATTAAAGGATTAAAAAACTCACCTTTCTTGGATACAAATAGATGTTCTTTCGATATGCTAGGAGAGGCTGCAAGAACATCCGCCCAAGAAGAAAAATACTTTCAATCTTATCTAGATGCTATAAATAGCACCGCAAAATTAAACAGTACTCTAAAATCAAGGCATGGGGTTTCGATAAAGCTTTCTGCCCTATATTCTAATTTTGATACTTTGCATGAGAAGGAAATCAAGAAGAACCTATACCCGAGAATTTTTTCTCTCTGTGAAGAAGCAAAATTTAGAGATGTACCAATAACTATCGATGCAGAAGAGCAAGATAAACTTAATCTTAGTTTATCTCTTATTAAAAAAATATTACTAGATCAAAAGTTCAAGAAGTGGACAGAGGTTGGCTTAGCTATACAGGCTTATGGTAAGCGAAGCCTAGCAGTTATTGAACATTTAAATGAGTGCCTGAATGATCGAGATTCGATACATGTAAGGTTAGTTAAAGGTGCTTATTGGGATTATGAAATAAAAGAAGCACAAAAAAGAGGAATGAATGGTTATTCTGTTTTTACAAACAAGAGTCTTACCGACCTTAATTTTCTTATTGCTTCTAAAGCTCTTTTAGAAAGTCCTAAGATATTTCCTCTCTTTGCTACTCATAATGCCTATTCCGTTTCAGCAATAAATGAAATAAATAAAGAAATAAAGAAGGAAATAGAATTTCAAAGATTATATGGAATGGGTGAACTGCTATATAAAGGCTGCAGGGAAGTTCTTAATATAAATAGCAATACAAGTGTTTACTGTCCTGTAGGAAAACATAAAGAACTGCTTCCTTACTTAGTTAGAAGACTATTAGAAAATGGTGCTAACAGTTCCTTTATCAATAATCTTCAAAATAAAAATGTAGATCCAGATAGTTTGTGTCAAAATCCTGCTGAAATCATAAAAAATAAAACAGATGCTAGCTTCAATTGGTTGCCTCTTCCAAGTCAAATATATAAACCCAGAATAAATTCAATGGGCTTTGATTTATCTGAGAAAGATGAAATAGATAATTTACTAAAAAAGGTAAATGTAAATAAAGAATACAAAGCTTTTTCCTCTAAAAATCTGAAAATTAAGAAATCTGACCAAATACCTTTTACCTTTGTTGATAAGCTAGGAACAAAGCAAACTATTAATTTTCTTGATCCAATAGTTCTATCTAGAATAAAGATATCCCCTTCTGTTTCTTGGAAAGATGATTTGGTTAAGAGCAGAAGCAAGGTACTCTTAAAGACTGCAGAAGAAATTGAATCTAATCCTTCAGAGATCATAGGGCTATTAATGAGAGAAGCTGGAAAAACTTTGCCTGATGCCTGCGATGAAATTAGAGAAGCTGTTGATTTGATAAGATACTATGCTCTAGAAGCTCAACAACTTCAGAAACCTAAAGAACTAAAAAGTTATACAGGAGAAGTAAATATACTGAGCCATGAAGCTAAAGGTGTTTGTTTGTGCTTAAGCCCTTGGAATTTCCCATTAGCAATAACTGTAGGCCAAATAGCTGCTTCATTAGTTGTAGGCAATACTGTTATAGCAAAACCTTCTGAAAATGGATCTTTAATAGGCCAATATATTATTGAAATATTTCTAAGAAATGGAGTGCCAGAAGATGCTCTTTTCCTTTTATTGGGTAAAAATGATGTAGGCTCAGAAATAATTAAGACCCAAGAAATAGATCTCATAGCCTTTACAGGCTCTCTAAAGGCAGCAAAATCTATTTCGCAACAAATCTCTATGAAAGAAGGAAAAATTATTCCCCTAATTTCGGAGACAGGCGGTTTAAACACTATGATAATTGATTCAAGTGCTTTGATTGAAAGAGCTAGTGATGATATTTTAAGATCGGCTTTTAACTCAGCGGGACAAAGGTGTTCTTCACTTAGAATTCTTCTAATTCATAAAGATATATATTCAGAAACTGTTGAGATGATATGTGGGGCTATTGAAAGATTAAATATAGGCAGTCCTATTCTTCCAGATACTGACATTGGACCTATTGTGAATAAAAATAAAGTCAAAGAGCTCCAAGGTTATGTAGAAAGATTTCGAAAGAACAAAAAAGTTAAGTTTCAAGCATATTTAAAAAAGGAATTAGAAGAAGATTACTTTCCACCGACCATAATTGAATTAGGGTCATTAGATGATATTAATGAAGAAGAATTTGGACCTATAGTGCATGTAATGTCTTTTGTTGAATCAGACTTAAAAGACCACATTAAAAAAATTGAAGAGAAAGGATTTGCTCTTACCTTAGGTATACATACAAGGGTTGACTCGAAAATAACTGAAATATCTAATCTAACATCTACCGGAAATATATATGTAAATCGAGATATTATTGGTGCAACTGTAGAATCTCAGCCTTTTGGCGGTAATAATTTATCAGGAACAGGATTTAAAGCTGGGGGTCCAAACTATCTATTACAGTTCGTAAATGAAAAAACTACCTCAATTAATACAGTTGCTATAGGCGGCAATCCTGATCTTTTAAATAAAAAATTAGTTACCTGAAACTTTTCTATCTCTACCTTCCCAAAAAGGAGCTCTAATTTCTCTTCTTAGTATCTTACCTGAAGGGTTTCTAGGTAATTCAGAAACAAAATTTATACTCTTTGGACATTTATAACCCGCTACTTGAGTCCTTACATAAGAAACTATATCTGTTTCCGTTAACTCTGAACCTTCTGCTAATACCACAAATCCTTTTACTGCCTCACCCCACTTATCATCAGGAATTCCAATGACAGCAGCATCTAGGATCTCTCCATGGCTCATTAATCCATTTTCTACTTCTGCTGGGTAAATATTTTCACCACCTGAAACTATCATATCTTTGACTCTGTCATGAATATACAAAAAACCTTCATCATCAAAGTAACCTACATCTCCAGAATAGAACCAACCATCTTTCATTGCCTCAGCTGTCGCTTCTGGTCTATTCCAGTAGCCTTTCATATTAAGGTCAGATTTAATAATGACCTCTCCCACTTCTCCTGTTGGAACTTCATTCCCTTGTTCATCTACCACTTTAAGCCCCACTCCTTTAGCAGCTTTTCCACAAGATCTAAGTTTACCTTTTGATATGTCATGATCTTCAGGAAAAAGGAAAGTAATGGCTCCGTTAGTTTCCGTAAGACCATAAACTTGCCAAAAATTACAATTCATTAATTCCATGGCTTTAATTAGGGTATCGTCTGTAATTGGAGAAGCACCATAAATTACCGTTTCTAATGAAGAGAAATCAGTATTTGCTGACTCCGGATGTTGTATTAAGAATAATATAACTGCGGGAACAAAAATTGTATGTTGTATCTTCTCTTGTTCAATTAATTTGAGTATTAAACCAGGGTCAACCTCTGGAATAATGATACTTTTTGCACCAGTTACCATTCCTGCAATACCCATATTTGTTCCAGCAACATGAAAAATAGGCATACAAACTAGATTTACGCCTCCCTCTTCCATATCCCTATACATTGCAGCCTCATTAACAATAAAACAGGCACTAAAATTATCATTTGTTAATTGAACGCCTTTAGGGTGTCCGGTTGTTCCTGATGTATAAAGCTGGATTACGTCATCATTACCTTTACTTTCTAACATGGGGTCTTCATCTATTTGGGAGTCTCTCCAGCTTGCGTAATCTTCCCATTCTTCATGATGACCTCCTACAGTTATGATTTTCTTTATGGAAGGAATCTCGTCTTTTATTTCTTCAACCAAGCCAAAGAATTCTGGCCCAACAAACAGAATTTCACTGCTAGAGTCATTCAATATAAAGGCTACTTCTGGAGGGGCTAATCTCCAATTAACACCTACTGTGACAGTCCTAGATTTAAAAGTTCCATACATGAATTCAAAAAATATATCGGAGTTCTTTCCTAAATAAGCAACTCTCGAATCAGGTTTACACCCTTCTTTAATTAGACCTTGGGATACTTTATTTGAGAAGGAGTCTAATTCATTATAGGTTGTTTCTTTTTCTTCAAATTTGTGGGCTATTTCATTTCCAGATTTGTTGACTCTCCATCTAAAGATCTCAACCATTGTTTTTTCATAAGGTATATCCATAATTTAATCTCTCGTTACAACTGCTTCAGGAGCTTGACCTCCACCATGTTTCTTTAATTCTTCTCTGGCAACCGTCCTTCTATGGACTTCATCTGGTCCATCCGCAATTCTTAAAGTTCTCATATGAGCATACATGCTGGCCAAGGGAAAATCTTGACTAACTCCTCCTCCGCCATGCATTTGAATTGCCCTATCAATTACCTTGCCAGCTACTATAGGAACATAAACTTTTATCTGAGCGATCTCACTCCTAGCAACTTTATTTCCTACAGTATCCATCATATGGGCTGCGTTTAAAGTTAATAGCCTAGAAGTATCAATTTCAATTCTACTATCTGCTATATGATCAAAGTTAGCTCCTAATTCAGACAATTTTTTACCAAAAGCTACTCTATGCTCTGCTCTTTCACACATTAATTCTAGTGCCCTCTCCATTACTCCTATAGTTCTCATACAGTGATGTATTCTTCCAGGTCCTAATCTTCCTTGAGCAATCTCAAAACCTCTTCCTTCACCTAAAAGGAGGTTTTCTTTAGGAACTCTTACATCCTTAAATGTAACTCTTCCATGACCATGTGGAGCATCATCATATCCAAATACATGCATCATTTTTTCTACTTTAATTCCTGGGGTGTCCATGGGGACAATAATTTGTGACTGCCTCTGATGTTTTGGATTATCTGGATTTGTAACACACATAAAAATTAATACTTTGCATCTTGGATCTCCTATTCCTGAGGTCCACCACTTTTCTCCATTAATTACATACTCATCACCATCCAATACAGCCGAAGAAGAAATATTTGTTGCATCAGAAGAGGCAACTGCTGGCTCTGTCATTGCAAAAGCTGATCTTATTTCGCCCTCGAGTAGAGGTTTAAGCCACCTTTCTTGTTGCTCTTCAGTTGCATACCTAGCTAAGACTTCCATATTGCCAGTATCTGGAGCCGAGCAATTGAAAATTTCAGCAGCAATGCCTGATCTACCCATAATTTCACATAAAGGGGCATAGTCTAAATTGCTCATGCTTTCTCCCATTGGGTTTTCAGGTAAAAATAGATTCCAAAGACCTTCTTCTTTAGCTATTTTTTTCTTATCTTCAATTATTTGAGGTACCTGCCACCTGTTACCTTGTTTAGTAAATTCTTCCATTTGTTCAGCATAAATTGCTTCAGAAGAATAAACATGATCATCCATAAATTTATTAATTCTTACTTGTAATTCTTTTGATCTATCTGAAAACTGTAGTTCCATCTCTCCTCCTAATTGTATTTCTAAAGTATTATAAGTTTCAGTTATAATACTTTCTTTTACGCAATCGAGTTTAACTCAGTAATTAATATAGTTAAAGAATGAATTTAAACGACACAGACTTAAACCTTTTTATAGCTTTTGAGGTTATTTATAACGAAAGAAATTTAACAAAAGCTGGTGAGGTACTTGGCATCACACAACCTGCTGTAAGTAATGCCTTATCTAGGCTTAGGGATTTATTTGATGACGAGCTATTTGTAAGAACCTCTAAAGGTATGGTGCCTACCACTGTTGCTCAAAACATAGCTAAAGATATAAAAGAAGGCTTAAATATATTTAGAAGTACAATTTCTGACTCTTCAACCTTTATACCAGAAACAGCTCGTACTACTTTCAAAATTTCCATGGGAGATACTTCCTCTTATAGGCTTCTACCAAAACTTTTTAAAGCTCTAGGGAAAAAAGCTCCTGAAATAGATTTTATCAGTTATCTCACTCCTAGAAGGGAAACTCCAAGAGAGTTGGCTGCAGGAAATATTGATTTCTCTATTGATCCTCCAATCCATACTGAGTCAACTTTAATGCACTCTAAATTATTTGAAGATAATTACGTCTTAATGGTAAGGAGAGATCATCCTATAGCAAAAAAGAAAAAAATTGGTCTTGAAGATTATCTTGATTTGTCGCATTTACTGATTTCTGAAAGAAGCACTGGGATGGGTCACGTTGATATAAGCCTCTTTAAGTTAGGTCTTACTAGAAGAATCGCTCTAAGAGCACAGCACCTACTATTAGCACCTCATGTTTTAGGCAATACTGATTTAGCGCTTACCTCTACAAAAAGTTTCGCAAGGGCTAATAATCTAAAAACTTTTGATTTGCCTTTCAAGGTGGATCCTCTCGTTCTTCACCTTTACTGGCATGAAACAAAACAAAACGACCCTGCTAATAAATGGGTTAGAGAGTTAATACTTAAAAGTTACGGTTAAACTTTTTGGTACGCATGGAGGGACTTGAACCCCCACGCCTTTCGGCACTAGAACCTAAATCTAGCGTGTCTACCAATTCCACCACATGCGCAAAAAGTTTGATTATTATATGCAGAACCTAAATCTATTCCAGAGAAGAATTATTTAAATCCTTTCTAAGTTCATCCATCTGTCTCTGAAGACTTAGGATGTTACTATTAATTTGTCTCCTAAAGGCATCTATAGAACTTATAGCCTCTTCTTGATTCTTTATTCTTTTCTCAAAATCAATATTACTTTCTGCAGAAAGATCAGCAAGACTGGTCCTTAATTTTTCTAAAGATTTCTCTAGTTTTGCAATCTCTAAATCACTTGCTCTTTGTTTAGCAGAAATTGGAGACATTTGGCCTTTTAAAGCATCAAAACTCTCCTCTATTTCTTTGAGCTTAGCTTTAATGGTTGTTATATCTCTTTTATTTCTTTTATTACTTAAATCCCAAAGTAACCTTACTTGCCTATCTAAAAATTTATCTTTGTCTTCAAGTGAAGCAAAACTTTCTACAGAAGCTTCCTTACTTGTTAAAACACTTTCTTCTAAAGATCCAATCCTTTCAGAGAAATTTTCTCCTGTCTCTTGTTGGTAATCAGAATTATTAAAAAACCAGAGACCTAAAATAACCAGGCCTCCAAGATTCAAAAGCGACAGAAAAGATACAAACAATAAGCTACTGCCACCAATTCCTTTTTTACCTTTCGAAGAGACAACATTAGATCTTTCAGGTTTTATATCAGAAGTCATTTTTAATAAATTTTAGTCTTTCTTTATATTTGCTTGTGGCTACAATAGAGTAACTAATTTAAATGGTAAATAAAATAAAGAAAATAAAATTGTGAGGAAAATAAATGAATTTTGAATTTTCATCTGACCAAATGCTTCTTAAGGACCAAGCTAGAAAATTTCTTGAGGGAGAAGAGTCATTAAAAAAGGCCAGAGATGTCTTGGAAGGAGAGGCTTCCTTTGACGAAAGTCTTTGGAAATCTATTATTGAAATGGGTTTTACAGCTACAACTATTCCTGAAGAATACGATGGTCTAGGGTTAGGATATCTAGAACTTTGTGTAATTGCTGAAGAGCTAGGAAGAAGCTTAGCCCCAACTCCATTCTCTTCAAGTGTATATCTTGCTACAGAAGCTATTTTAAGATTTGGATCTGATGATCAAAAGAAAGCTTATCTACCCAAATTAGCAGCTGGGGAAATAATAGGTTGCTTTGCTCATAGTGAATCTAATACTTCTCCAACAGCAGAGAATCTCTCTTGTGCTTTTGATGGAGGTAAATTGGTAGGAAAAAAAATAGCCATAAGTGATGGAGACATAGCAGATTTTGCAATAGTTTCTGCAGTAAATGGTGATACTCCTACTTTGTGCATTGTAGATTTAAAAAGTGATGAGGTTGATATCAATACAGAAACAACTTTAGATCCCTCAAGGTCTCACGCAAATTTTAATCTTAATTCTTCAGCTGAAGTCTTAGAAGGTACAACCTGGGAAAGTATTCAAGAGTTGTTAGATAGAGCTGCTGTTTTATTTGCATTCGAACAACTTGGAGGGGCTGAAGCATGCATGGATATGGCTAGAGAATATGCAATGGGAAGATTTGCTTTTGGTAGACCGATTGCTTCATTTCAAGCAATAAAACATAAAATTGCTGACATGTATATTGCAGTCGAACTAGCAAGATCTAATTGTTACTATGGTGCTTGGGCTTTAAGTACTGACGCTCCGGAACTTTCAACTGCTGCTGCAACTTCTCGTGTTAGTGCTAGTCAAGCATATAATGAATGCTCCAAAGAGAATATACAGGCCCATGGCGGTATGGGTTTTACCTGGGAATTTGACTGCCATCTTTATTATAGAAGATGCAGACAATTGGCTGCTAACATAGGCAGTCAATCGGTTTGGAAAGATAAATTAATAAGCTCTTTGGAAAGGGCAAATCAAATATAGGAGGAAGCATGGATTTTAATGATACAACTCAAGAAGCAGAATTTAGAAAAGAGGTTGCTGATTGGTTAAGCGCCAATGCTGAACTTAAAGATGGTTCAAAAGACTCTTTACCAGCGATGAGTGAAGAAGATGCACTAGTTAGAGCGAAAGAGTGGCAAGAAAAACTTTATGAAGGTGGATGGGCTTGTCTTCATTGGCCTCAAGAATATGGAGGAAGAGGATCTACTCCAATTGAAAGAGTTATTTGGGGACAAGAAGTTTCAAAATTTAAAGTCCCTGGAGGATTTTTTGAAATCGGTCAAGGAATGGCAGGTCCTGTTTTAATGATGTATGCCAATGAAGAACAAAAGAAGAGATTTCTACCTCCTATGGCTAAAGGAGAAGAAATCTGGTGTCAATTGTTCAGTGAACCTGGTGCTGGATCTGATTTAGCGGGACTTAAAACTAAATCTGTCTTAGACGGAGATACTTGGACTATTAATGGTCAAAAAATCTGGACCTCTGGAGCTCATTACAGCGACTACGGAATACTGGTAACAAGAAGTGATCCTACAGTAGCCAAGCATAAAGGTTTAACTTATTTCTTCCTGGACATGAAAAGTCCTGGTGTAGAAGTCAGACCGATTAAGCAAATTTCTGGGGGAGCTAATTTTAATGAAGTGTACTTTACTGATGTAAAAATTCCAGATAGCCAAAGATTAGGTGAAATAGGTGATGGATGGAAAGTTGCGTTAACTACATTAATGAATGAACGTCTTGCTGTAGGAGACGCGTCTGGCCCTGATTTTGAGGAAGCATTTAATTTAGCTTGTGGTCATGATTTAAATGGAACTTCAGCAATAAAAGATGGTTCTGTAAGAGACAAATTGGCAGATTGGTATTGCCAACAAAGTGGGCTTAAATACACCAAATATAGAAATATTTCAGCTCTATCAAGAGGTGAAACACCTGGTCCGCAAGCTTCTATCACAAAAATTGTAAGTGGAAATAAGCTTCAAGAGATCGCTAACTTCGGAATGGATCTAATGGATGCAAACGGCATAGTGAGACAAGATGATCCAGAGTATGGAATGTATCAAATGGGCTTTTTTGGAGCTGCTGGAATCAGAATTGCTGGAGGAACAGATGAGATATTAAGGAATATCATTTCTGAACAGGTTTTGGGACTCCCTCAAGACATGAGAGCTGATAAAGGAATTCCGTTTAACGAGATCCCTACTAGCAATAAGTAAAAATAACACTATAGATAGAGAAGAAGATCTTTTTTATCTAGAAAAGCCTAAACTAGATTGGGATATGGGTGAACCTATATCCCTTTCTTTCAATGATCGGTACTTCTATAAGCAAAATGGTTTAGCTGAGTCCTCTTATGTATTTATAAAAGGTAATAATCTAAAAGAAAGATGGAAAAAGCTAACTAAAGATGAATCATTTACAATCGGAGAACTTGGGTTTGGTTGTGGTTTAAACTTCTTAAACACATTAAAAAAGTGGAAAGCTCTTCAGAAAGAAGCAAAGCTTAACTTTGTTTCCATAGAAAGATTCCCTCTTACCGCACTAGATTTAGAAAAGTCCTTAATAAATTATCCTGATTTAAAAAATGAAATTAAAACTTTGCTAAAAGTTTACCCTCCTTTATCAAGAGGTTTTCATAGAATTAATTTTGAACAAGAAAACATATCATTAACCCTAATTTTTGAAGATGTACATAGAGGATTAAGCGATCTAACTAAAAGCGATGTTACTTTTGATGCTTGGTTCTTAGATGGATTTTCTCCTAAAGAAAATCCTGAAATGTGGTCAAGTCAAGTCTTAAAAAATATTTCTAGCTTAAGTCACAACCAAACGAGTTTATCTAGCTTCTCAGCTTCTTCGATGATTAAGAAATCACTTGAAGAAAATAATTTTGAGATAAGACTCACTAAAGGATATAAAAATAAAAGACATATGATCAGAGCAAACAATAAGAGCTCTGCAACAAAGCCAGAATTTAATAGAAAGAAGATAGCAGTTATTGGTGCAGGCATATCTGGTGCATGCCTAGCTAATTCACTAGCAAAAAGAGGGCATGCTGTTACAGTATTTGAAAAAGATAATACTGGAATAGATATACCCTGTTTTGTCGGTAACCCTAATCTGTCTCATGCCAATACTCCATACGCTAGATTCTTACTTGCCTCTTTCTTGTTCTTTAGTAGTCATTACTCAAAACAGTGTCCAAACTCTTGGAATGAAACAGGAGTCATAGTTCTCAAAAATGAAGAGAAAAATTACTGCAAACTAAATGAAATCTGTAAAAAATTAAACGACAATGAGATTGTCTCTAAAGTAGATAGCACCATATTAAAATCTTTTGATCTAAATAACTCAGGTATAGATGGGCTTTATTTTCCTAAAACTGGTTACCTCAATACACAATCAGCAATAAATGAATTATTGGAACTTAATAATATCTCACTAATACAAGAAGAAGTAATCAAGATTAATAATTCCGATAAGGATCAGAAAGAATTGATTTCAAATAAAACCAAATATTATTTCGATGAGGTTTGTTTATGTAATTCGTTTGGTGCTAATGATTTAATTAACTTAAATGGTGTCAATAAAAAGAGAGGTCAAATTACTGAAGTAAAGAAGCCCAAAAGAATTATCAAACTACCTATTTGTGGAAGAGGTTACATTTCTCCCTATACAGACACTAGTCTAGTAATAGGGTCAAGCTACTCAAACGATGGTTTAGAACAGCCACGCGATGAAGATGACCAGGAAAATACTGAAAAAATTAAAGCGATGTTAAATTTAGATTTAGAAAAGATTAAAAGCTATGTTTCTTTTAGATCTACAACAAAGGATCACCTTCCTTTATTAGGTTACAAAGAAGGCCTGATAATAAATATAGGGCATGGATCAAAGGGCTCTGTAAGTGCGCCATTATGCGCTGAAATTATAAGTGACGTTATAGACAACAACCCATTGCCCATAGATAAGACTTTATACGAAGCCCTAAACCCAAATAGATTTAATTACTGAAACTATTTAATGCTTTATCAATGAGAGAATTCACATCAGATTGATCTTTAGGAGTATTTGATCTAGAGAATCTAGAAAAGGCATACCAAATAACCTCATCGCTTTGAGAATCATGAATTCTTATAGAAAAAGAGTCTTTATCCACTCGATGATATTTTTGATTTGAGTCGTTATAAAAACCTCTTCTATAAGTATTAAAGCTTTGGCTTCTATCAATTTCTCTATCTGTAGCTAAATAAAATCTAACTATTAAATCTGAATCAGTTGATTCAGTTAGGTTTTTATTAATAAGATTTGATCTTATTGCTCTTTCAATCCTTTGATACAGAATTGGATTGAGGCTGATTTGTGAACTACCCTCATCCTTAGAAGGATTCTCAATTCTAAAAGTTTTATATTTACTTAAGTCATAAACAATATCTTGATCAGTTTCTATATTTGGACCGACTGAACATGCACTGAATAAAATTAAAAGAAATAAGCCAACAAAATTAGTAAAAATTATCTTCATGATTGTATATGCTAATTAAAAAGGTTTTAGAAGAAAAGGAAGAATTTTCTACCAAGCTTTTTCTTACAAGATTCTAACTGAAGATTATAAATTTCTGATTGCTTATTTACTTCATCAGCAACTCCTAATAGCCAAGGCTTAGTTCTATGATTACCTCTCTTAAAGCCTGACACTCCTTCGTGATATGCTAAATACAAAGCCCTTGCATCATCTCTAGAAATCCCTAATTGTTTTGCAGAGTTATTGTTGTACCAGCCTATAAAGTCAACTGCATCATCAAAATTACTTCTTTGTTTTAACCAGCCTCCTGTTTCCTTTAGATACATGTCCCAAGTTCCATCAATTGCCTGTGCATAGCCTTTAGCGCTGCTTTTTCTTTTCCAAGGTATAAAACCTAATAGCTGAGTCCTTTCAGGTCTTGCATTTGCTACAAAACTTGACTCTTGTTTTATAAAAGCCATAGTAACTGAAATTGGTATATTCCAATTGTCTTCTGATTTTTTTGCTGCTCTATACCAAGATTTCTTTTCAGTGAAAATTTGACATACATCTTTGGTGTCAGCTGGAGGACTGGAAGTACAAGAAAATAAGAATAAGAAGATAATGGTGCTTAATGTAATTTCAGCTACGAATTTCATTCTCTACATCCTCCTCTTCAAGTATTGTAATTTTTAATTCTTCAGCTTTCTTTAGTTTTGATCCAGGAGAAGTTCCTGTAATTAAATAATCTGTTTTTGAAGAAATGCTAGAAGCAACTTTAGCGCCCTTTTGAATAAATAACTCCTTAAGCTCGTTTCTAGAAAAAGAACTGAAGCTACCTGTTAAAACTATAGTTTTCCCAAAAAAGTTAGAATCTGAATTTACCGCGTTAGTTTGTAAAATCAGACCTTTATCTAATAAAGAATAAATAATATTTCTATGGTTTTTATCCTGAAAATATCTTTCTATATAGCTTGCTGCTATAGGACCAATATCATTAATTTCTAGCAGCTCCTCTTGGTTAGCATCAATTAAATTATCTATCTTAGAGAAGTGTAAAGATAAATTTAATGCGGTAGTTTCGCCTACCTCTCTTATTCCTAATGCATAAATAAACCTGTTCATAGGAATTTCTTTACTAGTTTGAATAGACTTTATTAGATTGTCTGCAGACTTATCTCCTAGACCTGTTAATCTTGTAAGTTGTTTATGTTCAAGCTTATAAAGATCATCTAACTTTTTTATTAGCTTTTCTTGGATAAGTTGTTCTAGAATTTTTTCCCCTAAACCATCTATATTCATAGCATTTCTAGATACAAAATGCTTAAAAACCTCTATGAGTTGATCAGGACATTCCTGACTGTTGCATCTTAATATTGTGCCGTCCTCATCTCTCTTCAATGCCTTCTTGCAACATGGGCAGAACTGAGGGGCTTTTATGATTTTCGAGCTTTTCCTTCTAGTTGATTGATCTACTTCTATTATTTGAGGAATAACATCTCCAGCACGTTTTACAAAGACATAATCGCCTTCTCTTACATCTAATCTCTCAACTTCATCAAAATTATGTAAGCTTGCATTTGATATTGTTACTCCCCCTACTATAACTGGATCTAATTCAGCTACTGGAGTAATTGAGCCTAGTCTTCCAACCTGGAAACTTATCTTTTTTAATAAAGTTCTGCCAACTTCCGCAGGAAATTTTCTAGCAATTGCCCACCTTGGTGCTCTTGAAATTTGACCTAATTTTTTCTGTAAATCAAATTCATTAACCTTATAGACCACTCCATCAATCTCATAAGCCAGCTTATCTCTTTTAGAACTTATAAACTCAAAATAATCAATGCTTTCTTTTAGAGATCTACAAAGTTTAGTTTCGGAATTTACTGGAAACCCCCACTCAGATACCAGAGATAACATATCATATTGATTATTCGGAAGATCTTTACCCTCCAAAATTCCAAATCCGTAGACAAATACCTTTAACGGTCTATTAGAAGTTATAGAAGGATCTAATTGCCTCAAACTACCTGCTGCTGCATTTCTTGGATTTGCAAAAACTTTCTCCTCTTTCTCTTTTGCTTCCTGATTAATCTGATAAAAGTCATCTTTTTCTATAAATACTTCGCCTCTTACCTCCAAGGTATTAGGAAAATTAGCACCTATAAGGGAAAGGGGTATTGTTTTTATAGTCTTTATGTTGTGAGTAATATCTTCTCCAATCTTGCCATCCCCTCTTGTGGATGCTTTAATAAGTTTACCTTCTTCATATAGTAAATTAACTGCCACACCATCAAGTTTTGGTTCAGCGCAATATACTAAATTCTCTTCAAATAAAGTCCTTTCTTTTATTTTCCTTTCAAAGTCCTTTAGCTCTTCATCGCTAAAAGCATTTTCTAAAGATAACATTGGAGCAAGATGCTCTGACTTTACAAAACCATCCGAGGGTTTTGAGCCTACTCTTTGAGACGGGGAATTACTATCTACTAGATCTGGATGAGATCTTTCTAATTCAAGTAATTCATAGAAATATAAATCATATTCGCTATCACTTATCTCTGGTTTATCTTCAGTATGATAAAGATAAGCATGTTTTTGAATTAACTGTTTAAGCTCTTTATATCTCTTATTATCTCTATCTCTAGAATTCATATGGCTTCAAGCAGATTTTGCCAATTGTTTTCTTTTTAGCTCTATAATTGAAGTCCTAAGATGATCGTGCATTTGCTTAGTCAAAAAATTTCTATTTTCATCTAAAACATTACATCCGAAAAGTTCAGAAATATTATTGGCAAAACTATACATATAATCAAAAGCCTCTACAGAATTATTAATCTTATCTGTATTAAGTACTAAAGCTACGTCAGAAGAAGAATTTCCTTCCATGAAATACCCCGGCCTTTTTGCATTTAAAAGAGTGAAGATGAGTTTATTGTCTGAATCTAGAATACTCATATAGCCTTGTTCTTCTATGCGAATATTAAGAGATTTATAATTTGATAAAATGCTTTCTTGAGAGAAAACATCATTCTGAGAGCTCAAATTGATAATAATCAAATTATGTTTTTTCTCTTCTATCTTTATCTCCTCCTCCTCTTCTTCTTTTTCTTCTAGATGGACCTCTTCTTTGTATTTTTTATCAAAAATTTCATTTTCCTCAAATCTATTTTTATGATCTGAATATTCTTCATTATCCTGTAAAACTTCCTCAATAGATTCAGGGCTCATTAAGTCAACTTTTAAGCCTGCCTTTCTTGATCTTAGAGCTCTTCTAAAGCCATCAAAAATAATTAAAGATAAAAGAATTCCTAGTAAAATAGTCAGAATCTCAGGTAAGCTCATAAACTTTATGCAGTACTGGACAGACGTACTGCCTCTTCAACATCAACAGCAACTAGTTTAGATACTCCTGGCTCCTGCATGGTTACTCCCATTAGATGTTTACTTCTTTCCATTGAGATCTTATTGTGAGTAATAAAGACAAATTGCACCCTTTCTGACATCTCTTCAACTAAACTTATAAATCTCATGGTATTTAAATCATCAAGCGGGGCATCCACTTCATCTAATAGACAAAAAGGAGCTGGATTTAATTCAAAAAAAGCAAAAACCAAGGAGATTGCTGTTAGCGCTTTTTCTCCTCCAGAAAGCTGAGCAACACTAGCATTCTTTTTACCTGGAGGCCTTGCAACGATACCAACTCCTGAAGTTAATAGATCATCTCCAAGTAATATTAACTCTGCATGTCCACCACCAAAAAGTTTTGGGAAGGAAATTGCTAAACTTGAATTCAATTTATCAAATGTGTCCTTAAAGGTTGTTCTTGTTTCTTTATCTATTTTTGCAATTGCATTTTCAAGAGTTGAGAGAGCATTTAATAGCTCTTCATTTTGTGCATCTAAATGCCCTTTCCTCTTTTCTTCTTGTTCATGCTCTTCCATGGCAGCTAAATTGATAGCTCCTAGTCGAGAAATCTTTCTCTCTATTACTTCTAGATCAGATTGATAAGTTGCTAGATTAGATTTGATATCTACTTCTTTTAAAAGCTCTTCTAAATCCTGTCCCTCTTCCGAAATAATCTTTTCTATATTTTTGGCTTCTAATTTCTTTTCCTGATGCTTAAGCTTCAAATCTTGAAGTCTTTCTCTAGAAGTACTAACCAATTGCTCCTTTTCAACTCTTTGCCTCTCTATTGATCTTATTTTTTCCTGGACATCTTGGATAGAGGCCCTGGCCTCTTTCATCCTATTTTCTATCTTTAACCTATTCTGTAGAAGCCCTTCAAGCTCTTCATCTTTTTCTTTTAAAGGTTCCTCTGCTATTTTTATCTTTTCTTCAAAACTACTAATTTCTTCATTTAAGTAAGATATCTGATCTGAATTATGTTTAATTTGAGATACACATGTAGCTAGCTTTGCCTGAAGGTCAGCAAACTCCTGCGTTCTATCTAAAAGATCCAGTCTTTCTTCTTTATTTGCTTCCGAACTAGAAATCATAACTTCTTTAACTTTAGAGACTAACTTAGGAGGCTCTTTAGCTAGACTATCTAGTATCTGATGAAGTTCCTTTAGTTTAAATACAGAATTTTCTAGTTTTTCTTTATCAAGCTCTCCTTCACTAATCTTAAGGATAACTTCATGCAAATCTTTAAGTTGATTAAGTGTCATATTTACCCTTGAATGGTAATCTTGCCAATCAGAAATAATTTGATTAATAGATACATCAATATCTGTTTCTTTTAATTGTTTATTTCTTAAATCATCTAACTTGGGTGAAATTTCTGAAATCAATCTATTTATGTCTTGTTCTTCTTCTTTTAAATCATGAATTTGATTTTTTCTTTCAGATAAAGATATATTTTTAGAATAAAGTTGATCTTGAGAACTAGTTATATTTTGTCTTTCTGTTTGAATAGCTTGTTCTGCTCTTGAAATATCCGCTCCAGCGCTGTAGAACTCTTGTTGAATTTTATCAATTGTTTGCTGAATTTCTGATTGCTTTTCTCTAAATATATCTACTTCTGTATCTGAAGTGGTTTTAGAGGTATTTATCTTTTCAACTTCGATTTGCTGAAGTCTAACTTCTTCCTCTAATCTAGAAGCGTTATCAGCTTCTGTCTGCCACTGAAAAGCCCTCATCTTTCCTTTCAATAAAGCTTCTTCTTTTCTTAATTCAGAATATCGCTCTGCAGCTCTTGCTTGCTGCTTTAACTTGAAGAGAAGCCTTCCAATTTCTTCACGCAAATCTTCTAATCTAGATAAATTTTCCTTTGTCCTTCTTATTCTTGATTCCGTTTCTTTTCTTCTTTCAAGATACCTCGATATTCCGGCTACCTCTTCAATATAGCCTCTCATTTCTTCAGGTTTTGAGCTCACTAATCGCTCTATCATTCCTTGTTCTATGATAGCGTAGTTTCTAGGGCCTAGACCGGTACCTAAAAAGAGATCAGTTATATCTCTTTTTCTGCAACTAGTTCCATTTAGATAATAATTTGATTGTCCTTCTATATCATGTACTCTCCTGACAGATATTTCACTATAACTGGCATATTCACCTCCTATCCTTCCCTCTGAATTATCAAAGATAAGTTCAATAGAAGCTCTAGAAACTGGTTTTCTTGATGAAGAGCCATTAAAAACAACTTCAGCCATGGATTGACTCCTAAGGTTTTTTGCTGAGCTTTCTCCTAATACCCACCTTACTGCATCTATAACATTTGATTTTCCACATCCATTTGGACCAACAATAGCAGTTAAGTCTGAAGGAAAACTAATATTTGTTGGATCAACAAAAGACTTGAATCCGGAAAGCTTTACGGTTTTTAATCTCATATTCTTATAATCTTTGGGGGGCAGAAAGCCATCGCCCTATTAGACGCAAGCGAAAGATAAAAAAACCTTTCCATTGCTTGCTAAGTCTATTCTATTTGTGACCTATAAACTACTGATTTTTTACTAAATCTATAGCATCTATTGCTATCTGAAGAGCTTCTTTTTCATTTGGATCATCTATATTTTTAATGGCTTTTAACCAATAATTCTTAGCTTCTTCTATATTGCCTTTTTCTAGGGACCCAATGCCTTTAATAGTCAGAGTAATTGGGTTATCTGGATCATTAGACATAGCAAATTCAAGATAGGCGTTTACCTCTTCAGTAAATTGCTTATTCTCTGAAAGAAAAAGAATTTGAGCACGTTCTGAATAGATAGTAGTAGGTATTTCCTCATGGAAATTTTCTATTAAGTAGTCTAAAAAGAATAAGCTTTCCTTAAATTTTGATTTAGTTTTGAAGTCTTGGACTAAAATAAAAATTTCAGAAGCCTCCAATTTAATTTCTTCTAAGGACTGTCTTACCATGACATCATTAAACTCTTCATCCAACTCTAAAGACTCATTAATCATATTAAATAGGTTAATTTCTTTATGCGATCCCAAATTCACTGGACCAAAATAAAGAAAAGTAACTAACAACAAAAATAAAGTAATAAAAAAACCGCCAGTTTTAACTGAAATATCTTTTTTAATCTTTACAAAATAAATCAAGATAAAAAGGCTTATTAGAAATATTGAAATGAAAATGATCATTTATTTTACTTCTGCGTCTTTTCTCTTTCTCATGTTCAAATAGAAAGCAGCAAATAGGACTATAAATAAAAAAATAAAAGGCCCCACCCATAACACCAAAGTTGTCGAATTAAATCTAGGTTCATACACAATATAATCTCCATATCTGGCAATAAGATAGGACTTGATCTCATCATCCGTCTTTCCTTCAAGTATTAACTTATGCACTTGATTCTTTAAGTCTTTGGAAATAGGAGAATTAGAACCGTCTAGGCTTGAACTTTGACATTTAGGACATCTCAGCTCCTTGTTTAAGCTGTTAAACCTCTCATAATCAATATCATTATTGAAGGAATATAGATCGTTTCCTTCTTCGCAAGAAAGTGAATTAAAGATAAAAACTAAAAGAAAGAAAATTAACTTCTTCATTTGATTAATCAATGTACTCTGTAAACTTTTCTTCCCAAACTTCGGGAGTTAATGCTCCCGTATGTCTGACTTTTATTAAACCATCTTTCCCTATTAAAAAGGTCTCTGGAGCACCATATACTCCCAAATCTATTGCTAACCTTCCTTCGGGATCAAAAATACTAAATTTAAAAGGGTTTCCTGTTCTATCTAATAAATTCAAAGCCTCTCTTCTATCGTCTTTATAATTTATTCCGTAGACAGTGATATCTGGATTGTTTTTTAACTCCATCAAGAAAGGATGTTCAACTCTACAAGTTATGCACCAAGTAGCCCAGATATTGATAATAAATGGTAGCTCTTCAAGGTCGTTCTTAGTAAGCACCTTGCTTTTATCTAGGGAAGATAAATTAAACTCAGGAAATTCTTTATCAATTAGAACTGAGTTAAGTTCCTGATTATCATTTTTTAAAAAGATAAATAGTGAAGCCACTAAAATAACAAAAACAACTAGAGGTAACTTTGTAATAAAATTATTCATTTCTATGCCTAAAGTTTCTTCTTGATGAAATAAAAGTTCCTATTGTTACTAGTAAAGCTCCAAACCATATCCATCTAACTAAGGTTTTTATTTGAATTCTAAATGACCAGATATCTGTATCAAGTTCCTCTCCTAAGGTTACGTAGTAATCTTTAATTAAGGTAGGTCTAATTCCAGCCTCAGACATAACTTGATTTGAAGAGGGATAAAACCTTTTTTCAGTATTAAGAGTAAAGCTGTTATTTTTACTTTCTACAGTAAAAGTTGCTTTGTCAGCTGAGTAATTTTGCTGTGATTCCTTAATTATTCTTTCAAACTTAAAGTTATTTCCAGCTAATTCATAAGTCTGTCCTTTAGATAAGATTATTTCTCTTTCAAAAGAGTAAGATGAAACAAAACCAACCCCTAAAACAAAAAAAGCTGTTCCTATATGAGCTAAAGTACTTCCTGTTTTTGTGTAAATTTGAGCTAGATATTTGCTTCTTTCTTTTTGCTTAAGACTCAATAAATTACCTAACAAAATAATTGTAAACAATACTAGAGAAAGGATGCTAGAGAAATAGAGCTCTTCAAAAACTAAATAACTTATAGAAACTAATAATATAAAAAATAAAAACGAGTAGATGGCTAGGGCTTTTAAAATAGATAGATTTTCAGTTTTTCCCCAAGAGAAGAATAAGGCTACTACCTGCAAAAAAGCTAAACCTATAGCAAAAGGGATAATTAAAGTATCGTAGTATGGCCTTCCTACAGATATCTGTTTGCCATCAAAAATTGCCTCGTAGATGAGAGGAAAGAGAGTACCAAACATAATTGCAATTCCCAAAATAACTAAAAATATATTATTAAGAAGAAACCCAAACTCTTTCGAAGTAGTTGTGTAACCTGTTTCTGGAATTTTGTTAGTGTTCTTAAAAGAAAAAATTATCAATGAACCAATTACAAAATAAGTAAATATACCTAATAAAAAAACTCCCCTTTCAGGATCTAAAGCAAAAGCATGAACCGAAGTTAAAATTCCTGATCTAACTAGAAAGGTTCCTAAAAGGCTCATTGAGAAAGCTAAGATAGATAATAAAACTGACCAATTTTTAAAATGTCCTCTTTTTTCACTGACTATCAAAGAATGAATCAATGCAACGGCCATTAACCAGGGAACAAAGGCGGCATTCTCAACAGGATCCCAAAACCACCAACCTCCCCAACCTAATTCATAATAAGCCCACCAACTTCCAATAGTTATGCCTAAAGTTAGAAACCCAGTAGCCATCAAAACCCAAGGTCTAGTTCTTCTGGCCCAATCTTGATTAACCGAGTTCTGTAACAAAGACGAAACAGACATAGCAAAGGGAATTGCCAAACCTGCATAACCTAAATATAGAATAGGAGGATGTATAGTAAAAGCAAAGTCTTGCAATAAGGGATTTAAGTCAACTCCATTTTGAGGTACGACCGGCAGCAATCTCTCAAATGGATTTGAAGTAAAGACTGTAAAAGCTATAAAAAAGAAAATAATCTGCAGCAATATCGATCCGGTAATGTCCTTTGATAGATCCTTTTCTTTGAGAATATAAAATAAACTCCAAGAACATAGAAGAAAAATCCAAAGAAGAAGAGAACCTTCATGAGCTCCCCATGTCGCTGATAGCTTATAGTAAATGGGTAAGTTAATATTCGAATTTTGAGCAACATATTTAACCGAGAAGTCATCAATAGAAAATGAATAAATCAGAATAGATAAACTAGAGAGAGTAAATAAAAAAACTAAAACAATAATAGGAGAAATTAATGAAGTTAGATTAGTTTCTTTATTGAAACTCCAAACTAGAGGTACTAAGCTCCCCATAAAGCTTATAACCATAGCGCTTATTAGAAACAAAAAACCGACTTCAACTATCATCTTTTTTTAAAGCATTCGCTACTTCAGGAGGCATGTAATTTTCATCATGCTTTGCTAAAACTTCTGTGGCCTGAAAGGATCCATCCTTAGCGAGATTTCCTTGCACAACAACACCTGCATCTTCCGAGAAAAGATCAGGCAAGACTCCACTATATTTAACTAAAAGATTATTCTCATAATCGGTTATTTGAAATTGAACTTCTAAAGAAGTCTTTGATTTTACAACTGAGTCTTTAAGCACCATACCTCCAGCCCTAATATTTATTCCTTTTATTTCTGATGAATTTTTCAACTCCGTTGGCGTATAAAAAAGATTCAAGTTGCTCGATAGACCTCTAACAACTAGTAAAATTGCTATAGAGATTGCAAAAAAGATTACTAAGAAAGTAATTAATCGTTGTTTTCTAAGCGGGTGCAATAAATTTATCCTTTGTCTCTTTGTTTTTTAAGAATCTTTTTATGTTTTAGATATGGCTGAAAAAGATTAATGAAGATTAAAATAATGAAAATGACTAAAACATAGACCACATAAAAATAATTATCGTCCATATTTATTTCTGAGATTAAATTAATTAAATCCATTCTAATCTCCTAAAATCTTTTGCTTGAACCAATTCTTTCTCTGTTCTCTTAATGCTAATTCAGTTCTTAGCCTAAGAAAGAGAAGAGCGATAAAGAGAAAGTAAAATCCTAGTACGTTAGCTAGTAAAGGCAAGTACATCTCTGGAGGCATCGATGGTGATTGCGTCAAAGTAAAAGTAGATGGTTGATGAAGTGTTTGCCACCAATCTACTGATTTTTTAATTATAGGAATCATGGATACACCTACTAGTGAAAGAAGAGCAGCTGCACGATCTCCTTTTGTTTTATCTTCAATGGAAGAATAAATACCTACAATAGCAGCGTATATAAAAAACAAGATTAGAGTTGATGTAAGTCTTGCATCCCATACCCACCATGTTCCCCAAGTAGGCTTCCCCCATATTGCTCCACTTATTAAGGCCATTAAGGTAAAAGAAGCTCCTATAGGAGCTGCTGACCTTAATAGCATTCCAGCTACTTTAGCCCTCCAAATTAGACAAATTCCTCCTGTTATTGCCATAAGTATAAATATTGATTGGGATAGAATTGCAGACGGAACATGAATGTAAATAATTCTGTATGCATCTCCTTGCTTATAATCAGTTGGAGCAAAGAATAAACCCCAAGACAAACTGATAAAAACTAAAAGTAAAGAAAGTAAAATCATAAATGGCAGATATTTCATTATCCATTTATACAAAAAAGGTGGTGAGCCCATGGAAATAAACCAATCTTTAACTTTATTAAAACTAGTCACTGTTAATCCTCAAAGCTTCCGCTGTGGCTATTGAAATAAAGGGCATTACTATAAACAACATGGCTCCCAAAAAAAATAAATAGCTTGAGTGTTCTATTTCTTGAATGGCAGCATTTGTAGCAGCAGTACCCAATAAAAGTACAGGTATGGAAAATGGCAAAACGATGATAGCACTTAATATAGCTCCCTTACCTAGAGAAAGCGCCCCTCCAAAAGCACTCAGAAAACTTAGAATTAAAGTTCCAAGGATCAAACTAACTAAAAGCGTGAAAATAGATGAAGTAGGTAAATCAAAAAAGATAACTCCAATCATCGAAGCCAGAAGAATTGGAGACCCAGTTATCATCCAATGAGAGAATACTTTGACTATTATCAGTAAAAAGATAGGTTGGTTTGATATAAAAAGTTGATCTAGAGTACCGTCATTAAAATCTTCATTAAATAAACTCTCAACAGCTAGAAGGGAAGATAAGAGAGCAGCTATCCATAAAGTACCTGGTGCTATCCTGTTCAGAAAAGAACTATCTGATCCTATGGCTAAAGGGAAAAAAGTTAAAACTACTAAAAAGAAAATTAATGGAGTTAGATAACTACTTGTTTTTCTATAAGCAATAAGAAGGTCTTTTTGAAGAAGCCTAAATAAGATGCTTGTTAAGCTTAATTTATTCATATTAATCTAGATGAAATGCCCCATATTCTTCTTTTGATTTTCTATGGCCTGTTAACAAAAAGGAACATCCTCTGTTAATAAGTTCTTTTATTAGACCTTCTACCACTTTATGTCCTTGATCATCTAAAGCAGAAAAAGGTTCATCAATTAAATACAATTGAGCATCGGTTAGAAGCCATTTAGCTATAGATACTCTTTTCTTTTGGCCTACTGAAAGCTCAGAAACCAATACGTCTTTCTTATTAAGCAAGTTAACCCTTTCTAAAGATTCCAGTAATTTATCTGTTTCAAAATTCAGTGGATGAGCACTCAAATATATGTTTTCAATTACTGTTAGTCTTCCCTTCAAGGCCAAAGAATGTCCTTGATAAAAGGATTCAGATGTCAAAATCTGGTTTTCTCTAGTTACTAAATTTCCGTTCCACTTAATTTCACCTTGGCTTTCTTTAATCAAGCCCAAAAGGGTTCTAAGGAGGGTTGTTTTTCCTGATCCATTTGTGCCTATAATTTCTAATACTTCACCTCTATCTAGACTAAAAGATAAATCCGATAGAATCGATTCATTAGATCTAAAACAATTTAGGTTATTTACTTCTAACAAGGTATTTTTTTTGTTTGAAACTCAATTTTATCAAATATAGGTGAAGACTAAAATGCACTAAAAAAGTCTTTCTTAATTTAACCTTCAAAGGTTATTTGATTACAATGCCTTTTAAATGAATAGATTAAAAGAGTTTTCTAGAAGAAAAAGCATAGAACAAGTAGAAGAAGGTTCAGAATTAGCACCTAAATTTGATGATAATGGTCTAATTCCTGTCGTAATTAGTGATTATTCTTCAAATGACATACTAATGCACGGCTATATGAACCAGGAATCACTTAAAGAAACGATAGATACAGGAGAGGCTCATTATTGGAGCAGAAGTAGGCAATTGCTTTGGAAAAAAGGTGCAACCAGCGGAATGATACATAAAGTTAAAGAAATATTAATAGATGATGATCAAGATGCAATTTGGTTAAAAGTTGAAGTTGAGGGTTTAGGCGCGAGTTGTCATGTGGGATACAAATCTTGTTTTTATCGAAAGATAATTAACGAAGAAGATAGTTCAATCAGACTAGAGTTTACCGAAGAGGAAAAGGTATTTGATCCTGATATTGTTTATCCAGGATCAGAAAACCCAACAAAGCTATAAAATATCATTCCACTAGATTCTAAATCTTGAATTAGTTGATAGAATAATTGTGAAGGCCCCGTTAGCTCAGTCGGATAGAGCGCTGGATTCCTAATCCAGAGGCCATAGGTTCAAATCCTGTACGGGGCACCAGGAAAAGTTATGAATTGGAAGAAAGAAACAGAACAAATATCTTTAAGACAAAAGTTAGCAAAAGCTCAAGGAGGAAAAGAAGCCATAGAACTCCAACACAAAAAAGGGAGGTTAACTCTTAGAGAAAGAATAGAAATATTAGTTGATAAAGACTCTTTCCAAGAGCAGGGAGAAATAGCTGGAGGTAGTGAATTAAATGAAAAAGGTGAAATAGAAAGTTTCACACCAGCAAACTTTATTCTAGGTTTTGCAAAAATTAATAATAAGCCTGTTGTTGTAGGCGGAGAAGATTTCACAGTAAAAGGAGGTTCTCCAAATCCTGCTGGACTTAGAAAAAGTGTATATACAGAAGAGCTTGCTCTTCAATATAAAATGCCTTTGGTTAGATTGCACGAAGGTGGTGGTGGGTCTGTAGCTGGTCCTGCTAAATCTAAGAATAAAGGCTATGGCGGAGATCCTGTTTTTTCAAAATCTAGGTTTAAATCAGTAGCTGACACCTTGAAAGAAATACCCGTGGTTTCTGCTGCGGTAGGACCTGTAGCAGGCCTTCCTGCAGCTAGATTTGTTGCATCTCATTTTAGGATTATGACCAAAAAAACTTCTCAAATACTCGTGGCAGGTCCAGCTGTTGTCGAAAGAGCTTTTGGAAAATCAATGACAAAAGAAGAATTAGGTGGCTCTAAAATTCATAGTCAGAATGGAGTTGCAGATAATATTGCTGAAGATGAAGTTGATGCATTTAAACAAATAAGACAATTTCTTGATTTTTTTCCTCAAAATATTTATGAAATACCAGAGAGAAAATCATCAAAAGACCCGATAAATAGAGAACAAGAGGAACTTTTATCAATTATTCCTAAAGAAAGAAAAAAATCTTACGAAATGAGAGACATAATCAGCTATGTTTTTGATGAAGGTTCATTTTTTGAAATAACAAAGTTTTTTGGAAGAGGCATTATCACTGGCTTTGCGAGAATAAATGGCTACTCAGTAGGAATACTAGCAAATGATTCGAACTTTTATGCTGGCTCAATGTCTGCAGATGGAGCTAAGAAGACAGCTCGATTTGTTAGAACATGTAATACTTTTAATATACCTATAGTAAGTTTAGTAGATGAACCTGGTTTCTTAATTGGCCCAGAAGCAGAATCTCAAGCAACTATACTTTATGGCACTGAAGCTGTTCTAGCTGTAACTGAGTCTACTGTGCCATGGTCAACTGTAATGATAAGAAAATCATTTGGTGTAGCAGCAGCAGCCCATTACGGTCCAGACGGTTACGTTCTTGCTTGGCCTTCTGCTGAATCAGGCCCTCTTCCTTTAGAAGGCGGAGTAGCTGTAGCATTTAAGAAAGAAATTGAATCAGCTAAAGATCCAGAAGCTAAGAGAAAAGAAATAGAACAAAAGATGAGTAAAAATCAGAATCCTTTTCCAAGAGCTGAAAGCTTCTCTGTACATGAAATTATAGATCCTCGAAAAACTAGGTTTTATCTTTCTAGTTGGGCAGAGAGGATTCAGCCTCAAATGAAAGCGAAGTTATTCAAGTAAATAAGAAACTTATTTGAAGACATAATAATCTTAGAAATATATACTATTTCGTTCACAATAATTTAAGGAGTTGATGATATGAAATCATGTAAACAATTTTATATAAATGGAGAATGGGTTGATCCTGCAGAAGGAACTAATTCATTTGAAGTAATTAATCCTGCTAACGAAGAGGTTATAGGAGAAATAGCTTTAGGTAGTGCAAAAGATGTAGATAATGCCGTAAGCGCTGCCCAAGAAGCTTTCAAAACTTTTAGTACTACTTCTGTAGAAGAGAGGCTTGGCCTTTTAGGAAAAATAGTTGAAGTATATCAATCTAGATATGATGAAGTTGCTGAAACTATCTCTAAAGAGATGGGTGCGCCACTTTCTTTATCCAAAGCAGCTCAGGCAGCTACAGGACTAGGTCACTTTGCTCAAACTATAGAGATCCTTCAGGATTTTGATTGGGAGGAAACGAAAGGAAGAAATATTATTAGAAAAGAACCTATAGGAGTTGTAGGAATGATTACTCCATGGAACTGGCCAATAAATCAAATTTCTTGCAAAGTTGCTCCTGCCCTAGCAGCCGGATGCACAATGGTTCTTAAACCAACAGAAATTGCACCACTAAATGCTATCTTATTTGCTGAGATAATGGATGAAGCAGGTGTTCCAGCAGGTGTTTTCAATCTAGTTAATGGAGATGGACCAACTGTAGGTGAAGCTATGTCTTCGCATCCCGGTATAGACATGATGTCTTTCACTGGATCTACAAGAGCAGGGATAAGTGTTGCTAAAGGTGCAGCAGATACTGTTAAGAGAGTCTCACAAGAACTTGGTGGAAAATCAGCAAATATAATCTTAGATGACGCAGATTTTGAATCTGCAATTACTGGAGGAGCGAAACACTGCTTTAACAATAGCGGTCAGTCTTGTAATGCCCCTACTAGAATGCTTGTTCCTGAATCAAGACATGATGAAGCTAAAGAGATAGCCAAAAAAGCAGCTGAGTCTACTAAAGTAGGTGATCCTTTTGCTGAAGATACAGGAATAGGACCAGTAGTAAGTGAAGTTCAGTTCAACAAAATTCAAGGTCTTATAGAAAAAGGAATTGAAGAAGGTGCAGAGCTTATAGCTGGCGGCCCAGGAAAACCTGAAGGACTTAATGCAGGTTACTATGTTAGGCCAACTGTTTTTGCTAATGTTAATAATGACATGACAATAGCGAGAGAAGAAATTTTTGGTCCTGTTTTATCAATTCTTCCCTATAAAGATGAAGATGAAGCTCTAGAAATTGCCAATGACACAGAATATGGTCTCTATGGATATGTTTCTTCAGGAGACATAGAAAGAGCTAAATCAGTTGCCAATAGAATAAGAAGCGGAAGTGTTGCCATAAATGGAGCATCAGCAGACTTCACGGCACCTTTTGGAGGATATAAGCAATCAGGAAATGGAAGAGAATGGGGTCCTCTTGGATTCGAAGAATTCTTAGAAGTTAAAGCTGTTATTGGTTACTCCCAATAAGATAAAAAAGGCCACTTAAGTGGCCTTTTTTAAACTTGGTTAATTATTTTTTCTCCTGAAATTAACCTAGATATATTATCTAGGAATAAATCAATTGCCCTCTCTGGAGCTTTAGGACCCCAAGCTGAGTCATGCGGAGTTATGAAACAGTTTTCTAGCTCCCATAAAGGAGAAGAATCAGGAAGCGGTTCAGGATCTGTTGTATCAAGAGCTGCAACTGAAATCTGTTTAGATACCAAAGCCTTAATCAATGCCTCTTCGTCTACAGTCTCCCCTCTTCCAATATTTATAAACATTGAAGATTCTTTCATACAATTAAATTGATCTTCTCCAAATATCTTTAATGTTTCGGGCGTTACTGGCAAGCAATTAACAACAAAGTCACTCTGTCTAAGCATTTCTTCCAAGTCGCTAGGTTTAAATAGCTGATCTAAATTATTTGTATCGACTGGGGTTCTCTTTGTAGCAAAAACTCTCATTCTAAAAGCCTTAGCTAATCTGCCTACCTCTTGACCAATACCACCAAAGCCGGCTATACCTATAGTTAAATCTGTTAATTCGCCAGTTAACATCATAGGCGTCCAATCCTTATTCTTTTGTTTTTCTATATGAGAATCTATATCTTTGACAACTCTCAATATTTGAGAAAAAACATAAGTAGCTATGGTAATTGCATGAATACCGCCTCCATGAGAAAAAGTTTTTACTTTTGAAATAATTTCTTGAGCAAATTCACTCTCCGTTCCTGCCCAACTACCCTGCACAAAAGTACAACTTTCTAAAGCATTCATTAAATTAAGTTTATATTCTTCATCAGCTAGAGCTTTGAACATCACTTCATAAGATAGAAAAAGAGCATCTGGCTGGACACTGTCTTTAAGCATACCTTTCTCATCGATTAAAACTATAGAGTGGCCTGCTAAGTCCTTATTCAAACGCTCTTTAAAAGCAGTATAGGTAAATTCACTGATACATATATTCATACTGATATTATTTATATACTAAGTCTTTTTTCAACCTCTTCTTCATCTAATCCGAAATCATTCAAAGAGTATATATGCTTCTTTGTATTACTAAACTCAGTATGATTTTCCACTTCTTTAACTAACTTATGTTTTAGATTGGAATCCCACTCAAAATTAAACTCTTTGTAAATAGATTCAATAATTGAAACTGGGTCCTTTATCAAATCTTCAAAGTTCACTTCATAAACTCTATTTGGATTTTCTTGTTTGAATTGATGATATTTAATTAGCGCATCTTCCCAATAGCTAAGCATAAAATTACCTATCTGATCTTTGCTGACCTCATTAGAGAAAGACTTCCTTACTTTATAGGTTAAGCTACAAATTGAAGCTAAAGATTCCTTAGGGTCTCTTTTTACTCTCAAAAACTTAGCACTCCTATAACATTCTGATATTTCTCTCATGTGACGAAGGTGATTTGGGTCTTTAAATAACCATCTTCTTTCTTCTTCGTTTCGTGAAATAAAATTGATAAATCTTTTATGCCATAAGAAAGCAGACTTAAAATCACTTTCCTTCAAATACTCTCCGTAAGTAGGTATATTCGCCATATATATATAACTTAAACTTCTTACGCTTAGAGGATGAATTAATAGACACTCTTCGGGCAATTCAGGTCCCATCTCATGAAGAAGATCTATCTCAGGTATTACTTTCTTCATAACCTTGAATTCTAGTTTCGTTCTTCTTAATTTATTCTTCCATTTAAAAGTATCTTTATTTACTTCAGGAAAGGGATTTCTTATTTCCCAAAACAAGGGACTTCTATGATTCTCATCTAAGCCAAGTAAATGAAATAAAAAAGTAGTACCTGATCTTGGCAATCCCGTTACAAATAAAGTCTCTTTCGGGTCTATAGAAATGTTATTTTTACTGTATGCATAAAGACTTGATCTCATTCTTAGCTGGTGTGTGATCTGGTACTTGACTCCCAATCTTCCATATAAATTGAGATTTGCTTCTTTTTTGAGTGAATCCAAAAGAATAGTTAAGGGCTCAATGTAATCCTCTTCTCCTAAAGTATCTCCAAATTTCAGATTTATATCTTTTATTTCTAACATATTTTCTCTGACTAACTTCTTTCTTCTTTTTGTTTTTCCCAAGTTTCAAACATTCTGAAATACTGCCCTCGCATCTCCATTAATTCTTCATGTGAACCTATCTCTACTATTTTTTGATCGTCTATAACTGCGGTGATATCTGCTCTCATTGTGGTTGCTAACCTATGAGCGATTATTATGGCTGTTCTTCCTTCAAGCAAAGCATCTAAAGCTTTCTCAATTTTAGATTCACTCTGTTGATCTATATTTGATGTAGCTTCATCTAAAATTAACACCCTAGGCTTGCTCAAGAAAGCTCTTGCTAATGCTAATAGCTGCCTTTCTCCAGAAGATAAAGAAGACCCTCTTTCATGACAATGAGTATCTAAGCCTTCAGGCAGTCTATTAATCATGTCCTCTATTCCAACCGCTTTAATAGCAGTTAATAGCTCTTCTTCTGTTGCTTCTGGTTTAGAAAATAAGATATTTTCTCTTATGGTTCCATGGAATAAGAATGGTTCTTGCGGAACTATCCCTAATTGTGAATGCAAAGAACTAAAACTAATTTCTTTAAGATCAGTACCGTCTAAAGTTATCGAGCCTTTTGTGGGATCGTAAAATCTTGAAATCAATTTAGCAATCGTAGACTTTCCTGCACCTGTAGGACCAACAAAAGACACCGTTTTTCCTGCTTCAATATGTAAAGTTAGGTCCTTAAGGATTTCTATTTTTCCATCATATGCAAAACTGACATTATTGATACTTATCTCTCCTTTTAAATTTTTAAGCTCAATAGCATTCTCCTTTTCTACAACAGAAGGTTTTGTCTCTAGTAAGCCTTTTAATTTTATTACTGCAGCATTCCCTGACTGGAATTCATTATATAAACCTGAAAGCTCATTTATTGGTATAAAGAATCTTCCTACTAATATATTAAAAGCGACCAGAGTTCCTAAAGTAAAGGCACCTTCCGGGTCTAAAGTAGGATTTTCACTTCTTAAAATAAAAAACCCAGCAATAAAGATAACAATAGATGTTAACGTCGTTATAACTTGAGCGCCTTGTCTATAAATCGATTGGATTTTAGCTGTGTAGTCATTGGCATCTCTATGATCTCCAACTATATTCCTATGATTGATCATATTATGTTTCATTCTATTAAATGAAATAACTAACCTCATTCCAGATAAACTCTCTTGTAAATCAGACAAAACATCGGCTATCTTATTTCTTACAACCTCATAGCCCTTTTCAGAAGACCTGCTAAACCAGATTGTAAAAGTTAACATGATGGGCGAGGCAAATAATAAGAGGATCAGGGTCAGTTGAACATTAAAAGAAAAGAGTAAAATTAAGATGAATGCCAATGCTAATAATTGAGCGATTAAATTTACAAGGCCTGTTTGTAATAAATTAGATAATGCCTCTATATCGCTTGTCATTCTTGTTAGTAATCTACCGGCTTTTTCTTCTGTAAAAAAATCAACGGATAGCCTCTGAAGATGACTAAATACTCTAACTCTTAAGTCATACATTAATAATTGACCTAACCGTCCTAAAAATCTTATTCTTATTCCACTTATAACTACTGCAAGACATAGGCTTCCTACCCACATGCCAGCTACCATTAAAAGAACATTAAATTGCTTAGGTATTATGGCCTGGTCAATTGCAACTTGAACTAAATAAGGACCAACCAATAATAGCATTTCTGTTAAAGCCACTAGAATCAAGGCAAATATAAATCTAAACTTATAAGGTGCTAAAAAATTCCATAGAGTAAATGGTTTAGTTTCTTCATATTGATGCGAAAAAGATACCTCCAAAGATGAAAAATCAGGCTCCTGATCTATTAATGCATTAGTCCTTTCAGATAACTCCGGAGGAATACCAGCAAAAGGCAGATTAGCTTCCTTACTCACTGAAACCTCCTTTGAATTCATCTGAATCTTGATTTAATAAATCGCTTATTCTTTTTCTTTGTTGCTCGTCTGTTTCATTCCTATCTTTAGATTCATTCTCATTTTTTATTGATTGCTGTGACAGAATTTCTGAATATCTTGAAACAGAGTTTAATAAATCCTCATGCTTGCCAGAAGCAATTACTTTTCCTTCATCTAAAACAATAACTCTATCTGCTAAATTTATTGTGGATAACCTATGTGCAATTAAGATAGTGGTCCTTTTATTCAACAGCCTTGTTAATGACTCATGTATTTTAGATTCAATGTTTACATCAATAGCGCTAGTTGCATCATCCAATACTAATATAGAAGGATTGACCAAAAGAGCTCTGGCTATACCCAATCTTTGTCTCTGACCTCCAGATAATGTATATCCTCTCTCTCCAACAACAGTATCGTAACCATCGGATGTCTCTTGAATAAACTCATGAGCTTCTGCGGCCTTTGCGGCTTGAATAACTTCTTCATCTGTAGCATCTGGTTTTCCATAAGCTATGTTGTCTTTAATACTGACTGAGAATAAAAATGGTTCGTCTAGAACTTGGGCTATGTGATGATGTAAATTCTTAATAGAAAGATCTTGTATATTTATTCCATCGATCTCTATTCCGCCCTCATCGCAATCATAAAACCTGGAAAGAAGTCTTATTATTGTAGACTTACCTGAACCAGTCTGACCTACTATAGCTACTATTTCATTTGCTTCTATATCAAAGGATAGGTCTTTTAAAATTAGTTCGTCAGCATATGAAAATGAGACATTTTTAAAAGAAATATTACCTTCCATATGTTTAATATTTACTTGGTCTTTATCTTGAAGAAGTTCAGATTTTTCATCTAATATTTCAAAAATTCTTCCAGCTGAAGCTTTTGCTCTTTGCTCTAACATGAGCATCCATCCCAAGAACCTAAATGGCATTTGAATCATCATGAGATACATATTGAAGGCCACTAAAGACCCCAATGCCAACTCACCTTCAATGACAAGCCAACCTCCATATACCCATACAAAAACTGAGCCTAAAACAGATAGGTTTTCTATTAGAGGGTTATAAAAAGCTGAAACATCTACAGATCTAACTTGAACCCATTGGAGTTTTTTAGCTGCTTTTGCTAATAAATTAACCTGCATTAATTCTTGAGCGAAGGACTTTATTATTCTCTGGCCATTTATATTTTCATCAACAATTACAGCTACGTCCGCCTGTCTCGCTTGAGTTAGCCAAGATAATGGGAAAGTGAGTTGTCTTAATTTGACACTTAAAGCAAAAACCAAAGGAATTGCAATCATGGATGATAGAGCTAAAAATACATGAACAGAAAGCATATAAATAGCTGCAAATACAAAACTTAATAAGCTAGTCATTAGCATTGGAGCAATCATTAAAAACATTTGGATAGTTTTTATGTCACTATTTGCTCTAGAAATTAATTGCCCCGTTTGAGTTTTATCAAAAAAGGAAAAAGATAGGTTAAAGAAATGATTATAGATAACAGATCTTAAGTCAGCTTCTAATTGATTTGACGCTTTACCTATTTGATAGGATCCTATAGTTCCACCAATGAGCCTGATGATACTTAAAAATACCATTAAAATTATAAGCTGAAAGAAAACTGTGGGATCTGAATTTTTAATTGCTGGCTCTATTGAGTCTACTAGCATTCCCATTAATGCCGGAATAGAAACCCCCAGAATCATAGTAAAAATCATAAGAAAAAGGCCGCCTATTAGCGGCCACTTATTACCCATGAGAATAGGTAACACTCTCCAAAACCAATTCTTGGTTTTGTCAGGGTCTATAGTCGATTTAGGATCAGAAAACCGAGGTTCTATATTGACTGGTTCATAAGAAACCTCTTCCTTAAATTCTCCTCCCTCTCCCTCTATGGTTGGGTTGTACATGTAACCTAATAGTAAACTTAATTTTTTTTTATGTCATTATTAAAGAATATAAGAAGAAATTTTTTTTATCTGCATTCTAAAAAATACCATTTCTCCTTTAAATTTCTTAATCTGAATTAGTTTGTAAATCGACATACCTCCTATACAAACTATCTTTATTAGCTAATAACTCCTGAGGAGAACCTGACTCTTGAATTTCTCCATCCTCAAGAAATATGACCTTGTCAGCATTGGCTATGGTTGAAAGTCGATGAGCAATAATTATAACTAGTCTGTCTTTAGATGCTGCCTGTAAAGCATGAACTAGGTATTGTTCGGTTTCAGGGTCTAAAGCAGAAGTAGGCTCATCTAAGATAAGCACTTTGGAATCCCTTAGTAGACCTCTAGCTATAGCTATCCTTTGCTTTTGCCCTACTGAAAGCTTGCTAATCGATGTAGAGCCTAATTTAGTTTGATAACCCTCAGGAAGCGATTTAATAAAATCATGAATGCCTGAAATTTTAGCTACCTTCTCTACTTCAGCTTGAGAGGCTTCGGGCTTCCCAAAGGAAATGTTTTGAAAGATAGTGGAAGAGAAAAGTTGAGTTTCTTGAAATACATAGGTTATTTGATTTCTAAGACTTCCAATCTTTATATCTTTTACGTTAATTTTGTCTATCAATACCTCTCCTTCTGTTGCTGCATGATACCTGGGTATTAGATAGGCCAAACTTGTCTTTCCTGATCCTGTTGGACCTACAAAAGCTAAAATTTCTCCTATTTTAGCTTCAAAAGACACTTCTTTAAGGGCTCTACGTCCATCTGGGTAGACTAATCCAGCTCCTCTCATCTCAATAGAGTCTTGTATTGTTTCTATATTGAGCCTTCCTATATCTTCTTCTGAAGGTAAATCCATTAAAGCAAAAACTCTTCTCATGCCAGGAACAAACCTTTGAAGATGAATCCATAGCGTTGCAAACGAAACTGCAGGCCCTAACATCCATCCAAAATAGAACATCAAAGATCCATAATTACCTGGAGAGAGTTCTCCGTCTATGACCTTTGAAACAACTACCCAAAAAGCTATAGTTAAAACTAAAGTTCCAGCTAACAACTGAGCATTTGCAAGTAAAATTTCTACTAGTGTTACAAACCTAAATCTTTTAAAGGATTCTTTACTATCTTCTCCAAACCTCTGTCTTTCTTTATCGTCCCCCCCTAAGCTTTGAACAGCAAGAATATTGTCCATTCCTTCTTCTATAGTGCTTGTTGTGAGAGAGCCAGAATACCTACTTCTCTCTTGCACTCTTCTCATTGCTGAAGAAAATGGACCGGTAATTAAAATGTAGATAGGGAAAACTGCAGCAGCACACCAAATTACTTCTGGTACATGAGGAAAAGCACTAACCATAGTAGCCATAGCTACGATAAACAAAATTGTAGATAAAGTAGGTCGATTAATTATTTCATAAAACATCTGATTTATTGACGGGGTGTCATACATAACACGATAGATGGCATCTCCTATCCGCTGATCTTCTAAAGTAGTAATTGGTAGAGATTGAATTCTATGAAAAAGCTTAGCCCTGATTAAGTGATTAACAGACTGAGTTAGACGTGAATTCATCTTATATTCATAATAACCGCTAATTCCTCCTGAAAAACTAAATCCACCATGAGTCCAATTATCTTGCTGTGTCGCTGTGTCATTACCTTGCTGCATATCTGCTTCAGAGGTATCTCTTTGTTCATTTGAATAAGCTCCAAAGAATATAACTAGCAAAAAGGATGAGGCTGTTAACCAAATTAATATTTCCAGAGCAGACATATCCTGCATTAAATCTAAGATGGGATGCATGTAAGAAGGAAAACCTTGATAACCACTTGGTCCACCAATTGGGATTCCTAAAACAACATGATCTATCATTATTTGTAATGTCCAAGGTAAAACTAAAACCGGGAACAATAAAGATATAAGGGTAAGAGTCCATTTAATTAGAAAACGCCATTTGAAAAATCTAACAAAAGACCAAGATCTAGCAATTATTCGTAAAGTCTCAATAAAACCTAAATGAGGTAGATTTTCATATTCAATAGCAAGGTTTCTGAGGCTATCTTCATTAGTTTCTTTTTGGTTTTCGCTAAAATTGGTATTCATTTTTAAAACTCTTCAGAATTACTACTAAGACTAGATTCTGCATTTACAAATGCCTTATACCTTCCCTCTCCAATCCGCATCAACTCTTCATGCGTTCCATTTTCTATAATTTTGCCGCTATCCAGATACAGAATATTGTCAGCTCTTCTAATTGTAGAAATACGATGAGTTATTAAAAAGATTACCTTATCCTTTCCCCATGCTGATAAATTGCTTAAGACTTTTTGTTCAGTTATTGCATCTAAAGCAGCAGTTGGTTCATCAAGTATGAGTATAGGGGTATTCCTTACCAAGGCCCTTGCAATAGAAAGTCTTTGTCTCTGGCCTGTTGATAGTTTTCCGCCTCTATCACTTAAAACAGTATCTAATCCTTTTGGTAAGTTATGAATATAATCATCCATACAAGCTATTTCTATGGCTTTGTTGATAACTGAATCATCTGCTTCTGGAGCAACATATTTAATGTTGTCTCTAATGCTTAGAGAAAAAAGAACATTTTCTTGTAAAGCAATAGCTATCTTTTCTCTTAAGGAAGAAATTTGGAATTTATTTAAAGGGATATTATCAACCTCTATAGAACCAGATTTAGGTTCATAAAGCCTAAGTAATAGAGACATTAAGGTTGTTTTGCCTGAACCAGTTGGGCCAATAATGGCTGTTATTGTTCCTGGCTTAGCTTTGAAGCTTATATCTTCGAGAACAGTTATGCCTGATTCATATTCAAAATTTAAGTTACTAAAGCTTATTTCCTTTTCAGGTCTTATGAAAGGTATTGCTTCTGGCTCATCTTCAATATCAGGTTCTATATCTAAAATATCAAACACTCTGCTTAAACCCATTGCCATATCCTGGGCTGTCAACCAAAGACGCATAAAGAGCCTCACATTATTAGAAGTGGTGTGAAATTGAGTTCTTGCCCATTGAAAAGCACCAAGATTCCAAACTACCCAGCTTACAGCCATTAATGCTATTAATTCGTTAGCATAAGTTTGGTTACCCTGATTTGCACTGTAACCCATAAAAAATTCTCCAGAAAGAAGGAATACAGAAGCTATTACGAACATTATTATCATCAAAAGTGCTACGAGTCTGCGTGATTGAAAAGCTGCATTCATAGCAATGACTGAGTCTCTTTCCATATAATCTTGAATACGATCTACTGCATCATATGCTTTAATTAATTTAAGAGCAGCAAAAGACTCTTGAATTCTTGCGGTTAAATCGGAAGTGGTTGATCTATAAACTAGACTTCTTATTCTCATTCTTGGCATAGCCCATCTTGCCCAAAATATTGTAGGTATAATTAATGACAGTGCGATAGCCCCCATAGTGGGGCTCAAAAATGAAAGTAAGAAAAGAGCATAAACGTAATACCAAAAACTCAGGGAGAGCTCAACTAGCCTGCCGATTACCGCATTAACCTGAGCACTATCTGCATAAATTCTAAAAATTGAATCTCCTGTTCTATGATCACTATGATAAGAAAGTGGAAGCTGATGCCATCTTCGAACTAAAGCTATTCGCATGTCTTGATTTATTTGTTGCATGATCCAAACGGTGTAATAAGGAACAATCATTCCTATTGGAAGATTGAAAGCCCATAAAGCGATCGATAAATAGATCCAAGACCATTTAAGGTCATGTCTTTGATCTTGAGTTAAAGATTCAGTATTTTCATTACCCATTTCTGGAGAACCAAACCATAATGATGAAGCAACTTCTTGCTGAAGAGGTTCAGATTGCAATAAAGACATACTTAAAAGATCGGCAATTATTATTCCTAAGGGCAGAGTAACTAAACCTTGTATAGCTGCTAGTAAATAGAGATAAGTTAGGTGAGATTGGATTCTGAAACGAACTATAAGTTTCCCAGAAACAAATCTAAATTGCATCACCCACCCTAAAGCGCAAGAAATGGTAAGTAAAACTCCGTAAATAATGGGACCAGTACCATTAAGTACTAGAATGCAGAGTAAAAGAGTAAAAAAAGTACAAAGAGCTAAAAAAATAGCTATTGCGGATTGTTTTGCTCCAGATAGAGATCCAAGAGCTAACAACCACATACTTAAAACCATAGATGTTACAAAAATGTATAAGATGCTTTCAATTGAACCAAATTCAATAGGAACAAGACCTGATTGTGGTCCAATGATTGCTATTAACGTTGTCAAAATTGGAGCATAGATCAATCCATATCCATCTCCTGCTAAAGGGTCTGCAACTTCATTACTGCTTTCACCGTTAAAGGTATACCATCTTCCTAAGAAATAAGGCCTCACAAAAGGCCATGATCTAAAAAGAAGTAAAATAACTTCTTTAAGTCCATGTTTATCTTCATCTAGGGTTTTATTCTTATCTTCAGGAATTTCTCCATCAGAAATAAAAGGTAAAGCTACTGCACGATTAAAGTCTTTGGGATCTAATTCTGACTTAGGTATTCGATCACTTAAGAACCACATACCTATTGGTATTGCTACTGATATTAATATCATCCCCAAAGAGACGATAACAAATGCATTCAAAAGAACCTCCCCTCTTTTTTTACATTCCTTTTTTGATTTACTCTCCTTGTATTGAGTCTGACAGAAAGATTTAGATTAAACAAG
>Ga0208261_1000074_pt1 | contig 40470 bp, 38 predicted proteins | sample Knorr_S7_td_DCM__FD_185595 | JGI IMG/M metagenome (GOLD analysis project Ga0208261, IMG submission 185595) | Marine microbial communities from Southern Atlantic Ocean transect - Knorr_S7_td_DCM_ad_131m_LV_B (SPAdes) (version 3) | ecosystem: Environmental > Aquatic > Marine > Oceanic | place...
ATCTTCTTTGTCTTCATCATGGTCATGTCCTTCATGATCTTCTTTATCTTCATCATGGTCATGACCTTCATGATCTTCTTTGTCTTCATCATGGTCATGACCTTCATGATCTTCTTTGTCTTCATCATGGTCATGTCCTTCATGATCTTCTTTGTCTTCATCTGGTAAAGATTGAGAATAACCATCAGATGTATCGCTTTCATAAACAGTTCTGTTATCTTGACCTGCTTGACATGCCAATGCAAACACAAACATAAACATACTTATAAAAACTAATTTAAGTAATTTCATGATTAACTCCTTTTTAAATTATTTTTAAAAATTAAAAAAATAAAAAACGGGCCTCCAATGAGACTCATTAAAACTCCAACTCTAATATCCACTGTTGCAAATAAAACCCTTGCTATAAAATCCATTGCTACAACAAATAAACCTCCAAGAAATGCTGATAGTGGAACAACTAATCTATTATCATTTCCAATAAGAAGTCTAACTATATGGGGTACTACCAAACCAACAAAGGCAAGTATTCCACTAACTGAAACAGCAGCCGATGTAGCTAAAGAGGTGAAAATTAAACATAACAAAAGAGTTTTATTTACATTAATTCCTAACGATGAAGCATAATCGTCACCTATCATTATAAGATTGATTTCTTTAGACTTATAGATCAAAAAAATTAGGGATATAAAAATAACAGGTATACTAACATAAAGATGTTCCCATCTTGTAGATTGAAAACCACCTATCAACCAGTAAAAAATGGCTCTCATTTGAGAAGGATTATCACTAAGATAGACAGATAAGGTTATGAGTGCATTTAAGAAAGTTCCAATTGCAATTCCTCCTAACAAAAGTACTGACGTAGATTTTCTACCTGTCGAAATAAAAATCAAATACACTAACATAGAAGCTATAAGTCCTCCTAAGAAAGAAAACATAGGAATAACTAAAAGATGTATTGTATGAATAGCAAATGATATTGGAATAACAGCTCCTAATGCTGAACCAGCTGAAACTCCTAAAATTGATGGATCCGCTAATGGATTTCTAAAAAGTCCCTGCATTACAGCTCCTGAAATTGATAATCCAATACCAACAAAAAATGACAAAAGTATCCTTGGTAATCTAATGTCATAAATAATAGACTCACTTACAGTTCCAGAATGATTTGATGAAAAAATAATTGAAAAGACATCAGTTAAAGGTATTTTAAATACTCCAGTTGAAAGGGATATAGAAGAAATTAATAGAGAAAGTCCAAGAAAAGCTAAAAGATATAAAATAAGAAGATTTTTTTTATCTATTTGATTTATATTATTTTTCATTGCTCAATTCATTTTCTTTCAAAGAGCAATGAGGAATACTCACACTCTTTACGCGAAGAGTTGAATTTTCCTACTAGGCAGGTCTCCTGACTTATGACTATAATCAATTACAGTGGCGCGACCGTGATGGAATTTCACCATCTTCCCTATTCTCTCAGTGATGAGCACCTGATAGGATTATTACATGTTTCATTATAATAAATTATTTAATAGAAAAAACACAATATTAATGATTTTTTTGTTTTTTATTTTTGGATGTTCAAACAACATAGAAATTTATGAAAATGGGAAAACAGTAGAATCAATCAATTGGGATAAAACATACTTAATTTCACTAGAAATACCTAGAAATTCTGTATGTTGGATAGAAACTGAAACTGAAGAACTTGAATATTTTTCAGGAGCTATTTTGAATGATGGAAATACAACTCATATAACTAAAGGAGAATTCATAAGTTCTCTTGACTACTTGAATTTTGACATAACATTGAAAAAAGATTTTGCATTAAATACTCCTGATAATGCATCAATAACTATAAACATTAACTGTAATAACGATGAATTAATGTTTAAAAAAACCTATGATATTAACTAATAATTTATTAAAATAAAAATATGAAAAATTATTATTCGATACTAAAAGAGTATCAAGAAAGAAATAAATACAAAGTAGTAAGTGAGCCTGAAATAATGTTACAAAACGATGAAAACTTAGAAAAACTTCTAAAATTTGTTATAACCCCTTCAGTAGCTATTCTTTCTCTTATAATGACTGCTGTAATACTATTAGCTCTCTATCTTATTTTTTATGCTCTTGTCGAATACAACCCAACAATTTGGGACATGCTTGGCTCAAAATCTATTTAGATAAAGTTTATGGCTAAAAGCATTACTATCATGGGATCTGGAAATACAGGTCTTTCAACAGCTCTAAAACTGAAAAATGATGGGCATAAAGTTTGTCTATATGAACTCCCTGAATTCTCTGAATCTACTGATTCTATGGATAATGTATTTTCACTAACACTTCTATCTGAAAAGATTAATTTACAAATAGACCTAATAACTAACGATGCTAAAGAAGCATTAGATTTTTCTCAAATTATTATAATTTGTGTTCCTGCATACGCTCATAAATCTTTTGCAAAAATGTTATCTGGATTAGTAACTAAAGAACATGTAATAATACTTATGCCCGGAACTTTAGGGTCTTTAGAACTTAAGTCATATCTAATAAATAATAAATCTGAAATTCCAATAATTGGTGAAACAGATACTTCACCTTTCGTATGTAGAAAAACAGCTAATTCAGAAGCATTAATCTTAGGTGAAGTTCCAAATTTAGGAATTGGAATAATGCCAAAAAATAGAACAAATGAAGTTATCGAAATCTTGTCTGAATTTTTTAATGGCTTAGTTCCTTATGAGGATGTATTAATGTGTGGTTTATCATCCTTGAATCCAGTCGTACATCCTGCGGGAGTAATACTTAATGCTGGAAGAATTGAAAAATCTGAAGGTGAATTCTATTTTTATAATGAAGGAATAACTAAAAGTGTTTCTGGAGTAATAGAATCAGTAGATGATGAAAGAAGAAAAATTGGAGATTTTTTTGGGTATAAATTAGATAGAGTTGCTAATGCATTTCATAATGCAGGATTTGGTGTCAAAGGAACCCTAATGGAAACAATTTCAAGTAGCGATATGCTGACATCACTTAAAGCTCCAGGAGTCATAAATCATAGATGGCTAACTGAGGATATATCTTTTGGAATATATACTTGGAGCATACTAGGTGAAAAATTTGAAATTAATACTCATACCATGAAAACACTTGTAGAAATGGGTTCAATTCTTCTACAAAATAATTTAAAAAAGTCCGGTAGAAATCTAGAAGACTTAGGAATAGAAAAAATGAGTTTAAGTGAAATTAAGAATTATTTATAATTTCTTCAATTCAAAATTAAGGTTTAACTCAGCTTTGATATTATCAAACCAATCTATTACTTTATAGTGATATGGAATACCGTTCTCAAGTCGTATTTGAGTTTCTTCATGTTCAGGCAATCCAGCATAGACTACTCTATCTTGTCCTTCAACAGGAGGAGTTTCTGCTAAGCCTCTTAGAAAATCGTCCATATCTTTCTTAAATTTATCAGCATCTATAAAGCCATCAATTTTTATGGCTTGGACAAAATGTCCCATTTCTCCATAAGTATTTGGTGGCATTAAGAATCCTGCTCCCATTCCACTCAAAATATCACAAAAAACTTCTGCAACAGCAGCATATCCATAACCTTTATGAGATCCATTTTCCCTTGTTCCTCCAAATGGTAACATCATATAATCTTCTCTATTATCAGGCAAATCTACTTCATTTAATACAGGATTACCTTCAGCATCTGTAATCCATGCTGGGTCCATTTTTGCTCCAACTCTTTTAGCTAATGAAAGTTTGTTACCAGCTACTTGAGTGGTTGCAATATCAAAAACAAAAGGAGGTTCCTTATCAGCAGGAATTGCATAAGCCCATGGATTAGTAGCGAATCTTTTCTCAGCACCATGAGTTGGTACTGAACTAAGAGAATTCCCTGCTGTCATAGTTAGACCAATCATGTCGTGTTCTAAAGCCATCATTGAATGATAAGCTAACATTCCAATATGTCTTGAATTATGTACAGCAACAGAACCAGAGCCATATTTTTCTGCTTTTTCAATTGCAATTTCCATTGCCTTAGGAAGTACATGTAATCCTAATCCATCATCACCGTCTATATTAGCAGTAGTAGGTGTTTCTCTCGTAATTTTAAAATTAGGTTTAGGATTTATTCCAAGATCTCTAGAACCTTCTCCATATCTTTCAACATAAATAGGAAGCATATTTGAGACACCATGGCTTTCACATCCTCTGAGGTCAGAAACCATTAATACTTCTGCTGATAGTTGAGAATCTTCTTCAGAAAGTCCCATTTTCATAAATATTTCTTTAGTAGCTGCTGTCATTGAGTCAGAATCTACTAAAATTTGGTCCTCTTTAGGAACTAAAAATCTTTCTAACATAATTTGTGCTCTCTCCTCAGTTAATTAATATAAGATATAATTTTTTATAATATACCTTATTTTAATAAATATATTATATGAAATAAGTATTAAAATTATATTTATACATTTAGCCCCCATAGCTCAGCGGCTAGAGCAGGGCCCTCTTAAGGCCAAGGTCCAAGGTTCGAATCCTTGTGGGGGTACCAGAAATAAATATTATTCTTCCCAGTGAAAACTTGGTAAATCCTTAAATGATGAAATTATCTTTTTATGCCAAATATCTGAAAGATTCATAAAATAAGGGGTGTCTAACCTAAGCTTATCCTTCAAATCAAGGTTTATATTATTGTTCTTATAAACAACAAAATCAATTGGCGGTCCTACGCTAAGATCACTTCGCATAGTAGAGTCAATTGACACCAAAGCTGCTCGAGCAGCATCACCTAATGAGGTTTCTTTTTGAATTACTCTGTCCAATATTGGTTTCCCATATTTTGTTTCTCCTATTTGGAAATAAGGGCTATCTTCTGAGCATAATATGTAATTACCTTCTGGATAAATCAAAAAAGCTTTTTGTCTTTGCCCCTTAATTTGGCCTCCAAGTATAAAAAATGAGGAAAAATTAATATTGCCTTGGTTTAAATTATCAATATTTTTATCAGAGTATTCGACTGATAATTTACCAATATAATTTGCCATTTCTTCAAGATCATTACAAGTATTTAAATTTAATTCATCTTTTGGATTTTCTAAATCAGTTTCCAATCTATGAAAGACATTTTGAGAAGTTGATAAATTTCCAGATGTAAGTAAAACTACACATCTATCACCGACACTATAGGTAAACATCTTAGAATATGAATTATAATCATCTAATCCTGCATTAGTTCTAGAATCTGATGCAAATACCATTCCTTCATCTACTTTTATAGCTAAACAATAAGTCATTTTAAATTAATTTCTCCAGTATATATCCCATCTCTGAAACAAAATATTAATATATTTGAAATCTTTTTAATAAATAATTAACAGTATTAATATAATATTACATTTTGGGAGCTTTGTTGATTGACCTTGAGAAATATTCATCAAACGGTTCATTTGATGAATTTATAACTGACAAAAAGAAATTTAGATCAAATAGATCTAAGATATTTAAATATCTTCAATCTCTTTCAAAAGATGAATTAAATGATGTAATTGCTGCAAAAGATAATGCTATAAGGTCTATGGGAATTACATTTAGAGTTTATGGTGAAAAAAATACTATTCAAGATAAACTCTGGCCATTAGATTTCATACCTAGAATTATCTTAATGTCAGAGTGGAAGAAAATTTCTGAAGGTTTAATTCAAAGATGCAAAGCTCTAAATATGTTTATAGAAGATTGTTACAATGAAAAATCCTTCTTAAATTCAGGATTTATGGATCCTAAACTTATCTTAAATTCTCCTTCATATCTTAAGGAGTGTGAAGGAATGAAATTAAAGTATTCTGCATGGGCTCACATTTGTGGGACCGATTTAGTTAGAGATAAAGATGGAAAATTTTACGTACTTGAAGATAATCTAAGAGTTCCATCAGGAGTTTCATACATGATTGAAAATAGAATGGTCATGAAAAGAGTTTTCCCTGAATTATTCAATGACTATGGTGTTTTACCTGTTGATGAATACAATTCAAAGCTATATTCAACCTTAGCTTCACTCTCAGAATCTAGTAATCCTGAAATAGTTTTACTAACTCCTGGTGTTTATAATTCAGCTTACTTTGAACATTCTTATTTAGCTCAGCAATTAGGAATTGAACTAGTTGAAGGATCTGATTTAGTAATTGAGAGAGATGGTTATTTATACAAAAAAACAATAAGTGGATTAGTAAAAGTTGATGTAGTTTATAGAAGAATAAATGATGATTTCTTAGACCCAAAAGCATGGAATAAAAATTCAACTTTAGGTGTACCAGGCTTGATTAAAGCTTGGAAAGAAAAAAAAGTAATAATAGTTAATGCACCAGGATCAGGTATTGCTGATGACAAAGCAATATACTCTTTCGTACCTGAAATGATTAAGTTTTACTTAAATGAAAAGCCTATATTGAATAATATAAAAACTTATCTTTGTTCAAATGAACAAGATCTAAATTATGTATTAGAAAATTTTAAAGATCTTGTCATAAAACCGGTAAACGAATCTGGTGGATATGGAATAGTGATAGGTAGAAACGCTAGTAATAACTTAATCAAAAAAACAATAAAAAAAATCAAGGAAAATCCTAGAAATTTTGTAGCTCAACCATTTATAACATTATCAACTGGACCAACTTATATGTCAGGGGACATAGATTCACGCTATATGGACTTAAGACCTTTTATTTTATCAGGTAAAAATGACTATGTTTCTCTTGGAGGCCTAACTCGAGTTGCCTTAAAAAAGGGGTCATATATAGTTAATTCTTCTCAAGGTGGAGGAAGTAAAGACACTTGGATAGTAAATAAATAATGCTTAGTAGTGATGCAGAACATTTTTATTGGTTATCAAGATATGCAGAGAGAGCAGAAAATACTGCAAGATTAGTAAATGTAAATGTCGAACTTATGTTAGATTTCCCTGGAGATAAGTCTCAAGCTTGGAAGCCAGTTGTTGAAATTACAGGAATGGAAGATTCTTTTTCAAAAAAAAATTCTTCATATGATGAAAATGTTGTAATCAATTTTCTTACTTTTGATAAAAATAATCCTAACTCAATACTTTCAAGTTTAGCTAGTGCGCAATATAACTCTAAGCCCATTAGAGATAATTTACCAAGAGCATCAAGTGAACAATTAAGTTTTCTTATAAATAATTTTATAGAAGTATCGAAATCAAAATCGAATAGAAAAAGAAGCAGTATAATTTCAAGTGTTATATCAAACATACAACTTTTTTTTGGTATTATTTCTGATAATTTTGTAATTGGAACAGAATATCAATTTATTAAGTTAGGAAGATTTATTGAAAGAGCTGATATGATATCTAGGATTGTAGATGCTCAATGTATAAAAGATGAAATTTTTGTTTTAGGTGAAGAATATCCTACTCTTCAGTGGACGAGTATACTTAGATCTTTGTCAGCATATGAAGCTTACAGGATTTCTCAAGGAACTATTTCAAAAGGTGAAATTATAAATTTCTTAATAAAGAATGAAGATTTCCCAAAATCAATTGTAAAATGCTTGAGCAATGTTCAAGAGGCAATTAATAATTTACCAAATAATAAAGAACTTAAAAAGTCTATAGATCAAATTCTAAATACAATAATAAATTCAAATGTAAATAAATTTTCAAATAAAAGGCTTCACGACTTTATAGACAATCTTCAAAAAAATCTTTTAGATTTAGATATGGAAATATCAAAAAATTATTTTTAACAAAATATAGAAATTTATGTATGGATTTTACTCTTGAAAATACCGTAAATTTTTAATATAAATACTATGCGATATCTAATCGAAAATAAAAACTTAATGTTTGCTCAAATTAAATATTTATTACAAATTGGTTTACTTTTACTTATAGCTTCTTGTGCCACTGAATCTAGTACTCAGCTTACAAATATAAATTCTTCTGATGAGGTAAGTGCTGTAAGAGAATTAGCTGAGATTGAAAATACTGCTACACCTTTACCATCTACTCCACAGCCGAAGATAGCTGAGATTATAAATACTGCTACACCTTTACTACCTACTCCACAACCAAAGATAGCTGATTCTACTCAGCCAAAAGTAACAGAAAAAATAAAAACTTCAGATCAGGAAAAGACTAAAGATCAGGAAAAGACTAAAGACCAGGATAATATTAAACCAAGTCAATCTGGCAACTTTAATTCAAAGTGTTTACCAAATACAAACGATCCTCTGAATACGTGGATAAAGACTAAAGGACCAATTGGAGGTTTGGGATATAACGTTCGATATAGACATGATAACCCAGATATCATGTACTTTACTGATGTCTGGTCAGGAGTACAAAAAAGCACTGATGGAGGTCTGAATTGGATTCAATCTAATGGAGAAGGACAAGGGAATATTGATTTTCGAGTCGGCCCTTCATTAGATAATATTCCTGTATATGCTCTTAGAATAGATCCGAATGATGAAGATATTTTATGGATAGGGCTGCAAGATAACGGGGGTCTATATAAATCATACGATGGAGGGCAATTTTGGGAATCAAAACTTAATGGCTTAGACTCAAATAAAATTATTCCTCAACAAAAATCACAAAATGCAGATGAGGAAGAAGATGCCTCCGAGTTGCAATTAAACGTCAGAATGATTGAGGTTGAACCAGGAAATTCAGATGTAGTTTATGTTATGGGTGACGTCGACACTCAAGTAGATGGATTCCAATTTAATCGAACTCGAGGATTTGTATTTAAGTCTACTGACGGAGGTGAGCAATTTGAACTCGTTGGTGATTTTGCAAATCTAACCAGATGGCTTTTTTTTACTAATTCTGAAGACACTGAAAAATTGCTCGTTACTACAGGACTATTCGACCGTGAACCTGACACAGCTGCAGAAAAAGAATATGAAGAACTTTCTGATGATGCAATCCCAAGTGGACTTGGAGTAGGAGTCTTTATATCAAATGACGGGGGCAAAAACTGGCATGAAAGTAATCAGGGGATTAACCCTTCACGTTCCATGCATTTTGGTGGAGCAGACCAAAGTCCATTTGATGAAAAAATAATCATCATTGCAAGCGGCAACGATGTCGATAACTCTCTTCGCGATTACTCCGGAGCAATTTATAAATCTATAGATGGAGGAGGTTCTTGGAAGGACGTATCACCTCTTTATTCAGGATTAGGTATGTACGGTGCAGTCGCCTTTGCTGAATCTGATAAAAACATTGTTTATGTTGCGGGAGAAAATGAATTTCTTCGTTCTACTGATCAGGGAGAAACATGGATCATTCAAGAGCACTGGGGGCCTCCAGGAATAAAGCCGGGTAATCCTATTGATATGGTAGTAAGTAAATCAGATCCTAATACTGTATTCATTAATAACTATGGTGGTGGAGTTTTTAAGACTGAAGATGGTGGAAAAACTTGGATCGAATGGAGCAACGGTTATTCGGGTGCAAACATCTTTGGTATTTCTGCAACCAGTACTGGTTGTTTAGCTGCAAATGGACGAAGTAAAATACATCTTTCTGCTGACTTTGGCGAGACCTGGCAAGGTATTCTATATGGCAAATCAAGGAGTCTCGGAGACGGTCTTGCTATTAAATTCTTATCTCACGATGATAATAATCAAACCATTATTGCAACTGATGCTAATAATGGACATCTTTATTACTCAAACAATCTAGGCAATGATTGGGAAATAGCTGCTGGATTAGTAAACATAGAACATTCTTTATTTGAAGAATCGTTTGGCATACATATTGTCGAGGAAGCATCCTCAAATCCAAAGGTATTATATGCTGGTTACATTCAATCAAAGATTAAAGGACATGATCCTCATCAATTAGACGAAATTGAAAGGTCACCAGGAATGTATAAATCTGTTGACGGAGGAATGTCATGGTTTCCAATCAATAATGGGCTACCCGATCAAGACTACAGCCGTAATATTTCAGATATTACTGTTAGTAGTCAGAATGAAGAAGTAGTCTATATCAATTCATTATTTGATGGGTTGTACTATACGGTTGATGGTGGTGAATCCTGGAAAAATCTTACAGGTGAGTTACCAGAGGGTATGTCATGGGATGATTGTGGGCATACATGTGTTAACGAAGATGGTGAAAGAATTGACATGGAAGATATGGAACATTCCAACATAATTAAACGTAAACACGCGATGAGTATTGCAATTAATCCTCAAAACGACCAAGAGTTATTTCTAGGTACCAATGTTCATGGTGTTTATAAATCCATAGATGGTGGAGCAAGTTGGGAAGAAACACTTTGGCGAACAGAGGCGATCAATACCTCAAAACGTGACCATGCACACGCAATTGATATAGCAATTAACCCAATTGATACAAAGATTATTGCGGTAGCCGATTGGAATAGTGGTGTGCTGTTGAGCCAAGATGGAGGAGAGTCTTGGCAACGAACTAACCAAGGATTAGATACAGGAGTAGTTCAAGTGTTAACATTTTCACCAAACGGACAGTTTCTTTTTGCAGGTACTGAAGGACATGGTATATTTCGGTATAAATTCTTTGATTAGCTAATTAACACACTAAGAGGCTGTGTTGTGAGTAAAGTGGGAATAAGTAAGAATAAGTAAGAACAAGTAAGAGCTATTTATATTTTTTCATTTGTAGTATAAATCAAGTTCAAAACTAGGTATCTTTGCGGGGCACCATTATCCAAATTCTTCCTAAAACAATATAATAATAAAAACTCTATTTAAAGGAGCAGGAGATGGTAGAAGCAAAAAGCTCGTCAAAAGAAGTAATTTCTAATAATAATTTTTTTCATCCTCTAGACCCATTATCTTTTGATGAAATAAATAAAACTACTAAGATAGTTAAAAATAATGCCAACCTCGGTAAAGAATTACTATTTGAAACAATAATGTTAATAGAACCACCTAAAGAAGAAGTCTTAGCATTTAAGATAGGCGATCAGATAATAAGAAAAGCGTTAGTAGTCGTTCTTAATTTCAAAGAGGAAAAAATATATGAATTAGATATAAATCTAAATTATGAAAAAATAGAGAGGTGTGAACATATTCCAAATGTGCAAACAGCTTTTATTTTTGGTGATCTAGAAATGGATTTCAATGAGTGGGAATCAAAAATGAAGCATGATCCTAAAGTAGTTGAAGCATTAAAAAATAGAGGAATTGAAAATCCTGATTTATTACAAATTGATCCATGGCCAATCTCTAATTTTGGGAATGAGAATGAAGAAGGTAAAAGACTTGCTATAGGTAGATGTTGGATTAGAAGAGAACCCGGAGATAATGCATATGCTAGACCAATAGAAGGATTATCTATAATACTAGATCTAAATAAAAACGAGGTTGTTGAAATTCAAGATTTTGGAGAGATATCAATACCGCCAAATGATGGTAACTATTCTCAGAAATATCAAAAGAAATTTAGAACTGACTTAAAACCATTAGAAATAATACAACCTGAAGGACCTAGTTTTGAAGTAAAAGGGAATAACGTAAAGTGGCAAAAATGGAATATGAGAATAGGTTTTACAAAAAGAGAAGGATTGGTTATTCACAATATTGGTTATGAAGATGAGGGTAAATTAAGGCCAATAATTTATAGAGCGTCATTATCAGAAATGATAGTTCCATACGGTGATCCAACTAATGATCATTATAAAAAGCAGGTTTTTGATGCAGGTGAAGTAGGGATTGGTAAATGTGCTAACTCACTTGAACTAGGTTGTGACTGTTTAGGGGAAATAAGATATTTCGACGGAGTACTATTTGACATTAGAGGAGAAGCAAGTGTTATAAAAAATGCAATTTGTATGCATGAGGAAGACTATGGAATATTATGGAAACATACTGATACTAGAACAGGAGAAGTAGAAACTAGAAGGTCCAGAAGATTAGTAGTTTCATCAATAGCAACAGTTGGAAATTACGAATATGGTTTTTTTTGGTATTTCTATCAAGACGGTGGAATTGAATACGAAATAAAACTTACAGGTATAGTGAATTCTGCTGGAGTAGCTCCTGGAATAAAACCAAAACATGGTACACTTGTTGCACCACAGGTTGTGGCTCATAATCATCAGCACTTTTTCAATGTTAGGTTAGATATGATGGTTGATGGAATAAATAATTCAGCATATGAAATTGACACAATACTTGATCCAAAAAGTGAAGAAAATAAACACGGTAATGCATTCTCTACAAAAAAGACTCTTATAGAAAATGAATCTGATGGAGTAAGAATTGTTGATCCTTTTTCTGCAAGATCATGGGCAATAACAAATAATTCAAAGAAAAATTATATGGGGGAGCCAGTTAGTTATAAAATTTTTCCAGGAGAGAATGTTCTACCATTTAGTCATAAGGATTCAGTTGTGAATAAGAGAGCAGGTTTTATGAATGGGCATCTTTGGGTAACTCCATTCAATGATAAGGAATTATATGCCTCTGGAGACTATCCTCAGCAGCATCCTGGAGGAGATGGATTACCAAAATGGATTAAAGAAAAAAGAGATATAAAAGATAAAGATTTAATTGTTTGGTACACACTTGGGCATACACATATTCCTAGGTTAGAAGATTGGCCTGTAATGCCTGTTGCTTATACCGGTTTTAGTATAAAACCTTCCGGTTTTTTTGATAAAAATCCAGCATTAGATGTACCTCCATCTGCAAATGATAAATGTAATTCTCACTGCAAGTGCTGTTAATAAAAATTATTTTACAGTAGCAGATTTTACTGTATATTTTTTTAATAAATTTTTATCTGGCTCAGGAAGTTTATTTACTGGTTCAAAAGTATATTTAGCTGAATAATTATTTTCTGGTTTACATAAGTCATCAATATAAAATCTATCTGATGGGAAAAGATCACCAGGATATGTAAAATTGTCTAGAGTGGCTAATGCAATACAAGTGCTTACACCCAAAGCGCTCTCTAGCATTCCACCTATCCAAACAGGAATTCCTGCATCTTCTGCTAATTTATTAATTTCTAGAGAATTTGTGATTCCACCTACCCTACCTGGTTTGATATTTATGTATTTACAGGCTTCTATTTCAATTGCCTGTTTTGTTCTTTCTACACCATTTATTGATTCATCAAGACAAATAGGTGTTTCAATTATTTTTGAAAGTTTAGAATGATCAATTAAATCATCAGAGGCTAAAGGTTGTTCTATAAATGCAAGTCCATACTTATCTATAGATTTTAAAAAATCTAAATCATCTAGTGAATATCCACCATTACAATCAACGTGAAAAATTGAATTTGGAAAAGTTGAGTTTACTGCTTCGAGTACTTCAGAATCCCATGTTTTTTTTATTTTCAGCTTAATTCTTGGCGTGTTATTATCAACAGCTATCTGAATTTTTGCTAATAATGTATCAATGTCTTTTTCAACTCCAAAATCAGCTCCAGCAATTACTTTATCTCTTGTACCACCTATTAATTTATGAAGTGGCGTACCAGAGATTTTGCTTTTTAAGTTCCACCAAGTTATATCAAGTCCAGCTTTAGCAAATGGATTCCCTTTATATATCTTCAAGTCATTGTTTAAGTCTTTAGATGATTGATAATCTTTTCCTATAATATTTTTTCCAAAGATTTCGGTTATGTTGTAGTAAATCGAATTAGCACTTTCATAAGAGTATGTTGGCAATTCTAGACCACAAGTTTCGGCCCAAGTTTCATGATGCTCTGACTTTGAATGAATTAATATTGAATGAATCTCATAATCAGCTCCATAAGAAGTAATCCAAGGATCGATTAATGGCATCGCAACATGGTAAACATTTAATTCATCAATTATCATTTTAATTTTCCTTTTTTCTATTCATAAATAAATTCCTCTCCACTTAAATCTATATCAGGAATGATATCTTTTTCATACCAATAATTTTGGTTATGAACCCATTCTGGTTTATCTCCACTTTTTGGTAATTTGTCTAATGCCCTAGATAGATAGCCAGGATTAAAATTATCTTCAGATATCCAAGGTAGCAACTTCATATCATTATCTTCTTTTCTCAAACCAACTGTAACTTTATTAACATTTAGATTATCCATATGGTCCAATAACCTAGTTAGAAATGCCCCTAGAAGTTCAGCCCTTAAAGTCCATGCACCTCTGAAATATCCAAAAACCCATAATAAATTAGGCACACTTGTGAACATCATACCTCTGTAGGTTACTGTTTCTTGTAATTTAAGTGGTTTATTATCAATCTTAAACTTAATATCTCCCAATATATTCATATTAAAGCCTGTTGCAGTTGCTACAACGTCTGCCTTTAACTCAGAACCAGATTTTAATAAAATTCCATTATTAGTAAATTTTTCAATTTCATCAGTTACCACTGAAGCTTTTCCAGAAGCAATACATTTAAATAAATCTCCATTTGAAGATAATGCAATTCTTTGTTGCCATGGTCTATAACTAGGAGTGAAATGTTTTTCTATATCAAATTTTGGGCCTAGGATTTTTTTTACTTCCGAAATCAATTCATGTTTCACTATTTCAGGTTCATCAATGCATCTTCTGATAAAAATTTCCTGATTTAAAATAATTTGCTGCCGTACTATTCCATAAATCCATTTTTCGTCATTACTGAATTTTTTTAATTTTTCTACTAATTCTTCAGTACCTACTGTACTTGTTCTATAAAATGTAGGAGTTCTTTGTAGCATAGTTACGTGATTGGCGAATTTTGTCATAGCAGGGATAGTGGTAGCTGAGGTTGCTCCAGATCCTATAACAATGACATTTTTATTTTTATAATCATACTCTTTAGGCCATTCTTCGGTATGAATTATTTCACCTTTGAATTTTTCCATATCTTTCCATTTAGGTGTAAATCCTTGATTATGACGATAATAACCCTGACACATCATAAGGAATTTACATGAAAAGTTTAGTATTTCATTATCTGAAGTTAATACTTCTAGTAACCAAGTTTGATTTTTTGTAGACCATTCAGCTTTTATAATTTTATGGTTATATCTAATATGATTATCAATATTATTTTCTTTTATAGTATCTCCAAGATATTTCAAAATTTCTTCACCAGTAGCAATAGGAGCACTTGTCCAAGGTTTAAATTTAAATCCAAAGGTGTAAAGATCACTGTCTGATCTTATGCCAGGATATTTATGGGTGTACCAAGTTCCACCATAGCTATCAAGTGCTTCCAAAATTACATATTTTGAATTAGGTCTATCTTTATTCAAATAATACGCACTAGCAATACCAGCAATACCAGCTCCAACAATAACTACTTCAAATTCTTCAAGTTTCGTTTCTATAGTTGGCATTTTTATCTCATTCTATTATCAGATTTCCACATGTCAGGATTTTTACCTAAATAAAGTTTTACATTATTAGTTAAATCTGAAAGTTCTTTTATAAGTTCAGTACTTAAATCATATTCAAAAGCTGATAAATTCATTTCAAGTTCTTTAGTGTTTCTAGCACCTACAAGCAATGAAGTTATATTTGATTGTTGCCTAACCCAAGACAGAGATATTTTTGCAGAATTCTCACCTAAAGTTTTAGCTATTTCTTGAATTTTATTTATACATTTGAAAACTTCATTCTCGCAACCTTCATCATCATGATTAGACAACGGTCTATTTTTATTAAAAAGCCTTGATCTTGAAATGCCATCAGGAACTTCATCAGCATTTCTATATCTTCCAGTTAACAAACCTTGAGCTAATGGGCTATAACATATAATACCTATATTATTCTTTTTACATTCTGGTAAAATTTCTTCTTCAATGGGCCTCCATAATAAGTTATATGGAAGTTGATCAGTAGAAAAAACACCTAAGTTTAATATTTCATTAAGGTCATCAACTCCAAAATTGCATACCCCTAGTGAACGAATCTTTCCTTTATCAACAAGTTTATTCAGTTCATTTATAGAATCTTCCATATTAATATCATGATTAGGCCAATGTATTTGATATAGATCAATATAATCAGTAGATAATCTCTTGAGGCTATTGTTACATGCTTCTTCGATCTTTTGAGGTAATAAGTTTGGCGGACTTATTTTTGTTGCAATAACAGATCTATTTCTTCTATTTACTAAGGCTTCCCCTAATATAGATTCCGAATGATAATCATCGTTATATCCTTCAGCTGTGTCAAAAAAATTTATTCCATTATCCAAAGCTGCATGAACAGTAGAAATAGAATCAGATTTATCTTGTGTTCCCCATACTGAACCTCCAGCAAATGGCCAACATCCAAGAGCAAATTCAGAAACTTTTATGTTTGTTTTTCCTAAATAGTTATAATTCATTGACTATGATTTATTATATGAAATAATTTCTATTGATTTATATATTTATGTTGAATATATATCTAAATTGATTCAAATATAATAAAAAAAACGATGCTAACAAAAAAAGTAGAAACTAATTATCTAAATTATCTAATATTATTTCCTGATGACTATAATCCTGAAAAATCTTATTCCGTAATTATTCTTTTACATGGATATGGAGCAAATATGAGTGATCTATCGACTCTAGCACCTGCGATTAACTCCTCAGAATTTATTTATATTTTCCCTAATGCACCATTAGAGTTTGATATTGGAATTAATGTTGCAGGATATGCATGGTTTCCAATAGAATCTGGTGATTATAAAGAATCTGCTAAATTACTTGATGAGACTCTAAAAATTGCACTTAACGGAATAAATCAAAATAAAATATTTCTAGGAGGTTTTTCTCAAGGAGGAATGATGGCAATTCATTCAGGGCTTTTTTCTGAAAACTACTATGATGGAATTATAATTCTTAGCTCTAAGTTGATAAATGATGAGATTAAATTATCAAAAAATTTACCAGAAAACACAAAGATATTTATAAGTCACGGTATATTCGATAGTGTTTTATCTATAGAAGAAGGTGAAAAAATTAATAACCAATTATCATCTTTAGGATTTAGTACTAATTTTAAAAAATACAATATAGCCCATGAAATAAATTTAGAAGTCATCAATGATCTCTCTGAATGGTTGATGAAAATATAAAATGAAAAAACTATTTATTCTTGGTTCTACAAGAGGCTTAGGTAAAGAAATTCTAAAATTGGCTATAAATGAAGATTTTGAAATAAGGTGTTTGGTAAGAGATCCACAAAAAGTTCAAAAGAATAAAAATTTAAAAATTTTTAAAGGTGATGCAACTAATATAAATGACTTAAGAAATTCATTAGGAGATTCAGAGTATATAATATCCTCACTAAATGTAATGAGAAAAAATATTTTTCCATGGAGCAAAATTACAAATTCAAAAAATACAGTTTCGGATTCCATTAAAAATATAATAAAGATTTCTAACGAGAGAAAAATTTATAGGATCATCTCTGTTTCAGCAATAGGAGTAGGTGAATCTATAAATGAAATACCTTACTGGTTTAAGTTATTGATAAATAAATCAAATATTAAATTTCCATATATTGATCATTTAAGACAAGAGGAGGAATTAAAAAACTCAAAACTTGATTGGACAATCCTTAGACCTGCAGGTTTAGTTAATTTTGGAAGATTTTATGACGTATTGGAATCATATAATAATAATCCAAAAGTTAATTTATTTATAAACAGAAAATCTTTAGCTAAATATATTCTCAAAATTTTAGACTCAAAAGCTCATTATGGAAAAATATTCTCAATATCAAAAAAATGAAATTTTATTTATTACTACTATTTTTCATAATTGTTCCAGTTTTTACTGGATGCATAGATTCAGAAGATAATAATAAACTAATTATAAACAGATCAGAAATTGGTAATTCATGTTTTCTTAATGAATCCATCAGCCAAAGACAAGAGAGCATTTTAGTAGGCGATTCAGTTAGAAAATATAGTTTATCTGTTCCAAAAAAATTATCAGGTGAAAAATTACCAGTTATTCTAGCTTTTCATGGAGGTAATGAAGGAGGTTTTTATTTTCCTCAACAACCTTCATTTGAAAGATTATCTAATAATGAAAAAATCATTATTGCTTATCCTCAAGCAAAAAAAGAAATAAATAATGAGGGAGCTTGGCAATTAAATACAGATGAAAATAAAATGCAAGATATAAATTTTATTGAACATTTACTCAACTATATACAAGAGGAACATTGTGGAGATCCTAGTAAAACTTATGCTATTGGTTATTCTTTAGGATCCATGTTTACATATGAATTAGCTTGCCATTTAAGTAATAAATTTGTGTCTATTGCTAGTTTTGCTGGAACTATGCCAATTAATCCAAAATCTTGTGAAACTGATAAATCAATAAATATTATGCATATTCATGGCAAAAATGATCAAGTTATTTCTTATTCAGATAGTTGGGAATGGAAAAATTGGAATTCTGTTGGAACTATGATGGATATAAAAACCCTTATTAGCTTTTGGGGAGATAAAAATTTATGTTTATCCAAATCCTCTCAAGATTTAAGTGAATATTCTGAAATAACTTATTCTGATTGCAAAGATAATACTAAAGTAAAACTATTTGCTCTTAATAAAGTAGGACATGACTGGCCGGAAGAAATAAATTCTACTTCAACAAATGAGTTTATTTGGAATTTTTTAAAAGAAAATTAATTTCAAAAAAATTCTGTATAAGGTTCTGAATCAACTGGCGTATATTTTGAAGGAGGAAATTCAGTTAATGCATCTTCATCAATATCTGTTCCCCAGCCAGACCCTTCAGGAGGAGAAGTGAATCCATCTTGAATATCAATATTATTTGTAAGAACTTTTTTATATCTTTCAAGAAAACTTACAAAAATTTCTTGTTTATATAAGTTTGGAATACTCATATCTAAGTGTAAACTTGCCACAGTAGAAATAGGGCCATTAGAGTTATGAGGTGCGACACTTAAATAGTGAGTTTCTGCCGCAGTAGCAATTTTCTTTAGTTCACTCAATCCACCTGCATGGCATATATCAGGTTGTAATATAGATACAGATTTATTTTCAAATAATTTTTGGAAATCCCATCTATTGTATAGCTGTTCTCCAGTTGATAAGGGAATAGTAGTTTTTTGAGAAAGTTTATCTAGCACTTCTAAATTATCAAATTGAATAGGTTCTTCAACCCAAGCTAAATCATATGGTACAAGTTTATTTAGAACTTTCAATGCACTTCCAAAATCAAGTCTGGCTCGAATATCTACTGCTATTTGTATGTTTTTACCAACTTCTTCTCTAACAGCCTTAACTAACTCTATCCCTTTATATATATTTTCGTTTTCTATATTGTATTTGCCTATAAATGGATAAAACTTTAAGCATTTATATCCACTATCAATAATTTTTTTTGCTGCATTAGCATGCTCCTCAGGAGTTTCTAAGCCTTCGAACCAACCATTTGCATATACAGGTATTTTTTCTCTGACCTTACCTCCTAATAATTGATATACAGGTACATCTAAGGCTTTCGCTTTGATATCCCAAAGAGCAAGATCAATTGCACTAATAGCACTCATTGTTACAGCTCCGCCGGTCCAAGTAACTCTTCTGTACAAGGAAGTCCAAATGAATTCTATATCGAAAGGGTCTTTATCTATTAGAAATTTAGCAAAATCCAAAATTTCAGATTCTAACGCTTGATCTTTGTATTGTAGACTTCCTTCTCCGATACCATAAATGCCATCATCAGTATAAATTTTTACGAAAAGCCAGTTATTAGTGTCCCCACCTACTGAAGTTTTATGAGATTCAGCAGCCATTTTTAAAATTTTTACATCGGTTATTTTCATCTTTTACTCAGTTCTGAAATTTTAGAAAGTAACTCATTTTCATCAAAAATTGAAATTGTTTTTATATGTTCATTAGATTTCTCAGGAAATACTCTTTTTAATAGAGCTTCTGAATTCTTCATCAATTTATTTGAGTCATCAGTAAAGTAGTCTCCTAGTACTGACAACTTAATAACTTTATAATCTTCGTCAAATTCGTAAAATATATATTCTTTTTCTTTATTCATAATAATTAATCTATATCAAAGTTAGTGATGAGTATGTATTTAGATATTATCTTTCAACCAGTTTTCTAAATATTTTACTTGATCATCAGAAAACCTTAAGCCAAGTTTAGATCGCCTCCAAAGTATATCTTCTGCAGATTTAGCAAACTCCATATTTATTAACCATAGAACTTCTTTTTCAGTAAGATTCCAGCCAAAATTTATACCTAAATCTTCTACAGTATTACTTTCATTTAAGATATCTATAGCATTAGTACCATAAGCCTTTACTAATCTTATAGCCCATTTTTCATCTATAAAATTATATTTATCTAAAATTGAATTAACTAGTTTACTCACTTCATTAGGGTCAAAATTTCCACCTGGTAAGTAAGAATCCTTTGTCCAGTTATTTTTTATATTTTTAAAATATGGTTTCAATTCATCAATTACTTTTTCAGCTAAAATTCTATAAGTAGTAATTTTGCCTCCAAAGACACTAATTAGAGGTGTTTTACCATTATTTGAATCTGCTTTGATAACATAATCTCTAGTAACATTTTGAGCTTCTGATTTATTATCATTAAATAGTGGTCTAACACCTGAATAAGTATGAACAATATCATTTATATCAACTTGAACGTCAAGGTATTCAGATATAGACTCAATAAGATATTTTTTTTCTTCTAAACTACATTTAGCTTTATTTGGATCTCCTTCATATTCAATATCTGTTGTGCCTATAAGAGTAAAATCTGTTTCATAAGGTATTGCGAAAATTATTCTTCCATCACTGTTTTGAAAAATATAATTACTGTCATTATCAAAAAGTTTTTTTGTAATAATATGACTACCCTTAATCAATCGTGTTTCGGTTGAATTTTTTTGTTGTAAGTTTGATTCAATAACACTAGTAACCCATGGTCCAGAACAATTTACAATTGCTGAAGAAGTAATTTTTTGTTTATTACCATTTTGGGAATCAAGGATGATATCCCAAACATCATTATTTCGAGTTGCTCTTTCAAAAGTAGTTCTTGTCTTAATAACAGCTCCATTATTTTTAGCATCACTAGCATTTAATGCAACCATTCGAGAATCTTCAACCCAACAGTCAGAATATTCAAATCCAATAGAAAATTTATCTTTTAGTGGAATTCCAGTTTTATGTTTTTTTAAATTAATTTTTTTAGTGGGAGGGAGTAATTTCCTACCACCCATATGGTCATAAATAAATAAGCCTAATCTAAGTAGCCATGAGGGCCTAAGACCTCTGTGATGTGGAAGAGTAAATCTTAGAGGCCAAATAATATGAGGCATAGACTTTAAAAGGATTTCTCTTTCTCTAAGTGATTCTCTAACTAACTTAAAATGAAAAAATTCAAGATATCTAAGTCCTCCGTGTATTAGTTTAGTAGAAGAGGAAGAAGTTGCTTGAGCAAGGTCATCTTTTTCACATAAAAGTACACTTAGACCTCTTCCAGCAGCATCTCTAGCGACTCCAGTTCCATTAATACCACCACCGATAACAACCAAATCAAATTTTTGCATTTAAATTATCAAAATTAATTTTTTATTCTGTTCTTAATTCTCACAAAATTCTTCAGATAATAATGATATATAAATCCTTTTATTTGAGGTTTACCAATTTTTTTTCTCAATTTATTTTCAAAATTAGTATATGGACAGGTTATGTCAGTTGAAAAAATCAGATAGACGGTCCAACTTAACAACGGGAATGTAATATACCACTCAGCCAGAACTATATAAAAGGGTATAGAGAAAAAAGTTACAACTAAAAAAATATGGTGAGATATGACAACTATATAGAATAAGAGTTTATCTGAAAAAATAAGTATAACCTTTCATATTTCAAACTAACATTAGGCTATCATAAAATAAGTTCATAATATAGATTCTATTTTGTAAACTTAAATATTCTACTTCCTAATCTATCGGTTACATAAAAAATACCATCTGTAAAATGAATATTAGATGGTTTCCAACTTTCCATATGATATATTTCAATCATCTCTCCTTGATCATTCAGTACTGCAATAGCACCAATTCCTGGAAGAGTTTGATATATATTTCCATTATCATCAACTGTTATACCATCTGGATTACCTGGTTCTGCAAATCTTCTAAACATCTTAGGTTCTGGCGGTTCATCTGACAGATGATTTTCCAGAACGACTAATCTATTAGCTCTCGTTTCAGAAATAAAAACATTCTCTGAACTAATTGTTATTCCACTTGGAAAAGCTAAATCTGAAATGAATAATTCTATGTCATTCTTCACTAGTTTATAAACAGGGCTTATGCATGGATTAGGATAAGGATTTCTTAAGGGATCTGTAAAAATAACTTCGTCATTTTCATTTATATCTAAATCAGATGGTCCATTTAACTCCATATCTTCGAAAGAGGTACATAATTGAGTAATACTTCCATTTCCTAAACTTACTCTCAGGATTGCTTTCCTTTCTGCATCTGCAACAATTAATGAATTAGTATTTTTAGAAAATGCAATACCAAGTGGTCTGCCTTTTGTATTTGCATGAGAGTCAATGTTTGATTTATTTATCATGAATATATTTCCTGAGGATGCTGATGTCACATAAACTTTTCCTTTATCATCAACTGTTATGCCTTCAGGGTGAGGAATTGAAGAAGTTATTTCTTCAAGGTTATTAGGTAAATTTGGTTGTAGTTTGCTAATTATAATAAATTCCTTTTATTCATCTATATCTTGATCATTCCACAAGGAACCTCTTTTAGCCAAGGCTATTTGTGCTAGTATTTGTTCTACATCTTCTGGAGAGTTGTCAACCTGATCTTTTTCTTCAGTATTAGAACGTTTTCGCTTTGTTTGTTTTTCTTGAATAGTTAATGATGGCTGATCATCTCCCCAATATAGCGTTTGATGAGGGAATGGTATTTCAATACCTTCAATATCAAATCTTGCCTTGATTCTTCTAATCAATTCTGATCTTAATAACCACTGTTTCATAGGTTTACAATCACCTAAGACTCTAATAGTTATACATGAATCATCAAAAGATTGAATTCTCAAAACTTGCGGTGCTTTTATAATATTTAAACCAAATACTGGGTCAGCAGATAGCTCATTACCTATTTGATTTAAAATCATTATTACTCTTTCTAAGTTTTCCTTATATGCAACTCCAACATCCAAGACAACTCTGGAATAATTCTTAGTTCTATTTGAAGATACACTTATTTCACCATTAGGAATAATATGCACAGTTCCTTCTAAATCTCTTAGAATAGTTCTTCTTAAATTAATATCTTCAACTAAACCAGATGTTCCTGCGATAGTAACTACATCACCGGTTCTATATTGATTTTCTGCAATTACAAATATTCCACTAATTAAGTCTCTTATTAAGTGCTGAGCTCCAAATCCTACAGCGATACCAACAACACCAAATCCAGCAAGAACTGGTCCGACAGGTACAGCAAGTTTAGTAAGGATCATAAATAATCCTGTGATTATAACTATGATTTGTGCTCCACCAGTTGATACTTTTGATAAGGTATTAGCTCTCTTTTCAGATTCTTCATGCTCTCCATATTCAGATCTACTCATTACAAATGTATGCACAACTTTAGGAACAATTCTTTCAATGATTCTTACAATTGCCCATACTCCTAAAATTATTAAAATAATTACAATCCCGTTAGAAAAAAGCCATGAAAATATACCAGTAAATATTTCTTGAAATTCAGAAGAGATTGGAGATACATTAACTCCAATTATTGACAGCAATCCAACTGACATAAGCAGCAAGAAAAAAACTAAAACAATAGTGTCAAAACCTTTGGTATCCATAAGAGACATAAAAATACCAATATCTCTTGTTTCATCTCTATTCTTAAGTCTTACACTTAAAGAAGATATTCTAGGTCTAGCAAGTCTATGAAAAAGATACCAAGAAATAAGTACAAAAAGTACTAATAAAAGTGCCCATATACCTTCTTTAAAGAACCAGGTATAAAAACTTGTATATCCTAGATAGCTAAGTATGGAATCTATAAAATTATTCATAATAAAAAATAAAGTAATTTTATTATCTAATAAATCTAAAATTCCTTCCTAGGAATATTAATACGAACTATTTCAAAAATTCTGATATATCTATATTTGACTTTTTATACTCTGATGGATTTAATTTACCTAATTTAAATGGGCCGTAAGAAATTCTCTCAAGCTTAATAATTTTGATACCTAGGTAAGAAATTATTTTTCTGATTTCTCTATTTTTACCCTCACTTAAATCCATTTTATAAATTATATCTTTTTTTGAATTTATTAGAGAAATATCAATTTTTTTATAGTTAAAATTGTTTATAGATATTCCGTTTCTTATTAACTGTATTTTTTTTTCTGAGATATTTTTGTCAACATTTACTAAATAGGTACGCTTTATAGAGTTTTTGGGATGTTCTAAATACCTTGATAGTTCTCCATCATTTGTTATTAGCAGTAGTCCTGAAGTATTTTTATCTAATCTTCCAACAGAAAACATTCCATTCATAAATTTTGGTAAATCTGAAAAAATAGTAGGTCGATTTTTTTCATCATCCTTTGAGACTATAAGGCCAATTGGTTTATGATACAAATAAACTTCAGTTGGAATAATATCTGGTATCAAAGTTCCATTAATTGTAACTTGGTCACTTAAAGAAATATTAAGAGCAGGTGAATCAATCAAGTTACCATTAATTCGAACCTTTTTCTCTAATATAAGAGATTCTGCTTTTCTTCTAGAGCAAAAACCAGATCTAGCAATAATTTTTGCTACTCTGAATTCTCTTTTATTGTTACTATTAATCATATCTAAAAAAATATATAAAATGGATCAAATTTTAGAAGCTATTTTTACCAATATTTCACTTCGCACGTGGACAATAAGTGCTACTATTATTTTTGCAATCCTATATTATTTCATCCTTATAATGATTATAAAGCTTTATTCTTCTGAAAAAGAAAATAATAATGGAATACATATAATTGTTAAAATTTCTATCGCTGTCCTTTCATTAATTGCAGCTGTAGTAACTCAAGGGGTAATTGCTGAGCTTTATTTCTTTAAAGATTGGGAATGTGGGCTTAGATCTACCTGTATTTAGATTAAAAGAAAAATATATATTAATTCTATAATTTAGTGCAATAATGTAATTAGGAACTAAAATGAACCGCATAAGTGAAAAACTATACACATATATTAGAAAAAGATACATTCTTGGTCTTCTTCTTTTATTTCCTTTAGCTGTTACTTACTTCGTTGCAGCATTTGCATTCAATAGCCTTGATGGAATATTGCAACCATTATTTAGGTATATCTTTGGGAAAAATATCCCTGGAGCAAGTTTTATAACTTTATTTATACTTGTATTTCTTGTAGGAGCCCTATCCTCAAACAGTATAGTCAAAAAAGCTATACAAGTCTTTGAATTAATTATTCAAAGACTTCCATTAGTAAATGGAATTTACAGTACATCTAAACAAGTTTCGTCTGCTTTTACTGGCGGTAAAGGTAAAGGTGGATTCAATATGGTTTGTGCGATTGAATATCCTAAAGAAGAAGTATGGACAATAGGATTTCTAACAAACACAATTAATTTTGATGGTAAAGATCATGGCTTTGTATACATGCCATCAACTCCCGTTCCCAACACAGGATGGTTAGTAGCAGTTCCTAGAGAAAAAATAAAGATTTTAGATCTAACAGCTGATGAAGCTATGAAAATCATTGTAGCTGGTGGATTGGGTGCATCAGATAGTCTAAATTCAAAGAAAATAATAGATGATAAAGAATGAAGAACAGTTTATAGACTTTATATCTAATAGTTTTGAGAGAATCAAAAATATCCCTGATTCCTGGATTGGAATCGGAGATGATGCTGCCAGTATAAATCTTAATTCTAAAAATGTTATATTTTGTTCAGATGCAATGGTTGAAAATGTTCATTTCAGGAAACAAGATGGATTTGAATCAGTAGGCTGGAAATCTATAGTATCAAACCAAAGTGATCTTGCTGGAATGGGAGCTATTCCAATTGCATTTACAATTACACTTGGGATAAATAATAAATTTTCAAATGATGAAATTAAGGCATTGTATAAAGGAATGAATGAGGCATGTGAAATTCATGGAGGTTATCTTGTAGGGGGTGATGTGGTAAATTCAAGAGATATATTTGTTTCTATATCCGCACTAGGAGAACCTTTTAATAAAGATTTAATTATGTTAAGGAATAAAGCAAAAATAAATGATCTAGTTGCTGTAACGGGAGAAATTGGTAATGCTGCAGCAGGACTTTTTTCTCTAGAAAACGATATAAAGTCTTACATTAAGCAAAAAAATATTTTTCTTAAGCCTGCACCTATGATTTCACACTCTGAAAATGCAATAGATGCTGGAATTCTTTGTGGGATGGATATTTCTGATGGACTTAAAAAAGATTTACAGAGAATTTGTAATGCTTCAAAAGTATCAATAGAAATAGAAGTAGATAAAATTCCTTTTGATAAAAAACTGAAAGATTTATATGAATCTAATTTATACGAAAAAATAATTACATCAGGTGAAGATTATCAGCTTATAATTATAGGCAGTAAAGAAAAATTAGAAAAAATACATAAAAAAACTAAAATTATGATCATTGGTAAGGTTGTTGATAATAAGTCATCTGAATTAATATTTAAAAACAATAAAAATAATTTAAAAATAACTTCAGAAAGTTTTGACCATTTTGGAAAATAATAATTTTAAACCAATCACAACTGACAAAGAAACTTTTGAAAAAACTATCATTTCAAATTCTATAAAAGATACAAAAAATCTTGGAATATGTATAGGAAATATCATAAAAGATGGAGACAGTATCCTTTTATCTGGAGATTTAGGTGCAGGTAAAACAGAGTTAGTAAGATATATAGTTGAAGGATCAGGTAACGATAGTTTTGTAAGAAGCCCGACATTTGTCTTAATCAATAACTATAGTGGGGAAAAAAATATTACTCATTGTGATTTCTATAGAATAGATCTTGGAGCAGAGGTTGAAGAAATAGGAATAGAGGAATATTACGAAAATAGCACAGTCATAATAGAGTGGCCTGAAAAAATAATTAATAATCTTCCATCTGATTCAGTAATAGTCAAAATTCTATTTACTGAAAATGAGGATCAAAGAAAAATTATGCTATATTCAACAGGTAGTAAATCTAAAAAATTTATAAATAAAATAAAATGAATCATCTATTTATTGATACTTCAACTTCATATTGTTCATTGAATCTTAATGTCAAAAATGAATTGGTTTATTCAAAATTTTGGAAAAGTAATAATAATCATTCAGAAGAACTATATGAGAACTTTTCTGAAACTAAAAATTTTCTAAATGAAATAGAATATGTTGGAGTTTTACTTGGTCCAGGTGGATTCAACTCTATTAGAATTGGGATATCTTTTGCAATGTCGATAATATTATCTAAAGATATAAAAATCATAGGAATACCTACGCATCTTGTTCAAGCAGTAGATCATATTGAATCTAAAAAAAATATAATTTCTGTAATAAACTGTGGTAAAAATATAACTAGTTGGGCAAAATTTAAAAATGGTCTAATAGATCCAACTGAAATAGGAATAGAAGAAGTAAATAATTTCGATGGAGAAAACTATTGCGGAGAGACAAAGGGATATAAGGAAAATCCTAGATGTTATCAAAAAATCCTCAAAAGTGCTGATCTTTTGATAGAGAAAGTAGGATTTAATAATCCTGAAGACATTCTTCCTATTTACTCAAAGAAGCCTTCTATTAGCAAACCAAAACAAGCATATAAGATTTTTGAAGATAAAGGAGAATAATTTGGAAAGAACACTTATACTAATAAAACCTGATGGAGTCCAAAGGTCACTTTCTGGTGAAATATTATCCAGATTAGAAAAGTCAGGACTAAAAATTACTGGATTAAAGTTATTACATGTAGACGAAAATTTAGCTAAGGAACATTATGCTGAGCATGTAGATAAGCCATTTTTTGGTGATTTAGTAAGTTATATTTGCTCCGCTCCAATAATAGCCCTCGCTTTGTCTGGTCCAAATGCTGTTGAGAAATCAAGAAGTCTTATTGGAACAACAAATCCACTCGAATCTCCCCCTGGAACTATAAGAGGAGACTATGGATTAGAAATTTCTAGAAACTTAATTCACGGATCTGCTTCTGTAGATGATGCCAATCGAGAAGTATCTATTTTTTTTGATAAATCAGAAATTATAGATTATGAAAAATCCACAGATGGATGGGTTTTAGAGTTATAAAATATTAAGAATTTCTGATGAATCTGACCAAAGAGTTTCAAGATCATAATTAGTTCTTTGATCTTCAAGAAAAAGATGAACAACTAATCCAGGATAATCCAAGAGTACCCAACCGCCATCTGAAATACCTTCTTTATGATTGATTTTGATATTAAGATCTTTTAGATGTTTAGTGACTGTATTTCCCGATGATTCTAAATGTTGACTTGTTAACCCAGTCGCAATGATGAAATAATTAAAGTAATCTGATTGCTTGGAAACATCAAGAACAATTATATTTGAAAGAAGATTGTCACTCATTACTTCAGCAGTTTCAATCACTACGTTAGAAAATTCTCTCGTGTCTATAATATAATCCTTTGATATAATTTCTTTGTTGTGTTTATTATATTTTAGTTTAAATAAAAAAAGAAAATATATATGAAAAATGTAAAAAATAGAGTTTTAGTAGCTATGTCAGGTGGAGTAGACTCTTCAGTTGCAGCAGTTTTACTTCATGAACAAGGATACGAAGTTATAGGAATTACTATGAGACTTTTTGATAATCCTTTCAAGAATTCAAATGTTCTAAATAAATCTTGTTGCTCACTCGATGATGTTAACGATGCTAGAAAAACATGTAGCGTTATAGGTTCAAGACACTATTACACCAATATGGTTGATCAATTTAAAAATAAAGTTATGAATAAATTTATAGGTGAGTATCAAAAAGGAAGAACCCCTCATCCTTGTTTATCTTGTAATCATAGCCTTAAATTTGATTCTTTATTTAAAAAAGCAGATGAATTAGGTTGTCAATATATTGCAACAGGTCATCATGCAAAAATAAGTTATATAAATAATGAGTATAAAGTTGAAAAAGCTAAAGATAATTCTAAGGATCAATCATATGTACTTTTTACACTAAATCAAGAGAAATTAAAACGTCTTCTATTTCCAGTTGGACATTATTCCAAAGAGGAAATTAGAGATATTGCTAAAAAGTATGAACTTTCTCATGCTGAAAAACCTGATTCACAAGATATTTGCTTTATTCCAAAAGGAAATTATAGAGATTTTCTAAAAGGTAAGGTAAAACCTATCAAAGGATCGCTAATTGACGAAAGTGGTAAAAAACTGAAAGAACATGATGGAATACATAATTTCACAATTGGACAAAGAAAAGGGATTGAAATAGGTGGACTGAATAAAAAAGTTTATGTAAAAGAAATAAATAATGAATCAGGAGATGTTACTATTTCTGAAAATGAAAGTTTATTCGAAAAGAAGTTGATAGCAGACCAAATAAACTGGGCAAACGGATTCATTCCTGAAAATAACTTAAAGGTAAAAGCAAAAATAAGATATAACGCTATTGAAAAAGAGGCTATATTAAATCTTATTGACGAAGATCATATTTCCATAACATTTGATGATCCTGTTAGAGCTATTACTCCAGGACAACCAGTAGTTTTATATCAAGAAGACTCTGTTCTAGGTGGAGGAATAATTAAAGAGACTATCTCAATTAAAGAAAAATCAAATGTCTAATCTTGATTTTGAAACTGACCTTTGGAACAAAAATTATAATTATATTTGCGGTATTGATGAGGTAGGAAGAGGTTGCTTAGCAGGGCCAGTATATTCGGGAGCTGTTATTTTAGATAAAAATAAAAGCTTTGAAGATCCTTTTTTCGAAAAAATTAACGACTCTAAAAAAGTTTCTACTAAAGTCAGAGAAAATCTCGTTAATTATATAAATGAAATTTCCATATCAACAGCTGTAGGCTACTGCACTGCTGAAGAAATTGATGAAATAGGAATTCAAAATGCAGTGAAATTATCAATGAAGAGGGCCTTAAATAACCTAAGTATAAAACCTAATTATTTATTAATTGATAGCTTATCTATAGATTCTAAAATCCCACAAAAAAATATTATTAGGGGTGATCAGGCTTCTAAATCAATATCTTCTGCGTCAATAATAGCCAAAGTAAGTAGAGATAGTTATATGATTAATGAACTTTCAAATGAATATCCTAATTACTCATTTGAAAAAAATAAAGGATATGGGACAAAAGTTCATATGGAGGCTATAAAGAATTTTGGAATCACAAATATACATAGAAAATCTTTTGAACCAATCAAAAGTATGATTTTGGAGAATTAAATGAAAAGTATTGAAGGAATATATGTAATTATAGATCCTGAATTCATCAATAATGAAGATCCAGTAGAAATGACAAAAAAAGTCTTAGCAGGAGGAGCAAAAGTAATTCAGCTAAGAAATAAAATCGGGAGTACTCTAGATACGATAAAATGGGGAACTGAAATATCAAATTTATGTAATGAATATGACGCCATTTCAATCATTAATGACAGAGTTGATATAGCATGCATCTCGAATTCAGATGGAGTTCATTTAGGCCAAAAAGATATACATCCTGACCTAGTAAAACAAATTACCCATAAAAACCTTCAAATTGGTACTTCAAATGCAATAATTTCTGAAGTAGAAGAATCTGAAAAAAACAGCTCTACTTATATAGCTATTGGCAGTATTTTTCCAACAACAACTAAGTCCGATACAAGACCTGCTAGTTTGCAATTATTGGTTGACGCAAAAAAAGTGTGTAAAAAACCTATTGTAGCTATTGGAGGAATAAATCAACAAAATATAGAGAGTACTATTGAGACAGGAGTTGACTCTGTTTGCATTGCAACTGCGATAACTTTATCCAAAGATCCAGAAAAAACAACTAAATCATTATCTAAATACTTTGATATTTAATAGGGAAATTATATATTAGAACAGTATTAAATTTTTCACTCGGAGGGAAAAAATATGTCTGAAATTTTATATGGTGTTATTGCAGCAGTAGTTTCTTTGCTCACAGCAGGAATTTTATTTTTGAGAGTTCAAAGGATTAATGTTGTTAATGAGGATGTTAAGAACATAGGAGATCTTATCAAGGAAGGAGCTATGGCTTTCTTGAAAAGAGAATATACTGTTCTATCTATGTTTGTTATTGCAGTATTTGTAATATTGGTTGTATTTATAGATTTAGATGTATTTGGAATAATTGGTACTAGCCAAGGAAATATAAATATGTCGATTTCTTACCTAATTGGTGCAGCTGGGTCTGCTTTAGCAGGATACTTTGGAATGGCTGCAGCTGTAAGAGGGAACTCTAGAACAACTGAAGCTTCTCAGAAAAGTCTAAACAATGGATTAAGAGTTGCTTTTAGTACTGGTGCAGTTCCTGGTTTTGCTGTTGTTGGTATAGGTCTTCTTGGAGTATCAGTTTTATATTTAGTTTTTGAAAGTGCTACAGTAATAGCTGGTTTTGGTTTTGGAGCTAGTTCAGTAGGTCTATTTGCAAGGGTTGCAGGAGGAGTTTATACCAAGGCAGCTGATGTTGGAGCTGATCTTGTTGGAAAAGTAGAAGCTGGACTTCCTGAAGATGATCCTAGAAATCCAGCAACAATCGCTGATAATGTAGGTGATATGGTTGGGGATACTGCAGGAATGAGTGCTGATCTTTTTGAATCCTATGCGGGATCTCTTATTGCTACAATCGCTCTTGCGGTTGCTGCAACAAAAAGCATAAGCAGTGATCTAGTTATACTTCCAATTATAGTTTCAAGTATTGGTGTAATTGCATCAATAATAGGAACATTCCTAGTTAGAACAAAAGAAGGCGCTTCAATGAATAATCTTCTATGGAGTTTCAGAATTGGAATTTTTGGAGCAACTATATTAGGTTTAATTGGTGCTGGAGTTTATATAAGTGCTAAAGGAATGGATTTTAATCTTCTATGGGTGATATTGTTTGGTAACCTACTTGGAATAATTGTAGGAACTGCAACAGAATATTTCACTTCATATGAATACAAGCCTGTTAAATGGATGGCATCACAATCTGAAACAGGTGCTGCTTCTGTAATCATTGCTGGTATTGCTGTTGGATTATATTCAACTGTTATACCTGCCATAACAATTGCTGCAGGAATATTAATTTCTTTCACTCTTGCAGGTGGTACAGTAGACGATCCTATAATGGGACTTTATGGTATTGCATTAGCTTCAGTAGGAATGCTTAGCACACTTGCTATTACATTGAGTACTGATAGTTTTGGACCTGTAAGTGATAATGCTGGTGGAATTGCAGAACAAGCTGGTTTAGACCCTGAAGTAAGAGAAAGAACTGATGCTTTAGATAGTTTAGGAAACACTACTGCTGCTACTGGAAAAGGAATCTCAGTTACCAGTGCTGTACTAACTTCCCTTGCTCTTCTAGCAACATACGCAACGGTTGCTGGTATTGATTCATTGAATTTACTAAATCCAAAAATTTTAGTTGGAGCTATTATAGGTGGTTTATTGCCATTTATTTTTGCTGGATTAACTATGGCTGCAGTAGGTAGAGCAGCTGGAGCAATGATAGAAGAAGTTAGACGTCAATTTAGAGAAATCAAAGGACTTAAAGAAGGTAAAAAAGGTGTAAAACCTGATGTAGCAAAAGCTGTTGAAATTTCAACTAATGGTGCATTGAAAGAAATGATAGTCCCTGGAACATTAGCAATACTTGCTCCAATCGCTGTAGGAATTATTCCATTCCTAGGGCCTGAAGCTTTAGGAAGTATGCTTGCAGGATCTATTATTTCTGGATTTTTACTTGCTATTTTTCTAAATAACTTTGGTGGTGCTGCTGACAATGCTAAAAAATATATCGAGTTAGGTAACCATGGTGGTAAAGGATCTGATGCTCATGAAGCAGGTGTCATAGGAGACACTGTCGGAGATCCAACCAAAGACACTAGTGGTCCAGCTCTTAACATTTTGTTAAAGCTTATGGCAATGGTATCAATAGTTTTTGGTCCTTTATTTTTAGGACTAGGTGGATAGATTATATTCATAGAGAATTGGATAAATCTCTTCAGATAATATAATATTTTCTGAAGAGATTAAATCTATATATCTTTGGAGAGAATAATATACTAGACATCTTAATTAAAAACGGAAGCGTATTTTCAGGAAATAACAATGAACCTGAATCCAATAATATTGGAATAAAAAAATCAAAAATAGATTTTATTGGAAAAGAGTCCCCAGAATCTAAAAAAGTTATTGATGCAAAAGATTACATTGTTACACCTGGTTTCATAGATATTCACACACATAGTGATATCTCATTTTTAGTTGATCCTGAAGCAGATAGTAAGCTAACCCAAGGAGTAACTTTTGAATTTCTTGGAAACTGTGGAATGAGTTTTTGTGCTCCATTGAATAGTGCTTCAAAGCAAACATTGTCAGATAGATTATCTAAATATAATTCTGAAGTTGAAATTGATTGGAATAATTTTACTGACTGGCTAAACAAAATTGAAAAAAATATTCCATCAATTAATGTCGCAGCTCAATTAGGCCACGGAGTTCTTAGATCTTATGTGATGGGAATGAAAGCAGTCTCCGCAACACCAGAAGATATAGAAGCTATGAAAAATATTGTTCGCTCTTCGATAGATCAAGGAGTTTTAGGATTTTCAACAGGTCTATGGTATGCTCCGGGATCATATTCTCATACTGAAGAAATTGTAGAAATAACTAAAGTAGTTGCAGAGCATGATTTGTTATATTCAAGCCATATTAGGTCTGAGAGTGACGATGCTTCTGGACTTTTCCCTGCACATGCAGAAGCTATAGAAATTGGAAGAAGAACTGGAGCTAAAATTCAAATTAGTCATGTTAAGAGTGTTGGTCCTCAGTTTTGGGGTAGAGGAAACGAACTTTTAGAAGGAATGTATAAGGCAAGAGAAGAAGGGATAGATGTAGCAGGAGACCAATATCCTTATGAATGGTCTAGTACTCCTACTAGTGGGTGTATGTTTCCTAGATGGAGTCTTGAGGGAGGAAGAGAAAAGACTCTTGAGAGGTTAAAGGATAAAAATATAAGAGAAGCTATAAAATCTGAAACTATAAATTATATAAATAGATTTCACGGTTCAGCAGGTTGCGTTTTGGCTGAATTTTCAAATGATAAAAAACTTGAAGGACTTAATTTATCTGAAATTTCTGAAGAATTTTCATGTTCACCTGAAGAAGCTGCTATGAGACTTTATGAAATTTCTGAAGGTTCATTCGTACTTCATTCTATGGAAGAACAAGACGTAGATACGATAGGAATGTCCGATATAATTGCAGTTGCTTCAGACGGTAATTCACTTAGAAACACAGGACCTCTTAGTAATGGAAAGCCACATCCAAGAAGTTATGGAACAAACACAAGATTTATAGAAGATATGGTAGTTAATAAAAAGAAAGTTTCAATTTCAAATGCTATTTATCGAATGACTAGCCTTCCAGCAAGCAGAATAGGATTAAAAAATAGAGGTGAAATAAAAAAAGGATATTTTGCAGATATTAATATTTTCAAACCCGAAGAATTAAGAGAAAAGGCTACTTATGTAGATCCACATCAATATTCTACTGGTATGAAATGGGTTTTAGTAAATGGAAAAATTGCACTAAAAGATGGGAAAAAAATTGAGGGCAGATTTGGAAAAGTTGTCAGATCAAAAGAGGGATAATATTATGAAAAACTTAGAATTTTTTAACAGAAACCAAGCAAGAGATTTTATTAATAAAAATAAACCAATGGCTATTATTCCCACAGGCTCTGTAGAGCAACACTTAAATCATTTATTTATAGGTATGGATATAAATTCAGCGACAGGAATAGCACAAGATCTTGCTGAAAAATTCTCTGATGATGTTATATTTTATAGACCTCTAAATGCTGGAATAGCAGAGCATCATATGGCATTTCCTGGAACTATGACTCTAAGAGTTAACACATTTATAGGAGTTCTTACAGATATAGTTGAAAGCTTGATAAGAGGTGGTGTAAAAAAGATTCTTTTTATAAATGGTCATGGTGGTAATGTTGAACCAATGGCAACTGCAATGAGAAATATATCTTTGCAAATGAAGGGAATCCATGAAGGCATAGATACATCAGAAATCAGAACACATTATGATTACGAAGAACTTCTTAATAAAGATTCAGAAATAGATCTAAGATATACAAGTTATTGGGAAATTCATGATGAAAAATTTATAAGAAATGTAATTCAAGATGATGTATGGCCTGGGCATGCAGGAGAGTATGAAACTTCTGTTGCAATGTATATGTTCCCAGATTTAGTAGATGAAGATGCAATAAAAAATGATCCTTTAGGTACTTCTTCAAATGCTTCAAAAGAAAAGGGCGAACAAATTTATAAAGACATAATTAATCAATATTCAAAAATAATATCAGAAATGCTTCAATAAAATATTAATCTAATTCACTCACTAAATCATTGATTAGGTTTAATGCCTCTAAAGGAGTCAAATTATTAATATCAATATTTCTTAGTTTCTCATTTATTTTTGAATTACCTGATTGTTCAAAAAGTAACGGCTGAAAAGAATCATTTGGATTATTTGGACTCTCAAATTCATTTAATAGCACTTTCGCTCTTAGTAAAACATCAAGTGGTATACCTGCTATTTCAGCAACATTTATACCATAAGATCTTTCTGATGAACCTTCAATGATTCTATGAAGAAAATTTATAGAATTATTCTCTTCATGAACTGCTACTTGAAGATTTATTATATTAGTAAATTTTTCAGGTAATTTTGTTAGTTCATGAAAGTGTGTTGCAAAAAGAGTTCTAAATTTCTTATCCTCTTTAGTATTAATAAACTCTAAAATAGACCAAGCTATGGATAATCCATCATATGTACTTGTTCCTCTACCTATCTCATCAAGCACTGCAAAAGATTTATTTGTAGATTGACTAAGTATCCTAGAGGTTTCTTCCATTTCTAATAAGAAAGTAGATTTACCTGTATGAATATCATCTGTTAGCCCCGTTCTAGTAAAAATTCTATCTACTATTCCAATATTACATTTACTGGCAGGAACAAATGATCCAATCTGTGAAAGTATCACAATTATAGCCATTGTCCTTAGGTATGTAGATTTACCAGACATATTTGGACCTGTAATTATCGCTGTATTTATACCTTTTGAAAATCTTAAGTCATTTGGAACAAATTTACCAAAGCCTAAGGTTTTATCTATAACTGGATGAAAAGCATCTTTTATATCAAATGTATTATCTTCTAATAATTTAGGTTTAATCCAATTATTTTGATTCGCAATTTTAAACATCGAGTAAATAGTATCTATATTTGATATATCTTTACTCATATTTAATATTTCATCTTTATAGATAGAAATTTCCTCACAAATTTGATTGAAAATCATCATTTCTAAAGAATCTATTTTTTCACCAGCTGTTAGTATCTTTTCTTCAAGAACCTTTAATTCATTTGTGTAGTATCTTTCAGAATTTGCTAAAGTTTGTCTTCTTATAAAGTAGTCTGGGACTAAATTTAAATGTGATTTAGTTACCTCAAAATAGTATCCAAAAACACGATTAAAACTTATTTTTAAGTTATTAATTCCTGTTTTATTTTTTTCATTATTTTCAAGTTCTAATATAGAGGTATTTGATTCAAACTTTAATTTCTTAATCTCATCTAAATCTTTATTAAAGCCCTCTCTTATTGGCAGCTGTGTTTGAATTTCAGATAATTTATCAGTATCCAATGCAAGATTAAGGTATTTAGATAATTTTTTAATTAAAACTTGATTTGAGTCAAATATAAACTTTTTTGAAGTAAATAATTTTTTTACCAAAGGTAATTGGTTTATTGAGTCATAAATTGAAATTATATCTCTATAGTTAGCTGATTTATTTTCAACACGATTTATTATTCTCTCAATATCACTGATTCTTTTTAAAATATCATCAAGTTCTAAAAGATTATCTTTATTTTCATCTATCCATTCAATTTGAGAGTGACGTTTTTCTAATTTATTTATATTCTGTGATGGACTTATTAGCCAATTTCTAAGCAATCTACTTCCCATTGCTGTATTAGTATGATCCATAAAATAAAATAAAGTGTTTTGATCATTCCCAGAAAAAGATTTTACTATTTCTAAATCTCTTAAAGTCACATAATCAAGAATTAAGTCATTTGACCTATCAATGCTATTAATTTTTTGAAGATTTTTTGAAAAGTTTTTTTGATTAGAATCAATAAAATCTAAAATTATACCTAAGGACATAAGTAATGATTTTCGATTTGATAACCCTATTTGAGTTATATCCTCAATTTCAAAATGGGAATTTATAATTCTTTTAGCAAGGCCTAAACTTTTAATTTCTCCATCATATTCTCTAAGTAAATATTCATCAAAAAATTCATTGATTATTTCATTATTTTCTTTCACATAAAGTATTTCTTTAGGATTTAATCTTTCTATTTCATTTTGAAGGTTTTGAGTATCAGTAGCGTAAGTTTCAAAACGTCCTGTAGAAATATCTAAAGCACAAATATCTATTTGATTTTTATCTTCATAAATACTGACTAAAAAATTATTATCATTAGAATCCAAAAGATTTTCATCCGTTACGGTTCCTGGGGTTATTACTCTGGTAACTGCTCTATCTACAATGCCTTTAGATTCTTTAGGGTCAGAAGTCTGTTCTGCTATAGCAATCTTTAATCCTGAATCTACTAATTTTTTTAAATTATTATCAAGTGAATGGTATGGGATACCTGCAAGTGGAACCTTTTTTTTATCTCCTACATCTCTAGCAGTAAGGGCTATATTTAGTATTGAAGACAGTTTTTTTGCGTCTTCATCAAATGTTTCATAAAAATCACCCATTCTGAAAAGGAGAAGGCAGTCATCGTATTTATTTTTTATATCTAGATATTGTCTCCTACCTGGAGACATTTTAACTGAGCTATTCTTTTTTGTAGTCATAAAATATTAATAATCTATGGTAACACTATCACTAGACACCCATCTGAGTCTATTTATGGTTACATCTCTAGGTAGATCTACAATAAGATATCCAACAACCTGAGTGCCTTGAACTAATGTTATATCACCCCAAAGAGGAACAAAATCTTTAACTTCATGATCTTTTATAATATTAGAGACTTCTTTTGCTCTAGTTATAGTATTAGATGGTGAATAAGTTTTACCATTAGATGATAAAAACTCAGCACAATTTTCGTCAATATTTACAGTTATTGTATTAGCTGTTTCATTGATGACTTCTAGTTTTACTAATCCTATATGTCTATCATCATCTATTGATTCAATTTGCCAGTTTAGAAGCTGATTCGTAGTCACATCTGGTCCATCATAATGAATTTTATTTTGATAGACTGGTGCATCACTTTTTATCCATAAAACTTTACCTGATTTATATAAGGGATCAACATTATCTGAGTTAAGAAATACCCATGGAATAACGATAGCTGCTAATAATACAGAAAAAAAAGTTGTAAACATTAATATTAGTGGCTTTTTTGATTTAGGAAATTTTTCTATTCTTCTTGTTAGGACATTATTTTCTGAATCAATTTCAACGTACTCCAATCCTAATTCTGAAAATCCACTTATTGCAAAATCAAAATATACCCTAGAAACATTATCTTTAGTTTCAATTTTGTTTACTGAATAATTTTTCTCTTTATTTCGAAAATCAGGACCATACTCATATTCATTATCAATTAAGTGTTTATGAGCATTATCAATTAAATCTTTATTATCTATAAATTTTTTATAATCCAAGGTAATTTTTTTTTCTTCAGCACTCATTATTTAGTCAGTTAAATCTTTGTATATATCAAAAAGGGCATCAGCTATATAATCAACTTCTTCTGGTGTGTTTTTTATACCAAAAGATAACCTTACAGAACCTAGTGCGATATTTTCCTCAACATCTTTAGCAAGCAAAACATGCGAAGGTTCCACAGATGCAGTTGAACAAGCCGAACCACTAGATGCCATTATACCCTTAAAATCTAATGAAATTAATATTGGTTCTCCTTGAATATTTGGAATTGAAAAATTCAATATATTAGGTAACCCATTCCGCGAACTGTGAAAAACTACTTCAGGCAATTTATTTTCTATCTTCATTCTCATTCTTTCGATTAAAGTATGAGTGTGTGAATAAAAATTTTCTCTATTTGACTCTGCTAACTCTATAGCTTTTCCTAGACCAACAATACTTGGAACGTTTTCAGTTCCTGATCTATTTTGTCTTTCTTGTCCACCTCCATCAAGAAGAGGTTCCAGAAATAATTCATCCCTAACAAATAGAGCTCCAATACCCTTAGGTGCATTAAATTTATGGCCAGATATAGATAGAAGGTCTAAGTCAAGATCAACTACATCAATTTTAATCTTGCCAATTGCTTGAACAGCATCACTGTGAAAGATAATTTTTTTATCAAAAAGTTTTTCTTTCTTTCTTACTATTTCAATTAATTCTTTTATCTTTTGAATTGATCCTATTTCGTTGTTAGCAAATATAATAGATATAAATTTAGTTCTTTCATTAATTAATTTTTCGAACTCATTTACTTTTATTAATCCATTTTCATCTACATTGCAATATCTAATTTTGTATCCAATACTAGTCAATTGTTCTGCAGGATGAATAATTGCGTGATGTTCAATAGATGAAATTATAATTTCATCTTGGTCGTCTATAATATCTGATTTACAAAAACCTTTTAGTGCAAGATTATTAGATTCAGTTCCTCCGCTCGTAAATATTATTTCGGATGATTGTGAATTTATTACCTTTGCTACTTTATCTCTTGCAAACTCAATTGCAGCTTTTGATTCTTGACTTAGCATATATAAACCAGAAGGATTTCCATAGCTTTTAGTAAAATATGGAAGCATTTCGTTCAGCACTTCTTCTGTTACAGGAGTAGTAGCAGCATTATCTACGTATATCTCATTTAAATCTAAACTCATAGAATTAATTATAAATTACATTACAAAAATAAGGTGAAAAATTACAATTTTCGATACACTAGAAAGGATAAAAAATTAGCATAGTGAGAAAAGTTTATTGATTAGAGTCGAACATTTCTATAAAAATTACGGGCCCTACCCAGCTGTAATAGATGTCTCTTTTGAAGTTTTAAAAGGAGAGATAGTAGG